>Ga0105237_10000251_pt1 | contig 76229 bp, 71 predicted proteins | sample KBSC24metaG_FD_81520 | JGI IMG/M metagenome (GOLD analysis project Ga0105237, IMG submission 81520) | Corn rhizosphere microbial communities from Kellogg Biological Station, Michigan, USA - KBS C2-4 metaG | ecosystem: Host-associated > Plants > Roots > Rhizosphere > Soil | place: Michigan, USA...
TCATCGGCAATCAGATTCAGGATGGTGTCTACGTCGCCTGACTGACTTGCTGCCATCCAGGTGGCTACGAGTTCTCGAATCTGCTCTTCATCGTTGCGCATGAATGCTCCTTGGTTGTCTATGACGCCCAAAGGCTGCGCTCGTCCATGTCGGATTCGCGCATCACGTCCAGCTCTTCGCCCGCGCTCGGATAGACGACGTCTTCCTCCACGGCGCAGTGCATTGCCAGCTGGGCGCACAGCTGTTGGACGGCTTCCTGCCGTTCGTCCTCGTTCGCCTGCGAATCGACCAGGTCCAGGTAGTCGGTGAAGCATTCGTCGAGCACCTGGTGCTCAGTGCGTCGACTTCCACCTCCTCCAGGGCCGAGACATCGCGGGGCTCGTCGCCGTCGGGTTCGTTGGCGTCGTCCGACAGGTCGAGGTCATAGCTCATGTTGTCTCCTTGGCGTCAACCGGCTCAGCGCCGTGCGTGCTTCCCGGCGGCAATCGGCATGCCCGAGCGGACAGGAACATCGATTGCCGCGGCCGAGGCTCCCGCCGGCATCACGCAATCGCTTGCCTATCCGAAGGAGCATCGATGAACAGACCCACTCCACGCATCCTCTGTCTCGCCTCTGCGGCATTCCTGATCTCTCCACTGGCGATGGCCCAGACCGACGCCGCCTCGCCCCCCGGAACGGCGATGACGCCGCCTGCCGCGGCCGCCCCTGCAGGCCGGGGCGGCAAGCTGAGTCATGCGGACCGCAGCTTCATGAAGGAGGCGGCGCAGGCCGGCAGCGCCGAGGTCGCGAGCGCCCAACTCGCCGAAGGCAAGAGCGGCGATGCGAAGGTGCAGGCCTTCGCGAAGCAGATGATCGGCGACCACGCCGAAGCCGGCGACGCGCTGAAGAGCCTGGCCGCCAGCAAGGGACTGGACCTTCCAGCCGGGCCGTCGGTGACCCGGCAAGCCAAGGACAAAGTGCTGGCGGCGCACGACGGCGCCGCGTTCGACCGCAGCTACGCGAAGACGGCCGTCGACGACCATGAGGACGCCGTCGAGCTGTTCCGCAACTCATCGACGCAGGCGAAGGATGCGGACGTGCGCGCCTTTGCGCAGAAGACCTTGCCGACGCTGGAGCACCATCTGCAGATGGCGCATGACTTCGAGAAAACGACCGGCGCGCAGGCCGGGCACTGACGCCGTTGGGGATGGGCGCGAAGTCGGGCGAAGACGCTCGGCATTTCGTCCGGCAAGAATGTCCGATGCCGACGGGTGCAGATGGCGCTAAGTTTGGCGCTGCCGCGCGCCATCGCCGCTGCGGCGAACTGTCAGGCCTGGGCGCAATCGATGTCGGCCGCGATGCAGTCGACCATCAACTTGACGTCGTCCTCGCGCAGGCAGGCCGCCGCGCAACTGTTGCAGGCAGCGGCGCAGGCGCTGCACGCGTCGTAGCAGGATCCGAGGCTGGATTCGATCATGGCGTTCTCCTTGAGCCCGAGGCAGCAGCAAGCGGCATTCCCGCGCGGGAATGCCGCTTGCTGCCATGGGCTGTCATCATTGCGGGAGTTCGATGTGTCCAACGCCCTCTTTGCCTTCGACCAACCCGAGGCCGCGCAGCGCGCCGTCGATCGCCTGATCCAGCCCGGCTTGCCAAACGAGGCCATCCAACTGCACCGGCACGAAACCCGGGCCGGCCAGTCGACCGCCAGCGTCGTCGACGAGCTGATCACCGGCGGCATGGTCGTCAACTTCAGAAACCTGTTTCGCAATCTCCTCGAATGGGGCAGCACGCCGCACGATCCCGTCGACTATGCGGAGATCGTCGATCGTGGCGGCGCCGTCATCAGCGTCGAGGCTCGCTCGCATGTCGACCGCGACCGAGATGCCTTGGGAGCCACCAAGGAAAAGAGGTCCCGCAGGACCTCTATGGACGCAACCTTGGAGCGGGTGAAGGGAATCGAACCCTCGTATGAAGCTTGGGAAGCTGCCGTTCTACCATTGAACTACACCCGCGAGCGATGCGGATTCTAGCGTGGTCACGCAGCGTGATCGCGGGCTGATGCGCCTGCTCCGAGCCGCCTAAACCCTGTTGGAGGATCTGGCTTGGTGCTTCATGCGTGGCCTCCGGGACTGTACGCATCTTCAATCGTCAGCCCGGGCCAGCAACTCAGCGAGTGCAAAGGCGCCTGCGATCGCCGCGAGGCCGCCTGGCAGCTTCACGCCCCAGCCGCCGGCCCCGTGCAGCACGATGCCGACGACCGCGACACCGAGCAGCGCGCCGATCTGGCGGTTCGCGTTCAATACGGCCGCCGCCGCGTTGGTATGGCGCGCGTCGGGAACCGTCATCACCCGCGTCGTCATCGCCGGGATCGCGGTGCCGGCGCCGAGATTCGCGAGCGCGACGAAGGCATCCGTGCTCCAGGCGGTCGCGCCGTGCTGAGCCCACGCCGCGAACACGGCCGCGAGTGCGGCAGCCGCCGCCAGCGCGAGGCCCGCGCGCAGCGGCAGCGCGGTGCCGTGGCGCGGCAGCAGCCTTGCGGCAAGCAGGTTGCCGAGCGTGAACATGAGCATCAGCGGCACGAGGTTCAGGCCGGTCTGCAGCGGCCCCCCGTGACGCGCCTGTGCGTTGTACAGGCTCATCAGGAACAGCGCGCCGTACGCGCCGAAGTTGATCAACAGCCCGATCGCATTGATGCGGCGAAAGCCGCCATCGGCGAGCAGCGCCCGCGGCAGCACCGGATACCGCGTGTGGCGCTGCACGGCTGCGAAGCCGAACGCGGCCGACACGCCCACGGCCCCGGCGACCAGCACCGGCGCGCTCCAGCCCGCGCCCGGACCTTCGATCAGCACGCCGGCCAGCGCGGCCAGCGCGAGCGCACCGCAGGCGTGTCCGGCAAGGTTCAACATCTGCTGCGCGCGCGGCGTGTCGACGAGGTGGCGCGGCGCGAGCCACAGGCCGAGCAGGCCGATCGGGACATTGAGCCAGAAGATGGCACGCCAGCCGAGCCAGGCGATCATGATGCCGCCGACCAGCGGCCCCGACGCGGCCGACCCCGAGACGATCGCCGACCACAGCCCCATCATCCGGGCGCGCCGGCGCGGCTCGGGATACGCGGCCGTGATCAGCGCCAGCGAGCTCGGGATGAACAATGCCGCACCCACGCCCTGCAGCGTGCGGGCGGCGATCAGCGCGGGGCCATTGGGCGCGACAGCGCACGCCAGCGAGGCCAGCGCGAACAGCGCGAGCCCGGCGCTGTAGGCACGGCGCGCGCCGTGCCGGGTGGCGAGCGCGCCGCCGGCCAGCAGCAGCGCGGCGAAGCTCAGGGTGTAGCCGTCGACGATCCAGACCTGGCCGGCCAGGCTGATGCCGAGATCGCGGCGGATGTCGTCGAGCGCGACGTTGACCACCGTGACGTCGAGCATCGCCATCACGAAGCCGAATGCGACGGTGACGAGCGGCCACGCGTCGACGCGCGCCGGGTCGCAGGAGTTGCGGGAAGCGGAAGGAAAGGATGCAGCCATGCGAGTCATGCTATGAACCGCAGGGAGGGGCGCCTAGCCGTGCGGATGCATCGCAGCGATGCAGGCCTGCATCGGCAGCGCAGAAGCCGCGCCCGACGATCTCGATCTGATAGCGTCGTCGCCCCGATCAGCCTCAACGCAAAGACGTTTCACCGATGGACTGGGACAATGCGCGCGTCTTCCTCGCGATCTACCGCCGCGGCACGCTGCGGGGCGCCGCGGCCGAGCTGCAGATCGACCAGGCGACCGCCGGCCGGCGCCTCGCAGCGCTGGAGGCGGCGCTCGATGCGCGGCTCTTCTTGCGCACGCCCAAGCGCTACGTGCCGACGCCGGCGGGCGAGCTCGCCTTGCTGGCAGCAGAGCAGATGGAGGCGGGCGCGCATGCGCTGCAGCGACACACACAGGGCCTGGACGAGCGGCCCGAGGGCATCGTGTCGCTCGCCTGCACCGATACCGTCGCGACCGTGTACCTGATGCCCGCGCTGGCGGCGCTGCGCCGGCGCCACCCGGGTGTGGCCGTGCGCCTGATCGCTTCCACGCAGCTCAGCAACCTGACCCGCCGCGAGGCCGATCTCGCGGTGCGCTCGGTGCGGCCCGAGTCGCCGGACCTGATCACGCGCCATCTCGGGCGGCGCGCCGTGGGGCTGTATGCATCGGTCGACTACCTCGCTCAGCGCGGCATGCCCGAGCCCGGCAACGGGCTGGCCAGGCACGACATCGTCGTCTACGGGCGCGAGATCCGCGGCGCGTCGCGTGAGTTGCTGTGCCGGGAGCCGGCGCATGCGGCGCGCGTCGCGCTCGAAGTCAACAGCGGGATGATGATGAGCCAGGCGGTTGCCGCAGGGCTGGGCATCGGCGAGCTGCCGAACCACCTCGCCGCGCTGTATCCGAACCTGGTGCGGGTCCGGCCCGAGCGTGAGGACCCGTACGACATGTGGCTGGTGATGCACGGCGACCTGCATCGCGCGGCGCGGGTGCGGGCGGTGGCCGATGCGGTGGTGGAGGCGTTCGTGCTGCCCGCAGGCTGAGCCGCGGCTAGCCTGGCGCCGTCGTGGCCTGCCCCTGCGCACCCAGCGCGTGCGCGATCGCCACAGGATCGACCTGATCCAGGTAGGCCGGGATGTTGCGCCACATCGTGTGGTAGCCGAAGCCGCCTTGCAGCATCTCGAGGCGCGCTGCCTCCTTGTCCCAGCCCTGCACCGCCATGCGATAGAGCGCACTGACGATGCCGGTGCGGTCCGCGCCATGCATGCAGTGGATCAGCACCGCGCCATGCCGCTCGGCGATGCGCACTTCGGCCAGCGCACGGATGACGTGGCGGTCGCGGATGTGCCAGGTGTTGATCGGCACGCGCACCAGGCGGATGCCGCAGGCGCGGAACGCGTCGTCGTCGGCATTGAACGCACGCAGGCTCACGATGGTGCGCACGCCGAGCCGCTGCAGCGCCGGTGCGGCCTCGCGGCGCGGCTGGGCGCTGCGCAGCACCAGCGGCGCGATGCGGTGCAGGTTCTCGATGTCGTGCTCGGGCAGCGGCTCGGCCCAGGCGGCCGGACGGCCGGGGGCATGCGCGCCATGGCGTCGTGTCACGCTGCTCACGCCGCTACCCCGCGCGGCGCGGGCCGCGATTGAGCAGCACGAGGATCAGCGCCGCGCCGCCGATGGCTGTCCAGTAGTCGACCGGCGCGCCCATCCACCAGTGCTTGTGCCAGGCCACGTGGGCCGGCTCGAAGCGCGCCCAGCCATAGGCCGGGTTCAGCAGGAACCAGAGGAAGTCCTCGACGATCCAGAACAGCATCAGCCCGGAAAGCGCGAACGCGGCCTCGCGCCGGCGCCAGCGGCCGGCGAACGCGAGCGGCGCGAAGAAAGCCAGCGCCATGAAGCTGAAGATCCAGGCGTGGTAGCCGGTCATCGGCCGGCCGCCCCAGAAGATGTCGAGCAGCCAGTGATGCTCGATGCGCCACGTCGGCAATTGCGCGGCCCAGCCGTTGGCGCCTTCGATCTGGATCTCGACCTCGGCGAAGAACAATGCCATCAGCATCACCCAGGCGAGATAGCCGAACGTGCGCCGCCAGCCGATCGGCCCGCCGGCCTGATCCTGCCACTTCATCTCGCCGCTCATGCGCAAGGCGCCGCGGCAGCGAGCACATGGCCGAGCACCTCGCGCGCTGCTCCGGGCCGCCCGAGCCGGCGGCTGTGCGCCGTCATCGCGGCCAAATGGCGCGGCTCGTTCATCAGCAGCGCCAGCTTGTAGGCCAGGCCGATGCCGTCATAGGCCAGCCAGCCGGCGCCCTGCTCCATCAGGTAGCCGGCGTTGTGCTCCTCCTGGCCCGGGATCGGCGAGATCAGCAGCATCGGCCGGCCGAGCGCCATGCATTCGGAGATCGTCAGGCCGCCGGGCTTGGTGACGACCAGGTCGGAGGCGGCCATCAAGGTCTGCATCTCGTTGCTGAAGCCGATCGCCAGCAGCCGGCCGGGATGGCGTTGCGCGAGGGCCTGCAGCGCGAGCTTCGCGGCCTCGTTGCGGCCGGCGACCGCGATGATCTGGAAGTCGCCCGGCAAGGCGAGCACGCTGGCCACCATCGTCGGCAGGTCGCCGACGCCGGCCCCGCCCGAGACCATCAGCACCACCGGCTTGTCGAGCGCCAGCCCGAGGGCGCCGCGGCAGTGCGCCTGCGCGAGCTGCGGCGCCGCGGGCTCGGCGAACGCCGGCATCACCGGAATGCCGGTCACGTGGACGCGATCGGCCGGCAACCCGCGGGCGCGCATGCGATAGGCGACTTCTTCGGTCGCCGCGAAGTAGCCCGCAGCGCCCGGCACCAGCCACATGTTGTGCAGGTCGTAATCGGTGACCTGCAGCCACACCGGGCAATCGAGGCGCTGGCGATTGCGGTCGCGCATCAGCAGCTCGGCCGGCAGGAAATGGGTGCAGACGATCGCATCGGCTCGCTCGCCGCGGATCGCCTTCAGCAGGGCGCCGCTGCTCAGCCGCTCGATCGCGCGGCGCAGCTTCTGGCGCTTCGCGTCATGCGGCGTCTCGTCGGTCTGCTGGTGCACGAAGGACCAGATGCGCGGATGCCGGTTGACGAGTTCGATGTACCAGTCGGCATACACCTTGCGGAAGCCGCTCGCCACATGCTGCATCGCATCGATGTGGGTCACGGCACGGACGTCGCGCATTTCGCGGGCCGTCGCTTCGAGCGCTTGCGCGGCACGAACGTGGCCGTTGCCGGCACTGACGCTCAGGATCAGCAGTTTGCTCATGATGTCTGCGCCGCCGCCCTGCCGGCGCGTGTGTCTTGTCGGGCGATTATCCGGCAGGCCCGCCGGCACAATGCGCGCTGTCCCATCCCAGCGCTCGTTTGGCAGCGCCTCCCGCAGAATGACCGACCCTTCGGAACCGCCGAACCCGCTGGCCCAGCGCAGCATCCGCAGCTTCGTCGTGCGTGCCGGCCGCATGGGGCCGGGGCAGACACGCGCGCTGGCCGAACTCGGCCCGCGCTTCCTGATTCCGTATGTGGCCGAGCGCTTCGATGCCGATGCGAGCTTCGGCCGCAGCGCGCCGCGCGTGCTCGAGATCGGCTTCGGCATGGGCGATGCCACCGCGGCCATCGCCCAGGCCTTGCCGGGCACGGATTTCATCGGCGTCGAGGTGCACACGCCCGGCGTCGGCGCGCTGCTCAAGCGCATCGGCGAACTCGGGCTGACGAACCTGCGGCTGATCCAGCACGATGCGGTCGAGGTGCTGCGCGACATGCTCGCACCCGGGTCGCTCGCCGGCGTGCACATCTTCTTCCCGGACCCCTGGCACAAGAAGAAGCACAACAAGCGCCGCCTGATCCAGCCCGAGTTCGTGCGCCTGCTCGCGAGCCGCCTCGCGCCCGGCGGCTACCTGCATTGCGCGACCGACTGGCAGCCCTATGCCGAGCAGATGCTGGAAGTGCTGTCGGCCGAGCCGTCATTGCACAACACGTCGCCGGGCTATGCGCCCAGGCCCGACTACCGGCCGCTCACGAAGTTCGAGAACCGTGGCCTGAAGCTCGGCCACGGCGTGTGGGACTTGGTGTTCGGCAAGACCCTGTAGAACCGGGCGAGGCGGGCCGAGCGCCGGGCCGCCCCAAGCCGGCCCGCGCCCCCTCGGGGGGCGGTCGCGGTACTCCGCGGCCGGGGGCTCCATTCCTCGCGGCCGGGGGCTCCATTCAATCTGCCCAAGTGACCCAACCGGTCCACGCGGTCAGCAGCACCACCAGGCCGAAGGCGATGCGGTACCAGGCAAACGGCACGAAGTCGTGCGAGGCGATGTAGCGCAGCAGCCAGCGCACCACGACCCAGGCGACGATGAACGACACGAAGGTGCCGATCAGCAGCAGCGGCAGGTCCGCGCCCGACAGGTTCGCGCGCTCCTTGTAGAGGCTGTAGACGCTGGCGCCGATCAGGGTCGGGATGCCGACGAAGAAGCTGAAGTCGGTCGCGGCCTTGCGGCTCAGCCCGAACAGCATGCCGCCGATGATCGTCGCGCCCGAGCGGCTGGTGCCCGGCACGAGGGCAAAGCACTGCGCGATGCCGACCTTCAAGGCGTCGATCGGCGTCATGTCGTCGACGCTTTCGATCCGCACCACGCTCTTCGGCCGGCGCTCGGCCCACCAGATGATCAGGCCGCCGAGGATGAAGGTCGTCGCGACCACCTCGGGCGTGAAGAGATGGGCCTTGATCGCCTTGCTGAACACCGCGCCGATCGCCGCGGCGGGCAGGAAGCCGATCAGCACGTTCAGCGCGAAGCGCCGCGCGCGCACGTCGTGGCCGAAGCCGGTGACCACGCCCCACAGGCGCTGCCAGTAGACCAGCACCACCGCGAAGATCGCACCGGCCTGGATCACGATGTCGAACAGCTTGGCCGACTTGACGGTGGCCTCGCTGAAGCCGATGAGCGAACCGGCGAGGATCAGATGCCCGGTGCTCGATATCGGCAGGAACTCGGTGACTCCTTCGACCACGCCCATGATGATGGCCTTGAGCCACAGTGCAATATCCAAAAACGACCCCTGTTGAAAAAACCCGGCGGATGATAGCGGCGGCTCATGAACGCCGACTTATGGCGCCGCCCGAGGCTCCAGCTTGATGTTCAGGCCGCGCGAAGTCACACGGATTTCGCCCGGCTGCACGCGTTCACGGCGCAACGCTTCCTGCTGCGCATCGCTCAAGCGGTAGATCAACGCCCCCTCCAGCAATTGTTCTGCCAGCACGCTGCCGAGCGGCCCGGTCTGGCCCGCCAAGGCCTCCGGCAGGCCGGCCACCGCGATGCGGTCGACGCTGACCTGCGAGAAGCGCAAGCTGTTGTCGCCTGGCTCGAAACGCAGCCCGCTTTGGAACGCCAGAGCCCCACGCAACTGTCGTGCCGAGAGCCGTTCGTCGATCGTCAGCTCCACGTCGATGGCGACGCGATTGACCTCGGGCAGCAGCCGGATCGTCGGCGCCGCGGCGCGCACGTCGAGCACGCCGAGCCAGCGTGTCTGGTATGGAAATCGAGTGGCGATGGCCTGCTCGAGACGCGCCTGGTCGACGTCGATCGACGAGGGCGCGAAGCCGCTGCTGCAGGCGGCAAGGCAAGCGGCGAACGACAGCAGAAGCAGCCAGCGCATTCTTGCGATCATCGGAAGACCTCCGACCAAAGACGCCGATCATGCCGCCTCGCGGCGAATGCCAGACCGCGCAACACGCGGCGCCTTGCCTCCTTGCGGACCGCCCGCTATATTACTGACCGGTCAGTCAGTATCTCCCTGCCCGCCGGTAGCATGCCAGCCACCTTCCATTCACGACAACGCCGCAAGCAAGCGCGCCCGCAGGAGCTGCTGGATGCCGCGCTGGGCGTGTTCGTCGAAAAGGGCTTCGCCGCGGCGCGCACCGAGGAAGTCGCCGCGCGGGCGGGAGTCTCGAAGGGCACGCTGTACTTGTACTACCCGAGCAAGGAGGAACTGCTGAAGGCGGTGATCCGCGAGCATGTGCTGAGCGTGATCGAGGCCGGCGCGATCGAGATCCAGCAGTTCACCGGCAGCAATGCCGACCTGCTGCGCCATTTGCTGGCCGACTGGTGGATGAAGGTGTTCGAGAGCCCCGGCTCGGCCGTCTTCAAGCTGGTGATGACCGAGGCGCGCAGCTTCCCCGAGATCGCCGAGTTCTACCGCCGCGACGTGATCGAACCCGGCAACCGGCTGATCGGCGGCGTGCTGCAGCGGGGCATCGAGCAGGGCGAGTTCCGCGCGGTCGACATCGACGCTGCGGTGCATTCGATCGTGCTGCCGATGGTGATGCTGTGCCTGCACAAACATTCGGTCGGCGTCTGCGCGCCGGTCGAATCGCTGCTGCGGCCGCGCTTGTTCATCGACCAGCACATGGACCTGATGATCCGCGGTCTCGAATCCGGCGCAACGGGCCGGCCGCTGGCAAGACGCCCCGCGAAGGGCCGCTCGGCAGCGGCCGCCGCCAAGCCCGTCGACACCGGCCTCGCGAAATAGAATCGCGCTCCACCTCGCCACCCCGCCCACCGCCGCCATGAACATCGAACAAGCCCGCTTCAACATGATCGAGCAGCAGATCCGCCCCTGGGAGGTGTTGGATCAGGGCGTGCTCTCCTTGCTCGCCGTCGTCAAGCGCGAGGATTTCGTGCCCGCGGCCTATCGGGCGCTCGCCTTCGTCGATACCGAAGTGCCGCTGCCCGAAGGCCAAAGCATGCTGGCGCCGAAGGTCGAGGCGCGCCTGCTGCAGGAGCTGGCCGTCGCGCGCCACGAGCAGGTGCTGGAGATCGGCGCCGGCTCCGGCTACATGGCCGCGCTGCTGGCGCACAAGGCGCAGCAGGTGACGACGCTCGAAGTCGTGCCCGAGCTGGCGCGCATGGCCGAGGCCAACCTGCGCCGCGCCGCGGTGATGAACGCGCGCGTGCTGCAAGCCGACGGTTCGCGCGGCCTGGCCGACCAGGGCCCGTTCGACGTGATCGTGCTGTCAGGCTCGGTCGCGTCGATTCCCACGGTGCTGCTCGAGCAGCTGAAGGTCGGCGGCCGACTCGCTGCGATCGTCGGCTTCGAGCCGGTGATGCGCGCCACGATGGTGACGCGTGTCGGCAGCAGCGCCAAGGAGGTCGAATACCGCAGCGTCGAGCTGTTCGACACCGTCGCGCCGCGCCTCGCCAATTTCGAAGAACCCACCCGTTTCAGCTTCTGATGCTGCAGCTGCCTGCCGCCCGACTGATCGAGTTCTGCCAAGCCCCGGGTGGTCCGCCGCAATTGCTCGATGTGCGCGAGCCCTGGGAGGTCGCGCACGCGGCACTGACGATCGACGGCGTCGAGACGCTCGCGCTGCCGATGAACGAGATCCCCGGCCGCCTCGACGAGCTCGACGCCGCGCGGCCCATCGTCTGTATTTGTCATCACGGGGCCCGCAGTGCGCAGGTCGTCGCATTCCTGGAGCGCCAGGGCTTCGAGTCGGTCTACAACCTCGTCGGCGGCATCGATGCCTGGTCGCGTGAAGTCGACCCCTCCGTGCCCCGGTACTGAACCCGAACAACGCAGTACTTTCCTCGAGGATCGAGATGAAACTACCCCAAGCTCACTCCGCTCGCTGCCCCCAAGGGGCGCATCAGTACCTTCGGACGGCCGGGCGGTACTGACATGCCTGCCGTGCGCCCCAGCTCGTCGCCCCTTGCCCTGCGTTCGCTCGTTGCCGGCCTTGCCTTCTGTGCGCCGCTGGGCCACGCCTGGGCGCAGTCCCTGCAAGAGCTGTACGACGCCGCACGCGGTTATGACGCGACCTATCTGGCGGCGAAGGCAACGACCGAATCGCTGGTCTACCGGGCCGCGCAGGCAGACGCCGGCCTGCGGCCGCAGCTCAGCCTGGCCGGCAGCGCGACGCGCACCGAGGCCGACGTGCCGGTGCTGCACCATGTGTACGAGAACAGCACGCAGATCGGCTTCAACGGCCGCCAGCCGCTCTACAACAAGCCGAACAAGGTGACGATCGACCAGGCCTACCGCACGCTGGAGGCCGGCCAGACCGATCTGCAGGCGGCCGAGCAGGATCTGGTGGTGCGAGTCTCGCAGGCCTATTTCGACGTGCTCGGCGCACGCGACACGCTCGGCTATTCGCAGACCAGCAAGGCCGCGATCGCCGAGCAGCTGGCCGCCGCGAAGCGCAACTTCGAAGTCGGCACCGCGACGATCACCGACACGCGCGAAGCGCAGGCGCGCTACGACCTCGCGACCGCACAGGAGATCGCGGCGCAGAACGACCTGCAGACCAAACAGGCCGCGCTCGACCAGCTCGTCGGCCGGTTCAACGTCGACCCGAAGTCGCTCGCGCCGGGCGTCGATTTCACGCCGCTGTTCACCGGCAGCGTCGATGACTGGCTGCGTGCCGGCGACGAACACCCGGCGGTGCGCAAGGCACGTCTGGGGCTCGAGATCGCCAGGCTGGAAACCGAGAAGGCCAAGGCCGCCGGCCTGCCGACGGTCGACCTGGTCGGCTCGGTGCAAAGCGCGAACAGCACCGGCAGCGGCGTCAGCACCGGCTTTCCCGGCGTGACCAACAGCGCCAGCGTCGGCGTGCAGCTCAACATGGCCCTCTTCGCCGGTTATGCCATCCAGAACCGCGAGAAGGAAACCGTGGTGCTGGAAGAGAAGGCGCGCAACGACCTCGATTCGGCGCGCCGCGCGGTGGCCCTCGGCACGCGGCAGTTCTTCCTCGGCGTGCAATCGGGCCAGGCGCAGGTGAAGGCCTTCGAAGCCGCGGAAAGCTCGAACCAGCTCGCCCTCGAAGCCACCGAGCTCGGCTACAAGGTGGGCGTGCGCGTCAACCTCGACGTGCTGAACGCGCAGACGCAGCTGTTCCAGACGCGGCGCGACCTGGCGCGGGCGCGTTACGACTTGCTCGTGAACAGCCTGAAGCTGCGCCAGGCTTCGGGGCAGCTGAAGGCCGAGGATCTGCTGCCGATCAATGCCTTGCTGGTGCGCTGATCCGCGCGGCTACGGCAGCGCGAACACGACCAAGCCGTCGCCCTGCTTGAAGCCGAACAGCGAGTTGCCCCCCGCCGCGACCGCAATGTACTGCCTGCCGTCGATCGCATAGCTGACCGGCGGCGCATTGACGCCGGCATCGGCCTGGTACTGCCACAGCCGCTCGCCGCTGCCGCTGTCGAAAGCCGCGAAGACCCCGCCGCCGATGCCGCTGAAGACGAGCCCGCCGGCAGTCGCCAGCACGCCGCCGATCAGCGGCTCCCCGGTCTTCAGCTGCCAGGCGATGCGGCCGCCGTGCGCCAGGTCGAGCGCCGTCAAGGTGCCGCCTTTTTCGTCGCCGTTCTGCGTGCTGGCGTATTGCATCAGGCTGCCGTCCGCGCGTTGGACCTCGTGCGCGATGTAGCGCGTCGGCAAGTGCAGCGCGGCGACGTAGAGCAGCCCGCGCGCCGGGTCATAGGCCGACGGCGACCAGTTCGCGCCGCCGGCGATGCCGGGCGCGATCAGCACGCCCTCGCCCGGCTGCGGCGGCGTGAACAGGTTCTTCTGCGGCACGAAGGCCTCGGACTTGAACAGCAGCCGGCCATCGCGCCGGTCATGAACGTAGACCCAGCCGAGCTTGCTCGGCGAGGCCACCGCCGGCACGCGCTCGCCGCCGATCGCCAGCGCCATCAGCACCGGCGGGCTGGCCACGTCGTAGCCCCAGCGGTCATGCGGCACCTGCTGCTGGTGCCAGACGAGCGCGCCGGTCTTCAGGTCCAGCGCGAGCAGCGACGAGGTGTGCAGGTTGTCGCCCGGGCGCGAAGCGTCAGCCATCTGCGGCGACGGGTTGCCGGTGCCGAAGATCAGCAGGCCGCGCTCGGCATCGACCACCGGCGTCGCATAGATCGAACCGCCGCCGTAGCGCCAGGCCTCGCGGCGTGCGCCCGCGGCGGCGCGCTCGGCCGCGATGTCGCGCTGCATCGGCACGCCGTCGGGCGTGCTGTTGCGATAGTCGCCTTCCCATTGCGGGCCGGTGATGTCGAAACGCCAGACCGGGCGGCCGGTCTCGGCGTCGAAGGCCGCCATCAGCCCCGGCTGCCCGTACTGGCCGGAGACACCGACCACCGCCAGCCCCGAGTCCGGATGCAGGCCGTAGCCGATGCCGTTGATGCCGATGAAGACCTTGCCGTCGTAGACCAGCGGCGCCGCGCCGATGCCGACGCCGGTCGAGCCGCTGGCCTCGACCTTGGACAGCGGATCGTCCGCGCGCAGCTCGGCGGTGTGCTCGGTACTGCCGCGGTACTCGGCCACCGTCACGTCCCACAACAATCGGCCGCTCTTCGCATCGAGCGCGATCAATCGGCCATCGACCGAGCCGAGGTAGACCTTGCCGCCGGCGACGGCGACGCCGCGGCTCGCCGGGCCGCAGCATAGCGCCTTGGTCTTCGGCGTGTGGCGATAGCGCCAGAGTTCATGGCCGTCGCGTGCATCGAGCGCGACCACGTGGCTGAACGGCAGCGACAGGTACATCACGCCATCGGCGACGATCGGCGTGACCTGGTAAGTCGCGACCACGCCGCTGTGAAAGACCCAGCGCGGCACCAGCCGGGCGACGTTGCCCGCATTCACCTCGGCCAGCGGCGAGTAGCGCTGGCCGCCGAGATCGTGGCCGTGCAGCGACCAGGAAGCGTCGTCCGCCTTCGGAGCCGTGCCGCAGCCGAGCCACAACGGCATGCAGCAGACGAAGACCGGCAGGCGCAGCGAACGGGGAAACGACAACAGGGCAGGCATCGCCGAGGCTCCGTGATCAATCGGGAGCGCGATCATCCTTCAACAGCTCGGCGATGCGCTGCGCCATGCGCCGGGCGGCGCCGCGGTGCGCGCCGGCGAAGGCGAGCGCACGCTCGGCATAGGCGGGCAGCGCGGCCTCGTGCGTCAGCGCCACCGCGCGCGCAACCGCAGCGCCTATGTCGGGCTCACGCAGCGAGGCGCCGGCCTCCAGCGACAGCTCGGCCGCCTGCGCGAAGTTGAAGGTGTGCGGCCCCATCACCATCGGGCAGCCGCAGGCGGCGGCCTCGATCAGGTTCTGGCCACCGAGCGGCGCGAAGCTGCCGCCGAGCAGCGCAACGTCGGCCAGCGCGTAGTAGAGCGGCATCTCGCCGAGCGAATCGCCGAGCCAGACATCGGCCGCGCGCGCGGTCGCGCCGATCGCCTCGCCCCACTCGCTGCGCCGCGCCAGCGAGAAGCCGGCCTGCTCGACCAGGCCCGCGACCTCGTTGAAGCGCTGCGGATGGCGCGGCACGATCAACAGCCGCGGCCGCGGTGCCGGCTGGGCGCGCCAGGCGGTCAGCAGCATCGCCTCCTCGCCTTCGCGCGTGCTCGCGCCGAGCACGACCGGGCGCGCGCTGGCCGCATGCCAGGCGCGGCCCCGGTCGAGCAGGGCGGCATCGGGCGTCACGTCGAACTTCAGGTTGCCGCAGACTTCGACCCGGCTCGCCCCGCCGGCGCGCAGCCGCTGCGCGTCGCTTTCGGTCTGCGCCAGCACCAGCGCGACACGCGCCGCCGCCGGCCGCATCAACGCGCTCAGCTGTTCGCCGCGGGCGAAGCTCTTCGCGCTCAGGCGCGCATTGGCGAGCACCATCGGCACGCCGGCCCGCTGCGCGGCATGCAGCTGGTTCGGCCAGATCTCGGTTTCCATCAGGACACCGACCGCCGGCCGGAAGTGCTCGAAGAAGCGCCGCACCGCGCCGGGCGTGTCATAGGGCAGCCAGGTCTGGTGATCGCCTTCGCGCAGCAGCGCGCGGCCGGCTTCGCAGCCGGTGGCGGTGCCGTGGGTCAGCAGCAGGCGCAGGCCCGGCCGCTCGGCGCGCAGCGCATCGATCAGCGCGCTTGCGGCCCGTGTTTCTCCCAGCGACACCGCATGCAGCCAGAGCCAGCCTTCAGCGTGCCGCGCGCGTCCCGAGGGCAGCCGTGCGTTTCCTCGCGGGTAGAAGGCCAGGCGCTCGCCGATCGCATGGCGATAGAGCGGCTCTTTGCGCCCGCGCCACCACAGCCGCGCGAGGTAGACCGGCGTCCCCAGCCGTAACAGCAGCGTGTAGGCGCGCCGCGCCCAGGCCGAGCGGGCCGCGGGACTGGTCATTGACTGCAGTGCAGCATCAGCGCGGCGCCGTCGCGCCCAGGGTCTCGGGCATCACCGATTGCCACGCCGACCAGACCGCATCGACGCTCGGCACCGATCGCCCTCCGTCGCCGACCGAGATCTGGTGCGCATGGCCGTGCGACAGCTGCGGCCCGGTGCGCCATGCGGTCGCGAAGTTGTAGATCTGCACGTGCGGCAGGTTCAACGCCACCGCGATGTGGCTGAGCCCGCTGTCGACGCCGATCACGCCCTGCACGCCGGCGAGCCGGTCGACCTGGGCATCGAGGCCGGCGCTGGTCCACACCTGCACCACCGGCGCCCGTTCGAACTGCAGCGCCGCGGCGATCATCTCGGCGCGGGTCTGCTCGGCTTCGCTGCCCTGCGGCAGCACGATGCGCCAGCCTTGCGCGAGCACGCGTTTGCCGAGCGCGATCCAGTGGGCATGCGGCCAGAGCTTGTCGTCGCGCGAGGTGCCGTGCACGAAGGCAACCGTCGGCGTGCGGTCGACCGGCGGCGCCGGCCGGGCCAGCAGCCCGTAGCGCGGCCGGCCGGCCGCGGTGTAGCCCAAGGCCTTCGCGCACAGCACGCGCGAGCGCTCCATCGCGTGGATGTGCGGCTCGATCGCGATCGGGCGGTCGACCAGCCAGCGCGCGGCCGGCTCCCAGCCCGCGCCTTCGGTGCGGTTGCCGAGGCCAAAACGGTGGCCGCCCGGCGCCAGCCTGGCGAGACGGCCCAGCAGCGCTGATTTGCTCAGGCCCTGCAGATCGATCACCGCGTCATAGCCGGCGCCGGCGCCGAGGCGCCGGCGCAGCTCGCCGAACTCGCGCCGCACCTGCCCGGTCCACCACGCGCTGCGCCAGCGCCGCAGCGCGACCGGGATGACCTCGGCAACACCCTCGACCCGCTGGACCAGCGGCGCGAAGCCGGGCTCGACCAGCCAGTCGACGCGCGCCTGCGGCAACGCGCGGCGGATGTCCTGGATCGCCGGCATGGCGTGCACCACGTCGCCCAGCGAGGAAAGTTTGACGATAAGGATGCGCACGGCGCCGACTCAGTGCCCCACAACGCCGGGCTTGAAGGAGGCCAGCAGCCACCACGGATCCGGCTCCGCCGGTCCGTCGGTGGGCCTTGCAGGCCGCATGGCCGCGAGACGCGGCCATCCCTCAGCCCGTCCAAGCCGACACCGGTCGGCTCGGAGCCGCGGGCTTCGGCCCCCCCGGAGGGGAGCGCCAAAGGCGCTTCGGGGGAGGGCCATCAGTGTGCGGCGGCAGTGATCTGCGCGTCCGGCTTGACGACGCGCAGCATCGCCATGAACTGGGTCTCGATGCGGTGCAGCGCCTCGGGCGTGTGGCCCTCGAAACGCATCACCAGGACCGGCGTGGTGTTGGAGCCGCGGATCAGGCCGAAGCCGTCCTCGTACTCCGCGCGCAGCCCGTCGATCGTGATCAGCTCGGTCGAGCCGGGGAAGCTCGCGGTGTTGCGCAGGGTCTCGATGATCCTGTGCGGCTCGCCCTCGGCGCAGGCGACGTTCAGCTCGGGCGTGCTGTAGCTGGTCGGCAAGGCGTTCAGCACCGCGCTCGGGTCCTTCGAGCGCGAGAGGATTTCCAGCAGGCGCGCCGCGGTGTAGGTCGCGTCGTCGAAGCCGTACCAGCGTTCCTTGAAGAAGATGTGGCCGCTCATCTCGCCGGCCAGCGGCGAGCCGGTTTCCTTCAGCTTGGCCTTGACCAGCGAATGGCCCGTCTTCCACATCAGCGGCACGCCGCCCGCGGCGCGGATCACCGGCGCGAGGCGCTGGGTGCACTTCACGTCGTAGATGATCGCCGCGCCCTGGTTGCGCGAGAGCACGTCGGTCGCGAACAGCATCACCTGGCGGTCGGGGTAGATGATCTGGCCGTCTTTCGTGACGACGCCGAGACGGTCGCCGTCGCCATCGAAGGCCAGGCCGATCTCGGCATCGGTGGTCTTCACCACGTGGATCAGGTCGGCCAGGTTTTCCGGCTTGCTCGGGTCGGGATGATGGTTCGGGAAGTCGCCGTCGACCTCGGAATACAGCTCTTGCACTTCGCAGCCGAGCGCGCGCAGGATACCGGGCGCCGAGGCGCCGGGGATGCCGTTGCCGGAGTCGACGACGATCTTCATCGGCCGGGCCAGCTTGCAATCGTTCGTGATGCGCGCCGAGTATTCGGGCACCACGTCCATCGAGCCGGTGCGGCCGTTGCCGGTGCGGTAGTCCTCGGCTTCCATGCGCTTCCTCAGGCCCTGGATCTCGTCGCCGTAGATCGCCTTGCCGGCCAGCACCATCTTGAAGCCGTTGTAGTCCTTCGGGTTGTGGCTGCCGGTGACCTGGATGCCGCTGTTGCAGCCGTGCGCGCCGCGCGTCGCGGCGACGTAGTAGAGGATCGGCGTGGTCACCGCGCCCAGGTCGACGACGTCGAGCCCGGTCGACGCCAGGCCGCGGATCAGCGCCGCGGTCAGCGAAGGGCCGGAAACACGCCCGTCGCGCCCGACTGCCACCGCTTTCTCGCCCAAACGCCAGGCCTCGGTGCCGAAGGCCCGGCCGAGATGCTCGGCGAAGGCTTCGTCGATGGTCGTGCCGACCACTCCGCGGATGTCGTAGGCCTTGAAATTCGATGCATTGACTTGCATGGCGCGCCGCCCAGGCAGGGGGATCGATGAAGGAAGCGCGATTGTAGGGATGTCCCTAGGCCCGGGCGGCGCGGCGCGCAACTCGGATGAAGCGGCCGGTGTGCAATCCCTCATGAGCAAACGCACGGCCGCCCGAGTTGCTCGTCCGGCCGGGATCTCCAGGGATATGTCCGAAAACGGCGAGTCATCGCCCTCGTGCTCCCTATCATTGCCCTCATGGTTCTCGATCCCGACTCCGCCTACCTCGCCCTCCAGGCCCACGACGCGCGCTTCGACGGCCGGCTCTTCGTCGGCGTCACCAGCACCGGCGTCTACTGCCGGCCGGTGTGCCGCGTGCGCACGCCCAAGCGCGAGAACTGCCGCTTCTTCGCGACCCCGGCGCAGGCCGAGGCCGACGCCTTCCGTCCCTGCCTGAAGTGCCGCCCCGAGGTCGCGCCCGGCTATTCGCTGTTCGATTCGTCGCAGGCGCTGGCGCACAGCGCGGCGCGGTTCATCGAAAAATCGGTGCACGAAGGCGAGCCGCTGGCGATGCCCGCCCTCGCAGCGCGCCTGGGCGTGACCGATCGCCACCTGCGCCGCATCTTCCAGGCGAGCCACGGCGTCTCGCCGGTCGACTACCTCACGACGCAGCGCCTGCTGCTCGCGAAACAGCTGCTGACCGACACCGAACAGCCGGTGACGCAGATCGCGCTGGCGAGCGGATTCGACAGCCTGCGCCGCTTCAATGCCGCCTTCGCCGAGCGCTATCGGCTGAATCCGACGCAGCTGCGCCGCGAGCGCGGCACGGCGCCGTCGAACGACAACATCCTGCTGCGCCTGGCCTACCGCCCGCCCTACGACGTGGCGGCGACGCTCGGCTTCTTTGCGCGCCGCCAGATCGAAGGTGTCGAGCAGATCGGCGCCGACAGCCTGCGCCGCACGATCGCGCCGACACATCGCGGCATCCGCCTGAGCGGCTGGTTCTCGGCGCGCTTTGTTGCAGATCGCAACGAAGTGCACCTGAGCGTCTCGCCCAGCCTCGGGCCGGCGCTCGGCGTGGTGATGCAGCGGGTGCGCCAGGCGCTCGATCTGGATGCCGATCCGACCTTGATCGACCCGGTGCTCGAAAGCCTGCCGATACCACCCTGCCCGGGCATGCGCCTGCCCAACGGCATGGACGGCTTCGAGGTCGCGGTGCGCGTGATCCTCGGCCAGCAGGTCACGGTCAAAGCGGCGCGCACCTTGATCCAGCGCCTGGTCGACCGCTACGGCGAGCCGGTCGAGACACCCTTTCCCGGTCTCGATCGCATCTTCCCGACGGCGGCGATCCTGGCCGCGGCGGACCCGGAGACCCTCGGCAAGCTGGGCATCGTGCGCACCCGCGTCGGCGCGATGCAGAAGCTCGCCGCGCTGGTGGCGAGCGGCGAGCTGAGCCTGCACCGCCACGCACCGCTGGATTCGACGCTCGACACCTTGCGCGCCCTGCCCGGCATCGGCGAATGGACCGCGCAAGTCATTGCGATGCGCGCGCTCGCCTGGCCGGATGCCTTCCCGGCCAGCGACATCGGCATCTACAACGCCCTCGGCACGCGGGATCCGAAGGCCGCCCTGCAACTCGCCGAAGGCTGGCGGCCCTGGCGCGCCTATGCCGTCATGCGGCTTTGGCATCACCTTGAGACATCAACATGATCAATACGCAACACATCACCGCCCAGGCCCGTGCCGACACGCCGCTCGGCCCGGTCACCCTCGCGGCCACCGAGCAAGGCCTGGCCGGGCTCTGGTTCGACGCGCAATCGCATCACCCCGGAGCCATCGACGCGCCGGTGAATGCGCAGCAGCGCTTCATCGCGCAGGCGGCGCGCGAGCTGGCCGAATACTTCCGCGGCGAACGCAGCGAGTTCAGCGTGCCGATCGACGCACGCGGCACCACGTTCCAACAAAAGGTCTGGCAGGCGCTGCGGCGCATCGCGAGCGGCGAGACCACGAGCTACGGCGAGATCGCTCGTTCCACCGGCAAGGCGGCGGCGGTGCGCGCGGTCGGCGCGGCGGTCGGGCGCAACCCGGTCTCGATCATCGTGCCCTGCCACCGCGTGCTCGGCAGCGACGGCTCGCTCACCGGTTATGCCGGGGGGCTGCCACGCAAGAGCGCGCTGCTGGGCCTGGAGGGTGTTGCGGTCGCGGAGAAGGTGGGCGTATGAAACCACGCGACTTGGCCGAGTTGTGCCTGCTCGCCGCGATCTGGGGCGCGTCCTTCCTGTTCATGCGCGTCGGCGCCGGGCAGTTCGGGCCGCTCGCGCTGGTCTGGGTGCGTGTCGCCGGTGCCGCGCTGGTGCTGCTGCCGATCCTCGCGCTGCGCGGCGAATTCCCGGCGATGGCGCAGCACTGGAAGACGATCGCAATCGTCGGGCTGACCAATTCGGCCCTGCCCTTCGTGCTGTTCTCGTACGCGGTGCTGACCATCACCGGCAGCCTGGCGAGTGTGTTCAACGCCGCGACGCCCTTGTTCGGCGCGCTGATCGGCTGGCTCTGGCTGAAGAACGGGCTCACGACGAGCCGCGTGATCGGCCTCGTCATCGGCTTTGCCGGCGTGCTCGGCCTGGCCTGGAACCGGGCCAGCTTCAAGGCCGATGCCGACAGCATCAATGCGACGCTCGCGGTCGCCGCCTGCCTGCTGGCCGCGCTGTCGTATGGCTACTCGGCCAACTACACGAAGAAACACGCGGCCGGCGTGCCGCCGATGGCGCTCGCCGCGGGCAGCCAGGTCTCGGCCACCGCGGCACTCGCGCTGCCGGCCTGGCTGGCGTGGCCGACGACGCCGCTGGGCACCAGTGCCTGGGTCGCGGCGATCGCGCTGGCCGTCGTCTGCACCGGTCTCGCCTACATCCTCTACTTCCGCCTGATCGCCAACGCCGGCGCGTCGAATGCGCTGGCGGTGACCTTCCTCGTGCCGGCCTTCGCGGTGGTCTGGGGTGCGCTGTTTCTGGCGGAGCGTCCGACGGCAGAGATGCTGGCCGGCTGTGCGGTCATCCTGATCGGTACTGCGCTGGCAACCGGGCTGCTGCCACGCACGCGGGCCGTGCCGAAGCCGGCGCTCAACGATGTGAAGGGCTGACAAGGTTCCGACGGCGGTGCCTGCAGGTCGGCCGCTCACGGCGGCGTGCGCCCATAGATGATGGCCTGCACCCGCCCGGACTGGAAACGCACCGTCGCCGTCAGATTGCCCGGCCCGCGTTCATACAGCCACTCGTCGATCTGCAGGCACGGCACGACGCTGCCGGCGAACGGGGGCGGCACCACCTGGTAATACGGAGAGAAGTAGACCGGTGCGCAATAGCTGTCGCGCAGCACCGGCTCGCCGCACTTGTAGAGCACCGAGAGCCGCGAATCGCCGACTTCGGTCGACTGGCCGTTGCAGCGCAAGGATTCCGCCCGCACCGGCAGGCACGCCAGCCCGAAGGCGGCGGCCAGTGCGAGGCGGCACAGCGGCTTCATGCCGCGATTGATACCTCATCGGCAAAGGCATCGATGCGCCCGCGGTCAGAGGTCGTACCAGCCGACGCCGATCAGAAAACCCGAGGCGCGCTGGCCGTCGCTGCGCTGCTGCTGCAGCGAGAAGTCGATCGCCAGCTTTTCCTTCTTCAGCCAGTGGCGTACGCCGACCTGGCCGAACTTCAGCTCGCCCTCGTGCGCCAGCTCGGCGAACAGCACCGTGTGCCGCGCCACCTCGCGTTCGATGCCGACCGAGGTGGACCAGGTACGCCGCGCATCGTTGGCCTTGTCGACGCCGGCGTTCAGGTGCAGAAAGCCCTCGCCGTCCCACAGCGACAGCGAAAACGGCAGCTTCAGCCCGATCGAGCGCGTGCTGTGCTCGCCGTCGTTCAGGCGCTCGTCCGACAGCGCGGCGCTCACGCCCCAGCCCCAGCCGTCGCGTGCGATGTTGTTGAAGACATGCTTGAACTCGATCTCGGCTTCATGGCCGGTCTCTTCGTCACGGCGATCGGCGAAGCGGGTCAGTTCGACCTGGAGCGACGTGCTCGGGCTGAAGACGTACTCCGGCTCGAACGACAGGCCGCGCACGCTGCCGAAACGCTGCACCCAGGATTCGAACGACCAGACCTGGTCGTCGTCCTCCTGCACTGCGGTGCGGGCGTACTGGAACGGCCGATCGTTGGCCAGCCCCGGGCTCGGCGCGAAAGCCGCCCAGCAGGCCAGCGACGACAGCAGCGCACGGCCCAGGATGCAAAAGGAGGAGATTGTCATCGCGCGAGTCTCGCCGATGCCGGCTACTTCAAGGCCAGCACCATCACGCCGGCGCCGACCAGCGCGATGCCCAGCCACTCGCGCCACGACGGGCGCTCGCCCAGGAAGATCACCGCGAACAGCACCACCAGCAGCAGGCTGAGCTTGTCGACCGGCGCCACCTTCGAGGCCTCGCCGACCTTCAGCGCGCGGAAGTAGCAGACCCAGGAGGCACCCGTCGCCAGGCCCGACAGCACGAGGAAGAGCCAGGTGCGCGGCGCGAGCGCGAACGGGTCGGTCCACTTGCCGGTCGCGCAGACGAAGGCGCCGAGCACGAAGAAGATCACGACCACGCGCACCAGGGTCGCCATGTCCGAATCGACGCCGGCCAGGCCCAGCTTGGCGAAGATCGCGGTCAGCGCGGCGAACGCCGCCGACAGCAGGGCCCAGACGAACCAGTTCGAGGCAGTCAGCATGCGGCGCTCCGTGGAAACGAAGGTCGCAGTGTGCCGCCGATCCGCGAGCCGTCGACCTGGGCGCCGATGCCGGGCCGGCCGGCCTTCGCCGGTCAAAAACCTGGATGCGAACGCTGGCGGCCGAAGCGCATAGAGTGCGGCGCAGCGGCTGCCGCCGTGCCGGAGTGGTGGCCGTCTTCGAACGGGAGCCGAGATCACATGAGCAGCACGCACGACGAACTCGCCGCCACCATCGACGCGATGGTGCAGCCCGGCAAGGGCCTTCTCGCGGCCGATGAAAGCACCTCGACGATCGCCAGACGCTTCGAAGCGATCGGCCTCGCCTCCACCGAGGACAGCCGCCGCGCCTATCGCCAGCTGCTGCTCGGCACGCGCGGGCTCGGCGAGTTCATCAGCGGGGTGATCCTCTACGAAGAGACCTTGGGCCAGAAGGCGGACGACGGCACGCCCTTGCCGCAGCTCGCCGCGGAGCAAGGCATCGTGCCCGGCATCAAGGTCGACAGCGGCAAGATCCCGCTCGCGCTCGCCCCCGGCGACGAGATCACGCAAGGGCTCGACGGCCTGGCCGAGCGGCTGGTGGGCTACAAGCGACAAGGCGCGCGTTTCGCCAAATGGCGCGCCGTCTTCAACATCGGCCCGCGGCTGCCGAGCGCGGCCGCGATCGACGCCAACGCCCATGCGCTGGCCCGCTACGCGGCGATCTGCCAGGCGCAGGGCATCGTGCCGATCGTCGAACCCGAGGTGCTGATGGACGGCGATCACAGCCAGGCGCGCTGCGCCGAAGTCAGCGAGGCGGTGCTGGTCGGCGTGTTCGAGGCGCTGCGCCGGCAGGCGGTGGTGCTGGAGCACATGGTGTTGAAGCCGGGCATGGTGCTGCCGGGCGAATCTTCCGGCGTGAAGGCGCTGCCGGCCGTCGTCGGCGCGCAGACCTTGAGCGTGCTGAAGCGCACCGTGCCGGCCGCGGTGCCGGGCATCCTCTTTCTGTCGGGCGGGCAATCGCCGGAAGAGGCGAGCGCGAACCTCGACGCGATGCATCGCTCGGGCCCCCTGCCCTGGCACCTCGGTTTCTCGTACGGGCGGGCCTTGCAGGACCCGGTGCTGAAAGCCTGGAAGGGCCAGCCGGCGAACATCGCCGCGGCACAGACGGCGCTGCTGAAGCGCTCGCGCCTCAACAGCGCGGCGACCCTCGGCCGCTACGCCGCCACGCTGGAAACCAGCTGACGGCGCCGCATCAGCCGGGCGCCAGCGCCTCGGACAGGCCGCCGAGCCCTTCTCGCTGCGAGCCGCGAACGACCGCGAGCAAGGTGTCGCCGAAGCCGCCGCGCGCCCGCGCATCGCGGCGCGCACTCGTCGTGACACGCGGCTTCGCGCTCCAGGCGATCGAGGCGCCGCTGCGTTGCAAGGTGCCGACCAGCGCCACGTCCTCGCTGCAGGCCAGGTCGGCAAACCCGCCCGCGGCCAGATAGGCCGCGGTCGCGACGCCAAGGTTCGCGCCGTGCACGTGGGCGTGGCTGTCGCGATCGGTGTAGGTCGCGCGGAAGTGGCGGTCCAGCTGCGGCGCGTGCTCGCCGTGGGCGGACCAGTCGTCGACCTGGACCGTGCCGCAGACCACGTCGGCACCGAGCGCGAGTTGCGCGGCGAACCAGTCGGGCGCGACGATCGTGTCCGCATCGGTGAAGGCGAGCCAGCGGGCGCCATGGGCGATCGCCTGGTCGCAACCCGCCGCCCGGGCACGCCCGACGTTGGCCTGCTCCAGCACCACCACCTCGGCGCCGCTATTGCGCACGATGGCCTCGGAGCGGTCGGTGCAGCCGTTCAGCACCACCCAGACCCGCACCGGCTCGCCGGCCAGCCCCGGGTGCCGCGCGGCATGCAACAGCGCGCGCAGGCAAGCGCCGATGCGCTCCTCTTCGTTGCAGACAGGGACGATCACGGCAATCATCGGCGACGCTCTTGCGTGGAGTTGACAGAAGACTCCACCGTAGCGGCGGCCCGCATGCCGTGACAGCCGCCGCGGGCGGCTTGCCTTGTCAGACAAGGCCGGCTGTCGCTGTCATCAATTCGACGCGGGATACTGGCCGGTCAGCTGCCGCTGGTTCAGCAGCAGCTTCAGCAAGTGCAGCAGGCCGGCCGGCCGATGGCCGCGCCGGCGCATCGCTTCGCCGACCCGAAACACCTGGCGCTGCCTGTCGAACAGGATGCGATAGGCCTCGCGCAGGCTCAGCGCCGGGTCCCAGGCGTGCTCGGCCTTCGAGCCGGCGCCATCGACGTCGAGGATGCTGAAACCGCGGCCGGCCCGCAGCGCGGCCAGGCTCTCGAACTTGACGTCGAAGCGACCGACGTGGAAGTCGCCCATGTCGCGCGCGATCGTCTCGATCGCCTCGGTCAGCGCCGGCGTGATCAGCGAGGTGGCGTCTTCGCACAGGCCGCCGACACGCGCCGAAGCCACCATCGCGACGCGCTGCTCCTCGCCCGGCGCCGGAACGTGGCGCAGATTGCAGCCCGGTTCGCCGAGGTGGTCCTGCATCAGGCGGCGCAGCCGCGGGTCGGCATCGATAAGTTCCGCGACGCTGCTTCGGCCATCGCCGACCACGCGCGGGTAGTGGCGCAGCAGCATGCCGACCAGCCGGCCGCGGCTCTCGTCGGGGCGATGCATGTAGAAGAGGCTGGCCTCGCCGTCGTCCGGCACGAAGCGCTGGATCAGGATGCGCTCGCCGCGCGGAAAGGCGTCGAGGTAAGCGGCCAGCTCGGTGCGCCGATCCACGCGCCGCACGCCGTGACCGGCGTTCGCCACGTCCGGCTTCATGACCACCGGATAGCGCAGCCCGCAGGCGGCCATCGCGGCCTCGGCCTCGTCAGCCGATTCCGCGCCGCCGCAGGGCAGCCAGGTGGTGGCGGCGCAGGCGGCCAGCGCACGCCGGCCCATCAGCGCGAAGTACTCCAGCTTGCCTTCGCCGACGAGGCCGCCCGCCGCGATCTCCGGGTTGGCGCAGGAGGGCAGGGTCAGCGAGCGATGACGCAGCGAGAGCCATAGCCAGTGCGCAGCGATCGGCGCGATGCGCAGCCAGCCCGGCAGGCGTTCCAGCCGGCCGACGCGCGCCGCAGCCCCGAAGGGGGCGTGGCTCGTGACGGTGTGCTGGAAACTGCTCATGGGGCTCTCGGTCGCAGCGGCTTGCACCGCCTTGGGGTGCGAGCCGCGATGGATGGATGCCGATGCAGGGCCACGACGGCTCACATTGTGCGACTGCACGCAAAAACTGGTCCAGGGTGGCCGAAAGTGGTGGCGGTGTCTGTCATCCGAGCGGCCCTGTGCTTGTCGGACCCCGCCCCATGCCGATGCGTTCCACCCTGTCACATCGGCGCGACTCTGCATCGCAGCCCGCCCATGGAGGCAGTCATGGGTTTTCCCCGGTCCCAGCCTGCCTGTGCTCCTGGGTTGGTAATCGCACAGTCGATGCGAAGCTGATGCGTGCCGCGGCGGAGGTTGGGATCGGGCACGTCGCGGCAGTGATGAGTCGCTCACCCGTCGATCCGCGCTCGCTCGCCGGAGAACGGGCTGGCCCCAGCCATCGAGACCCGGTGCGCGACCAGCGAGCAGGCCGACCGGCTTGCGATGTTGCTGCATTGCGCTCGCCCGCGCCGGGGCCGCACGGCACTCAATCACAAGGAGGAACATCAATGGACACGACAAGGCTCTTGCTGGCCATCAGCAACGAGGCCGATCCGGCGCTTTTTGCGCAATTGCGCAGCGCCGGGTGGGAATTGCACGTGGCGCCGGACATGAAGACGGCCGAACGTCTGTTGCAGGGGTTCCGCTTCCGCGTCGGGCTGCTGATGCAGGGCCAGACGGACGAGGCCTTCTGCGCCAGGGCCGACGCCTTCCTGCGCGTCCATGACGAACTGGCCTGGGTCATCGCGGCTGGCGAGGCGCACCCCGGCGATGTGCCGGCCTACGGCGACCTGATCCTCGACCACGCCTTCGACCACCACCGCCTGCCGGCCGACACCGCGCGCCTGCTGGTCACCCTCGGCCACGCCTACGGCAACGCGCAGCTGCGCCTGCGGCGAACCCAGCGCGACCGCGAGCACAGCGGCTCGCCGATCGTCGGCCGCAGCCAGGTCGTGGCCAACGAGCTGCGCCAGATCGCGCGCATCGCGAAGGTCGATGCGCCGGTGCTGATCTCGGGCGAAAGCGGCAGCGGCAAGGAACTCGCCGCTCGAGCCATCCATGAGGCCTCGGCGCGTGCGGCGGGCCCGTTCGTGCCGGTGAATTGCGGCGCGATCCAGGCATCGCTGATCCAGTCGGAACTCTTCGGCTACAGCCGCGGCGCCTTCACCGGCGCGGCGCGCGAGCGCCGCGGCTTCTTCGAAGCGGCGAACCACGGCACGCTGTTCCTCGACGAGATCGGCGATCTGCCGCTCGATCTGCAGATCAACCTGCTGCGCTTCCTGCAGGAGGCGACGATCACGCCGGTCGGCTCGACGCAGAGCATCCCTGTCGACGTGCGCATCGTGGCTGCGACGAACGTGAACATCGGCGCCGCGATTATCTCGGGCGCGTTCCGCGAAGACCTGTTCTACCGGCTCAACGTGCTGCCGCTGCAGGTGCCGCCGCTGCGCGAGCGCAAGGAAGACATCGAGCCGCTGGCGCTGCATTTCTTCGACAAGTTCGCGCACGAGAAGAACCCGCGGCTGAAAGGCTTCACGCAGCGCGCACTGGTGCTGATGCAGGCCCATGACTGGCCCGGCAACGTTCGGGAACTGATCAACTGCGTCCGGCGGGCGATGGTCATGGCCGACGGCCGGCTGATCAAGCCGAAGGATCTCGGCCTGCCGGAGGACGCGTTGCATCAGCACCGCGAAGACCTGACCGAAACCCGCACCCGGGCCGAGCGCGGCGCGATCTTCGTCAGCCTGCAGCACACCGGCAGGAATGTCACGCAGGCCGCGAAACAGCTGGGCGTGTCGCGCATGACGCTCTATCGGCTGATGGCCAAGCACGGCATCTCGCTGCACAGCTGAGGCCGGGCCTTCCCGATTCATCCCCGGCTTTGTGTTGTAACGCCAGGGTGACACCCAAGTTTTTGCTTACACCGCAGAGTACAAAAAGGAGTTGCCTGCGACCGGCCTGCCCCACCGAACCCGACCGCAATGGCCTAAGCTGACGGCCAGGCAATCGAGAGTGCCGCTGCCGAAGGCACCCGTGCATCAGGAGAGGTCATGACGTATCGCGATCGGCGCAGGCGAACAGTTGCTCCGCTCGATGACCCCCTACCGGCGGTCCCGGGGCTTCCGGACAGAAGTCCCCATTGCGTCGATGCCGAAGCCGAAGCGAGCGTGCTGTTGCAGCTGGCCGAGCGCGCCGCCGCGGCCCCCGAACAATTGCTGAAGGACGTCGCCACATCGGCGCTGGCCCTCTGCGAGGCCGCTTCGGCCGGCGTCAGCCTGATCGATGCCGGCGGCGACAGCGTGCGCTGCCAGGTCGCCTGCGGCCGGATGGCCAGCCTCGAAGGCGCCGAATCGGCACTGCACGACCACCCCTGCCGGCCGCTGTTCGAACATCGCAGCGCGCAGCTGCTGAGCCGGCCGGCGCGGCAGTTCGCGATGTTTGCCGCCTTCGATCCGCCGCCAGAGGAAGTCCTGCTGGTGCCGATGTTCGAGGACGAGGTGCCGGTCGGCGCGCTCTGGGCCGCGACCCATGGCAGCGACGCCCGGCCGTTCGATCTCGAACACGCACGCCTGTTGTCGAATCTCGCGCGCGTTGCCGCGGCCGGGTTGCGGCGTGGCATGCTCCGCGAGCAGCCCCTGCGCGACAGCGAGGCGCACTTCCTCGCGATCTTCGAAGAGTTGCGCCTGGCGCTCGAAGCGAGCCATCTGTCGCTCTGGGAATCGGACCTGAATGGGCGCCCGATGGCCTGGTCGTCGGCGCTGTTCGAGCTGGCCACCGCATCGCGCGACTCCTTCGACCCGGGCATCGACGCACTGAGCCGCTGCGTGCACCCGGACGACGCCTATATCGTCGACGCCGCGCTGCAGCGCGCCGCCCACGGCCAGCCGTTCCAGATCGAGTACCGCATCATCCGCCCCGACGGCCAGGTACGCTGGGTGGCCAAGCACGGCCGCGTGATCCGCGATCGCGAGGGCCGGCCGCAGCGCGCGATCGGCACCGTCGCCGACATCACTGCGCGCAAGATCTTCGAGGAGGAGCTCCGCCGCGTCCGCGACGATCTCGAATCGAACGTGCACGAGCGCACCCTCGAGCTGGCGCAGGCGATCGCCAGCCTGCGCAGGGAGGTGAACGAACGCAGCAGCGCCGAGCAGCGGGTGCGCAGCCTGCTGGGCCGGCTGGTCGGCGCGGTCGAGGACGAACGCCACCGCATCTCGCGCGACCTGCACGACACGCTGGGCCAGCATTTGTCGGTGCTCACCTTCGGCTTGCAGACGCTCGCGCACGACGATACGACCGCGCCGGCGATGCGCCAGCGCATCGCCGGGCTGCTGCAGGCGGCGCAGCACATGGAAGACGAGGTCGACCGCATCTCGCACGAGCTGCGCCCGCTCGCGCTCGACGAACTCGGCCTCGACGATGCGCTGCGCCGCCATGCGCAGGCCTGGTCGAACGAGAGCGGCGTCGCGATCGACCTGCACACCTCCGGGCTGCGCCGCGGGCTGCTGGCGCCGACGGTCGAAAGCACGGTCTATCGCGTCGTGCAGGAGGCGCTGACGAACGTGCGCAAACACGCCCGGGCGCAGCACGTGAGCCTGATCGCGGAACGCCGCGCCGACGAGATCCGCCTGATCGTGGAAGACGACGGCAAGGGCTTCGACCCGGGTGCGATCGCGCCGCAGGCGGACGAACGCGGCAGCCTGGGCTTGAAGGGCATGAACGAGCGCGCCGCGCTGGTCGGCGGCCAGCTGCAGATCGAATCGACGCCCGAGGTCGGCACCACGATCTACCTGACGATCCCGCTGGACCGCGACCCAGGCAACGGCCCGGCCATCGTGAGCGACGACCTGCATGGATAAGCTGCGCATCCTGCTCGCCGACGACCACGCGATCCTGCGCGAAGGCTTGGCGCTGCTGATCGCCAGCCAGCCCGACATGGAAGTCATCGCACAGGCGCGCGGCGGGCGCGAGGCGGTGGCGCTGGCACGCCAGCACCAGCCGGACCTGGTCGTGCTCGACGTCTCGATGCCCGACATGCGCGGCGCCGAGGCCGCCATGCAGATCCGCCTGACCTGCCCCGAGGTGCGCATCCTCGCGCTGACCCGCCATGGCGACCAGGGCTACCTGCGCCGCATGCTGCGCGCCGGCGCGAACGGCTACGTGCTCAAGCGCACCGCCGGCGAGGCCCTGATCGATGCGATGCGCACCATCGCCGCCGGTGGGGCCTATGTCGATCCGGCGATGGCCGGCGCCCTCGTGGCCCGCCTGATCGGCCCCGACACGGATGTACGCGAGACCCCGGGCCTGCGCAGCGCGCTCACCGAGCGCGAGCAACAGGTGCTCAAGCTGATCGCATGGGGGCAGAGCAACAAGGAAGTCGCCGCGGAGCTCGGCATCAGCGTCAAAACGGTCGAGTCCTACAAGGCCACGGCGCTCGAGAAGCTGCATCTGCGCAGCCGGACCGACATCGTGCGCTACGCGCTGTCGCAGCGCTGGCTCAGCGACGACGACGCACCGGAGTGAGGCCGGGCGCCCGCGGCCGCGGCTGCAGGGAAAGCCCGCCCTCCCAGGTTTTCCCCGGGCCGCTTGCCTGGTTTTACCCGTGTGCGCCGGCCGGTCCGCAATGGCAGCCTGGGCGCAGCAGTTCGTCGTTGGCCGCCTGAAAAGGGACGTCGATGCTCATGGACATCTCCGAGGTCTTCACCCTTGCGGTGCGCGAGGTCGCCCCAAGTGCGGTACGCAAGGGCCTGACGTTCTCTTTCGACTATCGCGGCCCGCGCGCCCTGCTCAGCAGCGGTCCGCTCGAAATGAAGCGCAGCCTGCAGCGGCTGTTCGACGGCGTCATCGATCTGCTCGAGGGCGGCAGGATCGTCTTCGATGCCGAAACCCGGCGCGGCCCGACCGGCAAATGCATGCTGCACGTGACGGCCGCCGGTTCGGGCCGGCTCGCCTCGGCCGGACGGCAGGGCGGCTGGCTCGCACGCTTGAGGCTGCACGAAGCGCCCTGCGGCAACGGCGACAAGCCGAGGCTGCGCCGCGCCTCGGGCCGCTGCCCCGACACCGGCGGGCGAGTCGAGTTCGTCAGCCATCCGGCCGAAGGCCTGCTGTTCACGTTCCAGGCCGATACGCTGCAAAGGTTCGAGAGCCCCGGCCCGCAACCGGGCATCGCGCCGCACGCGAGCAACGCCCAGGCCTGGCTGATTCACGACGACGCCGATGTCAGCGCTTCGCTGGCACGCCGCATGAACCGCCTCGGCTGGACCACGACCAGGTTCCGCTCGCCGCAGCAGGCGGCGATCCAGCTGCGCACGCAGCCGCACGGCACCTCGATGCCGGCGCTGCTGATCGCCACCGAGTGCGCGCAGTACGACGCCGAGCAGGTCGCCGGCCTGCGGCCCTGGCTGGCACCGTGGACACGCTGCCTCTACGCCGTCGTCGCCGACTCTGCGGCACTGGCGCGGCGCAGCACGCCGCCAGGCTACGAGTTGCGCGTGCACCCGCTCAGCCCGGCCGAGCTCGACGAGCTGTCGCAATGGCTCGCACCGGACGCGGCGGGTCCGTCATGCGACAGCTTCCCGATCCCGCTGAACGCGCTGTCGCAGCCGCGCATGCTGATCGTCGACGACGACGTGATCAACAGGGTCGTCGCGACCGGCATGGCGCAGTGCCTCGGGCACGACGTCGAGATGGCACGCGACGGACTGCAGGCGATCGATCGATGCCTGCGCGCTCCCCCTTCGGTGATCCTGATGGATATCGAGATGCCGCGCATGAACGGCCTGGAGGCGACCCGCCACATCCGCGCACTGCAGCGCCGCGGCGCCTTGCCGCCCTGCCGCATCCTGGCGACGACGAGCGTCGACAGCGGCGAACTGCGCCGCGCCTGCGTCGCCGCCGGCATGGACGGCTACCTGATGAAGCCGCTGTGCATGTCGCCGCTGCAGTCGGAATTGCGGCGGGTCTGCGTCGGCAGCGAGCGCGAGCGCTAGTGTCCTGTCGCGGAAGTCCGCGGCAAACGACCTGTGCAAACAAGCGGGCGTTTCGAGTTCTGGCGAAAACGGCCGCAGGGTAGGCGCGGCGCGGAGCCGGGTTGTACACCCGGCGAGCACCGCAACGACGCCTGCGGGCGTTTCTCGCCTGAACTCTTGCCGCGGACTTACGGGACAGGACACTGGGAACTCGGACGCAGCGCCGCCCTGGCAGCCGCCAGCAAGGCCGAAGCCGCCAGCCCCTCGTTGGCCGCATAGGTGCCGGCCACGCCGTTCAGCCGCGGCATGCCGAATTTGCCGCCCTTGTGATGCAGTGCGATCACCTGCCAGGTCCTGTCTTCGAACACCGGACTGCCTGAGTTGCCGCCCTCGGTCGGCGCGCGGTAGTGCACGCGGCACACGCCTTCGATCTGCGGCTTGCCGGAAGGCGGGCCTTCATGATCGAGCAACTCGTTGTCCTGGAACGAAAACGACAGCTCGCGTCCGCCGGGATAGCCGACGATGTAGACCCGCGGCTTGGGCGATTCGTCCGACTCGGCCGGAATCGCAGGCAACTCGGGACTGAACCTCAGCGCGGCGATGCCCGCCGGCGCGTCTTCCAGTCTGAGCAAGCTGGCGTCGTGCTGGTCGACGGGCGAACTCCATACGATTTCTGCCACCCGGTAAACACGGCTCGGGTCCTGGGCTTCGAAGATGACCTCGGCCATGTCCGGCTGGACAGCCGGTGCGATGCCCTTGGGATTCACGACGTGGTAATTGGTCAACAGAAGCGGCGAGTCCGCCAGGCCGAAGTCCTCCGCGCGCACCAGAAAGCCGGTGCCGAGCCGCTTTCCCAGACGTTGCCTGATCACCCCGACCGACAGCGCCGCGTCGAGCCCGGCACGCCACCATGCATAGGTCTGCGGGCCGTCCTGGCCGAGCACCGCCTCGAGCTGACTCCGGTCCGGGACGGGAAAGGCTGCCGCCGACTCGGACTCGCCCGCAGGTGGCGCAGCGCTCGCCGCCTGGGCCGCGACGCGCTCGGCCGACAGCGTCAACTCGCCGCCCGGCAACTGCATCAGCCGGGCGCGCAGGATGTCGGTGAGCGCCTTGGCCCGCTGCACGTCCGCCGCGCTGCGCAGGCCGGTGCCCGGCGTGTCGACGGTCAATTGGTCGAGTCCCCAGACTTCGGTGAATTGCCGCAAGGTGCTGGCCACCTGAAACGCCTGGACGTTCGGCGCAGCGACGTACTCGCGCAGCTGCCGCTCGACGAAGCCCAGGTCGCCGCCGGCGAGACTCAGGCCGAGCGCGACCTCGGCCAGCGTCGGCAGATGCCACGCGTCCTGCTCCTGCGCAGGCAGCGACATCAAGGTAGTGAACAGGGTGCCGGCCAATGCGGCAGTCTTCAGATCCGGCGCGCCATCGGCCCAGCCTTCGCGGCGCGCGCGGCTCAGCAGCGCGAGCAGATTGATGCCGTGCCAGGTGTTCTTCGGGTCGGACTCGAACGGCCCGCGATAGGCCTCGATCGCCGCGGCCAGCGCCCGGCTCGCGGTCGCGCCGGTCTTGTCGGCCGCATCGAAGAAGAGCTGCTTGTGCGCACGCCCGAGCAGCCCCGCGGCCTCGATCGACTCCGGATGCCGGTCGTCCAGGGTCTGGCGCAAGACACGCAGCACGTCGATCGCGACGGTGACTTTCCCGGTCTCGATCAAGGACTGCGCATAGAGGCGCCGGTTGCGCGCATCCTCGGGTGCGACACGGCTCACCGCTTCCGCGAGGCGCCCCATCGGCTCGTAGTCGCGCAGGTTGCGGAGTTCGAGCACGAGGTCGCGGGCCTCGTTCAGCACCGCTTCGTCGAACGCGCCGCTCAATCGCTGCAGCAACTCCTCGACGCGCTGGCGCTTGGCGTCTTCGTCCTGCGGAGAGTCGCCGGGCATGACGGGCTCAGTCGATGTCGGCCTTCTCGCCGATATCGGGAACCTTGGCCACGTAGCCGGTATCGCCAAAATCGATGGTGTCGTCGGCCGACTCGAAGCCCGGCAGGCCGAGCGTCTTGCGCAAGGCATTCAGCCGGTTCATCCAGCCCTTCCTGAAGACGCCGAGATCCGCGTTCTTCTGGATCAGGCTGTCGTAGAACGCCTCGCGCGTATCGCAGTACTTGACCAGGGCCTCGCCGAGGTCGCAGTTGGCCGCGCACTGCTCGGTGCCGCTGCCGAACGCACCGTCAGCATCGGCGCCGACGGCCGTCTGGACAAAAAGGACTGCGCGCTTGACGCCCATGTTGACCGCGGTGTCGAACTGCGCCAGATCGAGCGGACTGCGCAGCACGTCGCAGCGCGACGGGCGCCAATAGCCGGATTCATAGATCGCATGCAACTCGTCGTCCGAGAGTTCGCGCACGTCTCGCGTCGGCAGGCCTCGATCGGTGCGCCACTTGTCGTAGACCTTCTTCGTGACGCCCTTGTTGGTCGCCCCGCCCGGATCCTTCGGGTGGTCGACATAGCCGCCTTCCCATTTCAGGACGAATTCCAGCGACGAGCCAAATGCAGAGGCGGCCATGGGAGTCTCCTTTGATTCAGGAGTTCGACTGTAGCCAAAGCGGCCACCAACGACCCGAGGCCTCGTCATCCAACTTAGGGAGATCCGGCCTTCCTACAATGCCCGCTCCACACGGCCACACGAGGAGCACCGATGATCGTCGAGCGCATCTGGACCGGGAATGCCTACCGCAACTTCAACTACCTGGTCGCCTGCCCGGAGACCGGCGAAGCGCTGGCGATCGACCCGCTCGATCACGAGAAGACCCTCGCCACCGCAAAGGCCAAGGGCTGGCGCATCACGCAGGTGCTGAACACGCATGAACACCATGACCACATCGGCGGCAACGCCGCGGTCATCGCCGCCACCGGCGCCACGCTGATCGCGCACCACCAGGCCGGCAAGCGCATCCCCGGCGTGGATCGCGGCGTCAAGGCGGGCGACGTGATCAAGGTCGGCAAGCGCGTCGAGCTCGAATGCCTGGATACGCCCGGCCACACGATGTGCCACATCTGCCTGCGCTCGCACACCGACGAGCCGGCGCTCTTTTCCGGCGACACGCTGTTCAACGCCGGGGCGGGCAATTGCCACAACGGCGGCGACCCGGCCACGCTCTACGCCACGTTCGCGAACCAGCTTGCCAACCTGCCGGCCGGGACGCGGCTGTATCCGGGGCATGACTACATCGAGAACAACCTGCGCTTCACGCTCGCGCGCGAACCCGACAACAGCGCCGCAGCCGCGCTGCTGCCGCAGGTGACCGGACAGGATCCGGCGACTTCTGCGGTGCAGACCCTGGCCCAGGAAAAGGAGGTCAATACCTTCTTCCGGCTCGGCAGCGCCAGCCTGATCGCGCGACTGCGCGAGAGCTTTCCGGACCTGCCGGATGCGCCCGATGCCAAAACGGTCTTCATGAAATTGCGCGAACTGCGCAACGCCTGGTAATGCAACGACCGCCAGAGAGGACATAACGGCTTTGACTGCCGGCAACGCGGGGTCTTTCTGTTAGAACCCGACGCACAGGCGCCGCTTCCCGAGGCTCGATGACGGCGCCGATTCGTTGGGAGCAAAAAGGCATGGATTCACGAGCCCGGATGACCGGCACTCGCTACGGTCGACTTCGCGCCGCGACCCTGATCGCCGCGGTGTGGACGATCGTGGCCGCCGCGTTGGCCGGGTTGCTGGCGAACGACAGCGTGCGCACGAGCCGCGAGCAGTCGCTCTCGGCCACCCAGACGCGCCTCGACGGCACGCGCAACACGATCGCGCTGATGCTGCACCAGCTGGCCGCATTGCCCGCCGATCTGGCGCACCGCGGCCAGGTGCAGGCCTTGCTCGCTGCCTCGCGCGATCCGGATCTCGACCATGCCAGCGCGGCAGAGCGCGAGAAGGTGCTGGCCGCACGCGCACGCGACCCGCTGGTGCGCACGGTGCGCGGCCTGCTCGACCGCATGATCGACGACTTCGACGTGCCGCTGGTGGTGCTGATCGACCGCACCGGCAACCCGATCGTCGACAGCGCGGTCGACAAGAGGATCCAGACGACCCTGCGCGCCGGCAGCGCGGCAAGCCGGAGCTATTTCCAGCAGGCGATGGCGACCGGCGCCGGGTCGCAGGTCGTGGTCGGCCGCTTGAGCAAGATCCCCGGCCTCTACCTGGCGCACCGGGTGGAGAGCGAGGGCCAGGCTGTGGGCATCGCGCTCGTCAAGCAGGACGCCGACAGCCTGAGCCAGATCCTCGGCGACGCCGAGGGCAGCCGCCTCTTCGTCACCGACGCCAACGGCGTGGTGGTGTTCGGCAACCGCAGCGAGGAGTTGTTCCATCGCCTGCCGAACGCACCGGCCACCAGCGAGGCCGCGGCGCGCTCGATCTACCAGGCGATCCCGCCGGTGCTCGACTGGCGTCTCTCGCCCACGTCGATCGGCACGCGCCAGGCGCTCGAAGCCGAGGTGGACGGCCATTCGCACCTGCTCGTCTCGGCGCCGCTGGGGGAACAGGACTTCACGGTCTGGGTGATGTCGCCGCCGCGAAACGACTTGCACCTGATATCGAAGGTGCTGCTCGGCGTGGCCGCGGGGTGGCTTGCCGGCTGCCTGCTGCTGTGGGTCGGCTGGCGCCGCTTGCAGTCGCTCGAAGAGGCGCTGCGCGCGCGGCAGGAGCTGGCCGATGTCGCCGCGGTGCTGCCGCTGCGCATCTTTCGCTACCAGCAGCCCGCCGACGGCAGCCGTGGCCGCTTTCTGTTCCTGGGCCAGGGCGCCGACCACCTGCTCGGCATCGACGCGCAGGCCCTGCGCGACGACCCCGAAAGTCCCTGGCGCATGACCGGCGACGCGGCCGCGCTGCCGCCGACCGAGCCGGTCGAGTTCCGCGTGCAGCGCGGCGAGCGCTCGGCCTGGGTCCTGGCGCACAGCGCACGCCAGCAGGAAGCCGATGGCAGCGCCGTCTACAACGGCTACTGGCTCGACGTCTCGGCACGGCGCCAGGCGCAGTCCCGCTTCGAGGCCTTGTTCGAACATGCGCAGCACGGCAACCTGCTGTTCGACCGGCAGCACGGCATCACGCGCTGCAACCCGGCCGCGCTCGACCTGTTCGGCGCGGCCGATGCCAGCCGCCTGCTGGGCCAGATCCTGTGGTTCACGCCGCTCTCGCCGGAGCAGCAGCCGAGCGGCCGCAGCAGCCGCGACGAAGCCCTGTCGATGATGCGCCGGCACATGAAGTCGCGCCAGCGCGCGCTCTCGACCGGCTGGCGCTTCTGCCGGCTCGACGGCAGCCCCTTCGATGCCGAGGTCAGCGTCGTTGCGCTCGATTGGGAAGGCCAGCCGCAGTTCTGCGCCATCATCGAAGACGTCACCACGCGCAAGCAGGCCGAAGAGGCGATGCGCATGGCGCGTGCCACCGCGGAGGCGGCGAGCCAGACCAAGTCGAGCTTCCTCGCCAACATGTCGCACGAGCTGCGCACGCCGATGAACGCGATCATCGGCATGACGCATCTGGCACTCGACGACGGGCTGCCCGAGCCGCAGCGCGACTACGTGCAGAAGGCCCATGACTCGGCGCGCAACCTGCTGCAGATCCTCAACGACATCCTCGATGTCTCGAAGATCGAGGCCGGCCACCTCGCGCTCGAACGGATCGATTTCGAGCTCGAATCGGTGGTCAACGAAACCGCCGACCTGCTCGGCCTGAAAGCCGAGGAGAAAGGTCTCGAACTGCTCTTCAGCCCGGCGCCCGGGCTGCCGCTGAACCTGATCGGCGACCCGACCCGCCTGCGCCAGATCCTCGTCAACCTCGGCAGCAACGCGATCAAGTTCACTGATACCGGCGAGGTCACGGTCGGCCTCGATCTGCTGTCCGAGGAGGCCGAAAGCGTCGAGCTGCACGGCTGGGTGCGCGACACCGGCGTCGGCATGACGGCCGAGCAGTTGTCGCGCAGCTTCCAGCCCTTCATGCAGGCCGACAGCTCGACCACGCGGCGCTTCGGTGGCAGCGGCCTGGGCCTGGCGATCTGCCGCCAACTGGCCGAGAAGATGGGCGGCCGCCTGTGGGCCGAGAGCGAACCCGGCATCGGCTCGACCTTCCACTTCAGCGCCCGCTTCGGCCGCAGCGCGGTACGGCTTTCGCCGGCGCGCGCGTGGACCGCGAACGAGCTGAAAGGCCGCCGCGCCTTGCTGACCGACGACAACGCCGTCGCGCGCGAAGTGCTCGGCCGCATGCTGGAGAACTTCGGCGTGGTCGTCGACCGCGCGGCGAGCGGTGCCGAGGCGCTGGCGCGCATCGACGCGGCCCCCGGCGCCTACAGCTGGATCCTGCTCGACTGGCGCATGCCCGGCATGGACGGCGTGGAGTGCGCGCAGCGCATCCTCGAACGCCATCCGGAGGCGCGCGCCTGCATGCTGCTGGTGACGGCCTTCGCGCGCGACGACGCGCTGCAGGCCGCCGAAGGCCTGCACCTGGCCGGCGCGCTGCAAAAGCCGGTGACTTCATCGAGCCTGTGCGACGCCTTGATGCGGGCGCGCCTGACCCACCCCGGCATCCCGGTGCCGGCGCCGGCCGGGCCGTCCGGCACGCCCGGCGCGAGCGCCCGCAGCCGCCTCGCCGGCGCGCACGTGCTGCTGGTCGAGGATCAGCCGCTGAACCGGCAGCTCGCGCTCGAACTGCTGCGGCGGGCCGGCATCACGGTCAGCGTCGCGGGCGACGGCGAACAGGCCTTGCGCATGCTGGCGAGCCAGGGCCCGTTCGATGGCGTGCTGATGGATTGCCAGATGCCGGTAATGGACGGCTACACCGCCACGCGCAAGCTGCGCGCCGACCCGCGCTGGCGCAACCTGCCGGTGATCGCGATGACCGCGAGCGCGCTTGCCGACGATCGCGAGAGGGCGCTGGCGAGCGGCATGAACGCGCACATCACGAAGCCGCTGGACATCGAGCTGATGTTCCAGACCCTGTCGGACTGGATCGTGCCGACCGCTCCGCCGGTGAACGAGCCGCCGGCCGCGCCGGATACGAACTGGACGCCGCTCGCCACTTCCGGCGCGATCGATTCGGCCGAAGGGTTGCAGCGCTGCGGCGGCAATGCCGACCTGTATCGCCGCATGCTGACCGGCTTTCGCGACGCGCGTGGCGAGCTGGCCGCCGAGCCGTCTCCCGCCGGGGACGCGGCACGGCGCCGCGCCCACAACCTGAAAGGCCTCGCCGGCAGCATCGGCGCCTATGCGCTGCAGGCGGCCGCCGCCGAGCTGCAAGGGGCGCTCGCCGCGGCCGATGAAACCAGGGCAAGAACACTGGCGGCGCGCCTGAACGGCGAGCTCGACCGCGTGCTGCAGGAGATCGATCGCATGCTGCCGGCCCGTGCCGCACCGATCGAAGACCAGGAGGCGGCGAGCAAGAAAGTTTCGCCGCTGGCGGAATAACGCAGTGGCGCCTGGCGTCTACCTCGGTATCCCTTCTACCCGAACGAAAGAGACTGCGATGCATCTGCGCACCCTGCCCGCCCTGGCCTTCGCCGTGGCCGCCGCCTTCGGCACGATGGCTCAGGCCCAAAGCGCCGCCCGCATGGCCGGCGGCATGCTGGTCAATGCCAGCGGCATGACGCTCTACACCTTCGACAAGGACACGGCCGGCAAGAGCGCTTGCAACGGCCCCTGCGCCACCGCCTGGCCGCCGGCGATGGCGGAAGCCGATGCCAAGCCCGCCGGCGACCTGAGCGTGATCACGCGCGACGACGGCAGCAAGCAGTGGGCCTACAAAGGCAAGCCGCTGTACACCTACTCGAAGGACCAGAAGGCCGGCGATGCGACCGGCGACAACTTCAAGGACATGTGGCACGTGATCAAGTGACGCGACCGCGCCGACAGGCCGTCGGCCCCGGCCTGCCGCGAGCGGGCTATGCCGAATCGTCCGTCGGCACGGCGGCGCCACCGCGCCGTCCGGCCATGCGCCGCCAGGCTGTCATGCTGATCCGGAACCAGCCGATCGACGGCGGATCGACCAGCATGCCCAGCGCGCGGGCATAGTCGAGCACGAGGCCGGGCGTCCAGGCCATGGTCTTCGCACGCTTGCGGATCTGCGCGGCCACCCACAGCTCGGGCATCAGCAGCAGCGTGAAGAACAGATGCCAGCCGGGATCGCTGCCGTGCAGCCGGCTGACCGCGCCTTCGACGCCGGCCTCCAGCGCCCGCGCCACGCTGACCGCGCAATTGCGGCGCGTCAGGTTGTAGGTGGTGTCCTGGCGGTAGTGATGCCAGAACCGGCGCAGCCGCGAAGCATCGAAGTTGCGGATGCGGATGCGCTCGGTCGATGGGCCGCGCAGCCGCGCGTCGGTTTCGTAGTCGCTCTGGAAGTGCCCGATCACGTTGTTGTAGGCCGCCGCGTGCAGCATGCGCATCCCCTGCAACGAACGTTTCATCGGCGTCGCCGGATCCAGGCTGATGTAGGGGCCGCCGGGCGCGTTCATCGCCACGTGGCCGGTCCAGACGGCACCCTTCGCATCGACCGCGGCGACGTAGCGGTCGATCAGCGGGCGGCGCTGCAACGGCACCTGGCGCACCGTGCCGGCCGGCAGCCACACGTGCACGACCAGCTCCGGCTCGCCGCCGTCCAGGGGCCCGGCCGGCGCGTCAGCCGCTGCGCCTGGCTCTGCGGCAACGGGCTTGTAGAGCGCCCCGTGCATCAGCTGTTCGACGCTGGTGCCCTCGGGCAGCAGGCGCACGCGCACCGCGAGCCAGAGCATGCCCCAGCCGACGAACATCAGCGCCAGGCCGAGCGCATAGGGCACGGCGCCGGAGTAGCCGAACGGATACGGCGAATAGAAGCTGATCGCGATCGCGATCTCGCACAGCCCGCCCCACAGCGCGCCGCGCCAGCGGGGATAGCGCACCACCGTGGCCGACAGGCATTGCAGCAGGCCGTCGATCAGGAACAGCGTGCCGAAAATCATCGACAGCCAGAAGCCGCCATGCTGATGCCCGGTCATCACGAGCGAGGCCGCGATGACGAAGACGATGCCCTCGATCATGCGGCCGATGCGCAGCCCGCCGGTGCTGAGCGCGCCGATCGCGAGCGCGCCGATGCCGCCCACCGCCAGCAGCCCGGCAAAGACCGAGAGCGGAAAGTAGTGGTCGTTGTCCAGCGAATCGACGAGCAGCACCAGGCCGGCGAGCACGAACAGAAAGCCCAGCCAGTACATGCCGGCGGTGCGCCGGCGCAGATAGTCGACGCCGAGCAGCACGAGCACGAGGCGCACCATCGTCTTACTCGCGGCGCAGCGGATGCATGGGCGTGGCTAGGCCGGCACGCCCTGCGCCTCGGCGGCCTTCAGGCGGGTCACCAGCGCGACGTACTCGGCCATCGCCTGGTCCCGGCCCATGCCGCGGCGGCTCGACCAGGCGTCGAACTTGGAGCGGCCGACCGCGTCGATCATGCCGGGCCGCGTGCCGCTGACATCGCCGATGCTGCCCTGCTTGTACAGCGAGTACAGCGCCAGCAAGCTGTCGTTGTCGGTCACGTGCTGCAAGGTGCGCGAGAGCGCCGCCGCGGCTTCGAAGGCCCGCTCGGCCTCGCTCGGCCCATCGGGCACCGGCTCGCCGCCGAAGGCCGTGTCTTCGGCGTCCTGGTCGTCGGGGAACCAGCGTGCCTCGAGCAGCCTGCCTTGCCTCAGTCCGAACGCCAGCACGCCTCGGGACGCGATCGAGCCGCAGCGCAGGCTCGCCGGCACCACCACCATGCCGGCGTTGATCACCGGCGTGCCATAGGCGCCGAAGCTCACCGGGGCCGCGCCCTCGCCCGCCCAGGCCTGCAGGCGCGCCAGGCCCTTGTGCCCGCGGAAGATGCCGCTGGTGCGATTGCTGCCCGGCTGGTACCAGGCGAAATCCGGAATGCCGCTGTCGTACAGCGCCGCGAAATCGCCGCTTGCCAGATGGCCTTGCGCGCTGGCCAGCAGGCTCTTCATCTCCTCGCGCGTCATGCGTGGATCGTCGTTGCTCATGCCCAGCGATCCGGCTGCGCTGGCGTCGAAGAACTCCAGCACGCTCTTCGCGACGATCTCCTTGTCGTTGTCGACGCACACCAGGTGGTAGCTGTCTTCCAGCACCACCATGCGCGCCTTGCCGGCACGCTTGCCGGCGCCGATGTGCTCGACCAGGTAGTGCGCCGAACGCAGGCTGGTCAGCTCGTCCAGCCGCGCATGCACCACGAGGGTCGGGCAGGAGACGCGCTCCAGCCCCTTCTTCACGATGGCGCGCAGCCGGTCGACCTCGCGGATGCAGGCGAGCGGCACCCAGGCGTAGCCGAAGCGGTCACCGCGCTCGAACTTGGCCTTGACGATGGCGCGCAGCTGTTCGTTCTTGATGCCGTAGGGATCTTCTTCCTCGACCCGCATGCGTTCCGCCACGCCGGGCAGCTGATACAGCAGGGGACGCAGGCCGCGGTACCACGGCGTGGACCAGCCGTCGATGTAGATCGGCGGCGCGCAGGCGACGAGGCGGCCCTTCATATGCTGCTCGCGCTTGCAGGTCTCGATCGCCACCAGCGAGCCCATGCACATGCCCATCACATGCAGCACCTCGTGCTGGTCGACGATCTCGCGGTACTTGACGCGCACCGCCTCGAGCCAGTCTTCGGCACGCACGCCGATCAGGTCCTCGGGCCTGGTGCCGTGGCCGGGCAAGGTCAGCGTGTGGGTCACGAAGCCGGCGTTCTTCAGGCGCTTGTGCATCGAGCCAAGGTCGTATTGCGTGCCGCCGAGGCCATGGACCATCAAGACTGCCGGATCAGACATGGGAACGCCTCGTCCGACGAGTACGTCGGCCGGCCTGCCGCGAGACTCGGCAGGCGCTCAAGCCGTCCAAGCCGACGCAGGTCGGCTTGGAGCCGCGGCCTTCGCTCCCCCGAGGGGACTGAGTGCCGCGGCTCCAAGTCCGCCTGCGCGGACTTGGACAGCACGAAGGCCAGCCGCGTCTCGCGGCTGGCACGGGCCGGCTTGGCGAACTGAGGCCGGACACAGACAGTCCCTGCGGACTGTCTGTGCCTGCCGAAGGCCATCGGCCTCTGGCCGATGGCCGCCCGGCGCTCGGCCCGCACGCTGCGAAGCAGACATTCATGCGGCGGCCTCCTTCTCGACCAGCCGCAGCATCGCCACCACCTGCTCCACCGTGCCGTCGGCGCCGCGCACGCCGGCGAGTTGTTCGTTGACCCGGCAGGTGCGGCCGCCGCCCAGATGCACCGCGTAGTCCTGCTCGCTGGACTCCAGGTCGCCGCGCGCGATCGCGCTCCAATGGGCTTGCACCAGGCCGCGCTCGGCGGTATCGATGCGGTCCAGCCAATCGCTCAGGCTGCTGACATTGGCGACCGCCGGACCGAGCACCATCGCAGCGCCTTCACCCCAGGTCGCGCCGCCGCTCGCGATGTCGTACTCCACGCTCGCAACGCCGATCGCCTGCAGCGTGCGTTCATAGCGCAGGCGCCAGGTATGCGCCTGATCGAGCAAGGCGCGGCGTTCCTCCGCCAGCGCGCGCACCGCGAGCATCACGCAGGCCCAGACGGCGACGAACCCCTGCACTTCGATCACCGCCTCGCCGGGGTAGGCCTCGAACACCGCGAACGGGCCGCCGCCCTGCGCGGTACGCCAGATGATCAGCAGCGCGCCGAGCAGCACGGCGAGCGCACCGCCGCGCGTGCCCCACAGCGCCGCGGCGATCAGCAGGAAGGGCATCGGCACGTAGGCCAGCGTCGACGCCAGGTCGCCGAAGCGCTGCGCGGCGTTGTTCTCGAACACCACCAGCACCGCCACCAGGAAGGCCACGAAGGCGGCCGCGCCGCCGAGGAACTGGCGCATCGGCAGGCCACCCGAGCGCTTGATGCGAAAGCCGCGGAACGCCGCTACGAGCGGCGCCACCAGCAGCATCCCGACGGCGGTCGAACTGGTCCAGGCCAGCCATTCGGCCCAGGCATCTGCGCCGGGCCGCTGCCAGCCCCACAACAGCACCGCGAGCAGGCCGCCGATCGCGGCGCCGATGAACGCGCCGGCCATCATCAGCACGGCGCCGGCCGGACGCTGCGGATCGCGGCGGCCGATCGTCGCGATCCCCGCGCCGAGACCCATGCTGACGACCTCGATCGCGCCGAAGGCCAGCACCGGAACGAAGCCGAGATGGTGTGCGATCAGGCCCCAGGCGATCGACGCCACGCCGCCCCCGGCGAGGATCGCGGGCCATGACCAGCGCGCGCAGATCAGCAGCGCCGAGAAGGTGATCGCGCTGCCCAGCCAGACCGGGATGGTTTCGGTGGAAGACTCTGCCAACGAGCGCGAAAAAAATGCCGCCAACAGATATAGCGCGGCCACCCAGGCGGCCAGTCGAAGCTGCTGCATCGAGATCCTCTCCGTCCACGACCTCTGCGAATCTGCGCGGCAGAATAGCGCAACGACCCGGCTCGCGGCGAGGCGGAGGACTGGAGACTGCCGATGGCAGACGGATCTGTCGGCGGCGCCCCCGAACGCGCCGGCCGGCGCGAATGGCTCGGCCTCGCGGTGATCGCCCTGCCCTGCCTGCTCTACTCGATGGACCTGACGGTGCTGAACCTGGCCGTGCCGTCGATCTCGCGCGAGCTGAAGCCGAGCGCCGCCGAGCTGCTGTGGATCATCGACATCTACGGCTTCATGGTCGCCGGCATGCTGATCACGATGGGCACGCTGGGCGACCGCATCGGCCGGCGCCGCCTGCTGATGATCGGCGCCGCGGCCTTCGGCACCGCGTCGGTGATGGCCGCGTTCTCGACCAGCGCACTGATGCTGATCGTGATGCGTGCGGTGCTCGGCATCGCCGGCGCGACCCTGGCGCCTTCCACGCTCTCGCTGATCCGCAACATGTTCCGCGACGCGCATGAACGCAGCATCGCGATCGGCGTCTGGATCGCCAGCTACTCCGCGGGCGCGGCCGTCGGCCCGGTGCTCGGCGGTGCGCTGCTGGAGTACTACTGGTGGGGCTCGGTGTTCCTGATCGGCGTGCCGGTGATGCTGCTGCTGCTCGTGGTCGGCCCGCTGCTGCTGCCGGAGTACCGCGATCCGGAAGCCCGCTCCGCCAGCCTCGACGTGGCGAGCGTCGCGCTGTCACTCACCGCGGTGATCGCGACGATCTTCGGCCTGAAGCGCATGGCCGAGGACGGGCCTTCGCTGCCGGCGCTGCTCGCTGTCGCCGCCGGCCTCGCGATCGGCGTGATCTTCGTGCGGCGCCAGCGCGGTCTCGCCAATCCGATGATCGAGCTGCGCCTCTTCAGCGACCGCGCGTTCAGCGCGGCACTCGCGGTCTACGGGCTGGGCACCTTCGTCGCATTCGGCGTCTTCGTGTTTGTCGCGCAATACCTTCAGCTCGTGCTCGGCATGGGCACGCTGGAGGCGGGCCTGTGGACCGTGCCGTTCGCCGCCGCCTTCGTCAGCGGCGCGATGCTGGCGCCAAGGCTCGCGCAGCGTGCCGGCGCCGCGGCGGTGATCACCGGCGGGCTGTGGCTTGCCGCGCTCGGCTTCTGCGTGCTCGCGATGGTCGACGAGACGCGCAGCATCGCCTGGCTGGTCTCGGGCTTCGTCATCTATGCGCTCGGCCTCGCGCCGGTGTTCACGCTCGCCACCGACATGGTCGTCGGCTGCGCGCCGCCGGAGCGTGCCGGCGCCGCGTCGGCGATCTCCGAGACCGGCTCGGAGCTGGGCGGCGCGCTCGGCATCGCGCTGCTAGGCAGCATCGGTGCGGCGGTGTATCGGCATGCGCTGCCGGACCTGGCGGGGCTGGGGATTCCGGCCGATGGACTCGCGGCGGCGCGGGACACGCTGGGGGCGGCGAGCGACGTGGCGCAGCACGTGGGCGGGGCGGCGGGCGAGGCTCTGGCGAAGGCTGCGCGAGTCGCGTTCGTCAAGGGGCTGCATGCCAGCGCGTTGGCGGCGGCGCTGGCAGTGGGCATGACGGCCTGGGTGACCGCCCGGCCGCTGCGCGAGGCGCGGGAGGCCGCGGTGTCGGCCGTCGAAGGCTGAGTCCGGCGCCGGGCCGGCGCGGGGCCGGCAATCTCCAATTGGTTTAGTCTGGCGCCATGGACGACATCGTGGCCACGCTGTACCGGCAGGAGAGCCGGCGTGTTTTCTCGACGCTGGTGCGGCTGCTCGGCAGCTTCGACCTGGCCGAAGACGCGCTGCACGACGCCTTCATCGCCGCCTCCGAACAATGGCCCGGCCAGGGCGTGCCGGCCAACCCGGTGGCCTGGCTCGTCTCCGCCGGCCGCTTCAAGGCCATCGATCGCATCCGCCGCGACCGGCGATTCGTGGCTTCGGAAGACGCCGCGGAGCTGGTCGAAACGGTGGCCGACGAAGCCCCCGGCTGGGAGCAGCGCTGGGACGAACGCGAGGCGATCGAAGACGACCGCCTGCGCCTGGTCTTCACCTGCTGCCACCCCAGCCTGGCCGAAGAAGCGCGCATCGCGCTGACGCTGCGCGAGGTCTGCGGCCTCACCACCGAGGCGATCGCCAGCGCCTTCCTGATCGCCACGCCGACGCTCGCGCAACGCATCGTTCGCGCCAAGGCGAAGATCGCCGCGGCACGCATCCCCTACGAAGTGCCGGAGCCGGCCGAGCGGCCGGCACGGCTGGCCAGCGTGCTGAGGGTGGTGTATCTGGTCTTCAACGAAGGCCATGCGGCGCAGGCCGTGGACCTCGCCGACGAGGCGATCCGCCTGGCGCGCCTGCTGCGCGTGCTGTTGCCCGAGCCCGAGGTGACGGGCCTGCTGGCGCTGCTGCTGCTGCACGACGCGCGCCGTGACGCGCGCACCACCGCCGCCGGCGACCTGGTGCCGCTGGAAGAACAGGATCGTTCGCTCTGGAACCACGCGGCCATCGCCGAAGGTTGCGCGCTGGCCGAGGCGGCGCTGTCGCAGCGCGGTTTCGGCGCCTATGCGCTGCAGGCCGCGATCGCCGCGGTGCATGGCGAAGCGCCCAGCGCCGCGGCCACCGACTGGCCGCAGATCGTCGGCCTGTACGACGCGCTGCTGCGTGTCGAACCGAGCCCGGTGATTGCGCTGAACCGCGCCGTGGCGGTGGCGATGCGCGACGGCCCCGACGCCGGCCTGGCGCTGATCGAGCCGCTGCTGCCGCTCCTGCCGGGCTACCACTCGGCCCCGGCCGCGGCCGCCGACCTCTGCCGCCGCGCCGGCCGGCTGCACGAAGCCCAGGCGCACTACCGCGCCGCAGCGGCCCTGGCGCGCCAGGAGCCGGAGCGCCGCTTCCTGCTGCGCCGGCTGGCCGAAGTGGGGGGCTGAAAATTTTCTCGCGACGGCTTGTCGAAAACCGTCGAAGCCAATCGACTAGCACATGCCGGCACATCATCCCACCCGAATTCCTCGACAGGAGCCCACCATGGCCACCACCCTCACCCCCTACCTCAGCTTCGACGGCAACACCCGCGAAGCCTTCGCGTTCTACGAAAAAGCGCTCGGCGCGAAGATCCAGACGATGATGAGCTACGCCGACATGCCCGCCTCCGCGGCGCCCGCCGAAGGCTGCGGCGAAGGCGGCGTGCCCAGTGGCGACGGCATCATGCATGCCTGCCTGCTGATTCCCGGCGGCCCGATGCTGTTCGCCGGCGACACCCCGCCCGGCATGCCTTACGAGGGTGTCAAGGGCGTGATGCTGGCGATCCAGTACGACACCGTCGACGAGGCCCACAGCGCCTTCCAGGCCTTGGCGCAAGGCGGCCGGGTGACGATGCCGCTGGCGCCGTCTTTCTGGGCCAAGACCTTCGGCATGCTGACCGACCGCTTCGGCGTCAGCTGGGCCGTCAACGGCGAACCGATTCCGTTCCAGTGATTCATTCGCACCAGGAAAACGAGATGAGACACCCCCCATCAAGCTCACCGCGGCGGGCCGAGCGCCGGGCCGACATCGCCGTGCCACTGGCCGAACTGGCGGCACGGCTATGAAGTACCTGTGCCTGGTGTATCTGGATGCCGAACACTGGTCCGCCTGCAGCGACCCCGAGTGCGCCGCCTACGCCCAGCAGCTGACCGAGGGCCAGCGCCTGCTGGCGGGCGAGCCGCTTTATCGCACACACACCGCCACCACGGTGCGGGTGCGCGGCGGCGAGGTGACCTTGTTCGACGGCCCCTTCGCCGAGACGCGGGAGATGCTGGCGGGCTTCTACCTGGTCGACGCGAAGGACTTGAACGAAGCGATCCAACTCGCCGCCGGCATCCCGCCGGCGCGCTACGGCAGCATCGAAGTCCGGCCGGTGCGCGAGCTGCAATTGCAAACCGGCACGTGACATGCGAGGGGGCGGGAGCCCAGTCACGCCGGGCTTCTCGTCAGCGACGGGGGCTCGTTGATTTCGACCCATCACGCATCCGCAAGCTGGAGCCCGCCGGGCATCACTGTCGGCCGCCCCGTATATCCATCGAGACGCAGGGTCTGCGACGGAAGTTCGCCGAACAGCAAGTGGTAGTCCGCGGCAAAGTGGCTCAGGTGGAAGAACCCCCACTGCGCCGCGGCGTCGCCGATGGTCATGTCCGCTACGCGCGTGCTCATCAACTCGCGCCGGACGCCATTGAGTCGGATGCAGCGGATGTAGTTGACAGGAGTGGTTTCGGCGACGCTGCGGAATCCGTTCTGAACGGATCGGCGGCTGATGCGCAGGCGCCGGCACAAGTCAAACACGCTGGGCGGGTTCAGCTTTTCTCTGACCGTCAGCTGATGGCACTTCTCGACGATATAGCTGCCTGATGAACTGCCGTGTCGTTGATGCTTGTCGCACGTCGGATCGGACAACAGGCTGATCATCTCGCCGATCAAGACTGCCTGGATCCACGACTCGACCTCAGCGGAGATCGTCTCGCACATCAGCAGGGCCTCTTCGAACAGGCCCACGAGACGATTGCGGCTCTTGTCCAGGCGGTCCGCAGGGATCTGCACCACCGGCTGCTTCAGCAACGTGTCCAATTCTTCGGGCCGCGCCTCCGACGCAACCGCCTGCTCAAACGTCCCCCGGTCAAAGGTGAATGCGAGCATGTCCATGCCCATGGGCATGTGAAACATGACTCTTCGCCGCCCTGCAGCACGAAAACGCTGCGCCCGTCGGCCTCCCGGCCCTGCATTCTGGCCGCGCCCGGCACGACCAGAGGGATTGCAAAGCAGATTCGTCCGCGCGGCGCTTCTCCGTGTTGCACCACACGCTGGTTGATCGACTCGCGAAAGACCTGAAAGCGCGGCCCGGTGAGTTGCAACAGCGAGCTCTGCACCGATCCGGACGTGAGCTGACTGTACGTCTGGCTCCACTCGCGGACAGACTCGGCGTGCAGGTGGATGTCTCCGAAATGCTCAATAGAAAGGTCCATGGTTACAACTCTCGACAGATGTGCTGATTTGGGCTAACGACAGTTCCTCTTGGCTCTTCAAATGGTGGCCGAACCCAGGCCCCAGTTTCGACGATTCAGACAACCATGAGCAAGCTTCAACCTTCCCTCGATCTCAATGTGAGAGTCGCGACTCTTGCTGATCTGGACGAAGTCGCCCCGCTCTTCGACGAATATCGCTGCTTCTACGGGCAACCGCCCGAGCCGGACCGAGCGCGCCAATACGTCTCCGAGCGCATCGAAAGAGGCGAATCCGTGGTTCTCGTCGCAACCGCCACGCCAGCCGACGGCCATGTCGTCGGCTTTTGCCAGCTCTATCCGACGTTCTGTTCGGTCGAGACCACACCGATCTTCGTCCTCTACGACCTGTTCGTGGCGCCATCGGCGAGACGACAAGGGGTCGGCCACGCGCTGCTGAGAGCAGCAGAGCGGCTCGCGTCCGACCAAGGGAAGACGCGGTTGGATCTTCGCACGGCCCGGACCAATGGACCTGCCCAGGCGGTTTATGAGTCCTTGGATTGGGTGCGGGACGAGCGCTTCTTCTGCTACAGCAAGTACAGCGTTCCAGCCGGCCCATCGTCCTGAGCCCGAGATCGCCCATCCAGGCGGCGGGTGCCTGAAGCCGCTGTCGGTCGAGACGATGCCGCCAACCATCTCTTGCCGATTCGGGCTACTTGCTCTGCGACATCTTGATCAAGATCGCATGGCGCCCTAACGAGGCTCGACCAGACCTGATGAACCCGACAGCAGTCCGCTGCCGTCGGTCTCCCTCGAAACATTCCACCAGAGAGATACGCTGTGACTGAAACTGAACTCGAAGCCCTCAACTTCCCCGATGCGCCGAAGATGGTGTCCACGAGTTTCCCCGGCCCGAAGGCGGCCGAGGCGCTGGCGTTGTCGGCACGCGTGGAATCGATGGCTCGTGGCGGCGGTCGCGCGCCCGTGGTCATGGATCGCGCCTTCGGCGTGACATTCAAGGATCCGGACGGAAACATCTACATCGACCTCTCCGCCGGCGTGGGCGTCAGCAGCGTGGGTCGCTGCCACCCCAAGGTCGTGGAGGCTATACGCAAACAGTCGGAAGCGCTGATGCACTCGATGGAAGTGAACAGCACCAAGCGCACGGAACTGGCGGCCAAGATCTCCGAGATCATGCCCGACGGTTTGCGCGGCAACTGCATCACGTTCTTTGCGCAGAGCGGCAGCGACGCGATCGAAGCGGCGGTCAAGTTTGCGAAGCGCGTCACCGGCAGGCACCAGATCATCGCCTTCCACGGTGCGTACCACGGTGTCTGGAATGCCTCCGGCGCGCTGACCACCGGCACTGCCTACCGCAAGGGCTACGGCCCCTTCATGGGCGGGGTGATCCACGCCCCCTATCCGTATGCGTACCGCTTCCCCTTCGACACCAGCCACAAGAGCGCGGAGCAGATCGCCGGCGAGTACGTCGACCACCTGCTGAACACCCCGTACACCGCGGCTGACGACGTGGCGGCGGTGATCGTCGAGCCGGTGCAAGGCGAAGGTGGGTACGTGCCGCCGGCGCCAGAGTTTCTACAGTTGCTGCGCAAGGCCTGCGACAAGAGCGGTGCGCTATTGATCGTGGACGAAGTCCAGGCCGGTGCCGGACGCACCGGGAAGATGTGGTCCGTGGAACATTCGGGCGTCAAGCCCGACATGCTGACCTTCGGCAAGGGCTTGGGCGGCGACGTGCCGATGGCCGGTGTCGTGATGCGCTCGGACCTGGCTGCCAAGATTCCCGATGGGTCCGTGCCCAACACCTTCGCGGCCAACTCCGTGTCCGCCGCCGTCGCGCTGACCAACATCAGCCTGCTTCAAGACCCGGCGCTGAACCTGCTCGGTCGGGCCGAGGCGCTGGGGCAGGAGGTGCAAGAGCGCATCCGCAGCTTCAACAGTCCGTTTGTAGGTGAAGTTCGCGGGCGCGGGCTGATGATCGGAATCGAGCTCGTGGAGGACAAGGCCACGAAGGAGCCGCTCGGTCGCGACAAGCTGGACAAGCTGATGGGCTACGTGCTGAGCCACGGCGTGCTGATGATTCCCTGCGGCCGCCATACGAACGTCATGCGTGCGATGCCATCGCTCACGATCCCACGATCGTTGTTGGTGAAGGCGCTGGACATTTTCGGTGCCGGCTTGGCCACGCTCTGATCCCGCGTCGGCGCGGCGACCCTGACACGCGACGAGCGCGAGCTGCTGTTCCTTGCGCGAGACATGCGAATGCACACCTTCGTCTCGTGGCTGCTGTGCTTGTACGGTGTGACCGCCGGCGCCGCCGAGGACACGCTGCCGGATCCGGCCCAAAGCTTGATGCCAGTCACGGTGACCGGCAACAACCACCGGCTGCTGGGCGTCGCGGACAGCGCAAGCGAAGGTGTCGTGACCTCGCAGCAACTCGCTCAGCGCCCGCTGCTGCGCCCAGCCGAAGTGTTGGAGGCCGTGCCGGGCATGGTTGTCACCCAGCACTCCGGCGACGGCAAAGCCAACCAGTACTTTCTGCGCGGTTTCAACCTGGATCACGGCACGGACTTCGCCGGTCAAGTGCTGGGCATGCCCGTCAACATGGTCTCGCACGCCCACGGCCAGGGCTACATGGACTTGAACTTCCTGCTGCCCGAACTGGTGCGCCAGGTACGCTTCAGCAAAGGCTCGTACAGGGCAGAGGACGGCGACTTCGCCACCACCGGAAGCGCCCGCATCGACTACCAGCGAGAGTTGCGCGCAGCCTTCGCCTCGCTGGAGCTAGGACCGCACGACTACCGCCGCCTGCTGAGCGCAGGCAGCAGGGCGCTGGGCGACGGATGGCAAGGCCTGGCCGCGCTGGAGCTGGCCACCAACAACGGCCCCTGGGATCAAGCTGAGGGCGTGCGCAAGCACAACTTGTTGCTGCGCCTGTCGCGCGGCGATGTCCAGAACGGTCTGGCGCTGAGTCTGATCGCCTACGACGCACGTTGGACTGCCACCGAACACGTGCCGCAGCGCGCCATCGACAGCGGCGAGATCGGCCGCTATGGCGCATTGCTGCCGGACGACGGCGGCCGCACCTACCGCCGCGCCATGACGCTGGAATGGGCGGACGCCGGCGGCGATTGGGCCCAACGTGCGAGCGCGTACGTCGTTGGCTACGGATTGAACCTCTTCAGCGCGCCATCGGGGTTCATCGAAGGGCCGCAAGGCGACCAGCATGAACAAGCCGACCGGCGTTGGCTGTGGGGCGGCCAATGGCAAGCCACGAGGCTGCTGGGCGCCCAGGCACAGCATGAGCTGAGCGCGGGACTGAGCTGGCGGCAAGACCGCATCTCCGAGCTCGGCCTCTACGACACGGTGGAACGCCAGCGCTACAACACGGTGCGCGAGGACCGCGTACGGCAGGAAGATCTCGGTCTGTTCGCCGAATTGCGCTCGCACTGGTCACAATGGCTGCGCACGACGCTGGCGCTGCGGCGCGACGAGGTGAGCGCCGATGTCACTCCGCTTGGCGGAACCTTCAACGTCGACAACGGCGGCCGCGTTCGGGCCGGCCTCAGCAGCCCTCGCGGCGGCCTCGTGCTCGGCCCTTGGCGGGAAGCCGAGCTCTACGTCAACGCGGGAACCGGCTTCCACAGCAACGACGCGCGCGGGGCCACCTCGCGCACCAACCCTCGCGATGGCAGCCCCGCCGATCGGGTGCCGCTGCTGGTGGCCGCGAAAAGCCGTGAACTCGGCCTTCGCGCAACAGTGTTGCCAGGCTGGACCAGCAGCCTCAGCGTCTGGCAGATGCGCCTGGCGAGCGAACTGATATTCGCCGGCGACGAGGGTGTGACCGAGCCACGCGGCGCAACGCGCCGCCGCGGACTGGAGTGGTCGAACTACTGGACACCCAGCGACGCACTGGTGCTCGATGCGGACATATCGCTGTCGCGGGCACGCTTCGTCGATCCGGACCCGGACAGCGGCGGTCGCGAGGTCCCGAACTCGATCCCGCGAGTGGCCGCGCTGGGTTTGGCCTATGACGATCACGGCCGCCTCTTTGGCGGACTGCGTCTGCGCTATCTCGGCGCCTATCCCCTCGAGCCTACCGGCACTGAACGATCGACGCCCTTCTGGGTCGCAAACCTGAGGCTGGGCTGGCGCATCGGCTCCAATGCCGAGCTGAGTGCTGACCTGCTGAACCTGTTCGATCGCCGTGCCGATGACATCGAGTACTGGGGCGACGCCTGTACACGAGCGGATGGCCCCGGCTGCAACGGCGGGCGTGGGATTGACGGCCGCCTGGTGCACCCGCTGGAGCCGCGCACGCTTCGATTGGCGCTCCGCATCAGCCTCTAGTCGGAGTGGCAGCCATCCACCTTCTCCCCTCTGACTTGAGAAGAGACTGCCACTTTGGGCTATGTCCGACCGCGCATGCTCGCCTAGCATTGGACTTCATGAATCGGTGGATGCGGTGACACGAAAGACGTTCTCGAGCTTGACTGGGAAGCCGGCCGCCAAGCAGGCGGCCAGTGTGCGGCAGACCTTGGATGCCATCACGCCGGTCGGAGCGAACCGGTCGCTCCGGATCGTGCGCCCCATCACGAGCCGACTGGAAACGCTTGCAATGCTATCCGCAGTGGTCACCGCCGCCGCGACTTCGGCCGGGCTCATCGCGCTCAGGGAGCGCACGCCCGGCCCCCCAGCGCTCCTGAGCTGGCAGCTGAGGTCGTTCGACGGCCTGCGCGCAGCCGATCAGGCGATCCACAGTGCGCTGCTCCCCGCCGCCGAGGAAATCACTTGGTACAACAATGACACCGGTGGTTGGATCACGATTGCGGGCGCTCAAGAGAAGCTGTTGCCTCCCTTCTACCGGGACGCATTCTGGAAGACCAATGGCGAGGTCCACTGGCAGCTCATCTTGCCCGGATATCACGAGGCCCATGGGGTCGGACGCGAAGAACCCGCCGATCACATCGCGACGCCGGCGACGCAGCCGACTCCGAATGCGGTGAGCGAGGGCACCTTGGGCCAAGGCGCCACCGTCTACTATGGAACTGGAGGCCGCGTGCCCGGCCAAGGCGCCTATCTGTTGGTCATCGGCCATGCGCACGCCGGCGTCATGTGGACCAACCAGTCGACGATCTGGCTGCATCCCGATCCGAATGCGCCCTATCCCGGCGTGGTCAAGCCCGAGGCGCTGGTGAGCAAAGGCTGGCGCCAAGTCGTTCCCTACAACGGAGCGAGCGAAGTCGAGCGGGTGAAGGGGACTGGCAATGGCCGATAGATCCTTTCGTCTGCGCAGGCGCTGCCTTGCGGGACTGACGGCGGGTGCAGTCATGCTCCTGCTTTCGGACTCATCGTTCGCGGCCGGAAAGCTGAGAGTCGGAATCACTCTGCATCCCTACTACAGCTTTGTCGCCAACATCGTCGGCGACAGAGCGGAAGTCGTGCCCCTTGTCAGTGCGGAAACGAACCCGCACAACTATCAGCCATTGCCGGAAGACATCATGCGTGCCATGTCGCTGGACGTCTTGGTCGTCAACGGGATCGGCCACGATGAGTGGGCGTTCGAGATCGTCAAGGCCGCCGGCCGCAGAACCACGCTCCCGCTCATCTATGCCAACGCTTCAGTGGCACTCATCCCCATTGCGGGAGATCAAGGCGACGCCAAGGTGGTCAACCCCCACACCTTCGTTTCAACGACCGCGGCCATCCAGCAAGTCTTCGAGATCACGCGCCGACTGGGCGAGTTGGATCCCCCGAATGCGGCCGTCTATCGCCGCAACGCCGCCGCCTACGCGGCACGCATCCGCACCCTGCGCGCGCAGTTCATGACGCGCTTCGCCGACCTCGATCTGTCCTCCTTCCGCTGTGCCACAACGCACGCAGGCTATGACTACTTGATGCAGGAGTTCGGTCTGTTCGTGTCGGCCGTCATCGAACCTCGACACGGCGTGGCACCAACCGCGCGCCAGCTTGCGAACACCATCGATGCCATCAAGAAGGCGAACGTTCGCGTTCTCTTCACGGAGAAGTACTTCTCCATCGGCCTGGCCAAACCTATCGAAGAAGCCACCGGAGTCAAGATGTTCGCGCTGTCGCACATCTCCGGCGGTCCATACACCGCGGAAAAGTTCGAACTCGAGATGCGCGAGAACCTTGAAACGGTGGCCGCGGCGATCAAGTCCACTCGTCGATAGCGAGAAGTCGATGAGCGGGCCAACGGTGGTTTTCGACAAGGTCTCGCTGGAGTTGGGCGGCGTGCGCGTCCTCGACGACGTGAGTTTCCAGGTGGACGCGGGCGCGATGCACTGTCTCGTCGGGCCGAACGGTAGCGGCAAGACCTCCCTGGTCCGGTCGCTGCTGGGCCAGATGCCGCATTCGGGACAGATCTGGCTCACCGGCGAAGCCGTCAGGCCCGTGGGCTATGTCCCGCAGTCGCTGGAATTCGATCGCAATGTACCGATGACGGTCGACGATGTGATGGCACTCGTCGGGCAGCGACGGCCGGCGTTCTTCGGAGGCTCCAGGCGTCAACGATCCGCGAGCGCCGCCGCCCTGAAGCGTACCGGTGTTCCCGACATCGGACGACGCCCATTCGGTGCTCTGTCAGGCGGTGAGCGCCAGCGCGTCCTGCTGGCACAGGCGCTCACTCCGATTCCGCAGTTGCTGATACTGGACGAGCCCACCGCCGGTATCGACGAAGCCGGCGTGCGGCTGGTCGAGGAGGTAGTCAGCGACTTGAACGCCCGTGGCGCCACGATCATTTGGATCAACCACGACTTGGACCAGGTAGCGCGACTCGCGCACAGCGTGACCGTCATCCAACGCCGAGTCATGTTTCATGGTCCGGCCACGGACGCGGTCGAGTGGGCCTCCTTTCGCGGAAAGCGTGCGGCATGACGACGCTGTACGAGTTCCTGAGAGACCACCTGCAAGCGCTTGCCAGGAGCGGGGTGCTGCCGCAGCCCTTCCAGTACGAGTTCGTCATCAATGCACTGCTCAGCGCCTTGCTCATCGGACCACTCCTGGGCGTGCTTGGCTCGATGGTGATGATCAAGCGCATGGCGTTCTTCAGCCAGGCCGTCGGCAACGCCGCCTTGACCGGCGTGGCGATAGGCATCCTCGTGGGAGAGTCCTATACCTCTCCGTATGTGTCGATGTTCGTCTTCTGCCTGCTGTTCGGGCTCGCCCTCAGATACACGCAATACCGAACCACCCTGTCCAACGACACCCTGATCGGCGTCTTCCTCTCGATCTCGCTCGCGCTCGGTGCCTCGCTGCTGCTGTTTGTCTCTGCCAAGATCAACACGCATGTCATGGAGAGCGTGCTGTTCGGATCCATCCTGGCGGTTGATCACAAGGACATGAACATCCTCCTGGCCATCACGGTGCTGTGCGCTCTTGTCGGACTGCCGTTGTACAACGGGATGCTTCTGTCCAGTCTCAATCCAAGCTTGGCCCATGCGCGCGGGGTTCGCGTGCGCACGCATGAATACCTCTTCGTCGTGCTGGTCACGGTAGTGACGGTCGCTTGCTTGAAGATCGTCGGCGCCGTGCTTGTCGAAGCGCTCCTGCTGATTCCTGCGGCCGCTGCTCGCAACGTGAGCCGCTCACTCAACGAACTGGTCGCACGCTCGATCGCATTTGCCACCGTCTCCTGCGTCGTCGGCATTCTTGTTCCCATGCAGTTCTATATCCCGGTGCCCACCGGCGGGGCAATCGTCCTTGTCGCCGCTTCCATCTTCATTCTCACAGCGGCCGTACGAGCGTCTGTCGGGCGCTTCCGCGCAGCAAACCTATGAGTCGCCCGGCCATGGTCAGCCGACGCTCCTGCCTGCTCGCAGGAGCGCTTTCGAGCCCGATACTTGCAGCTTATGCCCAGGCCGAGCGCCGGCATCGCGTGCTGACTGCGCTGCCCGCAATACATGCCCTGACCGTTGCGCTCTGCACTGGAACCGCCATCGACGTTGTCCGCCTGCCATCTGAGGAGGCGATCCCGATGGAGGGACAAGCCAATGCATTGTCTCGCCTGGGTGCACAGGCTTTCGGCGATGCCGAAGCGGTTGTCGCGCTCAGCCGCCTCTGGCGTGCCGATCCGCTCTTTCCGACGGCGCGGCGTCACAACCTGCGCATCATCGATATTGATGCCTCCTACTCATGGAATGCCGGCAAGCCGGGGCTGGCAGTGATGCGGGTGCCGCAGAACAGCGGCTTCGGACTCGACCCGGGCGATACAGAGCTTGGCCTGTCGCCGTATGCATGGCTGAGTCCAATCAATGCCATGCGCATGGCAGCCATTGTCTCCGACGATCTTGCGCGCCTGTCCCCGAGTGACACCGGACGCATCAAGCGCAACCTTGCCGCACTGGAAGCCCGGATTCGCCGGCTCAAGGCGGACTACGGCGCCCGCGTGGCAAAGCTACCCGACCCACGCTTGGTATCGCTGGCAGGCGAGTTCGTATACCTGTTCGAGGACTTCGGCATCTTCGTCGACGGATGGTTCGTCAAACAGGACATCGACTGGAGCGACGCCGACTGCACCGCCTTCACCACGTATCTGCGGGAGCGCGGCGTTCGGGTGGTCGCCCACAAGTGGATGCCGAACGACAGCATCCTCAGCGCGGCAAAGGATGGCGGTGCACGGCTGCTGGTGCTGGATGCCGGCAATCCGGGGTTGCTGGCCGATGAGCACCACGAGTACGTAGATCTCGTGAGGTTCAACCTCGATGCCTTGCTATCGGCCTTCGAAAAATGATATCGAAATCGCAACGGCCGATCTCAGAAGGCGCGGAGTTCATGGGAGTCATCGAAATGAATCAATCTCGCCTGCTTCGAAGGCTTCTGATGCTGAGCATGCTGCTCCCGTCCCAGTGGGCGCACGCGCACGCGCCGATACTCGACTGTTTCATCAAGGAGGGCAAGGTGGTCTGCGAAGCGGGATTTTCGGACGGAAGCTCCGCTGCTGGCAGAAAGATCCAGGTGCTGGATGCCCGCGACCGAGTCCTGATCGAGGGAGTGCTCGATCAAGCAGGAACCTACTCCTTCCCGGCACCGTCCGTGGACTATCACGTGATCTTCTACGGTGGCGACAATCACCAGTTGAAGCTTTACCGCTCCAACATCAGCGAATGACGACGTCGTGAACGCAAATCAGCTTCTTCCAAAGACCCTCGTCGTGGCGCTTGTCGCTTGCTTGACCGCCGGGGCTGCCCAGGCGCATTTCCAGATGCTCTACGTGCCGGAGTCGGCGCTCCCAAGAGGCCAGGATCTTGAACTGGCGCTAGTCTTCACGCATCCCTTCAGCGGCGGCCCAACGATGCCCATGGGCGAACCCCGCAGCTTTACATTGACGAGCCAGCGCGGCTCTGCCGCAGCGGTCAAGACTGACCTCAAGAGATACTTGCGGCCAGTCGAGTGGCGCGGTGCCGACAATCGAGCCACAGCCTATCGAGCGACCATCCCACGAGACCTCATTCGCCCACTGGGCGATCATGTCTTCGTTCTCGACCCCGAGCCGTACCTCGAGACCGAGGAAGACATCTACATCCAGCAGTTCACAAAACTGATCGTGAACGTCGGCGGAGTCCCTGGCAACTGGGCGGAGGCACAAAAGTTGCCTGTCGAGATCCAGCCCCTCAACAAGCCGTATGCGAACTGGACCGGCGGGGTGTTTCGCGGGGTTGTTCTCTCCGAAGGGAAACCTGTGCCATTTGCCAGGGTCGAGGTGGAGTACATCAACCATCCGGTGGATCTCGGGAGGAACGCCTTCGGCCGCAAGGCAATTGCCAAAGCGCCTCAACCGGCCTATGAACGCGTTGCCCTTCTCGCCGACGAGCAGGGTGTGGTCGTTATCGGACTTCCGAAAGCCGGGTGGTGGGGAATCGCGGCCCTGGACATCGGCACCGTCAAGACCCACAACGGCAAGACGCTGTCTCAGGATGCCGTGCTCTGGGTTCAAGCCAAGGACATGAAGTAGCTTCGGCGTATCCGACCCTCCGAACATCGCTGGATGGAGGACCGAGACGGTTGGCGCAAGGGTTTCGCCCTGACATGCAGTCTTGTACACCAGACGCATTTCGTCAAGAATGCCGGCTCATTCTTGACCAGCCCCCCACAATGACGCTCGGTGTTGAGCATGCTGGAAGACGCCACCGCTGATCGGCTCGCTGCACACGGAGAAAGAATCCGAAGAAGTGGTGCTCTGGGCAAATCGCAGCAGATCAATCGCCTGTTTGATTTGCTCCTCGAGCGATCACTGGCCGGCGTTGCGCCGAAGGAGGTCGAGATCGCGCAAATCGTGTTCGGCAAATCCGCTGACGCGGATTTGGCATCGGACGCGACGGTCAGGGTGCACGTCCATCGGCTGCGAAAGAAGCTCGAAGAGCTGCCACCAGACGAGAACGGCGAGCGCTTGGCTCTTTCGCGCGGCCAGTACCGACTCGTTGTCATTCCCCGGCAGGCTGCCGAGCCCAACCAGGGCGATCAACCGGCCCCACCGCTTCGTAAGACTGAGCGGTGGATTGCCGGAGCTGTATTTCTCTTCGCGTTCAACCTGCTGTGCTGGATCTGGTTTGTACCGGACCCTGCCAAGGATGCACGACTCGACACCGCTTTGTGGAGTGCCTTGGCAACGAGCCCCAACGCGGTCATGATGGTTGTCGGTGACCAGTATGTCTTTGGCGAGCAGGATGCAAGCGGCGCGATTTCCCGCGTCATCGCCGATCCCACCATTGCCTCTCGAGAGGATTTGGATCAATACGTGATGCGCACGCCCGGCGCGCAACAAAGATATGTCGATCTCAACGCCCATCATCTGCCGGAAGGTCTGGCGCCGGCCTTGGCAGCCATCACCCCGATCGTGATCGCCGGCGCGCGAAAAGGAAAGACGAATCCCCTGCGTTCCATGGCGATGTCGCGGTTCACGAACAATATGCTTCGGGATTACGACATTGTTTATGTTGGCCTTCTCAGCAATCTTGGAGATATGGAGGAACCGCTTTCCGACATTTCCGGCTTCTCCCTTTCGTCCCATGACGATATCGTTGTCGATCGGGCAAGCGGGCAGCGCTTTCAATCCGATTGGGCCGATCCGTCCACGAAGGGAATCATGCGGCGCGACTACGCCTATCTTGCAAGTCTCCCCGGCCCTTCCGGAAACCGTATCGTCATTATTGCAGGAACCCGAGATCCTGCCCTCATGGAGGCGGTACAGATCGCTTCCGATATCTCAAATCTGAACAGTTTGACGTCGCGCATAGGAAATGGCAGGGCGTTCGAGGCGCTATACGAAGTGCGGACATTCGGACCCTCGAATATTTCGGCAAATCTGCTGATCGCCCGCCCGCTCAAGGTAGATCAGATGTGGCCTGCAAGTAAACGCGCCCCTGGGGCTGCAAGCACGGCTTCTGCGCCCATCAAGCGTACAGAATAACGCGCAGGCTCTCGCGTGCACCGTCGTTTAACCGTACTCCAACCGTTACTCCACCGTTCGTTACTTGGCACAGGCCACGCCGACGACGACGATGATCCTTGTCCGCGGCGACTGCGTCAGTGACGGAAAACTTGGAGACAGTATGACGATGAACGAAGTATGGAATCGGCTCGCAGCATTTTACGAGCCCACTTTCAATATGCTGGAATTGTGGGCGTGGGGCCTTCCGTTGTTCTTTATCGTGGTCGCGCTGCTGGCTCTCCTCAACCGACAGAACAGGATTTCACCCACGCCAGGCATGCTGCTCAGTGCCGCATTTCCGAAAGACCAGCATGATCACCCGTCGGCACGTGTGGATCGATGGAATGGCATCTTGCTACTGGCGATCGGCTTTCCACTGGCGCCTCTTGTCGCGATCAATGCGATCGCGATCTCTGACAATCTCGGCAATTCCTTGATCAGCCAGTTGGGGGCTCATCAGCCGCTGATTCAGTCGACCTGGAAGATCGTCGCCGTTCAATATATTACCTATTTTCTAAGCCTGGACTTTGCCGGCTACTGGGTCCATTACTGGTGCCATACGGTTCCCTTGTTGAGGCACCTTCACAAGCCTCACCATACAGCCGAAACCTTAACCCCGTGGACGCTCTTTCGGCAGCATCCGATCGAATTCTTCTTTCTGAACACGATTCCCGCGCTCTTTGCCGGATTGGCGATGGGGCTGTTGCTCTACGTCACAGGGACCAAGCTTCACGCGGGTACTGTCGCAGCGATTGGGTTTCAAACTTACGTCGCCTTCTTTGTGGTCGACTTTCTGTCGCACGTTCACATCCCTATTTCCTACGGGTGGCTGAACAGGATCGTGCTGGCGCCTGTCATGCACAATCTTCACCATAGTTTGGAGCCACGTCACCGAGACAAAAACAATGGCGTACTGCTAACCATCTGGGACTGGATGTTCGGGACGCTTTATTTGCCACAGAGGGGCGAGACTTGGACATGGGGACTGAATGAACAGGAATTTGGAGAAAGAAATCCGCACAAAACCTTGAAGGCATTCTATGTAGAGCCGTTCGTTTCGTTTTGGAAGGCTCTGAGGACGACATGCCTTCGCCGTGCAACGGTTGAGGCGCCAAATCACGAGTACCGTTCAGACTTGCGCGCGGCCGTGCGGTGCTTCGCAGGAGCCAAGCGCATAACGCCTGCGCGCAAACAGGAGCGCGGGCCCGCGGGCAGTTCGCCCTCAAAAGTCGTATGACAGGTCCACGCCAATCGTACGCGGCCGCACAGTGGAGTTCCGGTCTAGACCGACAGGATTGAACGTCAAGGACGGAACGATCGTCGTCGTGGGATGACGATTCGTCAGATTGTCAACGAACAACGAGGCGCTCCACTTGTCGGCCTTCATTCCGACTCGCGCGTCGACCAGCGTATACGCAGGCAATTCCTCCTGCTCCGAGATATTGAGCGTCGAACTGCCGGTGTAGCTCAGCCCCAGATTGCCGATCAAGCGGTAGTTGTCGCCGATCGGACGTTCGTAGTGCACGGAACTGGACGCCGTCCACTCGGCAACGCCGTCCAGTCGCTGCCCACGAGTGGTACCGCTCCGCGGATCGTCACGGGTGTACACGGCACGAACATGTCCGACCGCGAAATTGACTGACAGATCCTTCGCGACACGCACCCCGGCCTCGAGTTCAAAGCCGGTCGCTTGCGCCTCTCCGGCGTTGTCGACGTAGAGATATCCGCAGGTAGGCAGGGTGACGTAGCGCTGAACATCGGACCACTTTTGGGTGTAAAGGGCGGCGTTCAGCGTCAGTGCGTTGTCGAAGAAGCGGTTCTTGCTTCCCACCTCATAGCTCCAAACCGTGTCCGGCTTGAAGCGCACCGGCGCCTCGCTCAGACCGAGAGCGGCCAAGTCCGCTGCGCAACTTGCCGCGACCCCGGGTTGGGCCGCACCCTCGCGATAGCCCTTGGCAGCCGTCGCGTACACCATGGACGAGGGATCGATGTTGTACGACAGATTGACCATCGGGGTGGTCCCGCTGGACGACGCCCGCTCGTCATGATTCGTACCGTCGGAAAGTATCCCGGAGGCAACCGACACGTCGCGAGCGTCGAACTTGAAGATGCGTGTCCCCGCAGTGACCTTCAAGCTCTTCGTGATGTCGTAGCTGACGTTACCGAAGAGCGCCTTCTGCACGAGAGTGTCCTTGATGCTCTGGTGAAAGATGTCGCTGGTTCCAAGTAACGCTGCCGCGGCGGTCGGCGATCCGTCGGATGTCGCTTGAAAGAGCGAGGTGAACCGGCTGTAGAACGCTCCCAGGATCCATCGCAGCGGGCCCGGGCTGTTGGAAGTCAGCCGAAACTCCTGCGTGAACTGCCGCGTCGAGTTGAGTTCGGTGTCGATCACCGGACCGAGACCGCCGCCGGCGATGCCGTACGAGGGCAGATCGAAATACCGTTGAAGAATTTCAGTCTCGTCTTCTACTCGAGTCTTATCGCGCTTGGAGTAGGCGGAAATGGACGTCAGTGTTGCGGTGTCGAAGTCGTACTCGACTTTCACGCTGCCGATCCCGAACCTGTCCTTGAACGGCTCGGCAATGTTGAACGGCTGATAGTGCTTGCAACAACCTGGATCGGCATCGAAGGTGTCCGGAGCGCCCAAACGGGTGCGCTGGTAGAGGAAGCTCGGGGTGACGGTCAGTCGTTCGGTGGGTTGGACGATCATCGAGAGACGAATGCCATCCAATCGCGTGTCGTTCGATCTGCGTTGAATGTTGTCAGGCGGCGCGCCCGCAACATTGCCGCGAGACCCGTCAGAATTGCCGAGGGGCATCGAACTCGACGACACGCGGTCGATCCAGCCGCTCAACCGCTTCTCGGTCACGACGAGGCGCAGCGCAGCGACATCCTCCTTCACGGGAATGTTCAGCGCGGCGTTGACGGTCCCGTTCACTCCCCCGTCTTCCGTCTTCGAGCCGATGACCTGCGCACTTCCGGCGAACTTGTTCATTTTCGGGGACTCCGGCACGAGCTTTATCGTCCCGCCCATCGAACTGGCACCGTACAAGGTGCCTTGCGGACCGCGCAGAACCTCGACTCGCGCCAGGTCATACAGATCGGGATCGACTGGCGATTTGCCGCCGGAGGAAGTAGTTGGCGACGAGAGCGAAACGTCGTCCAGATAGAAGCCCACCGTGGGCGCGACACCCGCCGCGCTAGAAAGGCCTCGGATGGTGTATTCGGTCTGGCCAGAGCCGCCTGCCTTCGAGCTGATGCCAGGGATGTCGCGCATGAGGTCGGCAACGCTGGTGATGCCCTGCTCCTTAAGCATTTCACCTGACACCGCTGTCATGCTGATTGGCGTCTTCTGGACGGTCGAGCCCCGCTTCTCTGCCGTGACGACCACCTCTTGCAGGGTGGCAGTAGGCGATGCGGGAGGTGCTGTCTGAGCAGATGCTGCCGCTTGGGCGGGCGACGCAGCCGAGGCCGCCTGAGCGGGCGCCGGCGGGTTCTCGGCCCCCGCAGGCGCCAGAGTCTGCGCCAGCGCTATCGCGGGCCAGACACTCAGTGCAGCGCATATGGGAAGCAGTCGATGACATGCTGCTGCGGGGCCCCGACCAATTGCGAGCTTGAGATCACGAACACTCATTCAATATCTCCTCAGGAATCTGGTTGTGTTCTCACATCGAGGGTCTTGCTGTCCTCGAACGCTACACACCTGTCGAAATTCGGGGCGGCACGCGCCCCGCTGTCGGCTTGTCGTCGAACGCGCAGGGAACCACACTCAGTTTCTGCCGGCACGGGAGGTCATCGTTAGCCCAAATCGGCACGCGGACGTACTCAAGCCGATGAGTCGAGTGCCCTCCCCGGACCCGGCTCAGACAAAGGCGATCCAGCGCCCCAGAAAGACGACAAGCACCCACAGGCCGAGCGAGGCGAACCCCGCCATGCGCGCGCCCATCGGCGGCGGCAAGGTCTCATGCCAGTCTTCGATTCGTTTGTGGATGCCGAAGTGAAAGATCAACATGTTGGTCCCGGCCAACACGAGCACAGCCATCTTGGCCCAGAACACCTTGTTCTCCGCATAGTCGATCGACCTGGAAGCAAACAGCAATAGGCCGCTGATGACCGTCATGGCAAACGCGGCCCAAGTGAAGGGCAGCAATTCGGCTATCAAGCGCTGCGCGCTGCGCCGATGCGACGCGTAGCCGATCAACCGCAGATCAACGACCGCGATGGTCCCGAGCACGAGCGTGATGCCGATGACGTGCAAGGTTTCGATGGCCGGGAACAGCACTGCAACCTGCCGTATCGAAGTCGCCAGCGACGAGTCGTAGATGGCTTGCAGGAGGTTCTTGATTTCCACAGCGTAGACCGTTCGAATTGGGCGTAGAACAGATGAAGTCGCCTAGATCGCGTAGGCTATCCAGCGGCCGCAGACGATCACGGCCGTCCACAGCAATAGCGAGATCCAGGCAACCGGCTTGATGAAGACGCTGTTCCGCAGGCGCTCGGCGGGAGACGCCGAACTCATCTTCAGATAGGGTCTGTGCAGAAGCCACGTCAACGCGGAAACCGTCAGCACCAAGCCCATCTTGAACCAGAACACCGAGTTGACGAGCACGCGGTCAGGCTCGCCGACGCTCATGATCATCCCCGTCAGCAGAAGCATAACGAGTGCGCCCCAAGTCCATGACATGTAGCGACGGATCAACACGGCGGGTGATTCGTCGGCGGCAAAGACACCTGCAATGCGCAAGTCGGTGATAAGCGCTGAACCGACGACAACGGCGATGGCGACAATATGAACGCTCTGCACAGCGGGAACAACCCACGACACGTCTCGAATCGTTGTGCTCAGTTGCGTCGCGTGGAGCCATACCGCAAAGTCATGCAATGACACTGTCAATCTCCAAGGAAACCAGATGAATGCTGATGCGCGTGGGTCGGGAAGCGATCACACGCGGACCGTCAGAAATCCTGCGGCCGTGCCATCGGTTGCAGGTTCGAGCCATCCGCCTCGAGCAGATAGCCTTCCTTGATCGAGCGCTTTTTTGCGTCCTCGAACTTCTGCTTGTAGTTGTCGTAGTTGCCGTAGAGCTTTCGCAGTTGCTCCCGCGAATACGGAATCTTGGTGTCGTAGATGAGCCCGCAACCGGTCTCTTGATCGGTCATGTAGCGGCTGGCCGGGGCGACAACCCAAGGCGGGCGCACGCCCCCGCTCATGTTGCCGGTGAGAGGATCGCGCACGACACCCTTGCCGTCACGCTCGACCCGAGGCGCCTTGGGCATGGCTTTGCCATCACGTACCCAGCGGTCCATGCCGTCCAGCAGCGCTGACGCGACCATTTCAACCGGCTCGTCGTACAGGGTCTGGCAATTTGCATCGCTTCCCTTGCCGACGTCTGCAGCCAGACGCTCGGTATGCTCCGTGCCCAAGTCGGCCAGGCGCAAATGCGGCATCCCGGTCACTTCGTAGTAGCGAAGCTGCGGCTTGTCGGTGTCAGGCGGCAGCGCGATCCCTTCCATCGCGTCGTGCATCAGTTCGGACTGACTGAAGACGGTCACGAAGGGAACGCCCCGGGGCATGCGGCGCGGAACACGGATGACGTCTCCGCCCACCTCGCCATAGGCCATCCTTCCGGTCATGTAGGCATCGATCAGCGGTCGACCGTCGGGCATGCGCCATTGCTGATGACGCCCCTGATCGAGGTAGTCCATCCAGACCTGCGCAGTCACGGCCCAGCTGTTGACGTAGACACGCAGAACGTCGAGCTTGGCCAGCGGCCCTCGGGAAGCGTTGGACTTCAGCAGGCGGGCCAGCTGCGCCGCGATGCCCTGGGATTGCGGGGCGAAGGGATCCGGCCCATCGCCTCGCCTGAACCGTCTGGGGTCGTAGTAGGCGCCGAGCGGCGCGTACCGCGCATAGTCAAAACGCCGCATGAATTCGAAGTTGACGATGTTTCCATACAGCTTGATCCCGTCGGCTTCGGCCTCGGGGGTCTCGCCCAGGAATTTCGGATCGACTTCCGGCTTGTTGATGTTCAGGGTGTAGCCAACGTAGGCATAGCCCTGGCGCAAAAGATAGTTGCGCGTCAGGATCCAGCCGGCAGCGCGCTCCCCGAACCAACTGAACGGCTCGATGATCACAGTGCCGTTGAAACGCGCGGGCGCTACGGGCCTGCGAACCAGGATCCGCGTCGTGTAGGGGGCTTGGAAGAGAATATCGCCAGCGGCAGTGATCGCCGGCGCGATTCCTGACAGATAGAACTCTTCCTCCGCATAGCCTGCCTTGGCCAGGTCGATGTATTCCGTGCCTTGGCGGCTGGCCGAGGACAATGGCAAGGCCGCGGAAGGGGGAATGGGCACGACCATCGGCATTGCGGGTACATCCGCAGCTGCGAGCCCCGGCACGGTCAACGCGAGCAGAACGCACCGCAGAACAACGCCAGCGACCTCGAGCGACACTCCTTTGCTGAGTGACATCAATCGCATTCCTCGGTGCGCTCGGCCTACTTGACCGGCATCCAACGCGTCTTCCCTTCGCTGTCGACTGCGATTTGGTTGTTCTCGCAAACGTATTCCTGGATCTTGTAGTCCGACCTCTTGTATTCGAAGCTGAACTTGTAAGGCGCGCTGAGAGTTTCGGGATCGTCGATCACGACCGCGTTCTCCAAGCGATCCGGTGCACTCAGACGAATCCGCTCGGTGATCTTCATGTTCTTGCCATGCGGCAGGTCGTAGAAGAGCACATCGGGTCGGACGCCTTCGGTCTCGACAATCAAAGTCTCTCCTTCCCAGCGGCCGACCGATGTTCCTTGAAAGGTCGGCTGCAGATCTGCCTTCGCGGGCATCTTCTCGCCGAGCCGGATACGGCGGATCTGCTGAAGGTATTCACCGAGGACCACCACCCGCTTGGCGTCGTGAATGATCTCGATCGGAAACAGGCCAGCCATGACGGTCGGCATTCCCTCCGGGAGGCATTTGCTGCTTGTCGTTGCCAGCGGCCTCCCGGCCTCGTTCGCCTCGTCCTGCTTCTTCTTCAGCGCTTGGAACTGGCTTGCGTAAGGCTCCTTCAGGGCGGCTTTGCCGCCCGGCAAGACCGGGTTGTCGGGATTCTTGCCGAACCAGTCATCCGGAGTTCTTTCCCATGTTCCACCGATATCGGGTTCGACGCCGGTTCTCTGCGCATCGGTCTTCGACACCGCAAACCAGGTGCCAAGTGCCGCAACGGCGACGAGGAGGACGAAGGACTTGACAAGCATCGAAACGAATCTCATGCAGGGTCCTTCGAATGAGTCTGCTCCGGGTGACCCGAGGAGAAAGGCGCCGACATCGACATTTGGTCAGCCTCCGCCCTTGAGAACAATGCTGTCCGTCTTGATCTCGATGAGAAGTCCGCCGGGGTCGCCGCTCTTCAGAGGGTGGAACGTGACCTCGGCCTTGTCGCCGACCTTGATATCGGTGGCCTTCCAGCCTTGCCGGGAGAGTGCGTTGACGCTGCCGGTCTCGACCTTGAGGCGTTGCGGCGTCGGGCCTGGCACATCGATGTAGACGGCCACGTGCGGATTGGTCCACTCGTACCTGCCGACAACTCCCTTGACCGCCACGGTCTTGGTTTGGTCGAACAGAGCGAACGAGTGATGGGCCATCACGAGCGTGGGCACCAGACCGACCGTGGCGGCAACGACCCAAGGGAGCGCCCGACGGGGCATGACCTCGAACAGACGCGCCACTGCAAGCAAGCGCTGCGCTCCTGCACGCAAAACGATCTTGACAAGCTCTTCCGAGCGAGCTGGATGACTGGTCGCGATCACTGTCTCTGTCCTCGATAGGCGCATTGGGCTGCGGTGATGCTAGGGAGCCCTTGTCTCGTTCAATAGCCCAAATTGGCAACGGTCACGAGCTCTAGTGAAAACCCTAGTCAACGCATCCCGCAGGGGCGGACGCAACGGCACCGCTCATGCAGCACCGACCGAGGACATCTGCAACGCGCCGCACCGGTCGTGTCTTGCCGATTCGGGCTACTTGCTCGCCGCCGACTTGACGACCATTGCATGGCGCGTCGGCCCACCGGGACGCGCATGAATCGATATCCGATCTTCATTCGCCACTGAGAGCTTGACCGATGAGCTTTGTTCAACCCAAGACAAACCCTAGCGGCCGCACGGCAGGCGTCGGAATCGCGGTCGCGTTCCACATCGCACTGATCTACGCGCTGGCGAGCGGCCTGGGACACAAGCTCGTGGTAGCAGTCTCCGAGCCGCTGGAGACCAAGCTCATCGAGGAAGTCAAACCGCCCCCTCCGCCGCCGAAGGTCATCGAACTTCCGCCGCCACCCAAGGTCATCCCGCCGCCGCCCGTTTTCGTGCCTCCGCCTGAGGTGCGTGTGCAGGCACCGCCGCCCACGCAGCCGACGATAACCGCCCAAGTCTCCGACACGCCACCGCCGCCGGCGCCGCCAGCGCCGGTGACGTCGCCGGCCCCTCCAGCGCTGGCGCCGGCGCCGACGCCGGCGCCCGCACCGGTCGCGGCCTCGGTCGTGTGCTCCAACTACGCTCAGGTGATGGGTGAAGCGGGCTTCCCACGTGAGGCAACCCGGCTCGGTTTGGACGAAGGTCGCGCGCTGATTCAATTCACTCTTGGTCCAAGCGGAGAGATCAAGGACATCAAGGTCGTCAGCGCAACGCATCCCACCTTCGCCAAAGGTGCGATGCGCGTCGTCGGCGAATACAAGTGCGCCGGGCAGGGCCGCGACGTGGCGGTCCAGGTGTCGTTTGCCTTCAAGTCGAGCTAGCGATCGGCCCACGAATCCGATCGTCGCTGCTTTCATCCATCTCCATCACAGGAATAGAGACATGTCACTCATCACTTCACTGACTCGGCTTCCCGCAGCGTTGCTGCTCGTTTGCGGCCTGGCACTCGGCACAGCCGGCGGCGCCCATGCCCAGGCCGCGGCATCGGCCGCAGGCACGGCTGCCGCAAGCGAGACAGCCAAGCCCGCAACCGAAGTCGACAACCCGTACGGCCTCAGAGCCATCGTCCAGCACGGCGACGTCGTTTCCAAGGGCGTGCTCGGCATCCTCATGATCATGTCGCTGGGCACCTGGTACCTGCTCGTGACCAAGGCGCTCGAGCAGAACAAGTTGCTCGGGGAAGCCAAGAAGGTTGGCGCCGGTTCATCGTTCTGGAGTTCGGGCTCGGTGCAACAAGGCACGAAGGCCCTGAACCCGGAGGGTGCCTTCAGCTTCATCGCCAATACCGCGCTGGAGGCCAGCAAGAAACACGACGGCGTGCTCGAAAGCGTCGACCTCGGCTCATGGATCTCGACCTCACTCGACGAAGCGGGCGAAGAAGTCGAGCACCGCCTGCAGAAGGGCTTGGCATTCCTGGCCACCGTCGGCTCGACCAGCCCGTTCATCGGCCTGTTCGGTACGGTTTGGGGGATCCTCAACGCCCTCACCGCGATCGGCGTTGCAGGCCAGGCAAGCATCGACAAGGTGGCCGGACCTGTGGGCGAGGCGCTGATCATGACGGCGATCGGCCTCGCGGTCGCGGTGCCGGCGGTGCTGGGCTACAACTGGCTCGTGGGTCGCAACACCGCGGCACTGCATTACGTCGCCACGTTCGGCTCCAAGCTGCGCGCGACGCTGCTCGTGGGCACGCCACCGGCACGCGCCTGAGGAGCCCGCCATGGGCATGAGCGTAGGCGGCGCTGGCGCCGTCGGCAAGAAGATCAACTCGGAGATCAACACGACGCCCTTGGTGGACGTGATGCTCGTGTTGTTGATCATCTTCCTGATCACGATCCCGGTGGCCGTCACGTCGATCAAGGTGAAGCTGCCGAGCACGACGAACCAGCCTCGAACAAGCAAACCCGAGAACATCGTGGTGTCGATCGACCGCGAAGGCCAGATTTACTGGAATGACCTGCACATCCCGAACGTCGCCATGTTCCTCGACAGACTGAAGCAAGAGTCGATCAAGGTGCCTCAGCCCGAACTGCACATTCGAGGCGACGGCGGCACTGCCTACGAAGCCATCGGGCGCGTGATGTTCGCCGCGCAACGCGCAGGTATCGCCAAAGTCGCGTTCGTGATCGAACCACCGCCGCGCAACTAGGAGATCGGCATGGGCATGAGTGTGGCTGCGCCAGGCGCGCGCAAGAAGAAGCTACGTCCGCAGGCGATCGGCGAGATGAATACGACACCGCTGATCGACGTGATGCTGGTGCTGCTGGTGATGCTGATCATCACGATCCCCATCCAGCTCCATGCAGTGGATCTGAACCTGCCGTCGGGCAGTCCGCCGCCGGCGGCCACCGAACCGGAGGTGGTTCGCATCGACATCGATTTCGACGGCACCGTGTTGTGGAACGGCGAGGCCCTGCCCGACCGCGCATCCCTCGAGGCGCGCATGAAGGAGAAGGCCGCGCAGGCGGTGCAGCCCGACGTTCATCTCCGCCCGAACAAGCTTGTCAAGTACGAGCGAGTTGCTTTCGTGATGGCCGCGGCGCAGCGACTCGGACTCAAGAAGATCGGCATGGTTGGAAACGAGCAATACGCCAGATGAAAGCAATGCTGAAGACAACGACGCTCAAGGTCCTCTCGACGCTGGCGATCCTCGCCGCCGTCGGCAGCGCGCAGGCGCAGCAGGCGCAGGAAGCGGCGCGACCTGAAATCGGGAAGCCGCTGCAAGCAGCTCACGACCTGATGAAGGCCGGCAAGTACCGCGACGCACTCGCAAAGGTCCGCGAGGCCGAAGCGGCACCTAACCCGAGCGCCTACGAGCGATTCATGCTGGACCGCATCCGTGGCGTCGCCGCCGCCGGCGCCGGTGACGACGCCACCGCGAGCAAGTCATTTGAATCGGCGCTGGCCAGCGGGCGCCTGCAACCGGCTGAATCACTGCAGTTGCTCGAGGCTCTCGCCAATTCGGCATATCGGACCAAAGACTACGCCAAGGCGATCGACTGGGCCAAGCGCTACTTCCAAGCCGGTGGCAAAAGCGAACAAGTGAGAAACCTGAAGACCGCGTCGCACTACCAAATGGGCGACTACGCCGGCGTCGTGAACGACATGCAGCAAAAGGTCAAGTCAGTCGAGGAGTCAACCCCGGTCGTCGACGAGACCACCCTGCGCATGCTCGCCGCGAGCTACGCCAAGCTCAACGACGATGCGGGATATGTCGCCACGCTCGACAAGTTGCTGTCCCATCATCCGAGGAAGGAGTATTGGGAAGACCGTCTTACGCGCCTGCAGAGCAGCGCAGATTTCTCCGACAGGCTGCTGTTGGACGTATACCGACTGCGTGTCGCCGCCGGTACGATGGACAACGCAGAGCAATACGTCGAGATGGCGCAGCTTGCGCTGCAGGCGGCGCTCCCGTTCGAGGCCAAGCGCATCATCGAGTCAGGCTATGCGGCGGGCAAGCTCGGTAGCGGCGCAGAGACCGATCGGCACAAGCGGCTGCGCGACTTGGCTGCCAAGCAGGCCGCAGAAGATGACAAGGCGCTTGGCGCCGAGGTCGTTGGCCGCAACGGCGAGGCGCTGGTCAATACCGGGCTTGCGCTCGTCAGCGCGGGTCGGCTGGAGAAGGGTATCGAACTGCTCGAGCACGGCATCGCCAAGGGGGATCTCAAGCGCCCCGACGAGGCCAGACTGCATCTCGGCCAGGCCTATCTGCTGGCAGGGAGGAAGCCCAAGGCCATCGAGTCATTCAAGGCCGTACGCGGCAGCGAGGGACTGGGTGATCTGGGGCGACTGTGGGCGATATACGCGGCACGCACATGAGTACGGGCTAGTGTCGTGTCCCGTCAGTAAGTGGTATTAATCGTGCATGCCAGTGCGGTATCTTGGGAACGGAGATACCGCGATGCGAACGGGCAGAGCGAAGGTCGAGTGCTGCTGACGGACGAGGAGCGATCGCAGCTTCAGTCCTTTGCTCGCTCGCTGCCTGCTGCGTTGGGCAATCGGGCCGCATCGTTTTGAGCGGTGCCGACGGCGAACCCACCCGCCGCTGTTCCCCGGACAACCGTGGGTACCAGTACCACGGTTTACCCCTCGGTTTCCCCCTGACCGCGCCACAGGCGCCAACGGGCTAGCAGCTTGCGCTGCTAACCCGTTGAATTTATTGGCGGAGTGGACGGGGCTCGAACCCGCGACCCCCGGCGTGACAGTCTGTCATGCCTGAATTGCAGCGAACGACCGAAAACAGGAATTCCATAAAAATCAACAACTTATCGTCCAATGCTGTTCGCCCGAATTCGCCGAAATCCGCCCGTACCCGCAAAGCGGTTTACCCCTTGGTTTACCCCTCAGCCGTAGTCCGCCAGCCCCAGAGTGTGGGCGCCGGTGCTGATTTGAGCCACGTACCGGCCGAACGTTTCCCCGAACTCTGGCTCTCACCAGACGGTCGGCCAAACCCATTGAAAACGCACTTGGTTATGGGTGTCGTCTCTCCAAAGCTAGTCGTCACAGAGCCACGCCAAGATGGTGAGTGGCGTAGCAACAAGAGCGACGGCTGCGACAGCTGGCGCGGCGGCGACACCGAGGGCCGTAGCCGCTACGCCGTATCTGTCCGAGATCCCCCGTTCTTGCGCGGTGCGACAGATGCAATTTTTGCGGACTACAGGCCGTGGCCTTGGGCCAGTACCGCTCATCTCATCAGCATTGTGGCTTGGCTGGGCTTGGCCTTCAGTTCGCAGGATTGAGTCTGACACACCCCTGATCCAGTCCGCGGCGCCCCCGACCGACCGAACCAGGCCGGCCGGCCTTCGCTCGCTATTCGCAGTGGAAGCTCTCGGCGCTCTCGATCGAGCCGCTGCCGTTGTAGACCGCCTCTTTCGGATACGGGCACAGCGGCCGTGTGCGGCCGGGCCAACTGACGCCGGCGGCAGCGCGCGCGGTCGAGACGATGCGGTCCGGCGCGGTCCCTTGCTCGACCCATTGAACCAACGCGCCGAAGGCATCGAACTGGTCCGTGCCCTCACTGCCGCCGCTGCAGTGGTCCATGCCGGGCACGGCATAGGCGCGCGCGAAGCCCACGGCTTCGTCGCTGCCGTAGCGGGTGCGGACCTTTTCGACGTAGTCCCCGAGGTCCTTGAACGAGAACGCCCAGTCGCCAGTGCCGTTGAAGTAGATGATCTTGCCGTTGCGCGCCTTGAACGCGTCCATGTCCGGCGACTCGGCATCGGTGAAGTCCCGGCCGGATCGGGTGTGGATGCCTGAGGTGGTCGAGATCTTCGCGAACTCGGTGTCGAGATCCGCCGTGCGCGCATAGCCGATCAGGTCCGTTGTCACCGTCGGCGGGGTCGTGTAGACGTGCGACGCCTCGCCCGCGAAGATGCCGTAGTAGAAGAGGCTCGGCGTGCCGAGCGTGCCGACCATACCGGGATCGTACGGCCAAGCATTGTAGACCTGGGTGCCGGTTGAGGTCTTCGCGCCGGCGAAGAACTTCGCGACGTAGTCCGCCTTCGCGCTGCTGAGGCAGTTCGAGGTCTCGCCGGGCGCACAGACCCATCGGAGTGGATCGGGACGACAGGCGCTCGGACGACTGACCATGCCGTCGGCCGCGCCGTCGAGCATGTCGCAGTCGGCGAGGATGCGGCTCTTCACGGTCGCCTTCTCGTCGGCGGTCAGCGGATTTGCGATGTCGGGTAGACCGTCAGCGCCGAGCGGCGCAATTCTCGCCGCCAGTTGGGCGCGGAAGATCGAGCCTTCGATCGCGGTCTCGGCCAGCCGGAAGCCAGGCGAGCCGGCGACGATGCCGTCGAAGAGCTGCGGATATTTCTGGGCCGCGACCATCGCCTGCCGGCCGCCGTTCGAGCAGCCGACGAAGTACGAGCGGCTCGGCGGCGCGCCGTAGGCCGTCGTGATCAGGCTCTTGGCCGAGGCGGCGACGATGGGCAGCTGCTTGTCGCCGTATTCCTCGCGCGCTTGTGGATCGACCGCGAAGAGGAAGGTGGCGTTCGAGCTGAGGTCGAACGGCGCTTCGTGACCGGAGTCGGTGGTCACGACCGCATAGCCGTCGAGCAGCGCGTTGCGCGTGTTGCCGCCGCCGGGATAGACGCCCAGCGCCGCCGGCACCGAGCCGTCGACGCCGCTGCCGCCCTGGTAGAAGAAGCGGCCGTTCCAGCTGACCGGCAGGCGCAGCTCGAAGAGGATGGCGTAGGCCTTGCCGTCCACGCCGGTGCGTGCGTTCTGCGTGCCGCGCACCACGCAGTGATCCGGCGTCGACTGCGAGCCATCGCCCGCGTTTTCGCTCGCCGCCTGGTGGACGGCGGTGTCGACTCGGCCGTTCACGAGCGGCGTGCCGGCCAGTGCGGCGCAGCTCTGCTCGAAGGTGGGGGTCGCGGGCGGGGTTTCCGCAACGGGCACGTCGTCATCGCTGCCGCAAGCGCCAAGAATGGAAAGGAACAGGATCGCCGCGCCGAAAACGGCGCGCTTCGCCAGGCACTCTTTCATCTGAACTCCGATCTGTGGTTGCATAGGGAAGGCGATGATTGTTTGTAAGCTAACAATCGACGCCGACCCAAGCAACATCCGCGCCCGTCTTTCGGCCTCGTCGCGGGAGGTGCGGCAGCACCGGCCGGATAGAGTGGCGGCCATGGCTTCCCGGCATCCGATCCCCCCTTACTCCCTCGACGCCCAGGTCGGCTTCCTGTTGCGCGTTCTCTATCAGCGCAATACGCTGCTGCTCGCCGAAGCCATCGAGGGACTGACGCCGACGCAATGGGCCGCGCTGGCCCGGCTGGCCGAGGTCAAGCAGTGTTCCCAGAACCACCTCGGGCGCCTGATTGCCGCCGATGCGGCGACGATCAAGGGCGTCGTGGACCGCCTGACCGCGCGGGGCCTGATCGAGGTTGCGCCCGACCCGCTGCACCGCCGCCGGGTGACGCTGTCGCTGAGCGCGGCGGGCCGGGCGCTGGTTGCCCGCCACGTGCAACCGGCGCTGGCGGTCAGCGACGCCACGCTGCAGAGGCTGACGAAGCGCGAGGCCGAGGTCTTCAACCGGCTGCTCGCGAAAGCGGCGAACTGGAGCGCCGACGCCCTGGCCACGCCGGACGCCGCGTCGCGCGATTGAGTCCGGCGCCCATGGGCGACGTCGGGATGTCGCGGCCGCTCGGGGCCACGTCAGAATCGCTAGCCCACCGTCAGCGCGAGGACATCGGGATTGGCCTTGATGGCCGGCGTCAACTATCTTGGCCGTGCCAATGTTGGTGAGGTCGCCGACGACGGGTTTGACGCCGGTAGGGAACTTCGCCTTTGAGAGGTCACGGACCAGTGCGCTCACCGAAGCGCCTTGCTTGGCCA
>Ga0105237_10000252_pt1 | contig 76162 bp, 53 predicted proteins | sample KBSC24metaG_FD_81520 | JGI IMG/M metagenome (GOLD analysis project Ga0105237, IMG submission 81520) | Corn rhizosphere microbial communities from Kellogg Biological Station, Michigan, USA - KBS C2-4 metaG | ecosystem: Host-associated > Plants > Roots > Rhizosphere > Soil | place: Michigan, USA...
AGGCACCCGGTGGAAGCGCAGGGTGTAGCGGGCGGCCGTGCCGCTGGCCAGGCGCGCCACCAGGATGTACTGCGTCCCGCCCGACAGGTTGTTGGCCGGTGTCATGCGGGGCCAGTTCGCGCCGGCGCCGCAAGTCTGCGGCCCGCTGGTAGGCGCCGCGCAGTCGGTGGGATTTCCCGGGGCCGCCGTCTGGCAGCTGCCCGTGTACAGCTCGAGCGCGACGTTCACCGCGTTTCCTGCGGCGTCGTACACGTCGAAGTATCCGTAGTACTGCGGCGGGGCCGCGCCGGCCGGGTTGGTGGGCAGCGTGAACGTGAAGAAGACGTCACCGCCGGCGCCCAGGCCGCACTTCAGCGTGCCGGTCGTCCCGAAGTCGGTCTTGGCGTTGAACAGGCTGAAGGCGAAGTCCCCGCCCGCGCTGATGTCGATGGCGTTCGCGCAGGTGTCGTTCGCGGGCGCGCAGTCGCTGTCGTTCAAACCGGTGCAGCCAGGGGCGCAGCAGCCGTCCCCGTCCACGCAGGTGGTGATGGGCGCGTTCGTGCACTTCAGGTCGCAAGTACGCGCGCTGCCGCTGGCGGTGTCGGTCGTGCAGGCGTTCTTGTCGTCGCACGAGATGCTGGTGCAGACCGGCGTGGCCGGCGTGGCATCGCAGGTCTCCCCGGGCTCCAGCACGCCGTTCCCGCACACCGCCGGGCAGTCGGCGTCGTTGGCGGCGTTGCAGCCGCCCGGGCAGCAGCCATCCTTGGCGGCCAGGATACAGGCGGTCTGGCGGCGGCCCTGGTCCACGCAGGCCGCCTTGCACGTGCCGGCGTTCACCAGGTCGGGCAGCACGCAGGCGGCCTGCGCGCACGCCGTGGGACAGCTGCCCGCCAGCCCGGTGTCGCAGGCCTCGGTGGGCGCCTCGACCACGCCGTTGCCGCAGACGACCGCGCAGTCGGGATCGTTGGTGGCGTTGCACCCTGGCGCGCAGCAGCCGTCCCGGGCCCCCGCGATGCAACCGGTGATCTGGCTATGGGCGCACGACACGTTGCAGGCGCCGTCCGTCCCCAGCCGCGAGTCGACGGTGCAGGCGTCTTTGTCGTCGCAGGTGATGGCCGAGCACAGCACGCCGGCGGGCGCCACGTCGCACGTCTCCGTCCCCTCCAGCACCCCGTTTCCGCAGCCGGGCTTGCAGTCACCGTCGTTCGCGGTGGTGCAGCCGGCGGGACAGCAGCCGTCGCCGTTCGCGCACTGGGTCTGCAGCCCGGCGGCCACGCAGGCGGCACGGCAGGTCCCCGCGTCCGCCACGCTGAACAGCTGGCAGGCCTTCGGGGCACAGCTGGCAGGACAGCTGGTCAGGGGATCGCAGGTCTCGCCCTGCTCGACGACGCTGTTTCCGCAGATCGCGCAGTCGACGTCGGTGGCGCCCGTGCACGTGCCGGGGCAGCAGCCGTCGGAGGCCTGCAGGCTGCAGGTGGTGACGCCCGCGCAGCTGCCGCCCCCGCCCGCGCCCCCGGCGCCGGGCCCGCCGCTGCCGGCCCCCCCGCCGCCGGCTCCGCTGCCCGGGGCCCCCGCCCCGCCGCCGCTGGTGCCCGCGCCCCCCGCCGCCCCGGCGGCTCCAGCGGCGCCGGCGCCGCCGCCCGCGCCCCCGAGACCGTGGGTCCCCGCGGCACCCGCCAGCCCGCCGGTCGCGCCCCCGGCGCCGCCCGCGCCGGTCGTGCCGCTCAGCATGATGGTGGCCATCACCTGGTTGCCCATGTGGATGTCGACCATGGTCCTGTTCGTGGCGATGACCATGTCCGCCGCCGCCGTCTTCGCGTGCAGCTCGCCGGTGATGGTCAGCTTCCCCGAGTGGTTCTGCGGGCGATACTTGTACTGATAGGTCCCGCTGGGCAGGCCCATCACCTTGAAGTCGTACTGCATGCGCGAGCCGTCGCCGTCGCCATCGATGTAGATCCAGACGTCGGTGACGCTGGCCAGCTGGGCCTGCGTCAGGCCGTGACCGTCGACGACGATCAGCACGCCGCTCTGTCCGTCGCCCCCGCCGTTGCATGCGGAAGCGAGCGCCCCGCCCAGCAGGCAGAACGCGAAGAATCGGCCGAAATCGCGCATGATCTTCGTCAGCACGCGGCAAGCGTACATCAAGAGCTCCGGCGGATCGCCTGGCGGGAACCGACCACGCGCGACGGGGTCAGACCTCGCCGAGCAGGCGCCGGATCTCGTCGCTGTGGCCTTCCGGTCCCCGCAGGGCGAGCGGCGGCTCGACCTCGCAGGGTGCCGTCGCGGCGCCCCCGGCGGCGGCCTCGACCAGGACGCGGGAGGCCGGCCTGTCCAGGGTCGGGTGAACGAAGCGCAGCCGCCGCGACGCGAGCCGCCGCGCGGTCAGGCCGCTCAGCAGCTCCCCGGCGCGCGAGGCCAGGAAGACCATGGCGACGCGGCCGCCCGGGCGGAGCAGCGCCGCCGCCGCGTCCAGGCACTCGGCCAGCGTCAGCGTCACCTCGTGATGGGCGCGGGCGATCTCCTCGTCGGGCGACACGAAGCCGCCCGCCAGCGGCCGGAACGGCGGGTTGCTGACCACCAGCTCGAAGCCGGCGCGGGGCACCACCCCGCCCGCCAGCCCCTTCACGTCCCCCTCGACCACCGACAGCCGCGATCCGAAGGCGTTGCGCGCCGCCCCCTGCCGGGCCAGCTCCGCCAGGCGCGGCTGCAGCTCGATGGCCACGCCGGACGCGGCGGGATCGCGCGCCAGCAGCGAGAACGCCACGGCCCCCGTGCCGCAGCCGATGTCCGCGAAGCGCCCGAAGGGGGGCCGCACGAAGGCCGCCAGCAGCACCGGATCCAGGCTGGCGCGAAAGCCCCGCGCCGGCTGCAGCAACGTCACCCGCTCGCGGTACAGCGTATCGACCGTGATGGCGTCGGGGCCCGCCGCCGGGTCCAGGGCTGTCCGCGGCGCCACGACCTCCGGCGCGTTCACGTCATCGGCGCCCACGTCCTTTACTCGGCCTCGGGCTGGATCGCCCCCTGGCGCAGGATCTCCATCTTGCCGCCGCGGATGCGCACGACGGTGCTGGCCGAGCCGCCCGGGGTGGTGCCCGCGTGTAGAACACGGCAGCGCCCCTCGAACACCTCCTCCACCGCCTCGGGGGTGGAGGCCGGTGGCTCGCCGGCCCGGTTCGCGCTGGTCGTCGTCACCGGCGCGCCGAACGCCGCCACCAGCGCCTGCGCCGTGGGGTGCGACGACACGCGCACCGCCACGCACCCGTCCTGCACCAGCGGCGCGGGCAGCCCCGGGCGCGCCGGCAACACCAGGGTCAGCGCCCCGGGCCAGTGCCTGGCGATCAGGCGCCGCGCCAGCGGCGACGGCGCCTTGCACACCAGGCCCAGCATCTCGATGTCGCTGACCAGCACCGAGATCGCCTTGTCGGCGCCCCGGCCCTTCAGCTGCCGCAGCCGCGCCAGCGCCAGCTCGTCCAGGGCGTTCACGCCCAGGCCATAGAACGTCTCCGTCGGGTAGGCGACGACCTCGCCCCGGCGCAGCGCCTCGGCGGCGAAGACGATCTCCTCGGGGAACGCGTGGACCACCGCGGCTGCGTCCTCAGGCGCGGGCAAACTCCGCCTTCACCTCGGCGTCCGAGGCCAGCACCTTCTCGCGACGGCTCTGGCGCTCGGCCTCGACCTTCTTGGCCAGCGCCGGATCGCCCAGCGAGATGATCTGGGCGGCCAGCAGGCCGGCGTTCTCGGCGCCGCCCACCGCCACGGTCGCCACCGGCATGCCCGGGGGCATCATCACCGTCGACAGCAGCGAATCCAGGCCGCCCAGCGAGCCGGCGGGGATCGGCACGCCGATCACCGGCTTCAGGGTGTGGGCCGCCACGGCTCCCGCCAGGTGGGCGGCGCCGCCGGCGGCGCAGATGAACACCTTGCAGCCACCCGCCGAGGCGTCGCGCACGAAGGTGGCCGTCTCGGCCGGCGTGCGGTGCGCCGACAGCACGCGCACCTCGATCTTGAGACCCAGCGCCGTCAAGACCTTGGCCGCCGGCCGCAGAACTTCCAGATCGGATTTCGAACCCATCATGATCGCTACGTCGATGCTCATGCTTCTCCTCGCATTCCTATGTCGGTTCTGAAGTGCATTCCTGAAAATCCGATCTGTCCGGGCCCGGTTCCGATGGCGCCGTAGACAGTGGCGCGCGCGGCCGTCAGATCGGCGCCGCGCGCGGCGATGCCCAGCACCCGGCCGCCCGCGGTCACCAGATGGCCCTCGCCGTCCAGCCGGGTGCCGGCGTGAAAGGCCCAGGGGCCGGCCGCGCCGCCGTCCCGCGCAAACGTTCCCAGCGAGATGGCGTCGCCGGCCCGCGGCGTGCCCGGATAGTTCGCGGCCGCCAGCACCACGCACACCGCCGCGCCGGGAGCGAAGCGCGGCGCGCCCTCGGGCAGCCGGCCCGCGGCGGCGCCCTCCAGCCAGGGCAGCAGATCGTCCTCCATCCGCACCAGCACCACCTGCGTCTCCGGATCGCCGAAGCGGCAGTTCCACTCGATGACCATGGGCCCGCGATCGCGCGTCAGCATCAGGCCGCCGTACAGCAGGCCTTGAAACGGCCGCCCCATCCTGGCCATCGCCGCCACGGTGGGGTCGAAGATGCGCTCGACGATCGCGCGCGTGCCCGCGTCGTCCACCAGTGGCGAGGGCGAATAGGTGCCCATGCCGCCGGTGTTGGGACCGCGATCGCCGTCGAGCACCGCCTTGTGATCCTCGGCGGACGCCAGCATCGCCACGCGCCGGCCGTCGCACAGCGCCATCATGGACACCTCGCGGCCGAACAGGCGCTCCTCCAGCACCACGCGCGCGCCGGCGGCGCCGAACTCGCCCTCGGCCAGCATGCGTCGGACGGCTGCCTTCGATTCGTCCTTGGTGTCGGCCACCACCACGCCCTTGCCCGCGCACAGGCCGTCGGCCTTCACCACCACGGGACCGGGCTGGGCGTCGATGAACCGCTCGGCGGCGCTCACGTCCTCGAAGACCCCGAAGGCCGCGGTGGGAACGCCCGCCTCGGCCATCAGCCGCTTCGCGAACGCCTTGCTCCCCTCCAGCTCGGCCGCGGCGCGGGAGGGCCCGAAGAACGCGAAGCCCGCCGCGCGCATGGCATCGCCCAGGCCCGCCGCCAGCGGCCCCTCGGGCCCGCACACCACCAGGTCGATGGCCTCCGCGCCCGCCAGGGCCACCAGTCCGGCGGTGTCCTCGCCTTTCACGGCGACCAGCCTGGCCTTGGGCACCTGCGCGACACCGGGGTTTCCCGGCGCGACCAGCAGCGTCTCGCAGCGCGGGCTGGACGCCAGCTTCCACGCCAGCGCGTGCTCGCGTCCGCCGCCACCGACCAGCAGGATCTTCGCCACGCTCGTTCGCCCTAGTGCTTGAAGTGACGCTCGCCGATGAAGATCATGGCGATGCCGTGCTCGTCCGCGGCGGCGATCACCTCCTCGTCGCGCACCGAACCGCCCGGCTCGATGATGGCCGACACACCGGCCTTGGCGGCCTCGTCCACGCCGTCGCGGAACGGAAAGAACGCGTCGGAGGCGACCACGGACCCGGTCAGCGGCGCGCGCGCCTTCGAGACGGCGATGCGCACGGAGTCGACGCGCGACATCTGCCCGGCGCCCACGCCCAGCGTGCGCCCGGCCCCGGCGAACACGATGGCGTTCGACTTCACGTGCTTGGCCACGCGCCAGGCGAAGTCCAGGTCGGCCAGCTCGGCCGCCGTGGGCGCGCGCTTGGTGACGACCTTGCCGGCGGCGGCCGACGCGGTGTCCATGTCGCGCGTCTGCACCAGGAAGCCGCCCGAGACGCTGCGCACCTCGTGCACCGGCGCACCGGCCTTCTCGCGAGCGGCCGCCGCGACGAAGTCGTACGTCAGCAGGCGCAGGTTCTTCTTCGCCGACAGCGCCGCCAGCGCCTCGGGCGCGTAGCTGGGGGCGATGATGCACTCCAGGAAGGTCTCGGACAGCTCGCGCCCCAGCTCGGCATCGACGGGCCGGTTGACGGCGACGATGCCGCCGAACGCCGAGACGGGATCGGTCTCACGGGCGCGGCGGTACGCGTCCAGCACGCCAGCCTCGGACACCGCACAGCCGCACGGGTTCGTATGCTTGATGATGGTGACCGCGGGCGACGCGAACTCGGCGCACAGGCGCATGGCGGCGTCGAGATCGAGGATGTTGTTGTACGACAGCTCCTTGCCCTGCAGCACCTCGGCGGCCGGCAGAGACAGGCCGTTGCCGGCGGGCAAGGCGTAAAACGCGGCCTTCTGGTGGGGGTTCTCGCCGTAGCGCAGGCTGCGCGCCAGCGTGGTGGACCAGGTCTGCGTGCGCGGGAACTCGACCGGCGCTGCCTCGGGCGAGGACAGCCGCGACAGATACGACGAGATGGCGCCGTCGTAGGCCGCCGTGTGCGCGAAGGCCTTGCAGGCCAGCTCGAAGCGCAACGCCGCCGAGACCTCGCCGTTCGCGGTGATCTCGGCCGCCACGCGCGCGTAGTCGGCGGGATCGACGACCACCGTGACGCGCTCGTGGTTCTTGGCCGCCGAGCGGATCATGGCCGGCCCGCCGATGTCGATGTTCTCGATGATGTCCTCGAAGGGGGCCCCCTTCGCCACCGTCTCGCGGAACGGGTACAGGTTCACCACGGCCAGATCGATGGGCGAAAGCCCCGCCTTCTGCATCTCCTCGCGGTGGGCGGCGGTGGGGCGGCCCAGCAGGCCGCCGTGGATGCGGGGGTGCAGCGTCTTCACGCGGCCGTCCAGGATCTCGGGCGCCCCGGTGAAGTCGCTGACCTCGCGCACCGGCACCCCGGCCGAGGCCAGCGCCTTGGCCGTGCCGCCGCTGGCCAGCAGCTCGACCCCGGCCCGCGCCAGCGCGCGTCCGAAGTCCGCGAGACCCGTCTTGTCAGAAACCGAAAAAAGAGCGCGCGTTAACTTCGACACGCGACCCTTCTAGTCCCCGGAACCGCCTGGATCAACGGCGATGTTCAGCATCCGGCGGGTCGTCCGGCACACCGGCCAGACGTCCGGGCACCGACGGGGCTAACCATCCGTGCGCGCCGCCTTACATTGCCCAGGCGGAGCACCAACCATGCGAATGCCTAACTTCTTCAAGAGCGCCGGGGCGCTGGTCAAGGAGACGTTCTCCGAGTGGTCGAATGACAAGGCGCCCCGGCTGGGTGCCGCGCTGTCCTACTACACGATCTTCTCGCTGGCTCCCCTGCTGGTGCTGGTGATCTCGATTGCCGGCCTGGTGTTCGGTCAGAAGGCGGCCGAGGGGCGCCTGCTGGCGCAGCTGTCCGAGGTCGTGGGGACGGACGCCGGTGTGGCCGTACAGACCATGGTCGCCAAGGCCGGGCAGCACCGGGGCGGCGTCATCGCCACCATCATCAGCCTGGTGGTGCTGATGGTGGGCGCGACCGGCGTCGTGATCGAGCTGCAGGACGCCCTGAACACGGTCTGGAAGGTGGTGCCGAAGCCCGGGCGCGGCATCAGGGGGTTGATCCGCGACCGCCTGCTGTCGATCGGCATCGTGCTGGCGTTCGGGTTCCTCTTCATCGTCTCGCTGGTGGCCAGCTCCGCCCTGGCTGCGGTCGGTCACGTCATGAGCAGGTGGCTGCCGGGATGGGTGATCCTCGGCTACGTGCTGAACTACGGCGTCTCGTTCGGCGTCATCGGCGTGATGCTGGCCATGATCTTCAAGATCCTGCCCGACGTGAAGATGGCCTGGAAGGACGTCTGGCTCGGCGCCGCGGTGACGTCGGCGCTGTTTCATCTGGGCAAGTTCCTGATCGGCCTGTACGTGGGCAAGGCCGGCGTCGGCTCGACCTTCGGCGCGGCGGGGTCGCTGGCCGTCCTGCTGGTCTGGATCTACTACTCGACGCAGCTGGTGCTGATGGGCGCGGAGTTCACCCGGGCCTACGCGAACCAGTTCGGCTCGCACGTGGTGCCCAGCGACAACGCGGTGGCGGTGCCCAAGACCCCGCTCGCCCGCCTGGCCGCGGAGACCGACATCAAGAAGGGCAAGGTCCCGCAGACGCCCGCCCACGTCTGATCGGTGGGCTTCCGCCGCCGACGAAGAGCCTGTCACGATCACGTCGCACGCGCGCGTGCGGCTGCCCGGGGAACGGCCCTGGCCATCGGCTTGCCAGGCAAGCCGCTTCGTGAGGTCATTCGACCACGGCAGGCGCGGTGCGCCGGCGCGCGGCTCAGCGGGCCTTGCTGGTCGCGCGCGTGGCCCGGGCCTTGGGCGTGCTGCCCCGGCCCACGGCCGTCAGTCGCAGCGTGGCGTCGGTCTTCACGTGCGTGGGACTACGCCGCGTCGACTTCCGCGACGCCCGCCCGTCGCTGACCTCGAACTCGTAGGCGCTGTTCTTCCCGGCCCGGGCCGCGGTGTTGTGGGGCAGCCCGGCACGGGTGGTCCCGCCCTTCTTCTTCCGGACGGCGCCCGCCCGCCCCGCCTGCGCCTCCCGCTGCGTATCACTCTTGAACCTCTCAGCTTTGGTGGCCATCCCACCAACCTGATCACCCTCCCGCCCCAAGCAACCCCGAACTCCGGCCCGCGACGACCTCTCGCCGGTTGCCCCGCCAGAGCGCGCAACCGCGCGCGGGTTCCACGACGAGAGGCGCGGCTTCGCCACGCCGGCCCGCTAGAAAAGAAGGGGGGTCTCGTAGGGGGGACAAAGTCCCCCCTGCGCTCCGATGTCCCCCTGCGGGTTCTAGAAGTCGAACTTGCCGAACGCGCCGAGCTCTTTGCAGGCCTGCACCAGGCGAGCGGTCATGCCCTTCTCGCCCAGGTGCACCCAGCCGCGCGGATCGATGTACTTCTTGTTCGGCTTGTCCGGGCCCTCCGGGTTGCCGAGCTGGCTCTTCAGGTAGGCGCCCTTGTCGTCCATGAACTGCTTGATGGGATGGGTGAACGCCCACTGCGTGTCGGTGTCGATGTTCATCTTCACCACGCCATACGAGACGGCCTCCGAGATCTCCTCGGGGGTCGAGCCCGAGCCGCCGTGGAACACGAAGTTCAGCGGCTCGTCGCCGGTCTTGCGCTCCTTCTTCACGTGCTCTTGCGAGTCGCGCAGGATGGTCGGCTTCAGCTTGACGTTGCCCGGGGCGTAGACGCCGTGCGTGTTTCCGAACGAGGCCGCCACCGTGAAGCTGCCCACGGGGCCCAGCACGTCGTAGGCCCGCAGCACGTCGTCGGGGCTGGTGTACAGCTTCGAGTGCTCGACGCCGGAGTTGTCGACGCCGTCCTCCTCGCCGCCCGTGACGCCGAGCTCGATCTCCAGCGTCATCTTCATCTTGGCCATCCGCTGCAGGTACTTGCGGCTGATCTCCAGATTTTCTTCCAGGGGCTGCTCGGACAGATCCAGCATGTGCGAGCTGAACAGCGGCTCGCCGTTCTTCGCGAAGTACTCCTCGCCCGCCGTGATCACCCCGTCGACCCACGGCAGCAGCTTCTTCGCGCAGTGATCGGTGTGCAGGATGACCGGGACGCCATAGACCTTCGCCAGCGTTCGCACGTGCAGCGCGCCGGAGATGGCGCCCGCGATCGAGGCGGCGTGGGCGGCGTTGTCCAGGGTCTTGCCCCCGTAGAACTGCGACCCCGTGTGTGAAAACTGAATGATGACCGGGGCCTTCGCTTCCTTGGCAGCGGCCATGGCGGCGTTGGCGCCGTGTGATCCAATGACGTTCACGGCGGGCAGGGCCGCGTCCACTTTCTTGCAGTAGGCGAACAGCTCGACCAGCGCGTCTCCAGTGATGACTCCGGGCTTCAGCTTCAACATTTCCGTGTCCCTTTCGTCGCGCTTTCTACCACGGGGCCGAGCAGGGAACGGGGAAGTTTTCGGAGGCCTGCCGGCGGGCCCCAGCGGCCCTGGGGCCAGGGGCTTGCTCGGCCAGAACCGGGATCCAGTATTCGACAGCCGGATGTTCCAGGCGGAACTTTCGGGGTGGTCGACGACATGAGACACTGGCGCGGCGATGGAAACTGACGTTCTGGCGATCATCCTGGGCGGTGGGCGCGGCACCCGCCTGTTCCCCCTCACCTATCGGCGTTCCAAGCCGGCGGTGCCCATCGCGGGCAAGTACCGGCTGATCGACATCCCCATCTCGAACTGCCTGAACTCCGACATCCGGCGGATGTTCGTGCTGACCCAGTTCAACTCCGAGAGCCTGAACCAGCACGTCACGCGCACCTACAAGTTCGACATCTTCTCGGACAGCTTCGTCTCCATCTTGGCCGCCGAGCAGACCGAGGACGGCGACAAGTGGTTCCAGGGCACGGCCGACGCCGTGCGACAGAGCCTGCGTCACATGCGTCGTCACGCCGCGCGCGACATGCTGATCCTGTCGGGCGACCAGCTGTACCAGATGGACTATCGGCAGATGCTGGAGACCCACCGCCGCAACAAGGCGGCCTGTACGGTGGCGGTGATCCCCGTCAGCGAGGACCAGGCCGGCGCGTTCGGGATCCTGAAGATGGACGCCACCGGTCGCATCACCCACTTCGAGGAGAAGCCGAAGCGCGACCGGTTGCCTCACCTGATCTCGGACATCCCCGGCCACGGTCCCGGCTACCTGGCCTCCATGGGCATTTACGTCTTCGAGCGGCAGATCATGGAGGATGAGCTGAACCACTCCGACCGGGTGGACTTCGGCCGGCACATCATCCCCGACGCCGTACCGAAGATGCTGGTGCAGGCGCACGTCCACCACGGTTACTGGGAAGACGTCGGTACCATTCGCTCGTACTTCCAGGCCAACCTGGCCCTGACCGATCCGTTGCCGCCGTTCGATTTTTACCAGGCGAACGCGCCCATCTACACGAACCCGCGCTTCCTGCCCGCGTCGAAGGTGTCGAACTGCACGGTCCACAACGCCCTGATCTCGGAGGGCTGCATCTTGCTGGGCGCCGAGATCGAGCGGTCGGTCATCGGCATCCGCTCGCGCATCGGCGCCGGCACCAAGCTGCGCAACGCGCTGGTGCTGGGCGCCGACTGGTACGAGACGCTGCCGGAGATCGAGTCGTCCTACGCGCAGAACCTGCCGCCCATCGGCATCGGCGCGGAGTCTGTGATCGAGAACGCCATCATCGACAAGAACGCGCGGGTCGGTCGCGGTGTGCGCATCACCAACAGCGCCAACGTGCAAGAGAAGGACGGCGACGGGTTCTTCATCCGCGAGGGCATCGTGTGCGTGCCCAAGTCCGGCGTCATCCCCGACGGAACGGTCATCTGATCGTGGCCGCCCCGTCAGGGCCGCCGCCCGCGGCGCGCGTGCGCTGGGGCATCCTGGGCGCCGCGCGCATCGCCATGGAGCGGGTCATCCCCGCCACCCAGGCGTCGGCGCACGCCGAGGTGGTGGCGCTGGCCTCGCGCTCGCTGGACAAGGCGAAGGGGGCCGCCGCCCGCCGCAACATCCCGCGCGCGTACGGCAGCTACGAGGAGCTGCTGGCCGATCCCGCCGTCGACGCCATCTACAATCCGCTGCCCAACCACCTGCACGTGCCGTGGTCCATCCGCGCCATGGAGGCCGGCAAGCACGTGCTGTGCGAGAAGCCCATCGCGCTGGACGCCGGCGAGGCGCGGCAGCTGATCGCGGCGCGGGAGCGCACCGGCAAGCAGGTGCAGGAGGCGGCCATGGTGCGCACCCACCCGCGCTGGCTGGGCGCGCGTGAGCTGGTGCGCGGCGGCCGCATCGGCGCGCTGCGGGCCATGACGGGCTTCTTCTCGTACTACAACGACTCGCCGGACAACGTCCGCAACCAGCCGGGCATCGGCGGCGGCGGGCTGCTGGACGTGGGCTTCTATCCGATCACGATGTCCCGGTTCATGTTCGAGGCGGAGCCGGTGCGGGTCATCGGCCTGCTGGAGCACGACCCGCGCTTCGGGGTCGATCGCCTGGCCTCGGCGATGCTGGAGTACCCGAACGGCGCGCAGGCGACGTTCACCTGCGCCACGCAGCTGTCGCATCACCAGTGGGTCGACATCTTCGGGACGAAGGGGCGCATCGGCATCGAGATGCCCTGGAGCATGCCGGACGATCGGCCCAGCCGGCTGCTGGTCGACGATGGGCTGAGCCTGACCAAGGACACGGTCGTGCCGGTGAGCTTTCCGGCGTGCAATCAGTGGGTGGTGCAGGCTGACCTGTTCTCGCAGGCGATCCAGGAGGGGCGACCAGCGCCCATCCCCATCGAGGACGCGGTGGCGACCATGGAGGTCATCGACGCGATCTTCCGGTCCGCGCAGAGCGGGCGCTGGGAGACGCCGGGGCGCGTGTAAGCAGGACGGCGCTCGTTTAGGCGGCGCTCCGTTCCGCTCACGCTCGCGCGTCACTCCGCTCGGAGGTTCTTCGAGCGACAAATTGCGCTGTCTATCGAATCGATGTCGCGGCCACGGGCAATTGCGATCGACGTGGGTGAGCGTCCGAGCTGTGCGCCGCCGGGGCGCGGAGCGGTGAAGCAAGCAATTAGAATTGTCGCGATGCAGGACGAAATCTTGATTCACTACGCGGGCACGGAGCCTGCGATGGCGGTCACCGCTTCATCGTCGCGATGAACGGTGACGGGTACGGATGTTTCGTCTCTTGGCGAACGTCAACGCGGCGGCCTGCCCAGGGGAGATGACGCCGCCTGCGGGGGCGCGTCTTCCGGCGCCGCGGCGACCGGTGCCCGGCGCTCGACGCGCAACGACGGTTCCGTCGCCGCCTGGGCCAGCTCACAGTCGGAGATTCGATCGAGACCGAGCACGGCCGACATCAGGGTGCCGCCGGCAACCAGAATTCCGCTACCGACCGTGACGGCGCGCAGGCCGGGATCCTTCCCGAACGAGGAGTTCGGGTTGCTGACCGCACCCGTGGCCAGCAGCAGACTGAGCACGGAGACTGACAGGTCGACGATCGGTGCCGCGCGCGAAGTCGTGCATTCGAACCCCGGGCGCCGCTCTGCGGCCGGAGGCGGCCCCTGAACGAACGCGACCGAGCAACCCGTTGCCATGAAGACCGCTCCGATCGACGCAACGGCGGTCGACAGGATCCAGTGGCTCAGGGCGTTCGGACGGACGGAGGCGGCCACGGCAGCTGAGAGGGTATGCGCGCGACGCGGACGGCGTCTAGCGGCGCAGCTCTGACGATCGGTTTCCGGTGCGGCCCGGCGCTCAGGCGGCGGCCATGTCTTCGGCGAACTCTTCGCCCAGCTGGGCGCGCAGGCGCTTGGTGGCCTCGCCGTGGATCTGGCAGACGCGGGACTCGGTGACGCCGAGGACGTGGCCGATCTCCTTCAGGTTCAGGTCCTCGCAGTAGTAGAGGGCCAGCACCTGCTGCATCTTCTCGGGCAGGCGCTCGATATGCGAGATCATCTGGTCGAACAGCTCGCGGCGGGCGGCGGCGTCGGCGGGGTCGACCACCTGGTCGTCGGCCGTGCGGTCCAGGAACGAGGGGCCGGCGTCGTCCAGGCCCACCACCGACCAACCGGACAGCTTGGCGTGGCGGTCGCGCACCTCCTCGACGGGCAGGCCCATGTGCGAGGCCAGCTCGCCCTCGGTCGGCGTGCGGCCGATCTGGTTGGCCAGCTGGGAGGCGGCGTCGCGCAGCTCGGAGCAGAGGCGGCGCATGTCGCGCGACAGCGAGTCGCGCGAGCGCAGGTCGTCCAGCATGGCGCCGCGGATGCGGAACTCGGCGAACGCCTCGAACTTCTCGTTGCGGCTGGGGTCGAACCGCTCGGCCGCCTCGATCAGGCCGATCATCCCGGCCGACTTCAGATCGTCGATGTCGACGTGCCGGGGCAGCTTGCGCGCCAGGCGGCGAGCGACCTTGTCGACGCAGCCGATGTAGCGCGTGACGTAGTCGTTGCGGCGAGCGATCGCGGTCTTCGCCGCCCGCCCCGTTGCCTTGCCAGCCTTGCCCGTGCCCGTCGTGTTCGTTTGCATGAGCGAGATTGTCAGCAGGGTCCGTGCCAGCTTTGTGGCGTCAAGAACCACGCGTGATTCCCGGGGTTATGCGCTTCGCCCAGCAGCGCCGCCGTCAATCGAATGACGGTTTCGCGGGCCGGCCGCCGTCATCGCGATGACGCCGTCAAAAACACCGCGGCTGGCCGCATGGACGGATCCATCGGCACCCACCCGCCCCGACCTTGAGGGATGGCGCCCCGACAACTACCATCGCCGACAATGTGGACGCGGCGCTCGCTGATGGGGTTCGTGGCGAGGCTGGCGTCGGCGGCGGCCCTGCTGGGCGCCGGTTGTGGCGACGGCAGCGGGCGCGCCCGACCCCCCGTTCACGGGCACGTCATCGAGATCGACATCGATGACCACGGCCTGGCGGGTCTGTGGATGGCGAACGCGCCCAACCTGAAAGGACTGATCGCGCGCGGCACGCTGGCCTTCTCGCGGGTGGTGGTCCCCACCCACAGCAATCAGAACAACATCGCCCTGTTGACCGGCCAGTACCCGGAGGGCCATGACGTGCCGGCCAACTCGTGGTTGTCGCGCGCCGCCGGCCTGAAGCCGGCGCTCACCCTGCCTGGCCTCGCGGTCGGCGATTACGCGCTGTACACCAAGAACCCCCTGCTGACCCGGGGTGACAGCGTGTACGCCGCCACCCGGCGGCTGGCTGGGCGCAGCGCCTACTTCGGTGAGCTGCCCACGTTCGAGGCGGGTGCCGACGAGGTTCATCTGTCGATGGTGGGGCTGACGCTGGGCACGCTGACGGCCACCCCGGACCTGTCCCAGGCGCTGCTGGTGGGTGGGCTTCTTTATCCGCGCGCCATCGTCAACGGGTACCACTTCGACGGTCCCCCGGTCGCCGGCGAGTCCTTCACCCGCTTCACGCTGCGCAACGCCGCCGACTTCGTGCGCGGCACCTCGGCAGCGAACCCGATGCCCGCCTACATGTTCGTGTGGGACTTCGTGGCGCTGGACGACGACCCCACCAGTGTCTCGGGCGCCAGCGGTCCGGGACTGATCGCCGTCATCGAGGACTACGACGCGGCCCTGGGCGACCTGCTGGCGGCCCTGACGGACAAGGGCCTGCTGGACGACACGAACATCCTGTTCACGCTGGATCACGGCAAGGTGGATGCCCACCAGCAGGTGGTGCTGGGAACGCACGGTGGCTCCGACCCGACCCGGCCCGCGGACGGGCAACTGGGGGCGGCGGTCGCCGCGATGGGTCCAGCCCTGGGGATCACGACGGCCGACTACGCGCTGCTGAACGAGGACGGCGACGCCCAGCTGTACGCGAACGTGCCGGATTCCGGGACGCCGCTGGGCGCTGCCCGGCAGGCGGCGGTCACCGGCGCGCTGCTGGCGGTCGTCCAGTCGGGCGCCATCGCCGGCCTGGACACCACGCGCACCATGACGGCCGACGGCGCGATGGGCACGCGACGTTTCCAGGACTTCCGCGCCTCCGGTCCCAACCAGGCCGACATCGTCGTGTTCCCGAAGGACGACTGGACGCTGAACCAGGTGGATGCCAGCAACGCCACGCCAGGGCCTTTCCAGCAGCACACGGCGTACCCCTACGGCCGCCACGGCGGGTTCTCGGCCGACGAGCTCTACGTTCCGCTGATCCTGGCCGGCCCGGCCTTCAAGTCGGGCGTGTACCTGCCCCACCCCGTCGAGCATCCGCAGGTCGCGCCGACGGCGCTGCGGGCGCTCGGCGCGACGCTGACGACGGCGGCCTGGGGACCGCTCTCGCCCGCGCTGGCCGCAGATCCGGGGGAGGCGCTGCCCGTCACCGATCCGAGCGCGGTGCGGGACGCCGCGCTGGCGGGGGCCGGGTTCGCCGGCAGCGCCGCCCTGGCCGGCCCGCCCGCCACCGCCGCCGTCATCATCGACGTGCCCGGCCTGTACGAGGACGAGCTGTTCGGGGATCCCCTGCTGGCGGATGTGGCGGCCCCGTTCGCGGCGCTGGCGGCCCAGGGGACGCGCTTCGAGGATTGCTGGACCCAGTACCGGGACTGGCCTGTCACCGAGTACCAGATGCTGGCCGGGGGGCTCCCCTCCTTGACCGCCGCCAACGCGCCCGCGGAGACCGACCCGGCCCAGCTGACCGCACCGGGGCTGGGCCTGCTACAGATGCCGGTGGCGTCAGGCTTCATTGCGAATCTTGCCGGATACACGAGCTGGCGGCAGCCGGGCCTCTTCGGCGAATCGCTGTTCGATGCCGTGCGCCGGCTGGGGATGCGGACAGCCGTGGTGGGGCAGCCCGACTTTCACACCCTGCACCTCGACCCGGCGACCATCGACGTCACCGGCGCGGCCACCACCGCGTCCTTGACCTATGCGGCCGTGCAGGCGGCCCTGGAGCAACAACCGCATTCGCTGATCCTGGCGGCGCTGCAAGGCGCGAGGACCGCCGACCGTCATGGCCAGGCCGCGCGCGCCGAGCTGGCGGCCATGGCGGACGCGGTCACGAAGATCGTGGCGGCCGCGCCCGGCGCGCTGATCGTGCTCACCAGCCGCGGCGCGACGACCATCGACGATGCCGGCGCGGACTTCTACGGACCCGGCTCGTCCCGCCACGTGCCGCTGCTGTTGCTGGGCCCCAACGTGCGGGCGGGTGTGGTCAGCGGTCAGCCGGCGTCGCCCGCCGACCTACCTGCCACCCTGCTGTTCGGCCTGGGCGCGCCGGTGACGACGGACGTGGCCAATGGCACCTGGGCGACCGGACTGCCGGCGGCCGGCGTGCCGCAGCCTACGCCCGCGGGGGCCACGGCCGGGCGGGCGCTGCTGCGCGCCTTCGCGCTGCAGCCGCCCCGCCCGCTGGACGTGGCCCGCTGAACTCAGTGACCCGGACGGGGCACCCTAGCTGAGGCGCGGGCGTACCGGGCTGGTGCGCTCGGCGACCGTGGCGTGAGCGCCGCTCTCGGACCGCAGCTCGGCGCCGAACAGGTTGTGCACCACGGCGGCCAGGCTGTGACGCGCGCCGGTGCGGATCTGCGGCGCGATGGCCGCGGCGAACTCCTCGGCCGTCTGGTAGCGGTCCTGCGGATCGATGGCCAGGGCCCGGGTCAGCACGCGGGCCGCCGACTCGGGCAGGGCTTGCACCCGCGCCAGTTCCTCCTGCGTGGGGCCGGTGGCCGCGTGGAACAGGGTCTCGCCGGCGGTGCTGCCCCGGTAGATCAGCTCGCCGGTCAGCGCGTGGTACATGACCAGGCCCAGCGCGAACAGATCGGCGCGGCCGTCCACCCAGCCGCCCCGCGCCTGCTCGGGAGCCATGAAGGCGGGGTTGCCCTTCACGTTGGCGATGTCCGAGCGCGACAGCCGGTCCTCGGCCTTGACGATGCCGAAGTCCAGCAGCTTCACGTCGCCGCGCGTGCTGACCATGATGTTGGAGGGCGACACGTCCCGATGAACGATGCCCAGCGGCTCGCCGTTCGTGTTGGCGCGCTCGTGGGCATAGGCCAGCGCCTGCAGCACGTCGTGCAGCAGGTAGAAGACGGTCGGGACGTCCAGGGCGCGCCCGTAGCGCTGCAGATGGCGCTCGACGATCTGGGTCATGTTGCGCCCGGCCACGTACTCCATGGCCATGAAGTAGCCGTCGTCGGCCTCGCCGAAGTCGTAGATCTGCACGATGTTGGGGTGCGACAGCAGCGAGCCCAGCCGGGCCTCGTCGATGAACTGCTCGACGGCCGCCGGGTTGGCCGACAGCTCGCGCTTCAACCGCTTCACCACCAGCAGGCGCTCGAAGCCCTTGGCGCCGCGCATGGTGGCGGCATAGATGTCGGACATGCCGCCCTCACCGATGCGCTCGACCAGCTCGTAGCGACCGAACCGGCGCACGGTCCCGCTGGCGGTCAGTCCAGGCCCGGCCACCACGCCCCCCGGCGCGCGAAGGGCGGGACGGGCCATCCGCCGCGCGTCGGCAAAGGCGGACGCGCCATCGAGGAAGGACGGCACCAGCGGTTCGGCCACGGTGTCGGGCACCATGCGGCTGATGGCGTTCGCGGTCAGCGGATGGCCGCCGAAGCCGGCCGCGTCCATCGGTGGCGGGACGGTCTTGCGGCGGCCCATCATCGCCAGCGCCGCCGCCGCGACGGCCGTCAGCCCCACCAGCCCCCACAGGCCCGCGCGCCCGTCCGGCGCCGGCGGAAGGGCCCGCTCGCCCCACAGCCACAACCCGGCCCCCAGCGCGCTGGGCGCGATCACGAACCGGCCGTCGTCGGGGAACGTGGCGTCGCGCTCGTGTCCCACCAGGGGGACCTTGCCGATCTGGCTGTCACTGGCGGCGACCAGCCGCTGGCCGTCCGTGACGGCCAATGACGTCCCGGCCGTGCGCGCCCACTCCGCGATCAGCGTGCTGTCGATGGGCCGGGTCAGCGACAGCACCGTGGCCGCGCCGTTGGCCGCGTCGTCGAGCGCCGCCGCCCCGGCCAGCACGGGAACGCCCTCGCTCTGGCGGATCTCGGCGATGGGCCCCTCGGTCCTGACCCGCGGGCTCAGCCCGGTGTCGGGCACCACGCCGTGAACGGCTCGCGACACCAGGGTGCTCGATCCGGCGGAGATGGCCACGGCCCGGTCGCGGAAGGGCGCCCACCAGTCCTCGGTGGTGAACAGATCCTCGAGCGTGGCGGCGTCGACCCGGTTGCGGATGGCGGCGCGCAGCTGCGGCACCGCCGCGGCCGCCGCCACCTCCGTCCGCATGCCGCGCGTGGCGGCCGCGGTGACGGACGAGGCCAGCTTCGTCGCCTGCTCGCCGGTCTGCATCGCGAACAGGGCCGCCGCCGAGTGCCGGTCCATCACCACCAGCCCCGCCGTGAGACCGGCCGCCCCGATGGCGCCCGCCCCCAGCACCGCTGCCGTCACATTCAACCGGTTTGCCATGGCCCTGCCCCGCTCCTTCCTCTTCCTCGGTCCCTAGTCCTTGTACGAGCCGTACGGCGCGCCGTACTTGTTGTTGTGCGGCCGCTCGGCCTCGGCGCCCAGCGAGAAGTTGACCGTGGCGCCGCTGGTCCCCACCTCGATCGTCTGTTCGGCGGACTTGGTCTTGGGGCTCCAGGCCACGATCTTCCGGCTGCCCACCGGCACGTTGTCGATGTGGAAGCTGCCGTCGGGCCCCACCCGCGTCCACAGGCTGTTCGGCACCACCAGCACGCTGGCGTGCATCTTCGAGTGCATGTTGCAGTACAGCTCCACCACCCCGGGCGACGTCATCTCCACCGCCCGCGGCGCCTCGCCGGCGCGGTAGCTGCCCAGATCGAAGGCGTGGGGCGGGCCGGGAGAGAACACGTTGTGATAGACGGCGTCGAAGTTGGGGAAGGTCACCTTGGTGCCGCGCTGGACGACCGCCACCGACGGGACGAACTGCTTGTCCTTCTGCGCGATCTCGATGGTCTTCCCGTGGACCGACCCGCCGTGAACGTTCTGCACGTAGACGAACACCTCGTCGTGCGGCGGGGCCTGCACCTTGCCGGACACCGTGGCGGTCTTCTCGGGCACCTTGCGCGCCGGCGGCTCGGGCGCGGCCGGCGTGGTGGCGCCGGACATGGGGGGGATCAGCAGCGCGCCCATGTCACCAGGCGCCCCCGTCCCCTTGCCCACGCCGCCCTGGCTGACGTTCTGGATCAGCTTCAGCAGCAGATCGTAGTGCTGCTGCTCGACCTGCATCGATTGCAGCAGGATGTCCCGCTGCTGCTTCAGCTCGGCCTCCAGGCGGGCGATCTGCGCCGAGGTCTGCGCCGCGTCGGACGACGAAGACTCGGGCGCCGCCGCGGCCGCCCGGGGCGCGGCCAGCAGCGGCGACAGGGGATGGAGAGGTCCGACCAGCGGCAACGCGGCGATGGCAGAGGCAACCCAGATCTTGATTGGCATGGTTCTGTCCCCCTTTTATCTCTGTTGTCGTCAATAAGACAGCACCAACGACGCAACAAACACGTCGTTTCGAATGCTGGGCACGTGGCCGTACTCTCCGTTGTGCAGATATTCTGCCTTGATGGCCACGTGCTCGTTCGGGACCACACGAACGCCGCCCGTCCCTCGCCACGACTTCGTGATGTAGATGCGATCGCCTCCCCCCGGGGCATCGGGGTTGCCCAGCCACACGACGCCGTCACGGACGTCCCCGCGTACCAGGAATCCCAGATACGGCAGCACCATCCAGTTGGCCTCGAGATAGGCGCCCAGGTGCAGCCGCAGGCCGTAGGGGCGATGATCCTCGCTGTACGTCTGGCCCAGTTGCTCGCCGGGGGCGCGCCCGTACAGCCACTGTCCCTTCACATCGAAGCCGCGGTGGTGCACCTGCAGATCGGCGCCCACGAACCACATGGCGTCGCGGCTGTCCTGGGCGTGGTCCTGCGGGCCGTACATGCCCGAGGCCCCTACCTCGATCAGGCCGCTGGGCGCGCGCAGCGCCAGCCGCCCGCTGGCCGTCTTACCGGCGTTGCTGTCCACCTCGTCATAGAAATGAAACGTCTCCGTGGTCGATGAACCATTGGTCAATGCGGCGGCCACAATGAACCAATCGTCCGTTCCCAGTTTGCCGCGCACCTTCAATCCCAGTGGATTGCCGGTCGTGTAGCGCGCAATCAACGAAGGCGTGATCCCGAATCGATCGCGCGCCTTGCGATCGCGGTACTCGATGCCCACCACCGACTCCATCTTGCCGGCGAAGATCGACCATCGTCGCGAGGCGGTGGGCATCCACTCGATCTGCGCGATGTCGACGTCGAAGGTGTCGCCCAGGGCGAAGTCCGCGCCCGAGCGGGGCAGATAGTTGACGCTGGCGGTGGCCAGCGCCGATTCGCCCAGGGCCCCCTGCAGGGTCAGGTTGACCTCGTTGACGATGAAGCTGGGCGCCCCCCCCGAACGAATGCTGTCCGCCCGGTTCACCCCCGGCAGGTTGCCGAGATCAGCGGCCTCGCCGCGGCTGTTGACCGCGGGCGACAGCAGATCGCCCAGAAACACCCAGGCGAACTTGTCCGCATATTGCGGAAAGGCGCGGCTTTGCGCCGGGCCTACGTCCTGGATGACGCCGCTGCCGTCGCCCTGCGCGGCGAAGAACCCGAAGTCCACGTAGCCGCTGACGGTGACGCCGGGCCGGCGCCGCGCCGCCGCCAGCTCGCTGTCGGCCAGCCGGCGCTCCAGCTCGGCGATGCGGTCCGACAGCTCGCGCACGGTGGGCTCCGGCTCCTCGTCGTCGGCGACCGCGCCGTCGGCGACGCCTTCGTCGGTCCCGGCGAGGTCGAGGCGAGGCTGCTGGGGCGCAGGCGGTGCCGCCCGCGCCGCCGCCCCGCCGCTCGCGCACCAAGCGAGCGCCGCCACCGCGGCGCCGGTGCGCCGCCACGAGACGAGGGGCCGTCGCACGTCAGGGACCTCGGTTCAGCGACGGCATCCCGGCCATCGAGGTCTCGGAGGTGAGTGTCTCCAGGAACGCCACCAGGTCCGCCTGCTCCCCGGCGCTCAGCGACAGGGCTTTCAGCTGCGCGGCCGGCACCCCGACGCCGCCCGTGATCGCGCCGTCGCTGTAGTGCTTCACCACTTCGGCCAGGCTGCCGTAGACCCCGTCGTGCATGTAAGGGCCGGTCAGGGCGACGTTGCGCAAGCTGGGGGTCCGCCAGGCGCCCTTCAACGGGTCGTCGGCTGAGGTCGTCCGGGCCCGGCCGACCGCTCCGGTTCGAAGGACATCGTCGTCGTCGGCGCTGTCGCTCCAGGTCGAGGCGCGCGAGAACTTGCCGGCGGCCAGCCGGCCCAGGCCGTCCCAGGCCCCCCACGGCAAACACTTCACGCCGTTCACGCAATCGCAGGCGGCGTTACCCTGCCCGCACTCGTCGATGGTGGGCACCAGCGCCCCGGTCTGGGGCACGCCGATGTCGTGAAAGTCGCCGTCGGACAGCAGCGGGCCGCCGTGGCAGTCGACGCATACGCCCTTGCCGACGAACAGCCGGGCCCCCCGCTTCGCCGCCGGCGAGATGGCGTCGGAAGCCGGGCCCTCGGCCACGAAGCGATCGAACGTCGCGGGACCGGGAACCAGCTGCGCCTGATAGGCGTCGAGCGCCTTGGCCCAGTTCACCAGCACGCGCGTGACCTGCGCCTGATCGTCCTCGGCCATGCAGTCGAAGGCGTCGTCGAACGGTTCGCCGCTTCCGCAGCCCGCCTGGCAGCCGGCCTGCGCGCCCGGCTTGCCTTGCAGCGGAAACCGGGGCACGCATTCGACGGCGCCACAGTCCGACGTGATGCTCCGGCAACCGGACGGGCAGTCGCCGCCGCTCGTCTGGCATTGTCCGGTGGCCGGGTCCAGGCGCGCCGTCAGCTGCCCGGACGTGGCGATGCCGTTCGCCCCGACGGGCAACGGGTATCCGGCCGGCGCGAACACCGCCTCGTAATCCTGGCGATAGCCGTCCGCGATGGCCCAGGCGGTCTTCAGCCGGTTGCCGTTCATGGTGGTCGGACTCTCCGCGACGGCCACGGCCAGGGCCCACGAGGAGTCGGCGCGACCGTCGAGGAACAGCAGATGCTGGAAGGCGCTGCCCACGATGGCCGGGGCGTTCACATCCGTCCAGCCGGCCCCGGCCGAGACGTTGTTCGGAACCGAGGAGACATCGGCGCCGGCGCGCGACAGATCGTGGCACGTGGCGCAGCGGACGCCCGTCGCTTGACCGCGCGCCGCGCGCGCCTGGACGGCGGCCCGGCCGAGGGCGTCCACGTTGGTGGCTGGGCCAGAAAAGGCCGCGTCGGCGAAGAAGGCGCTTCCCAGGGCCTGGGCGCGGGGATCGCCGCGAAACTGGTTCGAGGGATCGGCAGGAACCCCGGGGACTGGCGACAGCGCCTGCAGGCGGCGCCACTCATCGGCCGAAAACGCACAGGTCGACTCGTCACAGAAGGCAGCGTCCAGGCGGGCGCCACAGCCAGCGCCGCCCGCGAGCAGGTACGGCACCAGCAGGGCCAGCAACCACCCCGCGGACGGTGACGGCCACGTCAGGCACGCCGGTGCCTGACGGCGTGGCGCTACGAGTTTGCGAGCGGTGGTCACGGGCGGATGGCGGTGCGAGGCGCACCTTTGCACAAAGTCTGCGACAAGTCGTGACGCGGGATCAAGAGGCGCAGCGACGGAAAGCGGCCTTTTTTGGCCAGCAACGCCCTGGAAACTTCCCCGATATCGGACCGCGACGTTCTCGTTACGGGTGCGTTGCCGCGCCTCGTTCATGTCGTCGCTTCGCGTATGCCGGTGCGGCGAGGGCCTAGAACTAGTCGCTAGGAATAGTCAGTTGACCCGACGACAAAATCGTCCAATTGCCGGTGGTCATATTTCCTCGGTAGCGCCGTTCAAGGGCGTTGCCATGTGGATCAGAAAATGAAAGGATGCACGTGCGCGAGAGTTTCGTTCGAGGTCACCATGAGCTACACAGGGGACGTTGCGGGAAATTACGGTCTGGACGGTCTGCCGCTCCACGTCTTTCTGTGGATCGCGGGCCGCTCGGGGACCATCTCGCCGCGTGAGGTGCAGGTGTTCCTGCGCATGCTGGACCACAGCGGCTGGTGCCAGAGCCGCTGGGCCCGGGAGAACCTGTACCGGACCCACGAGCGTTACGCCTCCAGCTGGAACGTGGCCGCTCTGTCTCGAATGACCCGAGATCTGGAGGCGCTGCAGATCGGCCTGCGATGCCTGCGTGAGATCCTGACGCTGTCCGAGGCGGCGCTGGTCCGGGTCGATCTGATCCGGCTGGCCGAGGCGACGGCGCGGGCATCTGGCGGACTGCTGGGACACGCGGCGCTCCGACGGGAGCAGAAGGACGCGCTGCTGGTCTTCGCCGCGCTGGCCGAGGCGTTCCTGCTGGTTTCGGACGATCGGGTCCGCTCCGCGCCGGCTGCGCTGGTGGCGGTCCCGGCCGCGGCGGAGCCGGCACCCGCGCGGCCCCGCGCGCAGGCGAAGCGCATGCCCGTCCGCTGCGTGCAGGTCATCGACGAGACCGCCGACGTGAAGACGTTCCGCTTCATGGCGCTCGCCGAGGGCCGCCTGGAATATCAGCCCGGGCAGTTCGTGACGCTCGAGATCCCGCTGGGTGACGAGATCGTCCGGCGCTCGTACACGATCGCGTCCTCGCCCACGCGGCCCAACGTCATCGAGGTGACGGTCAAACGCGTCCCTGGCGGACGAATTTCCAATTGGTTGCATGACAATCTAAACGTTGGCGCTCAATTGACGATTTCGGGCCCGCTCGGCTCATTCAGTTGTCAATCCACGCGAACGAGCGACAAGTTGCTGCTCATTTCGGGGGGCAGCGGCATTACGCCCGTCATGTCCATGTCGCGCTACCTGCATGACGTGGCGGATCCGCGCGACGTGGTCTTCCTGTACAGCGCGCGCACGGAGCGGGATCTGATCTTCCGCGACGAGCTGGCTCTTCTGGCGGCACGCCACCCGCGCTTCCGTCCCATCTTCACGCTCACCAACCCCGGCTCGACCGCCTGGACGGGGCTGACCGGCCGGATCTCGGCGCGCCTGATCGAGGACGCCGTTCCGGATTTCCGGGAACGCACGGTGTTTCTCTGCGGCCCTACCCCTTTCATGGACACGGTGAAGGGTGCCTTGACCGAGGCCGAGTTCCCCATGGCCAACTTCCACGCCGAGAGCTTCGGCGGCGCGCGCCCGCAGTCCGCCGCCACAGGATCGCCGCGACCGGCTGGACCACCGCAGGGCCAGGGACTCCAGGGCCAGCCCTCCATTTCGTCCGTGCCGGTGAACGATCAGGTCGCGGGCGACTCGTCGGGCGTCCCGGTGCCGGTCGATTGCGAGAGCCCCACGCCGCTGCCCGAGCGCCGCGCTCCCTCCTCCGCTTTGCTGGGCCTGCTGCCCCGCCCGCGTCTGGTGCTGGTGCCGAAGCCCAGCCCCGCGACGGCGGCGCCGGTGGCCGCCCCAGCGGCCGAGGCCGCCCAGGCCGCGGTGGTTTTCAGCGCGTCCGGCCGCGAGGCGACGGCCTGCGCGGACCTGACCATCCTGGAAGCGGCCGAGGGACTGGGCTTGCCGATCCCCAGCGCCTGCCGCGTGGGGGTCTGCGGAACGTGCAAGACCCGGAAGCTGTCCGGCACCGTGCGCATGGATTGCGACGACGGCCTCGACGCCGGGGACCGCTCGAGCGGGTTCATCCTCGCCTGCACCGCGCGGCCGCTGGATAAGGTCACGATCGAAGCGTAGGGGGACGCCGCGCGATGTTTGGCCGCCTCTCCGAACGCACGATTCGCCTGGTTCGATGGGGGCTGGTGGGCGGCTGGCTGCTGCTGATCGTGTCGCTGGTGTTCGACCCGTTCAGCGCGCGGCTGACCGAGCCCAGCGCCGCCTTCAGCCCCTTCCGCATCAACCGGGCGGCGTCCGCGGCGCTGGCCAGCGACCGGTACCGCTGCCCGGTGGCCGACGCCCGCGGAGACGTCGACTGGGCGGGGCTGGCGCCGGGCACCTGCGATCCGCGCTGTGCCCGGGTCCGCAGCCGGTGCCTGATCCAGCGTCCCTACCCGATGGGGGCGCGGCTCTTCTGGACGATGATCCTGCCGCTGGTCCCGCTGTTCCTCATGGTGTTCGGCCACGAGGCCTGGCGGCGCATCTGCCCCCTGTCAGCGGTGATGCAGATCCCCCGTCTGCTGGGAATCCAGCGCCGCGAGACCTCGACCGACCCGCGCACGGGCAACACCGAGTCGCGGGTGCGGATGGTCAAGGCGGGCAGCTTCCTGGCCCGATACTTCTGGTACGTGCAGTTCGGATTGCTGTGGCTGGGCTTGTCGGCCCGTCTGCTGTTCATCAACTCGGACCGCCTGTCGCTGGCCATCTTCTTCTGCTCGGTCATCGTCGCGGCCATGACGGTCGGCTACCTGTTCGGCGGCAAGACCTGGTGTCACTACATCTGTCCGCTGTCGCCCGTGCAGAAGTTCTATACCGAGCCGCGGGGGCTGTTCGAGAGCAAGGGGCACCTGACCACGGCGCCGGGCGGACCGGGGCTGACCCAATCGACCTGTCGTCGCGTCGACGAGCACGGCAAGGATCAGTCGACCTGCGTGGCCTGCCGCTCCCCCTGCCCCGACGTCGATCTCGAGCGGCAGTACTGGCGGGATCTGCCCACCAGCGGCCGCCGCTTCTTCTATTACGGGTACCTGGGCCTGGTGATCGGGTTCTACTCGTATTACCGGCTGTACTCGGGCAACTGGGAGTACTACTTCACGGGCGCGTGGACCCACGACGATAGCCAGGTGGGAACGCTGCTGTCGCCCGGCTGGTACCTGGGCGGATGGAAGATCTTCGTGCCCAAGCTGATCGCGGCCCCGCTGACGCTGGCCGCCTTCATCCTGGCCACGTACGGTCTGGGGCGGCTGCTGGAGCGCGTGTACGGCGCCTGGTCGGAGAGCCGGGGCCGCGCCCTGTCGACCGCGGATCTGCGCCATCGGGTGTTTGCGGTCTTCACCTTCGCCGCCTTCAACGCGTTCTACGCCTTCGCCGGGCGGCCCAACATCGCGCTGTTTCCGCCGCTGGTGAGGGGCGTCGTCGACACGTTGCTGGTGGTGGTGTCGACCACGTGGCTGGTGACGCGGTTCAGGCGCACGCTGGACGAGTACGAGCGCGAGGGCATCGAGGGGAGCCTGCGCCGCCAGCTGGTGCAGCTGCGGCTGGACGCGCCCCGCCTGTTCCACGGGCGTTCCCTGAATCACCTGCGCACCGACGAGGTGTACGCGCTGGGCCGCGTGCTTCCCGAGCTGACGGCCAGTCAGGGACGGGCCGCCTACCGCGAGACGTTGCGTGAAGCGATGACGGCCGGTCACACCCGCAGCGCCGCCGCTCGCGACGTCCTCAAGTCGGTCCGCCAGCAGCTGAAGGTCACGGAGGACGATCACGCCGCCGTCATCTCCGAGCTAGGGCTGACCGATCACGACGCGCTCGACCCCGGGGGCGCCAGCGTTCAGGAGCGCCGCCTGCGGGTGGACGCTTACCGGGCCGAGCTCGACTCGATCCTCTCCCCCTTCCTCGAGTCGGGCACGAACCTGGCCGAGGCGCTGCGCCAGCCCAAGGTGCAGGCGCGTGTCACGGCCCTGCAGGCCACCTACTCGATCGATCAGCTGGAACACGAGGAGGTCTGCCAGTCCTTGCTGGGCAGTGAAGGGGCCCTGATCCGGCGCGCGCGCGAGGTGACCCGGCAGCTGCTGCGCCTGGATCGCATCCGGGCGGCGCTGGCGAACCTGCAGGGGGACGACCAGGCGCTGGGAGCCCTGCTGATCCTCAGCCTGGAGCGGCGTCAGGAGAAGCTGGCCGGGCGCGTGGCGGCCCATCTGTCGGCGCTGGGTGACTCGGAGGAGTCACTGTCGATCGGCCGCATGGTGGCGCACTCCCGCGAGGCGGCCGCCGCCGTGCTGAATTCGGCCGCCCACCTGGAGGCCCCCCTGGTGCAAGTCATCGAGCAGGCGAACCCCGAGCCAGCGACGGCGGAGGAGCTGCCCCTGAAGCTGGCGCTGTCGGAGATCGCGGCGTCGTGGGAGCCCATGGCGCGGCACATCGCGGTCGCGCTGGCGCCCGAGCTGGAACCGGCCCGGATCGAGATCCCCGAGGACGACCGTGCCCTGATGAAGCGCATGAGCCAGCTGGGCGCCTCGCCCCTGTTCGATCACCTGCCCCTCGAGACCCTCGCCGACCTGGGGGCCTGCGCCGTCCCGCACGAGTACGCGCCGGGCGAGCTGATCTGCACGCGCGGCACGCCCAGCCAGGGGGTGTTGCTGGTGGTCGCCGGCTCGGCCCACATCCTGGTGAAGACGGCCACCGGCACCACCAAAGGGCTGGTGGAGGCGGGCCAGACGATCGGTGAGCTGGGGGCGATGACGGGCGCCACGTGGAATGACATGGCCGTGGCCACCCGCCATGGGACGTCCGTGCTGTGCATCCCGCTGGAGAAGTTCCGGGGCCTGCTGGACCAGGACGCTCACGCGGCGACCGGGATGTTGCGGCTGATCTCGGAGCGGCTGCGCGAGACCAGGGCCAGCGGCACGCTGCCCACGGTGCCGGTCGTGGACGACGGCGCCTCGCCGAACTAGGGCACCGCCCTCGCGCCCGCGCGACCAATCGGGTTCCAGGGCGGTAACAAATGTGACGTCCCCGTAACCGAAGCCCCCGATTTCGCGCGGTTACGGCGGCGATCGGAAATTGCATGGGCCCGGTTCATGCGGATGCATCGAAGCGTTGGGATCGGCCTGCGCGTGCTGGGCGCGGTGGTGGCCGTCGTCTGCCTGCTGGTCGGTTCGACCATCGTCGCTTTGAAGACGCACTGGGGCGGCGAGCGGCTGCGGCGCTTCGCCGTCACCCGGGTGAACGGGACGATCCAGGGTCACCTGGACATCGCGCGGCTGTCCTTCGGCGGCGACCGCGTGGTGGTCGAGGACGTTCAGCTGCGGGATCCGGACGGGCGCTTCGTCGGGTCGGTGGCGCGGGCCGAGGTCGACGTGGCGCTGATGCGCGTCCTGCACAAGGAGCTGCGGGTCACGGCCATCGACGTGAAGACGCCGGCGCTCGACATCGTCAGCGGCCCCCAGGGCTCGAACCTGGCGCGGGCCCTCAGTCCGCGGAAGAAGAAGCCCCCCGAGGCCCCCCAGCCCAAGACGACGAAGGAGGGGTGGGTCGTGCGGCTGGACCGGTTCGACCTGACAGGGGGCACCATCAGGATGGTGAACGGGGGCGAAACCACCTCGACGAAGGTGCAACTGGCCGATCTGGGCGTGCACGCGGGGGCCCGATACGCCACCGGCAACGGGAATCTGGACGTCAACGTGGGCGTCGACGCCCGCAGCGTGGAGGCCCCCGCGGGGCCCTTGCACCTGGTGGCGGAGACCCACGTCCGCGGGCAGCAGGTACGGCTGTCGGCGGATGGGACGATGCTGGGCGGTACCCTGGTGGCCCGCGCCGACGTCAATGGCCAGGACCTGCCGAACGCGAAGGCGCACGTGGCGGTCGACGTGCCCGCCACCACCCTGGCGGGCGAGACGTGGGGGCCGCTGCTGGTTCACGCGGACGCCGCGCCCGGAACCGTTCCCCGGCTCGCCCTGGCGGTGGACGTTCCGGGGATCAAGCTGCGCGGTGACGGGGGACCGCCGCCGGGCACCGCTGCCGGCAAGCAGGATGTCAACGGCAGCACCGGCCAGATCGGGGCGCGCGACGCGAACGACAAGGCGGCGGCGGCGAAGGACGCGGTCTTCGCGTTCAAGGCGCGCCTGGACGCCACGGACCTGGCGGTGACGGCCAAGGCCGTCCGCGCCCTCACGGCATCGGAGCTGGCCCCGCTGGACGGCCGCGCCACCGTCGACGTGACCCTGGGTGGACCGATGGCGAATGCCCCGGCCTCGTGGAGCGGCGCCCTGAACGTCGACGTCCCCCGCCTGACGACGGGAGAGACCACCATCGCGGGGCTGGCCGTGAAGGCGCACGCCGACCGCCTGGCCCGCGATCCCAAGGACGCCATGCTGGCGCTGACCATCACCTCCGTCCGCTCCGGGAAGACGAACGTGCGGGGCATCGACGTGTCGGGCGCCTGGCGGGACAAGGACATCAGCCTGGCGGCGAAGGTCGCCGCGCCTGAGGTGGCCACGCTGACGATGGCGGCGCGCATGGACGACTACTGGCAGGGCATGACCGTGACGCGCCTGGACCTCACGTTCCCCGGCGGCGATTGGGCGATGGACAGCGCGGCGCTGGTGGGCTTCGGTGGCGATACGCTGTCGCTCGACGATTTCAGCCTCAGCTCGCAAGGTCAGACGCTGGCCATCGAGGGCCGCAAGGAGGGACGGGCCATCTCGGCGCACCTGGCGCTCGAGCACCTGCGCCTGGACGCCCTGCCGGCGCTGTTCGTCGATCCGGCGCTGCGGCTGGCGGGCGAGCTGGACGTGAACGTGAAGGCGTCCGGGACGATCGAGGAGCCTCGGGTGGTGGCGGGCCTGCACCTGCAGCGCGGCCGGGTGAAGGGCTTCTCGAAGATCGACCTCAAGGCCGACGCGACGCTGGCCGGCACGCGCGTCGACGGAACGCTGGACGTTGACGCGCCCTTCGCCGCGCTGGCGGCCCGCTTCGGCCTGCCCACGAACGTCGCTGAAGATCCCGAGGCCCCGCTGGACCTGCGGCTGGATCTCAGTCGGCTGGACCTGAGCCAGACGTTGCGCGCCGCCGGCTCGCCGGCACGCGCCGACGGCCGGTTGACGCTGGCGCTCCGGGCGACCGGCTCGCTCGCCAATCCTCGAGTCGACGCGACGCTGACCGGCAAGGAGCTGCAGGTGAACCCGGCCGCCGGCTCGACCAAGACCGAGGCCGTCGACCTGGGCCACATGAAGCTACGCGTGACCTATGCGGCCAAGGACGCGAAGGCCGACCTGGACTTCGCCGCCAGCCACGGGGGAACGCTGCGCGTGGACGCCGCGGCCCGGGTCGACCTCTCGTATCCCCGGGTGACCGAGGGCCTGGTGGTCGCGAAGCTGCCCGTGCACGGCAAGGTGGCGGCCAAGGACCTGGACGTCGCCTGGCTGGCGCAGCTGAGCGACCGCGTGCAGACGCTGGCGGGCCGGGTCGACGCCGACGCGAAGCTGGCCGGCACCGTGGCCGACCCCCAGTTCGTGGGTGACGTGCGCTGGAAGAACGGCAAGGTGATCGCAAACGCGGCCGCCGACGCCCCGGCCTCCGGCGAGCGCGCGAACGCACCGGCGGCGGCGCCGCGACAGCGGCGAAAGACCAGATAGCGCCTCGACCCGCGCGCCGTGGCCGGACCAGGCCCACGAACTTCGGCGACGTGGGCCGACGGGCAGCCCGCTCCGGCGGTTCACCGCCCGGTCAGTGCTGCGTGTGCGTGTGGAAGATGGTGTCCAGATCCAGGCCCAGCTTGTCGACGGTCTCGTAGCTGGGTAGCCCGGTGGTCGGCAACCCCTCGCGCTTCTGAAACGTGCGCAGCGCCGCCCGCGTGTCCGGATCCAGCTGGCCGGTGACCTGGTCCGCGCCCAGCAAGCCCTTGTCCCGCAGCCGCTGCTGGAGCTTCTTCTCGGCCCCCTCCCGCATCAGCCCCTGGGGCGTGCTGGCGACCGGGATTCCCGTCTCGGCCGCGCGCTCGTGATCCGGCTTGGTGGCAGGGACGGACGACGGTGGGGGCGCGTGATGGGCATGCAGGCATCCGGCCCCTGTCAGCCCCAGACAGACGAGCCCCAGCGCGCGCCAGCTGGCGCGCATCGCAAAGACAGATGGACCGCGCTTCTTCATGGTGTGTTCGGCGCGACGACCGGCGCCGGCTTCCCGGATGGGGTGGTGGGCGGCGGCGGGGGCGCCTGGGCCGCGTCGGGATCGGGGGCCGGGGTCGGTTGCGCCTTGGGCGGCGCCGAGCCGGTCAGCGCGTCGACGCCCTGCTTCACCACACCCTGCTTCTCATGGGAGGTGCGGGGCGGCAGGAAGGCATATCCCGAGGTCAGCCCCTCGACGAACGCGTTTCGCATCACCCCGAAGATGGCCGGCCACAGCTGCAGGTCGGGATCGGTCAGCGACCCCTTGATGGGCAGCACCGTCGCCACGGCGTTCCGCTCCTGGACCCTGTCCGAGAAGATGCGCAGCGCCACGTCCGAGGCCCACGCCTTGAGCACGGTCCACGGGTTGCTGCTGCCCGGCCGCACCTCGACGTTCTTCAGCACCGGCTTCACCCCGCCCGTCAGGGCGCCGTTGCGGCAGTCGAACTCGACGAAGATGTCGACCGTCCCGTGGGGGGCCTGCAGCTTCGTGGCGGGCTCGATGAATTTGTAGAGCTCCGACGTCTGCAACCCGACCACCGACGCCCTCCCCGAGAAGGTCAACCCCTTCTCGAACGGATCGGCGGTGATGAAGATGGAGACGATGCCGCTGCCGGCCAGGGTGCCGGTCGCGGTCAGCAGCACCGGGCGCCCTTCGGCCAGGTGCAGGCGGGTGGTCAGGTTCTCGACGGACAGCTGCAGATCGTGCAGCCACAGCTCGGGACGCTCGGGCCGGCTGACGTCGATGAACGCGACCTGTCCGTCGACGATGTCGATGTGGTCGACGTCGAGCGGCGTCACCTTGCGCAGCTGCGCGTCCAGGTCGATGACCTGGGAATTCCCGCTGTCCTTTCGGTTGGCCTCCTTGGCCTTCTCCTTGGCGGCGTCCGCCTTCTCCTTGACCTCCTGGTTCTCCGGGGAGGACGGCGCGGCGTGGAACAGGCGGATGTTGGGCTGGCGCAGCTCCACCGCCGCGGTGATCTCGCGGCCATGCTTGCTGGTCTTCACCGCGACCTCTTTCCACTCCGCCTCCATCAATCGTCCGCGCTCCTCGGGCTGGGCGCCCGGCGCGGGATCCTTCGCAGGAGGCGCGTGGGCGGCGGCCGGCGCCGGCGCGGCCGCGCCGCCGTGGCCACAGCCGGCGGAGACCGTCGCGGCCAGGGCATACCCGACCATCGAAGTCGTGATACCGGTGAAAACCGCGCGAGAGCGGTGCCGAGCGTTCACGGAGGAAACGGGGACCTAACGCCGGGTCTCGGGGTCATGTTCCTTGGCGCGCGAGCGTCCGATCTCCTCGGCCCGCTCCAGCTCTCGCCGCTGGCCCTCGTCGTCCAGGGCGCGCTCCGCTTCCTTCGCGGCTGGCCCGACTTTGCCGTCGGCCACGTAGCGCTCGGTCGCCTCGCGGTAGTGGCGGTCGGCCTCGCGATTGCCTTCGCCGCCCTCACCCTCCCGCCCCTGGGTCTGGTCGGTCTTCTTCGAAGTGCTGGACGTCTTGGATGAACTCGACATGTCGGCCTCGTTTTCCGGATCGTGGGATCCGCTCCCAACTTAGGGGCGATCCGGAAGGGGGCAATCCCCCGGCGGCCCGGCAGCGGGTCGCGGCGGCAGCGTTTACTGGAAATGCGCGCGCAAGATGACCTGCTCGCCCGTGTTGCCGATCAGCAGGTCGCCACCGTCGGTCACGGCCAGCCCCAGGGGCGCGTTGAGGCTGCCCGGCAACGGTCCCAGTAATACCCCGACCGACCCAGGGACCCCTGCCACCGCGCGCATCCGTCCCGTGGCGATGTCGTACCGCAGGACCGTGTCGCGGTCGGTCGTGTAGACGTGCCCCTGCCGATCGGCCGCGACGCTCACGCTGCCCGGCCCGATGATGGTCGCCGTCTGTCGAGCGTCATCGAAGCGGTACAGGTACTGTCCGTCCACGCCGTAGAGCAGTCCGTCCGACCCCACGGCCAGCGCAGCCATACCGTCGTTCTGGACGACGCCCGTGCCGGCGAGGTCTCCGTAGTAGGGGTGCACGGTGCCCCATCCCGTCGCCAGGTCGATCTGCTCCAGGGCCCCCACGCCCTGAGACGCCACAAACAACGAACCATCGAGGAAGGTCATGCCCGCCTTGACCCAGTTGTGATTCCCAGGATTGGTAGGGTTCCCCCCGGCCCGGCTCAGGCAGTCTCTGGGGTCCGGCGAAGGCAGCGCCACCACGGATCCGGTCGCCGGGTCGAACCGCCGCAGCGAACAATCGGAGACCGCAGACAGGTACAAGGTCCCGTCGGGCGCCGGCAGCACGGCCGCGGCGGCGATGACGCTCGCCTGCGTCAGCGACGAGACCACGTTCGTCGTCAGATCGAGGACGGCGAGCCCGTCGTCGAGGGCGCCCGTCAGGTAAGCGTTCTTCCCCTGCACGGCGATGCCGCGCAACCCTCGGGAGAGGATCACCGCTTGGGCCGGGCCCAGATTCTCTGGCCCCACGGGACGGCTGAGCCCGACCGACCAAGTCAGCGTAGCGGAGCTGCGATCCCACAAGGCGATGCCGTCCCCGTCCGCGATCACCACGCTGCCGTGAGGTCCCGGCGTGATGGGCGCATCGACGGCGAAAGGGGGGGCGACGCCCCCTTGGATGGGCATGGTGCTGCCACCGTCGAGGGCGGCGAACTGGCCGCCCGGATCGAGCTGCAGAACGAGGCGATCGGCGGGGACCGTCGCAACCAGGGTCGCCATCGCCGTGACAGTATCGATGGCCAGGACCTCGTTGACCGGAGGACTCACGCCGTTGACGGCGACCAGCATCGTGCTGGGCCTCGTCATCATGGATGCTCCTGCGTAGCAGCCCGCCGGGAAGCCGATGATCGCCGTCGCGGTGATGACCCCGGTAGCCGTGTCCACGCGCAGCAGCTTCCCGTCGGACGACACCCAGAACATCGCGTCCCCGTCGGGCCACGACGTCACGTCGCTCAGGGTCGCGTCTGGTCGAGCAGGGGACAGCGAGACGGTGGAGGTGGTATGTCCGTCCGCCTGTGAGATCTCGAGCAAGCGCCAGTCGCCGAGGTCGACCAGGTACAGGGCGCCACGCTGGAAAAACAGGTCCTCCCCGGCCGGTAGCTTCCCCAGCGTCGTGACCTGGGCGGCGTTCAGATCGACCACACGCAGGTTGCTGTCGTCGTTCACGAACAACAGGTGATCCTGGTCGAACGCCTTGTACCAGGCGCCGTCCAACCGGGCCGCCGTGCCCACGCCGTCCAGATTGCCCGGCCCACCAAGCCTGCCTGCGACGAGCTCGAGCGTTCCCTGAACGGGCGGCGGCTCACCGCCCCCGCCGGCTGCGCCCCCCGCAGCCCCGCCGATGGCGCTTCCCCCCATCCCTCCGTTACCGGTGTGGTCGACCCTGGGATCGATGATGTGGATACCGCCGCCTTGGCCAGCCAGCGCGTTCGGAGGGGCGTTGCTGCCGGCCGCCCCGCCCGGTCCGGGCATGGCGGCGGCACCCGCGGCGCCCCCGATCGCGGCGCCGCCCGCGGCGCCCCCGGCCGGAGCGACGCCCCCGCCGACCCCGGCGCCTGAGCCGCCGCCAGCCGCTCCGCCGGCCGAATTCCTTTGGCCTCCCGCCCCGCCCGCTCCCTCGCGAGCCGGCGTGTCGTCACCCGTGCTGCATCCCGCGCCAAGCACCAGTAGCCCGGCCAGGAGCGTTGGCGCCAGGCTGACGTTCTTTTTCATGGCGCCACCTTCCGCAATTGCGATGCCAGCGGCACCGCGCGCTCGGGGCCCTCATGTTAACAGGGGCGGCTCGACGCATGCGCCTGCCCGGGCGCAGGTCTGACAAACCCGTCAGGGTCTGGTCGCGGTCACGGATAGCCGAGCAGGGCGGCCTTCACCAGCGTGCCGGAGGGAGACGGCGTGCCGTTCCAGTCGTCGATGATCGCGGGGAACTTGCAGCCGCCCGGGTACCACGCCCACGCCGTCCAGCTGGCGCCGTACGCGTCGGCGTACTTGATCAGCGCGTCGCTGTAGTCGACGGCGCAGGTACCGGTGGCGTTTCCGAACTCCGTGACGACGACGGGATCGGTCTGCGTCAGGTAGCCCCAGTTCCGGTCCCAGGTGGAAGGGGTCCGCCCCCCGATATCGTAGGGATGCGAGGCGTAGGCGATGTTGTACCCGTCGACGCGATGGCTGGCGACGCCCGACAGATCGAACGCCCAGTTGACGCCGCCGATCAACACCAGGTTCTGGGCCCCGGTGGCCCGGACGGCGTCGTACAGCTGCTGCATCCCGGCGGCTTGATAGCCGTCGATGGGCCCGCCGTCCCGCCAGGTCGTCCAGGGGATGTCGTGCGGTTCGTTGTACAGCTCGAACATCACGCGACCGTCGTTCTGGTATCGCGCCGCCACCTCGGCCCAGAATGTCACCGAGTTCAGATCGGCCATCTTCTTCTGACAACCGGTCTCGGGCGCGCAGCTCCCCAGCACGCCGGCGTCCGACCAGTGCAGGTCCAGGATCACGTCCATGCCCGCGGCCTCGGCCCAGGCGACGCTGGAATCGACCAGCGCCGGGTAGCCGGCGTCGTGCAGCGGCGAAGCAGACAGCCAGAAGTCCTGGTTCAGCGCGATGCGGACGACGTTCGCTTTCCAGGTGGCCATCAGCGCGAAGTCCGCCTGCGACAGGCGGTCGCCGCCCGGTTGCCACTCGAGCGAGGGACGATCCACGCCGTGCAACAGATGCGGCAGGCCCGCGCCGGTGCAGATGGTGTTGCCGTTGACGTAATAGCCGCCGGGCGCGATCGGTTGCGTCGGCGTGGCGGGGCAGCCGGTCCGCGGGTAGGGCCCCGGCGCGGCGCCCCCCGGCAGGGCGTTCGGATCCGCGGGCGCCGCGGCACACCCGGCGATGGCCGTCAGGACGAGGACGAGAGACGGGAGGGCTTCACGAAGCGGGCGCGCGCACATCATGGGTGGCTGTCGATCAGAGAGTCGGGGCGCCCGCAGTCCGGATCGCTTTCTTCGGGCCTCGCCTGGCCGAGGTTGACGACCGGTGCGGGCCACCCCTCCCCAACAGAGTCGCCAGCGCGAGCCGGGGGCTCGACTTCCTCAGGCCGGAGCGACCGCGTCGGCGGAGGGGAGCAGGCCCGCCGACCGCTCGCCGGAGGCCACCGCGAAGCCCAGCCGTCCCGCCAAACGATCGAGCTGGAGGGAGTGCGGCACCGCGGCCAGCAGAGCGGCCGTTCGCTCCTCGAGCTGGTTACGGGCAGGGGTGCCGGCGGCCAGGGCGGGCCCCGCCGCGTCGAGAAGCTGTAGCGCCACGTCGACCAGCTCGACGGGGGCCGACGGGGTCGCCTCCAGCAGGCGCACCAGCAGCTGTCCGTAAGCCTCCAGGATGGCGGCGTCTGCCGGCGACGCGCCGGCGGTCCCGATCACGCCCTTCCCCATCGCCAGCGCGAACGAGGCGGCGGGCAGCGGATCGGCCGCGGCCAGCAGGCGCGGCATCAACAGCGGCAACAGCCGGTGGCGATCCTCGCGCGGCAGGTCCTCGGGGGTGACCGGTTGCCCGTCGGCCAGACAGCGAAATCCACGGGCGGGGTCCCAGCCCGCGTCGAAGGTGACCTCGTCGGCCAGACCGGTGCGGGTGAACGTCACCCGGGCCGAGCCGTGCACCTGCACGTCCTCGCCCCGGTGCTCGACCACCCCATCGACGACCTCCACCGAACATCCCGGCGGGATCAGGTCCAGGGGATCGTCGGGCGCGGCGGCCCGGGCCAGGGCCACGGTGGCGATGGCGCGCGCCGGCGTCATGCGGTCTTGCAACGCCTGACGGAACACGTCGGCCCCCGTCTGGCCGCCCTGGTTGCTCTTCGCCGTCGTCAGCAGATCCAGCATCTCCACCAGGGGCGGCTCGCCGCCCGCCTGCTGCATCAGATCGGCGGCGTACGCGGCCAGGCGAATGATCAGCGTCGCCTCCAGCCCCGCCACGTCGTCGAAGTAGAAGCCGCAGCTCGCGTACATCAGCAGGGTCGCGCGCTGCATCTCCAGCAGCAGGCGCGCCTCCTCACGGGCGTCCTCTCCGCCCGCCGCCAGGGCCTCGGTCCCGAAGGTGGCCAGCAGGGCGTCGCGCTCCGGGACCGGCTGATCGACCACCTCGCCGTAGGCGTCGCGCGCGCCCCAGGGATCCAGCAGCAGGGCCGAGCCGGCATCCTCGTAGAAGGAGGCGGCGGCGGCCTGCAGGGTGTCCAGCGCCGCCCGCAGGGGCGTTCGCCAGCGCTGGTTCCAGCCCTGCTCGGGCGGCATCATCGAGCAGCCGCAGTCCTTCCACCAGCGGCCCACCCCATGGGCGCAGCTCCAGGCGCTGCCCTTCCCGTCGGGCCCTTCATTCAACTTCATCTCCCAGGTGGCGGGGTGCTCGCGCAGAAAGGCCGCCAGGTTGGTGGGGTTGATGGCGTGGCGGGGGCCCTCGACGAAGGTGGTGAAGGCCAGGTTCAGGTCGGCGAACTTCTTGTGGTGGCCGAACAGCTCGCCGTCGGACGCGCACAGCACCAGCGGGTTCGGCACCGACGACCGCTGCGCCGCCGCCTCGATGGCCGCCACGAACGCCGCGGCGTCGTGGGTGGTCTCGCCGAACGCCACCGCGCGCGACAGCGGGCCGTCGAACACCGCCACGTTCAGGAACCGCCCCGAGCCGTCGGGGTGCATCCACTTGTAGACGCGCCCGGTGTCGACGGAGTCGCGGGTCACCGGCGTCCACTCCCCCGCGCCCGCCCCCGTCGCCGGAGCGCGCACGGCCGAGACCTGCTCGGGCGCCACGATGGTGAACGAGACGCCCAGGTCGATCAGCGCCTCCAGCGTCGCCGTCGAGGCGGCCGTCTCCGGCAACCAGAACCCCTGCGCGGGCCGGCCGAACCGCCGGCGAAAATCGGCGAGGCCCCACAGGATCTGCGTGCGCCGATCCAGCGCCGAAGCCAGCGGCAAGATGGGGTGGGCGTAGGCCTGCGCCAGGGCGCCGCCCGCCCCCACCCGTCGCTCTTGCTCGGCGTCGGCGGCCACCAGACGCGTGTGAGTACGCGCGTCGTGCCGCTCGATCCAGCGGGCCAGGGTGGGCCCGAAGTTGTACGACATACGCGCGTAGTTGTTCTCGATCGAGGCGATGCGGCCGCCGCGATCATGGATGCGCGCGTAGGCGTTGGCGCGGTAGCACTCGGCGTTGATGCGGGCGTTCCAGTCGTGGAACGGCGTGGCGCTCGGCTCCGTCTCCAGCTCGTCCGACCAGGGGTTCTCTCGCGGTGGCTGATAAAAATGACCGTGAACGACGAGCGATATGGAACGTGCCACGAGCCCCCCTAGAAGTTCCTCGACCGCGTGAGGAGGGTGTCCTTGGCCTTCTGGACCACCGTCACCCCGCCCTCGCTGACCGTGAAGCGTTGCCGATCGCGCGCCAGATCGTGGCCGATGCTGTCCCCGTCGGCGACCCGCACGTTCTTGTCGATGATGGCGCGGTAGACGCGCGCGCCCCGGCCCACGTAGACGTTGTCGAACAGCAGCGAATCGCGCACCTCGGCGCCGGCGTCCACGAACACGTTGCGCCCCAGCACCGAGTCCTTCACGAAGCCGCCGGCCACGATGCACCCGCCCGACAAGATCGACTGCAGGGCGATGCCGCGCCGGGTCTCCTCGTCGAACACCAGCTTGGCGGGCGGATCGGGGAACTGCGCGGTCATGATGGGCCAGTCCCAGTTGTACAGGTTCAGGCTGGGCACGACGTTCTTCAGATCCATGTTCGCCTCGTAGTAGGCGTCGATGGTCCCCACGTCCCGCCAGTAGGCGTTCTCGATCTCGTCGGACACGCCGCGGATGCGGTTCAGGCCGAAGTTGTAGGCGAACACCCGCCCCGTCTTCACCAGCGAGGGCAGGATGTCGCCGCCGAAGTCGTGTCGGGAGTCGCCCAGCTCGGCGTCGCGGCGCAGCTCTTCCAGCAGGCTGCCGGGATGGAAGATGTAGTTGCCCATCGACGCCAGGCAGTGCTCGGGATCGCCGGGGATGGTGACCGGATCGCGCTGCGGCTTCTCCTGGAAGCCGATGATCCGGCCCTCGCCGTCGATCTGCATGATGCCGAACTGGTAGGCCTCGTGCACCGGGATGGGCAGGCAGGCCACCGTGGCGATGGCGTTCCGCGCGTGATGATGGTCGATCATCTGGCGGATGTTCATCTTGTAGATGTGGTCGGCGCCGAACACCAGGATGGCGTCAGCCCGGAACTCCTCGACCAGGTGGATGTTCTGGAAGACGGAGTCCGCCGTGCCGCGGTACCACTGCTCGCCCATGCGCATCTGCGCGGGCACGACCGTGACGAACTGGTCGTAGCCCATGCGCATGCCCCAGGCGCGCTGCACGTGCTCTGCCAGCGACTGGGACTTGTACTGGGTCAGCACGTACACGGCGCGGATGCCCGAGTTCGCCATGTTCGACAGCACGAAGTCGATGATCCGGTAGCGGCCTCCGAAGGGCACCGCCGGCTTCGCGCGGTCGAGAGTGAGAGGGGATAGGCGGGAGCCCTTCCCGCCAGCCATGATCAACGCAAGGTATCGACGCTGTCCGTCCATGTGGGTTTTGCCGCGACAGTATAGCGACAGAAGCGCGAAAAGGGACTTCCCGGCTTATGATGTCGCGGCATGAACGCTGCCGAAAAGTTCAAAGAGCACCTCACGGCCCTCTCGCGCAACCTGTGGTGGTCCTGGAACCCGCACATCATCAAGCTGTTTCGGGACATCGACGTGGAGGGCTTCCGGGCCGTCAACCACAACCCCATCCTGATGATCCAGGCGCTGTCGCCCGAGCGGGCCGACGCCCTGTCGAAGAACGCCACCGTCCGGGCCCGCGTCGACGCCGCCTACCGCGAGCTGACCGACTACATGGACGACCGTCACACCTGGGCCTCGGTGCACGCCGCCCCCCTGCGGGTCCGCCCGGTGGCCTACTTCTCGGCGGAGTTCGGCATCCATGAGTCCCTGCCCATCTACAGCGGTGGCCTGGGGGTGCTGGCCGGCGATCACCTGAAGAGCGCCTCGGACCTGGGACTGCCCCTGGTGGGCGTGGGCCTGTTCTACCGGGAGTCGTACTTCCGCCAGCGCATCGATCAGGAGGGGCGCCAGCACGCGGAGTACGCCCGTTCCAGCGCGGAGAGCCTGCCCGCCACGCCGGCGCTGACGCCGGATGGCCGGCCCATCGTGGTCGAGGTCCCGCTGTCCCTGACCGAGATGTTGTACGCGAAGGTCTGGCAGATCTGGGTGGGCCGCACCCGCCTGCTGCTGCTGGACACCGACGTCGACGGAAACAGCGACGAGAACCGGCAGCTGGCGGCCCGCCTGTACTTCGGCGATCAACGCGTCCGCATCCGCCAGGAGCTGTTGCTGGGGGTGGGCGGCATCCGCGCGCTCCGGGCCGCCGGCATCCACTGGGGGCTGCTGCACCTGAACGAGGGGCACAGCGCCTTCGCCACCCTGGAGTACACGCGCCTGCGCATGGAGATCACGGGCGCCGACTTCGCCACGGCCGCCCAGGACGTCGCCCAGAGCACGGTGTTCACCACGCACACGCCCGTCGACGCCGGCCACGACCGCTTCCCGCCCGAGCTGGCCGACCCGCACCTCGAGCCGCTGCGCCGCTCGCTGGGCCTGTCCCATCAGGATTTCTTCGGACTGGGCCGCATCCGTCCCGAGGACCCGCGCGAGGCGCTGTGCATGACGGTGCTGGCGTTCAAGATGTCGCGGCACGCGAACGGGGTGTCGGCCCTGCACGGCCGGGTCACCCGCAAGTCGTGGCAGGTGCTGTGGCCCGGCTACCGCGAGGACGATGTCCCGGTGGGCCACATCACGAACGGCGTTCACGTCAGCACCTGGATGGCGCCCGCCATGCAGCGGCTGTTCACGCAGCACATCGGCCCCGACTGGCGGCAGCACCTCTCGGATCCGGCGTACTGGGCGCGCATCGAGCACGTCCACGACGCGGAGCTGTGGGAGACCCACCGGGTGCTGAAGGCCGACCTGGTCCACTTCGTGCGCCGCAAGGTCACCGCCCAGCGGCAGGCCAACGGCTATCCCGAGGAGGCCGTGAAGGCCGCCCAGATGGTGCTGGACCCCGACGCGCTGACCATCGGCTTTGCCCGGCGCTTCGCCACCTACAAGCGGGCGGATCTGATCTTCCGCGACTTCGAGCTGTTGAAGCGGCTGCTGACGGATCCGCGGCGCCCCGTTCAGCTGGTGTTCTCGGGCAAGGCCCACCCGGCCGACCGCCCCGGCCAGGAGGTGCTGCGCCACGTGTACGAGGCGAGCATGGCGCCCGAGCTTCGCGACCGGATCGTCTTCATCGAGAACTACGACATCAACGTGGGCCGGCACCTGGTCCAGGGCGTGGACGTGTGGCTGAACAACCCGCGCCGTCCCCAGGAGGCCAGCGGCACCAGCGGCGAGAAGGCGTTGCTGAACGGCGCGCTCAACTGCTCGGTGCTCGATGGCTGGTGGGCCGAGGGCTACGACGGCCTGAACGGCTTCGCCATCGGCGACGGCATCACCCACGTCAACGTCGAGGAGCAGGACCGCCGCGACTCGCACAGCCTGTACGACGTGCTGCAAAACGAGATCATCCCGCTGTTCTACGATCGCGACGAGACCGACGTGCCGCACGGCTGGGTCCAGCGCATGAAGCGAACCATCCGCACGCTGGGATGGCGGTTCAACACCGACCGCATGGTGATCGACTACACGCGCGAGTGCTATCTGCCGGCGGCGGGGGCGCAGAGCTGCGTGATGCCGAAATAGCGGGCTCCTCGAGGGACCTCGCGCCCGCGTCACGTTTCTGACGCGGGCGCCACGAGGGACGCCGCCACTTTCTCCGTAAATCCGCGGCCCGGAATTGCCGATGGCTTCGTTTGATGCCATCGCGCGTGACCTTCCCTCTGGGCCGGGCGGCCGTCTTTGCGCTGGCGCTGGCCTTGCCGGCCGGCGCGCTGGCGAAGCAAAGGCCCGCGGTCGAACCTGACCCCGCGCCCGCCACGACCGCGCCCGAACCGGAAGCGCCGGTCCGTGATCTCGAGATGCAGGACAGCGACCGGGAACGACAGAAGGTCCTCGAGGCGGCCCAGACCATGAACCCGGGCGAGATGCTGAACCTGGCCAGGAAGCACGACCGGGCCATGGCGCTGGCGCTCGTCGAGGGCGAGCGCGCGAAGATGGAGGCGATCCGCCAGCGCGACGCGCTGAAGCTGTCGTGCATCCAGGACCGCCTGGCGCGCATGAAGCTGACGCGCCGGCTGGCCGTCGATCGCATGGCAGCCCTGGGTCGCGACGACGTCCAGGCCGACGAGCTGCGCCTGCGCCACGAGTTCCGCGGCGTCGAGATGGCGCTGGAGCGCATCACCGAGCTGCGCCACGAGCTCTCGCAGTGCGTGGGCGAATCGCTCGACGTCGCTTACGGCGCGGAGACGGACCACGTCCCCACGGCACCGTCCTCCGACCCGACCAGCACCCCTCCGCCGGCCGACCGGCCTCCGCCCGCCAGCACGTACCAGTAGCTCGCGGCGCGCAGCGCCCGCGAGAAGCCGCCCCACGCGTTCACCGCTGGTCGAGGGGTGTTACCCTGCGCGGGGATGGGTTACGTCCCGCTGCCGCGGTTCCTGTTTCGCGCCCCCTTGTTGCCGGCGCGCGCGCTGGCGGACGCGCGCCGGAGCCTGCGCGCCCACCCGCTGGGAAACATCGCCCTGGCGCTGGCCAGCCCCGCGCTGGCCGCGGCGATGAGTCGAGCGCCCCGCGCCCGGGCGACCGGCGCCTCCCTCGAGCGATACGCGCGGCGCGCGGCGTTCCGGCCGACGCCCCATGGGTTGTGGGCCGGCGTGGGCGTCGGTCACCTGGGGCGGCCGACGCGCCTGAGCACCGGCGCACCGGCGGCGCGGCTGGCGCCGTCCTGGCCGCGAATGGCGGCCCTGGGCCGCGCGCTGCTGGAGCGCGGCGCCGTGCGCGACCAGGCGCGTTTGCGACGGGCGCCGTCGCTGACGCTCGGCGCGCGGACGATGACGTGGCTGGGGCCGGCCGGCGAAGACTTCTGCGAGGAGAAGACGGCGGAGCTCGATGAGGCCCTGGAGGAGGTGGTGCGCCGCTGCCGGGAGTGGACCCCCTGGCCGACGGTGCGGCGAGCCGCGGCGGAGCTGTGGGGAGCGGATCCGGGCGCGGACGGCGACAACGCGCAGGACGAGGCCGGCGAAGCCGCGCTCGGCGACGTCGACGAGTGGCTGTTGACGCTGGTCGATGACGGCGCGCTGGTGGTGGATACGGTGCCGCCCCTCATCGGTCCACCGGCCGCCTCGTGGATGGCGGAGAGATTGGCCGCTCTCCCGGCGGCGAGCGACGTCGCGCGGGCGCTGGAGGAAGCGCAAGCGGCGCTGGCCGCGGGCCAGGTCGGACCGGCCGAGGCGATGCTGGGGCGCCTGCCCGCCACGCCGGCATCGGGGGCCGCGGTACAGGGCACCCTGGTCTTCATCGGTCCGAAGACGGACGTGGTGCTGTCCCGGAAGGCCGTGGCCAGGGCGGCGGCGCTGGCCCCCCTGCTCTTCCGCTTGCAAGAAGCGCTGGCGCCGCCCTCGGCGGAGCGCACCCCCGGCCGGGCCCTGGCCGAGACCCTCGACGCGGCGACGGAGCTCTTCGGCGCGGGCGCGCTCGACCTGCCGGCGCTGGCGCGCGGCGAATACGGCGCCTCCCCGGCCGGCGACCCCGGGGAGTCGGACGCTCCCCCGCTCGACGGCGCCGGGGCGGCCGCCGTGGTTGCCTTGCTCACCGATCGCATCGTCGCGGCCGCCCGCGCCGGTGCTGCAGAGATCACGCTCCGCGCCGATGAGCTGGAGCCGTTGCTGCCGCTCGCCGCGCCGCCGGCCACCTGCGAGCTGTTCCTCACCCCCTGTCGGCCCGGGCCGGCGGCGGCGACCGGCGACGGCTGGTTGCTGGGCCTGCACGCGCCTGCCGGCGCCAGCTGGGGTCGGTTCGCCGGGGCGCTCGCTGGAGAGGCAGCGGCCGACCTGCCGTTCGAAGCGCTGAGAGAAGGGGAGCGCCGGGCCCGGCCCGACGAGCGTCATCTCGATGTGGCCTTCGCCCCCAGCTCCCGCGTCGCCGAGCTATGTGCGCACCCGCCCTTGCGCGACGCCGCGCTGGCGCTCACCGACTGGCCCGCCGGCGATCATCCCGCGCTGACGCTGGAAGATCTGCAGCTGGTGGCCGATCCGGCTGCGCTGGAACCGCTGGCGCTGAGGAGCGCGGCGGGCGAGGTCGTCACCCCCGCGCCCCTTCATCGGGTGCGCTCCACCACGGCGCCGCCCGGCGTGTGGCGGTTGCTGGCGGGCTGGAGCCTGCGCCGGCAGCACGCGCCGTGGGCGCTGACCTGGGGACCACTGGGCGGACTTGCCTGGACGCCGCGGGTGCGGCTGGACGGCTTCGTGATCGCGCCGGCCTCCTGGCGCCTGCCCCCGTCGCTGACGCCGCGGCGACTCGGCGCCTGGCGCCGCGCGCATCGGGTTCCGCGCCACGTGCAGGTCGGACACGAGGACGAGCTGTTGCCGGTCGATCTGGACGCGCCCCGCGCGGTCGAGCTGCTGGCGGGACACGAGAGGGTCCACGAGATCTGGCCGCCCCTCGGCGACACGGCCGACCGGGATGGCCGCCGTGTCGAGGCCGTGGTGGCGCTGGTCGACGAACCGGACGCGCGCGCGGCGGCCGCCGCCACGGCGACGCGCGCGGCGGGCCTGGTGCCGCCGCCCGGCCGCCAGGTCGCGACAGCGGACGCCTCCCCGTGGGTGACGTTCAAGCTCTTCGGCGCGGCCGATCGCCAGGACGCCGTGCTGGCCGAGGTGGTGGCCCCGCTGGTGGAGAAGGCCCGGCGCGCGCGCTGGCTGAGGGCCTGGTTCTTTCAGCGCTACGTCGAAGGGCCGGGGCGGCGCCCACACCTGCGCCTGCGCGTGGCCGGTCAGGCCGACGTCGTCGCTGGCGCGATGGAGCGGCTGTTGCCGCTGGCCCGGCAGGCCGGCGACATCGTGTCGGTCGAGCGCGCCCCCTATTTCCCCGAGGTGACGCGGTTCGGAGGCGAGGCGGCGCTGCCCGCCGTGCATGCGCTCTTCCAGGCGGCCAGCGAGCTGGCGCTGGCCGCGCTGTCCGGCGGGGAGGCCGACCAGGGTGGTCTGGCGGACGAGGTGGACCCTCGCCTGCTGTTGCTCATCGGCACGCACGACGCGCTGGCGCGCGCCGCTGGTCTGGAGGCGACGGAGCGGCGGGCGCTGGCCCGGCAGCGTCGCGACGCGCATGCCGCCGACGTCGACGAGGAGTTCGCCGCCGCGCTGGCGCGCGATTTCCGTCGCGCCCGTCCCGCCCTGCGCGACATCCTGGGTGCGGAGCCCGGCCCCCTGGACGGGCTGCTGGCGCCGTATCGGCAGTCCACGCAGGCGGCGCTGACGGAGCTGTCCCCCGAGCGGCGCCGGGCGCTGTTGCCGGCGCTGCTGCACCTGGATGCGGTCCGCTTGCTGGGTCCCGAGCGCGACGCCGAGATCCGCGCCTACACGTTCTGGGAGCGGACGCTGGAGAGCCTGGAACGGCACGCGGCGTCGCCCCGCCGCGCCGGCTGACGACACGGAGTCGGGCTGGCGCCGCGCGGCTGACGCGCAAACGAAGCGCGTCCGTGATCGACCTCGCAGATCGCGTGAACTGCCGGCACGGTCGCCACGACCGCCCCGCCCGGCACAGGCGGGGAATCGGCCCCAGGCGCCGGCCCTGGGATTGCTAGCTCTCGGGGGTTCACCGGACGCTCGCAAGGGAGAGGCCCCCGCCACATTCATGCCCGGCCAGACGCAGTCGACAGCCCCCCCGCCGGACCGGCGCCCCGGGCGCGCTGTGCGGGCGTTCGTCGCGACCAGCGTGGCCGTGGCGGTCATCGGCCTGTTGCCCGGATGGGCACGCGCGCAGAGCGCTCCCGGTGGCGACGACCCCGCCGATCCCAGGGGTGACGCGCCGCTGATTCCGCCCAACGTCGAGGGCCCCGCCCACCGCGCGCCCGATGGCACCTTCTGCTACGTGGGGCCTCACCCCGTCGACACGCGGGTGGTCGGGGGGCCGTCGTGGGACGCCACGCCGGGCCGCCACTACCGCGGGTACCCGCCCCTCGACACCCGCCTGTTCGCGCTGCGCGAGGGCTGTTACTACTTCACCGGCGATCCCCGGGACTTCGGGTTCGCCGGCCAGACCTACGCCTACTACGGCGCGCACCCCATCCTCGATCTGTACGGCGGGGGCTGGTGCTTCATGATGGGGCCGCACACGCACCTGTGGGCGCCGTGGTCGCCGTCGTTCACCGTCGTCGGCTCCTGGTACTACTGGCACGGGTCCTTCGACCCGTATTTCTGGGCCTACTGGCCCTACTACTCGTTCTATTACCGCACGTACTATCCCGGATATTACCGGGGCGGCCGCTTCTACCGCGGGGGCGGCTGGCGCGTGGCGCCGCCCATCCGCTCGCTTCCGGCGCAGGCCTGGCGCGGGCCCACCGGACGAGCCGCGCCCGTCTATCGAGGCGCGGCCCCGGCCCAGGCGTTCCGACCACCGGTCACCGGGGCCGTTCGCCCGTATCCGGGCCAGGGCATCCGTCCCGCCGCCCCGGTGATGCATCCCGCGGCGCCGCCGGTTCGAGCGCCGTACGCCGCGCCCGTGCGCTCGTTCGCGCCCGCGCAGCACGCCGGCGGCAACGGCATTCACCGCCGCTAGGTCGCGGCGGCGTCCGTGCCGGCCGCGGGTCCGTCTCGACGCGGCCGCTCAGTTGAAACCGTTGGGAAAGAAACCGTCGTCGAACGTGAACTGCATGTAGCGATCGAAGATCACCGCCAGGAACAGGTTCAGCGGGATGGAGACGATGATCAGGCCCTTCCACAGGCGCGACAGCGGGCGGTTGCCCACCGCCAGCAGCATCATCAGAAAAACCATGTAGTCCAGGCTGTAGCGGTAGCCCACCTGGATGTAGCCCGAGCTCTGGTACAGCAGCGTGGGCAACGCGGTGGCCAGCGTCGCCAGCCACAGCGGCACTGTCAGCCGGCTGCGCTCGGCCGGCGCGACCGTGTACGCCAGGGCCGGCGTGGTGACCAGCAGGCTCATCCCGTGCTGGCTGATCTTCACGTAGGGGTAGCGCGCCAGGATGCGCGGCAGCAGCACCAGCGCCGCCGCCAGGTTGCGCGAGAGAAAGTGATAGTTGAACAGCCCGAAGTGCGCGATGCGCTCCTGCCAGGCGATGTTCAGATAACGGTGGCCGAACTCGGTGGGATCGCCGAAGCGCACCCAGTTGTGCACCCACAGCGCGGTCTGGATCGCCGCCAGAGGGATCGCGTAGCGGACCAGCTTCCCCGCGAAGGCCTTCACCGCCGCACGGTGGGGGCGCCACCGTGGCCGCCCCTCGACCGACTGCCACAGGCCGGTGGCCACCAGCGCCTCCAGCAGGAAGAACACCGTCATGAACAGCCCCGAGGGGCGGCAGGCGCCGGCCAGTCCGACGAACAGGCCGGCCCGCCAGGGCCGGGCGGCGCCCAGCGACGCCCAGGCGAACCCGATGGCCGCCGTGACCAGGACGATGTGCGCCGTGTACCAGACCTCGCCCACCACCGAGCAGAAGTAATAGACCGAGCCCACCCCGAACATCACCGTCAGCCACAGGTTGTCGCTGACGGAGCGGCGGGACAGCCCCCGGCCCACCAGGTGCTGCAGCAGCAGGAACAGCAGCACGGGATTCAGCGCCGCCCACAGCGCCGTGAACAGCACGTCGTTGAAGGCCAGGTGCCAGACGGCCACGAAGGGCAGCATCAGCACCGCCGGCAGGGGCGGGAACGAGACGTAGCGGATGGCGCTGCGAGAGACGATGTTCGCGGCAGGGATGGTCTCGGGCCGGCCCCGCAGCGGATAGAAGCGATCGCCAGGCCCCCCGCGCCCCCCGTAGGTCCCCTTCACGGTCCGGCCGTCGCGCAGCACCAGCACGTCGACCTTGGCCCAGTCGTTCTCGTTGGGCGGCGGGCCCGCCAGGGCCAGGCGGCCGTGCAGCCACCCGTCCGCCAGATAGACGTAGTGGTTGTACGGCGAATGACGGAGCACCCGCCCGCCCGATGCGCCCAGGTAAGCGCCGGCGAACACCAGGTACAGGATGACCAGCCCCTTCCACGAGCCAAGGAGCGCTCCCAGCCGCGCGGCGCGCGGCGACGGCGCGACGGGGAGGGAATCGGCGGAGGCTGCGCTGGCCGTCATCGCCCGTCGCGCTCGTACAGATCGACCAGCGGGACGCCCTCGCGCGTGCGCACCCACAGCGGCCGCAAGGTGCCGTAGTGCTCCCAGATGAACTTCTCGTACAGCGCCCAGTGCTTCTCGTGGACGATCAGACCCATGGCCGAGCGCTCGACGCCAGGCTCGCCGAAGCCGGTGTCGCCGACGTCCAGCGACAGGCGCCCCTCCCGCTTGTACATCGACAGCGCATCGCCGAGCACGTCATGCCAGTACATTCGCCGGTTCTCGGGCCGTTCGCCGTTCACCCAATCGAGCATTGGTAACACACAATAAGCCCAGAACTGCCGGTTCATGCCCAGCGACGCGCCGCCGCTGAACCCGCCCGCGAGCATGTTGTAGTGCGACAGCCCGTCGGGCAGGGACCGTCCGGTCTCGACCACGGCGGGCACGCAGACCAGCGCCGCCAGGGCCGTGCCCAGGACGGCGGCCCGACGGCGGCTGGCCAGGCGCGCCCGCAGCAGGTCGAGCGCGAAGCCCAGCCCCAGGGCCGCCAGCACGGCGAGGTAAGGCATGGCCGGCATGAAGTGCTTGACCCCGCCGAAGATGGGCGTGGACGGCATGGCGATCACCGCCATCGGTCCCAGGATCTGCACGGCCAGGAACGCGCCGGGCGCGCGGTCGACATCGGCGCCGGGCCGCACCCACGAGACCCTCCTGTCTGCTGGCGCGACCGAACCCGCTGCGCCCGGCCACAGCCGCGTGTCGTTCGCGCTGTCGCGGTCCAGGTGAGCCGGCGCCCAATGGGCGGCGCGACGGCGGCGGCCCAGCAGGACCAGCGCGCCCAGCCCCGCCAGTCCCAGCGTGGTCACGGGGACGGTCAAGGCCGTCGACACGAACGGGAACGTCGTCCTCAGCAGCTTCAGATCCCAGTCGGTGGGGGGCAGGTTCCAGTTCAGGCCCAGGTACTCGAAGTTGTAGTGCTCATGCTCCAGGTGGCGCAGCACGTAGCTGCGGGTCCGCTCGACCGGGTGGTGCCACAGCCAGGGCCAGTGCAGGAAGAAGATGATGGGCCCCAGCACCAGCATCGACAGGAACGCCAGCGGCACGCGCGGCGGACGCCAGCGCTGCAGATCTCCCCGCCGCATCCACATGTAGTGTGCCAGCAGGAAGAACGGCATCAGCCAGGCGTTGTGCTTCACGCCCAGGGCCACGCCGAACACGACGCCGCAGGCAAGCCCCCAGCGCGCCGAACGCAGCGACCTCCAGTAGGCGTAACCGACCGCGAACGCCATGGTCGTGATGGGGGCGTCGAAGCAGGCGATGGGCGCGTGGAAGAAGTAGTGCGGCTGCGCGATGGCCAGCACCGCCCCCGCCAGCGCCGGGACGGGGCCCACGAACTGCAGCGCGAAGCGGAACACCAGCACCGCCAGCAGCCCCGCCATCAGCATGGCGGGGAAGCGGAAGGCGGTCGACTCGCGCGCGAACAGCGGCAGCGTCCGGTGGCGACCCGGCACCGGGAGGGGATGCAGCGCGCGCGCCGGACCCGTGCACGTGCAACGATGAAAGGCCCGCCAGGAGAGGCCGTACAGCGTCTTCATGATCACCGGGTGATCGGGGGCGTTGTCGCTCCAGTAGTGATCGATGCTGGCGGCCTGGAACGCCTGACGCCAGTGCCCGGCGCCCGCGTCGCGCGCCAGCTCCTCGAACCAGCCCCAGTAGCGCTCGCCGGCGCGCATGTACTGGGCCTCGTCGCGGCCGAAGCCCTCGCTGCCTTCGGTGGCCAGCAGGCAACCGACCACGCCGGCGAACAGCCCCAGGCTCAGCGCCGCCGCCAGCAGCCTGCGTGACCTCACCGGCGCGCCTCCGCGGCGAAGGCCAGGTGCCGCAGGTGCGGATCGCGCGCCGAGATCTGCACGCGGACGGCCGCGGTGCCGCCGTCCCGCGCGCTGGTGTCGATGCGGATGGGCGCCCAGCCGCTGCGGTTCCCGATGACGGCCCCGGTCACCCACTGGCCATCCATCCACACGTCGACCTGCACGGTGCCGCGACCCAGCTTGCGGGCCCACACGTCATGCAAGCCCGCCCGAAAGATCAGCTCACGACCCAGCGCCACCTGCGGCCACTCGATGACCAGGACGGCGTGCGGCAGCGGCGGCGCCAGCAGGGCCGCGCGAATGCGCGTGTCGACCTCGACCAGCTCGCGGTGGACCGAGCCGCCGGCCGGGCACACGAACCGATCGACCTGCCAGGGGCAGGCGCCGACCCGTCCCGCATCGGGTTCCCAGCGCGACACGCGCGCGTCGGCCCAGCGGTCCAGGAAGTCGTAGGTGATCTGCGCCGGTTTGCGGTCGACCACGCGCAGGCCCAGCGCGCCGAAGCGCTGCGCGCGCGTGGTGGTGCCGTGCGCCTCGGGGGCGTGGGCCCCCTGCTCGCTGACCTCCCACACCCGTCCGTAGCGCGCGTCGTCCATGCGCGCGGCCATGGGGATGGTGATGACGTCTCCCAGATACTGGCGCAGGACCGGGTCCGCCCAGCGCGGCGCGACCACGATCAGATCCCCCGGTCGAAACCCCGCCCGCACCTCCGCCGCCACGGCCTGCCAATCCTCGGGCCGCGGGGCCCGGTGGGGCGCGATCAGCGCCTGCGCCGCCTCCAGCGCCGCCAGCAAGGCCAGGCCCACGACCAGCGCGATCGCCAGCGGCGCGCCGGGAAGCGACGCCCGGGGCGTCTGCGGCGCGGCTGTCGAATCCAGGGACACGAGCGGTGGCAGACTATCGCAATTCCTGCCCGATCGCCGCTTTGCCCGGGCCCCGCCCCAGGGGCCGGATGACGACGTCGCCATGCGTGGGCTTTTCGCGCGCGGCGAGCTAGATTGCCCCCACTTCACTGGACGGGGAGAACGCCTTGGAACGAATGACCCGCGAGCAGATGGTCGCCGAGTTCGGCGCGCCGGGCGTGGAAAATCCGATGGTCATGGATCTCATCACGCTGGATCCGGCGTCGGACTGCGTGGTGCTGGTGATGGTCGAGCGCCGGCCGTGGGGCGCCAGCCCGCGCCAGCTGCAGCAGATCGAGGAGAAGATCAATCGCTACCTCGGCTACGCCCTGGATGGGTTCCTGGTCCAGCAGTACCCGCAATACGCGGGCAAGAGCGTGCAGATCCGCCTCGACTGCGCCGAGGCGCCCCGCGAGCAGGCGGCGTCCTTCGTCGAGGCGGCCCGCCGGGCGACCTACGCCCACGGCATCGAGTTCCTGGTGCGGGTGCTGCCCGCTGACGGCGCCTGAAGAGTCTTTACTGGCCCAGATCGGCCGGCGGCGTGGCCAGCGCCGGCCCGGCCGACCGCGGCGGCGGCGCGGCGGCGCTCTGCTGTTCCGTGTCCTCGAGGTCCGGGTCGCGCCTGCCGCGCGAGCGCGCCGTGCCGGCGGTGCCGAAGGGCAGCTCGGGCATCATGTCGGGCTGGGCGGTGGGGGCGTGGGGCTCGTAAGGATGCCCGAGCGCGCGGTTGCAGGCGTTGACCCGCTGGGTCCCGATCGCGGCGGACAGGCCGAACAGGGCGGCGGCGCCCAGCCCCAGCCCCATCGCCAGGTTCGAGTCCTTCGTCATGCCGTAGGTGCCGGCGGCGAGACCGACCACCGACACACCGAGATCGGTGACGGGCCAGGCGGGCGTCGACGAGCAGGTGAATCCGGCCTTGCGCGCCGCCCGCGGCGGCGGACCGCTGGACAGCGCCACCGAGCAGCCGGCGCTGGTCGGCCCGGCGGCCAGCAACATCAAGAGCGCGGTGCGGCGCGGACCCTTCATGATCGACGGAGCAGGCATGGCCGTACCGAATAGAGTCGCATGGCGCGGCCGGCGGCGCGGCGAAAAGCCACCGCCCCGCTGAAACTTCTGGCCGGCGAGCAGCCCTCACCGTATGGCCGTCCTCACCGGGACGTCATTGGACGTGAAGCGTGGCGACGCGCGCCGCCTTGTTGCCGTCGGACGCGGTGAGGGGCTTCACGGGCAGCCGCTCCGGCCCCCGATACAACCCCACGATCAGGTGGTACTCGCCGGGAGGCAGGCCGGCCGTCGCGATCTTCAGGCGATCCAGGATCCGCTGCCCCTTGCGCCAGGCCTCGACGGGCAAGGCGCCGTCGACCGGCACGTGGTCGAGGTTGCGGAACAGGCCGTTCGGCCCCAGCAGGTGAAAGAAGAAACGCCAGCCGCCCGTCACGGGGCGCAGGCACTCGAACAGGAGCTTCGCCTCCACCTCCGTCCCGGGGGGAATCGCCTGGGACGTCACGTCCGCCCCGACGATCGACACCACGTCACCCAGGGTCGCCCCCACGACGAGCGGCACCGGCGGCGGGGCCGCCCCGGGGGGAAACACGCTCTCCCGCAGCCGCGCGGCGGCCTCGGGCGGGACCGAAAGCGCAGAGACCATGTTCTGCAGGTCGCGCTTCAGCGCCACGCACGGGGCCGCGGCGGCCCGACCCCACAGATCCCGCCGCTCCGCCGGGTCGACGCGCAGGTCGTAGCACTCCGTCGTGTTCTCCGGGGTCCAGTTCCACAGCAGGTGCCAGTCGGCCGTGACCAGGGCGCGCTTCTTCCCCCGCTCCGAGGTGACCTCCTGAAACACCGGTGGCGGCGGTGGCTCGCCCTGCCCCGCCAACTCGGGCAGCAGCGACCGCCCCAGAAAGCGCGGCTCGGCGGCGCCCCGGGCCAGGTTCAGCAACGTGGGCGCGATGTCGACGTGGCCGGCGGGCGTGGCGATGCGCCGGGGCGGCAGGCCCGGCACGCGCACGATCAAGGGGACCTTGGTCTGGGCGCTGTACAGATCGAAGCCGTGCTCGGTCACGCCATGCTCGCCGAAGCCCTCGCCGTGGTCGCCGGTGACGACGACCGCCGTCCGCTCCCACAAGCCCAGCTCTTTCAGCCGGGCCAGCACCCGGCCCACGTGCAGATCGGTGAAGCGGATCTCGCCGTCGTACAGATCCATGCGCTGATCGCCGAAGGGCAGCACCTCGGCGTGCGGTTCGTACGACAGGTGGGGATCGTAGAAGTGCACCCACAGGAAGAACTTCTGCCCCCGGTGCTGCTCGAAGAAGGCGATGGCGTCGTCCGCCATCTCGCGGGAAGAGGTGCCGCGAGACTCCATGGGGCCGTTGACGGCTCGGTGCAGGCTGGCGCGGTCGGCGCGGTAGTCGTCCACGCCCCGCTCGAAGCCGCGATGGTCGGCGAGCGCGAAGTAGTCGAAGCTGTAGTAGGCGCCGGTGAAGTAACCGGCGCCCTTCAGCGCCTCGGCCACGGTGCGCATGGACGGGGCGATGCGCGGCCACCAGATCGATTCGTCCCAGGTGATGGCCGACGGCCAGCGGCCGGTGGCGATGGCGGGCATCGAGTAACGGGTGGAGGGCGCGTGCGCCCAGCCGTTGACGAAGAAGCCGCCCTCCTGGGCCAGCGCGTCCAGCGCGGGCGAGGTGGGGCGCCCGTAGCCGTAGCAGCCCAGGTGATCGGCCCGCACGGTGTCGATGGTGATCAGCAGCAGGTTCAGATCGCGCGGCACGGCGTCCGGTACGGCGGCCAGCGGGCGCGGCGTCAGCACGGCCGCCGTGGCGTCGCGCCCGTCGCAGTCCTGGTCCACCCCGTCGTCCGGAAAATCGAGCACGCCGGGGTGCACGCTGGCGTCGCGGTCGTCGCAGTCACCACCGCCCAGCAGCGGCGAGTAGCCGTCGTGATCGAAGTCGATCAGCCGGCGCGCGGCGGTCAGGACGGGACCCACCAACCCCGCGTGTGCGGTGGCCTTGCGGGCGGGCTCGGACTCGCTGGTCAGCAAGGCCGAAAGGATCAGCGCGCTGCCCACGCCGGCCGCTGTCAGCTTCAGGGCCCGCCGGTGCAACCAGTAGCGCCACCCGGGACGCCGCGGCCGGCGCGCGAACCACCACGCCACGGTCAGACCCACCGAGGCGATGGCCGTCCCGCACAGCAGGTCCGTCCAGGGCAGGAAGCGCAGATCGTCCGACCACCGGCGGGCAAGCAGGATGGCGCCGCCCCCGCCATACACCAGGCCGGCGAGCAGCGCGGCGCGCCGGAAGCGCACCCGCAACGACAGCCGCTCGGTCATCAGCATCAGGGCCGGCAGGAAGGCAGCCACGAACGCGATCTGCGTGGTCAACTGCCGATTGGCCGGCCCCGCGGCGGGCAAGCGGCCCCGCACGGCCGCTTGCACCACCATGACCGCGCCGGCGATCATCACGAAGGGGACCAGCAGCAGGGCCGCCCGATCGGTCGGTCCCGGGTCGGGTGCCGGCCGCCGCTTCCTGACGGAGCACATGCGGGCCAGAGCGGGCGCGACCGCCATCGCCAGCACCGCCGCGCCGGTCATCGCCAGCGCCGTGACCCCGCCGGCCAGGAACCTGTTGCGCCGGTCCAGCGTCGCCATGAAGACCGCGGTGGTGGCCGCGGCCGTCAGCCCCCCGAACACGGTCAGGGAGACCATCACGGCCCAGGGCGTGGGGACACGCCGGCGGCCCCACACCGTCACGTGGCCCAGCATCATCACCGCCGCGGCGGTCACCAGGCCCAGCAGCGCGTCCACGGCCGCCGCCAGCAGGCAGGCCAGCGCGGTGGCCCGCAGGTCGACTCCGGTCACGACGGCCGCGCGCGCCCCGTCGACGGCTCCGGTCAAGGCCCCTGCGAGCAGGCCCGACCCGAGCGACGCCGTCCACCGGAAGCGCGCCGGCGAACGCCACACGGACTGATAGGGACGGACCACCGCGGGAATTCAACCATTAGGCCGCGCGCGCACCTAGTCCAAATGTGATGTCCGGCCAGGTCACGCAGGGGCCCGCGCGGGACGCCGGCCGGCTATCTCGTCGGGGTCTTGGGCGCCTCGGTGGGCGCCGGCTGCGCGATCACGCCGCTGTTGCGCTTCAGGACGACCACCGTGTCCAGCGACTGGACCTCGTTCGACTCGCGGGCGAAGACCTGCACCATGTTGCTGCCCTGCCACAGCGGCACATCGGCCTCGAAGTCCAGCTTGGTGCGGTCCCCGCTGGCCCGGTTCGACAGGTAGAAGACCTTCTTCATGGGGACCTTCGCGTCGCGGTTCCAGACGCGAACGTACACGTCGCGCACGATGCGGTCGTCGAAGGCGTGCCCCTTGATGTGGGCCGTCTCACCCGTGACGACCGACGGGGCCGAGACCGTCAGCACGGGCGGCGTCACCTGCCACTCCGGCTTGAACTCGGGGTGCGGCACCCCCCCCGTCTTCACGTCGTTCATCGCCACGAAGGCGGTCCGATCCTTCTCGATCTCGACGCGGGTGAAGGTGCCGGTCGGGGTGGTCACCTTGCCGGTCACCTTGAACGCGGTCCCCTTGGCGGCGCGCCCCACGATCAGCGCGCCGTCGCCGGCCGCCTCGCGCAGGGGGATGTCGTCACGGGCCACGGTGACCGTGCCGCTGGCCACCTCGGGGGGGGAGCCGCCGGGCGCCACCTTCACCTTGATCTTGTCGGTCACCGACTCGCCCAGGATGGTGTCCCCCACGGCCAGCTCCAGCTGGTACTCGTCGCCCTTGAAGGCCTGCCCGACCTCGTAGACGAACGAGAAGGTCTTCGACTCGCCCGGCGCCATCTCCTTCGCATCGAACCGGCCGGCCGTGATGAGGATCCCCTCCTGGCCCGAACCGTTCCTCAGCACCGCCTCGGTGTGCAGGGCCCGGCCCATGCCGATGTTCTTGACCGTCACCAGGGTGCGCACCTGCTCGCCGCGCTGGACCTGGCCGTCCTTGTTCCCCTTCACGTCGTCCACCGTCTGGTAGGTGTAAGCGAAGCGCGGGCGCGCCTTGCCCTCGATGTTCAGCGTCACCTCGGCCGGGCTGGCGTTCACCGGCCGCGCCGACGACAGCGTCCCCTTGATCACGTCCGTGCGCGTGAAGGACGAGGCCGGGACCTTCACCACCAGGTCGTACGACTTCGACTCGCCCGGGGCAATCTTGCCGAACACCATCTCGTTCTCGTCGAACACCGGGCTGTCGCTCTCCAGCGAGGCGCGCACGCGGTAGGCGATGGAGCTGCCCACGTTCTTCACCACGCCGTGAATCTTCACGTTGGTGCCTGCGCCCACCTTGGCCTCGGCGCGCTTGTCCATGTCCAGCGTCAGCGCCAGCTGCGGCGAGCCGGCCGTGGCGGGCGCCACCGACCAATCCACGCCCAGCTTCTCCAGGGCCTGGGACAGCTTCTTGTCCTCGGCGGCGTGGACCTTGTCCAGGAACGGCTTGGCGGCCGCCAGCAGCTCGTGGCGGCGGATCCCCTTGGCCTGGGCCAGGAAGTCGCGCGCGAACTCCATCAGGAAGTCGGTCTTCTGGTCGGCGTCGTCGTCGGCCGCGTCCTCATCGTCCTCGTCGGCCGGCGTCTCGTCATCGTCGTGGGCGTGCTTCTTGTCGCCCGGCTTGGGCGCCAGCAGGTACGACACCTCCTCCATCGGCTTCTCGCCGTGGCGGGCGCTGGGATGGTCCAGGTGCCATTCGTAGTCCGCCTCGCGCCGCTTGTGCGCCGAGGACTGCAGGCGGATCCAGGACCGCTCGCCCTCCTTCTGCACCAGCATGGGGACGGTCTCGATGTCGGGGACCACGCCCACGCCCTGGATCGACACGTCGCCGGGCGTCAGGTACTGCGCGGTGGTCAGCTTCAGCCCCAGCTTGTCGTCCTCGGACTTGTCGCCGAACGGCACCGGCGACTGGATGTCGAACAGCACCTGCACCGACCCCTTGCCGAAGGTGTCCTCGCCGATGATCACGCCGCGATCCAGGTTCTTCAGGGCGCCCGCCACGATCTCGCTGGCGCTGGCCGAGTTCTGATTGACCAATACGGCCACCGGCACGTTCGGCTCGTGCCCGCTGTCGCTGGCGGTCTCGTCCTTGCGCTGGGCGCCGCCCACGCCGACCATGGAGACCAGCGTCCCGCTCTTGATGAAGGCGTCCGACACCTTCTGGGCCTGCTCGTAAAGGCCGCCCGGGTTCCCGCGCAGGTCCATGATGATGCCGCGCACGTGCTCCTTGTCGAACATGGCCAGCGCATCGGAGAGATCGCTGGCGCTGTTGGCGGAGAAGTGCTGCATGTGGAAGTAGCCGATCTTGGCGGGCGGTCCCGCCTGCGAGACCAGCTGCCCCGGCCCGGTCGGCACGGTCAGGACCCGCGGCGCCGGATCGATGGCCGGCGGCCGGATGAAGGCGCGCGTGATGGTGAACTTCTTGGACCCCGGCATCCCCTCGCGTTCGACGTAGACGTCGACCGCGGTGTCGACGTCACCCCGCAGCCGCTCGACGGCCTCGTTCAGGGTCATGTTCATCGTCGACTCGTTGTTGATGCGGACGATGTGATCCTTCGGCTTCAGGCCGACGCGGATGGCCGGCGTGTCCGGCATGGGCCGCTTCACCGTGATGCGGTTCTTCTTGTCCATCTCGATGACGATGCCCAGCCCCCCGAACTTGCCCTGGGTCTGCGTGCGCATGTCCTTGTACGTCTCGACGTCCAGCAGCACCGAGTGCGGATCCAGCGTGTACAGCATGCCGTTGGTGGCGGCCATCTCGATCTCGACCAGGCGCCGTGCCTCCTCCTTCTCGGGGACGGGCTGCAGGTTCGGCTGAACGAAGCGGAAGATCTCCTGCAGGGTGCTGCGCAGGCTCCAGGGCGCGTCGACCTTCTCGATCGAGAACACGCGCTGCTGCCCGTTCACCTTCACGGTCACCTGCTTGGGGTCACGCTCGGGCCAGCGGTCGATCAGGATCTCGGGCACGTCACGCTGCACGAAGTCGAGCGATCCCACCAGCATGCGCTTGGGATCCAGGCGGTTCTTGTCGAAGTAGTTCTCGCGCACGTAGAACAGCGTCTTCGAGAAGATTGGCAGCTGCGACAGGTCGTACTTGCTGGCGGCGCCCCGGGGGGCGGCGCGCAGGTTGGGATCGGCGCCCACGTGCAGGCCGTCGCCCCCCTGTCGGATGGTCAGCACCAGCGCCGCAGCGCAAGCCGCCAAGAAGATCAGGACCTTGCTGAAGCGGCGCATGCGCGACTCCGGGGATGAAGGGGGTGACGACGAGGGACCTGCTGGAGATGGACCGTCGAGGAAATCCATAGCGGTGGAAACTCTCAATGATAACGACTGATTCCCCCTAACGCACGGGAATTGCCGGCCCCACCCCGATCTGGCCGGAAATGCGGGCGCCGGGGGGCGGGGCCGGTCGCATATACTGCCCCGTCCCCATGGCCGCTGACGATCCGTCCCCGGGCCGGCTGTACGTGATCGCCACGCCGCTCGGCAACCCCGCCGATCTGTCGCCGCGGGCCCGCCAGGCGCTGGAGCGCGCCGACGTCATCCTGGCCGAGGACACCCGCAGCGCGCGGCGACTGATGCTGGAGGCGGGGCTCTCCCCCGGGTCCCGCACCATCGTCTCTTGCTTCGACGCCAACGAGGCCGAGCGAGCGGCCGAGGCGGTGGCGTGGGTGGCGGCGGGCCGGCGCGTGGCCGTGGTGTCCGAGGCAGGCACCCCGCTGGTCTCGGACCCCGGTTTCCGGGTGGTGGCGGCGGTGGCGGCCGCCGGGCTGCGGGTCGAGCCCATCCCGGGCCCGTCGGCGATCCTGGCGGCCCTGATGGGCGCCGGGCTGTCGCCCGATCGGTTCACCTTCCTGGGATTTCCGCCGCGCAAGCGGGGCCCGCGGCGGCGGTTGTTCGAGTCCGTTCGCACCCATCCCTTCACGCTGCTGCTGTACGAGTCGCCGCTGCGCACCGGCGAGACGCTGGCTGACCTCGGCGAAGTGTTGGGCGCCGATCGTCGCGCCTGCGTTGCCCGCGAGCTGACGAAGACCCATGAAGAGTTCGTGCGCGACACGCTGGGGGCGCTGGCCCACCGATACCGGGACGAGCGCCCGCTGGGCGAGATCACGATCGTCGTGGCGGGTGCGCCCGAGACGGCGGCGCCGTGGACCGACGACGAGGTGATCGAGGAGGCACGCCAGCTGCTGGCCGCTGGGGCCACCGCCCGCGACGCCGCGGATCAGTTGACCCCGCTGGCGCATCGCCCGCGGCGCGAGATCTACGCCCTAGTCAGCGCCCTGCCCCGTGCCCCCAGCGACAGCTGAGGACGCCGCTGGGCCCTACGCCTGATCGCGCAGGCCGAACTCCTTCATCTTCGTCTGCAGGCTCTTGCGGGAGATCTTCAGGATGCGGGCCGCCTGCGTCACGTTGCCGTTCGTCTCCTCCAGCGCGCGCACGATCAGCTCGCGCTCGACCCGCTCCGTCTCGGCGCGCACGGCCTCCTTCAACGACCCGGCGGAGACAGCGGGCATCGCGGTCAGCGTCGTGGGGCCGGAGGAACCGACGCCCACGCCGGACACGTCGTCATCGTCGGCGTCCGCGGGCGGGGCGGCAGGCGCCCGCGCGGGCGGCGGCGGGGGCGGCGTCGCCGCGGCCCCGCTGGCGTCGGCGTGCTGCACCATCTCGGGCGGCAGATCGCGGGCGCGGATCAGCGGCCCCTCGCAGAACAGCATGGTCCGCTCCATCAGGTTCTCGAGCTCGCGGATGTTGCCCGGCCAGTGGTAGGCGATCAGGCAAGCGACCGCGTCGGGCGTGATGCCGGTGATCTGCTTCTTCAGCCGGTCGTTGAACTTGGCGATGAAGTGCTCGGCCAGCAGCGGGATGTCCTCCCGCCGCTCGCGCAGCGGCGGGATGTGGATGGGCACCACGTTCAGCCGGTAGAACAGGTCCTCGCGGAACGCCTCTTCCTGGATCTCGTGGGCCAGGTCGCGGTTCGTGGCCGTCACCAGCCGCACGTCCACCTTGATGGTCTTGATGCCGCCCACCCGCTCGAACTCGGACTCCTGCAGCACGCGCAGCAGCTTCACCTGCATCTCCACCGGGATCTCGCCGATCTCGTCCAGGAACAGCGTGCCCCCGTGGGCCAGCTCGAAGCGGCCCGGCTTGGCGCCCACCGCCCCGGTGAAGGCGCCCTTCTCGTAGCCGAACAGCTCCGACTCCATCAGCGTCTTGGGGATGGCGGCGCAGTTGATCTTGATGAAGGGGCCCTTGTGGCGGGATGAGTTCTCGTGCAGCGCGCGCGCGATCAGCTCCTTGCCGGTGCCGGATTCGCCGGTGATCAGCACGGTCGAAGGCGTGTCGGCCACCTTCTCGACCACGGCGAAGATCTGGCGGATGGCGGGCGCGCTGCCGATCAGGCGGAAGCGACCCCGCCCCGAGGGCTCCTCGGGCCGGGCGTCCCGGCGCGCCAGCTCGTGGGTGCGCATCGCCTTGGCGACGATCTGCCGGATCTGCTCCTGCTCGAACGGCTTCTCCAGATAGTCGAAGGCGCCCAGCTTCACCGCCTCGACGGCGCTCTCCACCGAGCCGTGGGCGGTGATCATCACCACCGGCACCTCGGGGAAGTCCTGCTGCAGCTTGCGCAGCAGGCCCATCCCATCCAGCCCCGGCATCTTCAGGTCCGTGATGACGGTGTGAATGTCGCGGTTCATCTCGGACACGGCGTCCGGGCCGTTGGCGGCCGTGACCACCTCGTAGCCCTCGCGCCGCAGGATCGCCTCCAGCACGCGCCGCATGTTCAGCTCGTCATCGGCGACCAGCACACGCTTTCGATCAAGCTCCATGGCACCCACGGCCGGTCACTCTACTAGGAAAACGCGCCGGAGCATTCACCGCCTCAGGTCTTGGGCGCCAGCAGAGCGGCCGGCAGCGGCGTGTTCGCCGCTGAAGAGGCCGGCGGGGCCGCCACCACCGGCGGCGGCGTGACGTCGGAGGCGACGCCCGCCGGAACGGCGCTGGCCCGCGCTCCCACCAGGAGGGGTGGCGGCGTGGCGGGCCCCGGCAGCGACCACACGGGCCGGGGCAAGGCGGGCACGGCGGGCTTCTTCTCGATGTACGCCGAGTAGGCGTCGGACTCGACCGGCAGCAGCACGGTGAAGGTGGCGCCCATCCCGGGCTGTGAGCGCACCTCGATGGTCCCGCCGTGGTTCTCGATGATGCGCTGGCTGATGGGCAGGCCCAGGCCGGTGCCCTTCTCCTTGGTGGTGAAGAAGGGGATGAACAGGTTGCGCAGATCGCCGGGGGGAATGCCCACTCCGGTGTCGCGAAAGCGCACCTCGAGAAACGCGGCGGCGGCGCCGCGCCGGGTGGCGCGGCGGATGGCGGTGGAGACGAACAGGCGCCCGCCGTCGGGCATGGCCTGCAGCGCGTTCAGGGACAGGTTCAGGAACACCTGCACCAGCTGCTCGGCGTCGGCGCGCACGGGAGGCAGGCCGTCCACCAGGCTGGGCACCACTTCGATCCCCTTGCCGGCGCTCTCCTTGGCCAGCAGGTGCAGCGTCTTGCGGACGACGTCGTTGACCTCCAGGGGCTCCTGCTCGCCGCGGTAGGGCCGGGCGTAGTCGAGGAACTGCGACACGATGTTGTTCAGCCGGTTCACCTCCTCGACGATGATGTTCAGGAACTCCTTCGTGCCGGCGGGATCCAGGCCCCCCTGCCCCGCCGCCTCGGGCTGCAGAAACTGGGCGGCCCCCTTGATGGCCCCCAGGGGGTTGCGGATCTCGTGCGCCAGGCCGGCCGCCATCTGCCCCAGGGCCGCCAGGCGGTCGCGCTCCTTCATGCGCTCGTACACCTGCGAGTTCTGCAGCGTCACGCCGATGGACAGGGCCACCCCGCGAAACAGCTCGATCTCCTCCGACGAGTAAGCCTCACGCAGGCGCTCGTCGCGCAGCACCAGCGCGCCCAGCAGCTGGTCCTCGCCGGTGATGGCCAGCGCCACCGAGCCATGCATCTGCTCCAGCGTGCGCATCATCAGCTGCAGGCTCTCCTTCTCGTCGCTCGACACGGACCGGCGGGCCGCCAGCTCGCGCTCGATCCCCTCCAGCGAGATGGTGCCCGCCCGCCGCATGCGCTCGAAGAAGGCGCGGTGGGTGACGGCGTCGAAGCGCGCCTCGGGCTTGGGGCCCACGTGCCCCTCCAGCTCGAAGCCCGACCCATCCAGGTCGACGAAGTACACCGAGGCGTGGGTGATGCGCCGCGAATCCTCCAGCGCCGCCAGCACTCGGGGCACCAGCACCCGCACGTCGATGACGTTGGCCAGCTCGGACCGCAACATCTCGATGCGCCGCAACAGCTCGTACTTCTCCTGGAACATCCAGCGGTTGATGGTGCCCTCCACGCGCCCGCGCAGCGGCTCGACCATGATGACGATGGCCGTCGACGCGATCAGCGTGTTGAAGAAGAACAGGCCGTTCTCGTCGGGCTGCACCCACCGCACCAGGACGCCGTAGATCAGCGTCAGGATGAAGACCAGCGTTCCCAGCACCAGCATCCGGCCCAGCAACTCGTTCAGGTCCAGCAGCCGGTAGCGAATCAGGTTCTGCGACAGAAAGTACAGGTAGACGATGACCAGCAGGTTGCCCAGCGCCAGCGCGTTGGGGATGGTCTCCAGCAGGCTGGCCGTCACCGTCGTGAATCCGCCCACCACCAGGTAAAGCAGCCGCTTCTTCTCGACCTTCGACGGCGTCCCCAGGTAGCGCCGGTACAGATAGAACACCGACAGGTACAGCCCCGCGAAGACATAGGCGGTGAAGGCGGCGCGGAACCAGAAGGTCTCGTGCACCGGCTCGATGAAGCGCGAGAACAGCAGCGCCAGGTAGGCCAGCGCCGCCAGCACCACCGTGGCCCGCGACAGCGGCGGCGGCCCCGCGTCGTCGCCCAGGAACGCCTGAAAGAACCGCTGCGCCGTGGCAGGCAGCGACACCGCGATCACAAAAGACGTCCATTGCAAGAACGCCGAGCCCAGCCCCTTGGCGAGAAAGGCCAGGAAACAATAAAGCGAAATGTTGAACGTGAACGTGGCGAACAGGACGTGCGCGCGGCAGCGGGGATCGCGCAGCAAGACCGATCCGCCGATCGCAAAGCTGACGATGGCGACGACCAGGAGCGCAAGTTGCTGAATTCGCACGGCGTCGCCAGTTTACCAGCCCCGCTGCGGCAGCGAGGCCCGGTGTCGATCGCGCAACGACGGGGTGTCGCCCTCGTGGCACCCCCGGGGCCGGCATGACCCGCCTCTTTTGCTGGGCATTGCGGGCTCTGCTAAATTGGAAATGATCGTCGAAAGCGAGCTCATGACGAACGCTGCGGTCCTGGTTCTCAACCGAAATTACCAGCCGATCCACGTCACGAACGTCAAGCGGGCGTTCACGCTGCTGTACCTGGGGGTGGCCCGGGTCATTGACCAGCAGTTCCGCACCTTCGACTTCGAGAGCTGGGCCCAGCTGTCGGCGGAGACGGGCGGGCCCGGTTCGGGCGACGGTTCGGACTACGTGCACACCGTCAGCCGCGCCATCCTGGTGCCGCGCGTGATCGTGCTGCAGGTCTACGACCGGATGCCCCGCACCAAGGTGCGGTTCTCCCGCTACAACATCTACCTGCGCGACGGCAACATGTGCCAGTACTGCGGCCGCGAGCTGCCGCGCACCGACCTGAACCTGGATCACGTGATCCCGCGCGCCCAGGGTGGCCGCACCACGTGGGAGAACGTCGTCTGCTGCTGCATCGACTGCAACCTGTCGAAGGGCGCGCGCACGCCCGAGCAGGCCGGTCTGACGCTGCTGAAGCAGCCGGTGCGCCCGCGCTGGACGCCCACCTTCCGGGCCCACTCGGGCAAGGTCCGCTACCGCGAGTGGCTCCCCTTCCTGGGCGTGGCCGACGCCTCGTACTGGAACGTCGAACTGAAAGACGAATGACCCGGGCGGCCGTCGCCCGAATCGCGTCGGGGGAAATGACGTCCTGCCCGTGACGTGTCACCATCGCGGGTGGCATGACAGAGAAGCCCGAGTTTCCGGACGAGTTCGAGGACGAAGCGCCCGACGAGCAAGACCAGTCCGTCGACGTCCCGATGCCGGAAGCGGATCAGGAGACCGCTGCCGCTGCCCCCGCGGCCCCTGAACCTGACAGCGCCTCGCCGCCGAGCGGACAGGCGCCGGGCGGCCCGACGCCGGCCATGCCTGCCACCGTCCCCCTGGTCGCCGAGGCGGCCCGGGCTTCCGCCGACGACGACGAGGCGCTGCCCATCGAATCGCCCGATGATCCCGCGGCCGAGGACTCCGGCCGGCAAGTCGCTGCGCGACCGCGCGGCGCGGAAGAGGCCGAGACCACCGCCGAGCGGCCCTTTCGCCCGTCGACCGACGACGAGCCGACGCCCCACCTGATCGCGATCGGCTCCGGTCGCGGCGGGGCCGGCAAGTCGCTGCTGGCCGCCAACATGGCGGTGTACCTGGCGCAGATGGGCAAGCGGGTGGTGGCCGTGGACGGCGATCCGGCGGGCGGCACGCTCCATCACATGCTGGGCGCCGGGCGCCCCACCCGGGGTCTGGCCAGCTTTCTGCGCGGCCACGCCACCAGCCTGGAAGAGCTGGCCGTGGACACGCCTGTCGCCGGCGTCCGCCTGATCGGCGGCGAGTTGCAGCCCTTCGGCGCCCCGAAGCCGAAGATGGGGGCCAAGCCGCTGCTGACCGCGCTGCGCGGCCTGGCCGCCGACATCGTGGTGATCGATACGGGGCCGGCCGACGTTCCGCTGTCCATCGACCTGTGGCTGGGGGCCGACACCCCCATCGTCGTCACCCTGTCCGATCCGCCGTCGATCGAGGCCACCTATCGCTTCGTGCGCACCGGTTTTCTGCGCAAGGTCCGCGGTGAGCGCGGCGTGGACAAGCTGCAGGCCCAGCTGGGCCGGGTGCTGCCCGCGCCGCTCGACCTCTACCGGGCTGCCGCCGACGCGGGACGGACCGAGCCGGCGGAGGCGGGGACCGCCGACGGGGGACCCGCGCGAGCTCCGGCCGCCCGCTCGTCGGCGATGGCGACCGCGCTGGCGCAGGCCATGGCCACGTACCGGCCGCGCTTCGTGGTGTCGCAGACCCGCTCGCTGGGCGACACGCGGCTGGGGTCGCAGATGGCGATGGCGGCGCACCGGCGGCTGGGCCACCGCCTCGAGTACCTGGGGCACATGGAGGCGGACGAGACCGTGACGGCCGCGTCACGCCGCCACCGGCCGGTCATGGCGGAGTTCCCGGAGGCGAAGATCTGCAAGAACATCGAGCGGGTCGTGCGGCGCATCCTGTCGACGGAAGCGGACCGACCGGCCCCCATGCCCATCCGCCTGGAGGAGGATCAGACCTTCTACGAGGTCCTGGAGACCCAGCCGGGCGTGAGCGACGAGGAGGTGCGGCGGGCCTATCGCCTGATGAAGGAGATCTACGCCAGCGGTTCGCCGGCGGTGTTCGGGCTGTACGACGAAGCCGAGCTGGCCGCTCTGCACGCGCGCGCCAACGCCGCGCACGACACGCTGTTCGCGCCGGAGCGCCGGCGCCTGTACGACCTGTCGCTGCCCGAGGCCGACCTGGCGCGGGCGGTCCGCTGGGCGGCGCAGGCCCCGCGGGAGAGCGGCGTGCCCAGCCCCAGCCGGAACGACGCCGGCTCGGGCGTCCCGGTCGTGGACCCCACCGCCGAGATCACGGGGGCGTTGCTGAAGAAGATCCGCGAGGCCAAGGGGCTCGAGCTGTCGGAGGTCGCGCAGCGCACGAAGATCGCCGAGCGCCACCTGCGGGCCATCGAAGCGGAGAAATTCGACGAGCTGCCGGCGCCGGTCTACGTGCGCGGCTTCGTCACGCAGATGGCGCGCTTCCTGCGCATCGACCCCGCCCGCGCCGCCGAGGGCTACCTGCGCCGCTTCCACGACGCGAACGGCCCCGGCGGCGGCTCCCCGGCCCTGAAGGAGATCTGACCGGGCTCGGTGCGAGCGACCAATCGCTCTACCCCCCGCAGCCCGCCTTCTTGGGGTTCTTGCAGCAGTCGAGCGCGGTCTTTGCTTCCTTGACCTTGTCCTTGGCGGCCGCGGTGTCGGCCTTTGCCTTCTCCTTCAGCGGCTTTTCACACTCCAGCTTCTCCTTGCCCTTCTTGTCGGCACAGCTCGAGAGATCTGGCTTGATGGATGCCTTCACCGCGGCGTGGGCGTCTTCGAGGGCCTTCTTCTGCTCCGAGCAGTCGGGCTTGGCCGGCGCGTCCTCGGCGAAGGCCACGCTGAACGAGCCGAGCAGGGTGGCGCACATGACAGCCATGAGTGTCGTCTTCATCGGGGCTCCTTGCTTGTGATGTGATTGGGTGACCGGACGCAGTCTAGCGCTAGTGGCAGGGAGCGAGGACCGCCGCCATCGCCGGACACCCTTGCGCCAGGCGGTCACACGGTGGCGAAGCACGGGAGGCTCACCCCCAGCCCGCGACCGAAGCGATTGAGCGCCCCGATCCGGTCTCTGCAGTGAGAGCGCTAGAAGTTGAGCTTGCGCATCACCGCCCGCGGGAGGAGGCGGATGATGAACATGATCAGGGACCAGGGGCGCGGGACGTAGGCGACGGGCTTCTTCTTCTCGATGGCCGTGAGGACCAGCTTGGCGACCTTGTCCGGATCGCCCGCGAACGGCGGCGCGGGTAGACCGGCCGTCATGCTGGTCTTCACGAAGCCCGGCTTGACGCTGACGACCGTCAGGCCCTGGGCGCTGAACTTGTGGTCCAGACCCTCGAGGTAGCGCGACAGGCCGGCCTTGGCGGCGCCGTAGATGATCACCGGCTTGCGGCCCCGCTCGCCCGCCACCGAGCTGAACACGCACAGCGTGCCGCCGCCAGCCGCCAGCAGTCGCTTGCGCGCCGCCTCGCAGAAAAGGATGGTGCCCGTGAAGTTCACGTGCAGCAGCTGCGCCGCGAAGACGGGATCGGCCTCCAGCTTGTCCTGCGTCGCGAACAGTCCCCCCGTCACGATCACGGCGTCCACCTTGCCCAGGGCCTTCTCGGCCGCGTCCAGGGCAGCGTCGAAGGTCGCCGGCTGGGCCAGATCGCAGGTGGCGCTGCCCACGCTGTACAGCGCGCGGCTGCCCCTCACCTCGAAGTCACGCGCGCTGCGGGCCACATCGCCGGCGTCACGGCCCAGCAAGAACAGCTCGTGCTTCTGCTCGATGAGCAGGCGCCCCAGCGCGCGCCCCATCCCCTTGGTGGCGCCCAGCAGGACCACCTTCACGCCGTGCGGCTCCGCGGCGCAGGCGAGAGGCCCGACGACGAGGCGTCGTGGACCTCGTCCGGCACGCGACTGGTCCCGGGCGCCGGATCGTCGCCCAGCACACGCACCGACTGGCGGCTGCGGAACTTCCGCTCGGGATCCCAGCGCCGGCGAATGGCCTCCCACTCCGCCAGGCGGGGCTCCATGGCGCGGAAGTGCGCCGCCCGCGTGAAGGCGTCCTTGGCCAGATACACGCGTCCGCCCTCCCGGATCACGAACTCGTTCAGCGCGTCGATCAACGCCTGCGTGCGATCGTTGACGGCGAAGTCGACGGCGATGGAGATGCCGGGCCGCGGGAAGGACAGCAGCCCGATGCCCTGGGGCCCGTGGTCCTTGATCACGCAGACCGGCGACGCCGCGTGGTGCGCCTGCATCAACTGCAGGAAGCGGCGCGCGACGTCCGGACCGGCCTCGTTGGGCAGCAGGCACTGGTACTGCGTCAGGCCGCGCCGTCCGTAGGCGCGGTTCCAGTTCAGCACCTGGTCCAGCGGATAGAAGTAGCTCTCCGGATGGATGATCCCCTTCCGCACCGGCGCGTAATGCTTCCAGTACGTCAGCGCGTTGAACGCGCGGATGGACAGCCGGTTGATCAGCCCGCTCGGCAGGTCGAAGGGAACATTGCGCTCGCGCTTCAGGGGCGGGGGAAAAGGCGGCGCCTCCTTGGGGTCGGCCCAGCGCCCCTTGATCAGGATGCCGCGCCCCAGATGCCGCCCCCGCTTGGTGCAATCGATGAATCCGACCGTCTGCGGCCAGGTGCTGGACGACTCTTTCAGCGCCGCGATGTACGCGTCGATGTCGGGGACGCGCACGCTCTCGAAGTAGATCCACGGCGAAGGGATCCGCTTCAATCGCACCGCCACCTCGAGTATGTGGCCGGTCAACCCCATGCCGCCGATGGTGGCGCGGAAGAGATCGCGCTCCTTGGTCGGCGAGCAATCGATGATGCGGCCGTCGGCCACGCGCACGCGCAGGGACGTCACGTGCTGTCCGAAGCAGCCGTCGCGGTGGTGCCCCTTGCCATGGATGTCGGCGGCCACCATGCCCCCCAGCGTGACGAACTGGGTGCCGGGAGAGACCGGGGTGAAGAAGCCGCGCACCAGGAACAGGCGAACGATCTCGCGCAACGACAGCCCCGCCTCGGCGCGCAGGATGCCGCTGTCGGGATCGAAGCTGAGGATCCGATCGGCCAGGATCGAGCCCGCCACCCGCGGATCGCCCTGCGCCGGCAACGAGGCGTCACCGTAAGAACGTCCCAGACCGCGCGACAACGGGACGTCCGTGGTGATGGACGCCAGATCCTCGGACAGGATCTGATGAGCGGAGACGGTGGGAACCCGTCCCCAACCCGAAAGTCTTTCTTCGCGGGGGCGCCGCATCACGACGCAACGAATCTACCACCGCAGCCGATTTTCGTTTCCCGGTTGCTGCCGATTTCCAGTTTTGCATCGGGGCCACCAGTGCCACAATGCCCCCCTTCCTGCGAACGCGGGCCCATGGATCCGGAAAACGCACCTCGGCAGCTTTCGTTACACCTGGACGACGACGCGCGATTGCGCGCCGTGCTGGCCGACCTGCAGGTGGGCGTCGTCATCACCGGGCCGGACGCGGGGCTGTGGTTGACGAACCAGGCGGCCCTGGACCTGCTGGGGCTGACGGAGAATCAGCTGCGCGGCGAGGAGGACGTCGACCCGGCCTGGTCGGTGGTGCACGAGGATGGCTCGGCCTTCTCGCCCGACACCCAGCCGCTGGCGGTGGCGCTGGCGACCGGCAAGGCCGTGCGCAACGTGGTGATGGGGGTCTATCACCCCCGCCGGCGCGAGCGCGTCTGGCTGCTGGCCACCGCCGATCCGCAGCTGGGCGAGGACGGCGCCGTGCTGCAGGTGGTCCTGACGTACAGCGACATCACCGATCGCCGCGGCTTCGAGGCCCGGCTGGCGGTGACCGACCGCCTGGCCGCCATGGGCACGCTGGCCGCCGGCATCGCCCACGAGATCAACAACCCCCTCGCCTACATCACCGCGAACCTGGCCTACGCGGAGGAGGAACTGGGCGACCCGGCGGCGCTGACCGACCCGCGGCGGCTGATGGAGATCCGGCTGGCGCTGCAGGAGGCCCGCGACGGCGCGACCCGGGTGCGTAACATCGTCACGGACATGCGGGCCCTGGCGCGCGGCGACAAGATGCACCGGCCCACCGACGTCATCCATGTGTTGAAGGCGGCCATCGCCGCGCTGGCCAGCGAGATCCGCCCGCGGGCCAAGCTGATCACCAAGCTGAACCCGCTGCCCCCCGTGAACGGCGACGAGGCCCGGCTGGGCCAGGTGTTCATCAGCCTGCTGCTCAATGCGTCGGAGGCGCTGAACGCCGACTCACCCGCCGAGAACGAGATCACCGTCACGACGGCGGTGGAAGGGCATCGGGCCGTGACGGTCGAGGTCCGGGACACCGGCGTGGGCATCGCCCCCGAGCTGCACCAGCGGATCTTCGAGCCGTTCTTCAGCGTCAACCCGGTGGGCAAGGGGAAGGGCCTGGGCCTGGCCATCTGCCACCACATCATCACCGAGATGGGCGGCACCATCACGGTCGAGAGCGTTCCCAATCAGGGCACGACGTTCAAGGTCACCCTGCCCACCAGCGTGGAGCGGGCCGAGGTGAAGCCGGTCCCCGACGAGCCCGTACCGGCCTGACCAAGCGCCCGCGGCGGGCTCTCACTCCGGGGGCGTGAACTCGATCAGCAGCTCGACGCGGCGGTTCGCCTCTCGGCCGGCCGGCGTGGCGTTGTCGCCCAGGGGCCGGGTCGAGCCGTAGCCGGCAGCGGCCAGCAGCTTGCCGTCGACGTTGTGGGCGTGCTGGATGTAGCTGGCGACGGCCGCCGCGCGCGACGACGACAGGTCCCAGTTGTCGCGATAGCGCGTGCTGATCAGGCGGCTCTCGTCGGTGTGCCCCTCCACCCGGATGGGCATGCCCACCGCCACCATCTCCGCGGCGATGACGTCCAGCACCGGGATCATCTCGGGGCGGATGGCGGCCTGATTGGCGTCGAAGAAGTGCGAGGCGGACAGCCGCACCGTCAGCTTGTCGCGATCGACGTCGATCTGCACGTGCGTCTCGGGGCGCGTCTGCAGGAACCGCTTCAGGCGCCGCTCGATCCGCTTGCGCAGGTTCTGGGCCTCGTCCTCGCGCTTGGTGCGGGGGCGCTGCTCCATGCCGTTCGGCTGTGACTTGCAGCGGCCGCCTTCCGTGGGGGGGCCCTCGAAGCGGTTGCGGAACTCGATGCCGCCCGAGCCCTTGAAGTGCATGGCGAACTTGATCGAGTTGGTGACCTGCACCAGCTTCTTGTTGTCGACGCGGCTGGTGGCGTACAGCACCACGAAGAAGGCGAACAGCAGGGTGATGAAGTCGGCGTACGAGACCAACCAGCGCTCGTGGTTCTCGTGCTCCTCGTGGTGTTGCTTCTTAGCCACAGCCGGTCACTTGTGGTCCTTGTCGCCCTCTTTGGGCGCGTGGTGACCGGAGTACGAGGCCAGCTTCTCTTCCAGCACGCGGGGGTTCAGGCCCGCCTGGATGGACAGCACGCCCTCGGCGATCAAAGTCTTGCGCTCCTTCTCGACGCCGATCTTTCGCTTCAGCTTGTTGGCGATGGGAAGAAAGAGCAGGTTCGCGGCGCCCACGCCGTAGACGGTGGCCACGAAGGCGGTGGCGATGCCGCCGCCCAGCTTGGACGGGTCGGACAGGTTCTCCATGACGTGGATCAGGCCCAGCACGGCGCCCAGGATGCCTACGGTGGGGGCGAAGCCGCCCGCCGACTCCCACACCTTGGCGGCCACGCCGTTGCTCTCGAACTCGTGGTGGATCTCCGTCTCCAGCGAATCGCGGGCGATGGCGGCGTCCACGCCGTCCACCAGGAAGCCGACGGCCCGCTTCAGGAACGGCTCCTTGATCTCGCTCAGCTTCTGCTCCAGGGCCAGCACGCCTTCTCGGCGGGCCACCGCGGCCAGATCGACGATCTGCTTGATCAGCTCGGCCGAATCGCTCTTCTTGCTCTTGAAGGCCAGGCCGCCCATCTTCGCGCCCTTCAAGAAGTCGGGCATGGGGAAGGCCACGGCACAGGCGCCGATGGTTCCACCGATGACGATGATGGCGGCGGTGGCTTGCACCAACGAGCCCGCGTGCCCACCCTCGATCGCCTGACCGCCCAGGATGCAGGCGATGGCGAAGACGATCCCGCCTATCGTTGTGATGTCCATGCTGCGCTATCAGTCCTTGTCTCGACCTTGCTGCTCTTGACCATGCGGCCGCTCACGCTGCGGTGACTCCACGGGCGACGGCGCCGCCCGGTGAGGGCCGCTCAGCGCGGCCGCGATGTCATCCGTATCGGCCCGAAAGCCGGGCCCCTGAAGGGCACGGTGCCGAAACCTCACGGCGCGGTCGACCACCTCCTCGACCGACTCCCGCACCATGATGCGGTCCCCCGTGGTCAGGGTCAGCACCGTGTCGGGAATCTTTTCGACGGTGACGATCAGGTCGCAGTTCACGACCACCTCGGTGCCGTCGAATCGCGTCAAGAAGATCATGCGGTTGTACATCCTCGTACTTTGTGTTCCTGCTGTGTGTGCCTTGGACCAGGTGCCGCCGCGACGCCGGGGTGTGGGCGGAACTCCGCCGGGCCCCAGACGAGCCGGTTCAGCGTCACCCGCCCGCGGGAGCGGCCTCCCGCGGGCGGTTTCAATCAACCCAGGATCACCAGGGCGGGCCCGCGACCGGGCCCGCCGTCGAAAACTAGCGCTTCAGGTTCATGAGCTCCTGCAGCAGGGCGTCCGCCGTGGTGATGGTCTTGGCGTTCGCCTGGTAGTTGCGCTGCGCGGTGATCATGTGGATGAACTCGTTCGACAGGTCGACGTTCGAGTTCTCGAGCGCGCCCGCCGCGATGCCGCCGCGGCCGCCCGAACCGGCCTTGCCCAGGGTGGCGTTGCCCGACGCCGTGGTCTCGGCGAACAGGTTGCCGCCCACGCGCGACATCTGATCGCCCGCGTTCACCAGCGCGACTGTCAGCTGTCCGATGACCCGGCTGGTGCCGTTGCTGAACGCGCCCTGCACGTTGCCCACCTTGTCGATGCTGATGCTCGACAGCACGCCCGACCCGTAGCCGTCCTGCGTGACCGAGGTCGCGCCGTACTGCGCCGCGAACTGGGTGGTGCCGCCCAGCCCTGTTCCGCCCGAGGCGATGTCGTCGCCCAGGTTCAACGTCAGGGCCTGACCCTGCGCGGCGTTGAGGGGGTTGAACGTGCCGGCCACGTTGCCGACCGTCGCCAGCTTGCCCGAGGTGTCGAACGTCAGATCGCCCGACTGGATCTCGGTGGGGGTGCCGGCGGTGCCGCCGGTCAGCCCGCCGCCGTCGGTCAGCGCGTGATAGGACCACTGCGCGTTACCGGTGGCAGCGTCGACGCCGGTCTTCACGAAGTACACGTCGACCTGGTGCTGCAGGCCCAGCGAGTCGAACACCGTCACGCTGGTCGAGAAGTTCGAGGTCGCCACCGCGTTCGTCGGGTCGAAGGCGGCCGTCGGGACCTTGGCCGCCGCGTCCAGGTTGGCCTTGATGGTGACGCTCGAGGTGGGGAGCGCCGGCGAGGCCGCGCTGCCCAGCTGCAGGTCGCCCGCCGTGGGACCGATGGCGCCCGTCCCGTCGGCCGGGTAGCCCTGGACCCGCAGCCCCTCCTGGTTCACCAGGTAGCCGGCCTTGTCCATCGTGAACTGGCCGTCGCGCGTGTAGAACTGGCCCTGCTGGCCATTGTGCGAGCCCTTCACCACGAAGAAGCCGCCGCCGTCGAGGGCCAGATCGGTGGCCACGCCGGTGTTGTTCAGCGCGCCCTGGCTGAGGATCTTCTGGACGCTGAGCAGCTCGGTGCCCAGGCCCACCTGGGACACCGCGCCGCCGGCGCCCACCATCTGCTGCGCCATGGCGTTCGAGAAGTCGGCGCGGCTGGCCTTGAAGCCGACCGTCGCGGAGTTCGCGATGTTGTCGCCGATGACCGAGAGGTCCGTGCTGCTGGACTCGAGACCGGTCTGACCTGTGTACAGTGCTGAAACGAGACTCATGGGGTGTTCCTTTCGTTGATTGAGGTGACGCTGGACATCTGGACGAGCGAGCTCCCGACCTGCAGGTACGGGACCCCACCCTGAAACTGGACACCGGTGACGACACCGGAGGTGCTGAGGTTGGAGGGCACGGCGTTGCCGTTGGCGTCGAACGCCGCGGGCGACAACGTGTACTGCGCGGGCGTGACGATCTCGCCCGAGTTGTTGCGGCCGTCCCAGGTCACCTTCACGTCGCCGGCCCCCTGCGAGCCGAGCTGCAGGGTGCGGATGACGTTGCCGCTGGGATCGGCGATGGCGACCGTCAGCTTGTCGGCGCCGCTGGGCACGTTGACGGTGGCGCCCACGGCCTTCGTGCCGTCCCAGTTCACGGTGCCGCCGGCGAAGCTGATCTGCTTGCCGATGAACGAGCTGGCGGCGGTCGAGTTCGCCGTGGCCTGGCCGATCATCAGCGCGTTCAGATCGCTGACCGCGTTCTGCTGGGACTCGAGGGCCGAGAACTGCGCCAGCTCGGCCACGAACGCCGACGAGTCCTGCGGCTGGGTGGGATCCTGGTTCTGCAGCTGGGCGACCAGGATCTGCAGGAACTGATCCTTGCCCAGCGCGGCGTTTCCGGTGGGCGTGACCGTCGACGGCGGGGCGTCGTTCGCCGAGCGGTTCGTGATGCCTGGAATGATGGTGGACATGGCTGGTTCTCCTAGGCCGTGACGTGCACGCCGCGCCGGCGCGATGGTGGACTGTCGCTGGTGCCCGACGAGGCGGTGCCGCCGCTCGACGGTGCCGCGCCGGGCCGGCGCTCCCCTGATGATTCCGGCGTCTCGCTCTGCCAGTGACGGCGACCTTCGCCGCCGTACGAGGACGCGCCGGACTGGGCGGTGAAGGGTGTGGCCGCGGGGCGCGGCGCCTGCTCGGGCTGGCTGGGGCGCTCGCCCTGCCCCTGATTCTGTCCGCCCTGATCGCGCGCCGGGTCCTGCTGGGTGCGCGTCTCCGACGCCTCCCCCACGTGTGAGGTGAAGTGGCCGAGCGACAGGCCCTCGCCCGCCAGGGCGCGCCGCAGCTCCTCCGGCCGCATGTCCAGGCGCTCGGCGCCGGGACCTTCCACCTCCAGATCCGCGACACCATCGCGCACGGTGAGGTGCAGCGACACCGGCCCGGCGGCGCCCGTCTCGAGGTGCAGGTGCGCGTTCTTGCCGAGGGCCGTGGCCTGCAGCGACTGATCGGCGCCGGCGAGGTCATAGAGCGGCTGCGCGGCCGCCGGCATCTGGGGGGCCGGCGCGGCCAGGCCCGCCGCCACGGGCGCCGGCTGCTGCCCATGGGCAGCCTGCGGCGACGGCGGGGGTGCCTTGTCTGCCGAGGTCACCGGGACGGGTTGCGGTACGGGCCGCGCCTCGCTGGCAGGGGCGGCCGCGCGCGCGGAATCGCCGGGCCGCTGCGCCTCCGGACGTACGTCGGCCAGACCGTCGCGCGTGGCTGGACCCGTCACGGCGGCCGGAGAGACGCGATCGTCTCGGTGGTCTACCGGGGACCCGGGGTGACGGGCCTGAGGGGAGACAGAAGCCGGGGACATCGGTGAAAACGGCGGGAGCGCCGCGCCGGTGGCGGTCAGCGCGTGGATCGCGTCCTCGCGCTCGCCGCTGCGCCCTGCCCGCGCCCCAGGACCGCCGGGCCGTACCGCGAGCTCGTCACCGCGCCGTGGTCTGCCTGGAGCGGCCACCGCGGGCGCCGGTGATGCTGCGGGCGACAGCGGTGGCGCCATGTTCGGCGTCGCGCTGGCGGTCAGCGGAAAGTTGACCGGGCGCGACTTTTTCGACGGGCCGGCCTTATCAGCTTTCGCGTCCGTGTCGAAACCCTTCGCGGAAGGGGACGAAGTGGCCTCCGTCCCTGGCTGGTAAGACTGTTGCGCGAGGTCGAGATGCGCCGCCTGGACACGGCGCGTTTCGGAAAGGCGGAACAGGGGTGGGTGGGCGGACGACGAGTCGACGAGCGGCGTGGGGTGCGCCGCCGTCGATTCGCCGGTCGCTGGCTCACCGCTACCGACCGGGCCCGCGGAAAAACTGGAGGAGATGGCAGGCGCAGAGGGCGTCGAAACCGAGCGCGAACGGGGGAGGAAGTCACCTGCTGACCGGGGTGAGGGGGGGCCATTTGGCGCGACGAGAACATCGGACGACGGCGCCTGACCGGCGTGCGGCGGCGCGACAGGAACGGGACCTCGACGGGCCGGCGCGGGAACGGCCGCGGGCGATGCAGGAACCGAACGATCGATGGACGGATCGACCGACGCATGGACAGGCGCGGCCGTGCCGTCGCGGCGTGGAGCGGAAGACGGAGCGGAAGACGGAGCAGATGACGGAGCAGAAGACGGAGCGGAAGACGAACGGGAAGGCAGAGGCGAGGACGAACGGGAAGAAGCGGGAGAAGCAACAGGGGACGACGGCCCGTGCGGCGGCGCGCCCGCGAAGCGGGACGGCGCGG
>Ga0105237_10000253_pt1 | contig 75836 bp, 53 predicted proteins | sample KBSC24metaG_FD_81520 | JGI IMG/M metagenome (GOLD analysis project Ga0105237, IMG submission 81520) | Corn rhizosphere microbial communities from Kellogg Biological Station, Michigan, USA - KBS C2-4 metaG | ecosystem: Host-associated > Plants > Roots > Rhizosphere > Soil | place: Michigan, USA...
GACCCGCGGATACTGGCGCATTTCCGGGCGCAGGCGGATACCATCTGTTCGCTGCCGCACACCGGGTCCCTCGAGTGGACGAACGATATCTATCTGCGGGAATGGGCGTGGTGCGATGCGCTGTTCATGGGACCGCCGGGGCTGGCCGGGCTGGCCACGGTGACGGGTGACCGCAAATATCTTGAGACGGCGGTGCGGTTGTGGTGGAAGACGGCTGACTTCCTGTACGATCCCGCGGATAGCCTGTTCTTCCGGGATAGCCGATTCTTTGACAAAAGGGAGAATAATGGCCGGAGAGTGTTCTGGTCTCGTGGTAACGGCTGGGTTCTTGCCGGCCTTGTCCGGCTGTTGGCCAACCTGCCGGAGGAGCTTGCCGACCGTGAGAAGCTGATCGGACTTTACCGGCAAATGGCGGCCCGGCTCGCCGGCTTGCAGCAGGCCGACGGCGGCTGGCGGACCGCGTTGCTGGATCCGGGGCGTTATCCGAATAAAGAGACCAGCGGTACTGCCTTTTATTGCTATGCGCTGGCCTGGGGTGTGCACCATGGGATCCTTGACCGGAAGCGTTACGGGCCGGTGGTTTGGAGGGCCTGGGCGGCGTTGGTGGGGGCGGTACAAGCGGATGGGCGGTTGGGATATGTCCAGCAGATCGGGGATCAGCCAGGCGCTGCAGATGCGAATAGCACGGAGGCTTATGGGGTTGGCGGGTTTTTGCTGGCGGGTTCGGAAGTTCTTGAGCTCGAACGGCGCTAGTTATTTTTGTCTTATAATTAACATTATGTTAAATAGATATCTTCAGAACATATCGCAAAGATAATGAGGACGCCTGCTATAAATGGGACCTCACGGGGTGATGCAACATTCCGACGGCGCTGCTGTCCTTTAAAAAACCAAAGCTATGCTTCGCTCCTACTTCCACGTCGCCTGGCGCCATCTTTCCGGCAACAAACACTATACCCTTATCAACATCGCGGGTCTCGCCATAGGCATGGCTACGGCTCTCCTCCTCGGCCTGTGGATCAACGACGAAGCCACCTTCGACCACTTTACCCCCGATCATGACCGCGTGGCCGAGATCTTGCTGCTACAACGCATCTCCAGCTCTGTCATGGGCCACCACGCCACACCCGAACATCCCGAAACCTATATCGGTACCACCGTCGCCCCAGTCTCTGGCAACGTCCTCGGGCACGGTTTTGAGAACATCTTCGAAAAAACCGCCCTCGTCACCTGGAACCTCGACCATCTCATCGGCGCCGGCGAAAAAAAGTTGACCCGCAAAGCCTGCTATGCTCAGTCCACACTACCTGAGATCTTTGGCTTCCGGATGATCGCCGGGACCACCGCGTCCTTAAAGGACCCCAACACCCTCCTGCTCTCCGCCACTACGGCCAAAGCCCTTTTTGGCGCAGCAGACCCTATCGGTAGAACAGTCCGGGTCGATATCAGCGAAGACCTCCGAGTCGGCGGCGTCTACGAGGATCTTCCCAATAACACCAGTTTCTTCGGAACGGATTTCATTCTTCCCTGGATGAACAAAGGCATAGCTTGGCTCAACACGGACAACGTCTGGAAGAACCACAGTTGTCGGCTCTTCGCCCTCCTTACCCCTCATACAACGTATGCCCGGGCGACCGAACGCATCAAAAATCTCCCGACCCCAAATATCAATGACTGGCACGAAGAGCTGCTCGCCTATCCCAACGACCGGCTCCACCTTCATGATCCCAATGAAGATTATAACGGTACGTATGCCGTCAACCACATCAAAGATCTCTGGCTCTTTGGCATCATCGGCGGCTTCGTCTTATTGCTCGCCTGTATCAATTTTATGAACCTCTCCACCGCGCGCAGCGAACGACGCGCCAAAGAAGTAGGCATCCGGAAGACCATCGGCTCGCTCCGCAGCCAGCTGATCATGCAATTCCTCAGCGAGTCTATGCTTACCGCACTCCTGGCCTTTGTCCTTGCCACCCTTCTCACGTGGCTCGTACTGCCCGGGTTTAACCAGCTCTCGGCAAAGGACATTCACTTCCCCTGGACCAACGTCGCCTTCTGGGTCGCCGCATTATTTTTCACCTTTTTTACCGGCTTACTGGCAGGAAGTTATCCCGCCTTCTATCTTTCCGCCTTTAACCCGGTCCGGCAGTTCACCCGCCGCACGGGACTGTTCCGCAAAGTCCTCGTCGTCACCCAGTTCACCGTTTCACTCTCACTCATTATAGCGACCATTGTCATCTTCCGTCAGATCGGGTTTACAAAAGACCGGCCGGCGGGTTATAACCGGGAAGGTCTTCTGACGGTCAACATCAATACTGATACGCTCCGCAACCATGCCGAAGCCGTTAAAAACGATCTCCTCCACTCCGGGCTGGTCAGCAATGTCACTCGTTCCTCCTGGAGTCTGGAGGGCTTCTGGTCGAACAGCTATCTCACCTGGAGTGGCATGCCGCTTGAAAGACAAGGCACTGTCTATCGCAATACCAAGGTGTCCACGGAGTTCGGTGCCACCGTCGGTTGGACCATCCTGCAAGGCCGCGATTTCTCCCGCGACTTCGCCACCGACAGCAGCGGCATGATCATCAACGAGGCGGCGCTAAAAGCCGCCGGTTTTAAAAATCCCATCGGACAAGTGGTCGAATTCCGCAATAAGACCTACCACATCATCGGCATCGCCTCCAACATGCTCACCAACTCCCCCTTTGACAATATCGAACCCGCCGTATTTTACCAACAAGATCCCGACCTCTCCGTCATCACCATCCGCATCAAACCCGGAACTGCGATGCACAGCGCGCTCGCCGCCATCCAGACCATCTTCAGACGCTACAACCCCGAAAGCCCCTTTCTCTATAGTTATAACGATGATACATATGCGAGAAAGTTCGCCGCCGAGACCCGGCAGGGGAACATCGCCATTGCCCTTACAGTCCTTGCGCTTTTTATCTCCTGTCTCGGGCTATTCAGCCTTGCCTCTTTCGTGGCGGAGCAGCGTGCAAAAGAGATCGGCATCCGCAAGGTCCTCGGGGCCGGTGTGATCAACCTCTGGGCACTGTTGTCAAAAGACTTTCTGCTGCTCGTCATGCTCTCCATGACCATCGCCATGCCCCTCATGGCACTGCTCATGAAGAAATGGTTGGAGAATTATCCCTATCGTACGCCCCTCTCCTGGTGGATCTTCGTCTCCGCCGGAGCCGGCATCCTCCTGATCACTCTGGCGACCGTCAGTTTCCAATCCCTCAAGGCCGCGCTGATAAACCCCGTCCGCAGCCTCCGTACCGAATGATTTTGAATTTGGATTTGTAAGATTGACCCGCGTTCATGTTCGGACTGTATCAAAAGCACCTCGAACAAGAAATCACTTCATATAATGAGGCTATGTATAAGAAGGCTGAACCCAAAAAAGGGAAAGGAAGTGGTTATTCGCTATTTTGTTAACTTTCCCGATTCCCAAGTAAAAATCTTCTCAATTTTGGCACTCTGAAAAGACCCCATAACTTTATGTGCGGTAGACAGATTTTCTGACAATGTAATATGTTTGTATACCGCAATTTTTAACCAATCAAATGATGCAAGTATGAAAAAAGCCCTTTTATTGCCGACGATCCTGTTCATAGGCCTGGCGGCCTTTAGCCAGGAAGCGGAGAAACGCGCCAGCCCGCATGACACCCTCAAGGCCAGCGACCTCTCTGTCACTTACGGCCGTCCCTATAAGAAGGGCCGGGAGATATTTGGAAAGCTGGAACCCTACGGTAAGGTTTACCGTTGCGGTGCCGACGAAGCTACACAGATCACTTTTAGCAAAGATATTACCTTCGGCGGTAAGCCTGTTAAGGCCGGTACTTATACCCTTTTTGTCATTCCTGAGGAAAAGCAATGGACTATTATTCTCAACTCGAAGCTGGGACAATGGGGCGCTTACGACTATGATAAGAATAAGGACAAGGACGTACTGCAAACAGTAGTGCCCGTGAAGATGTTATCCGCTCCCGTAGAGCAGTTGACGATTGCACGACCGACAGCCGGTCTTTCCATCACCTGGGACAAGACGCAGGTGACGATCCCCATAAAGAGCTAAGGCAAGAGCCCGGCCTAAGTCCGGGCTTTTTTATTGTACTCTTTCGCACACTACAAAATCATTCAGCAAATTGTCTTTTAAGAACCTCGAGGGGCTAATACCGAACACTTGCACCATCATTTTATGATAATGGCTACTATCTGTAAATCCTGCTTCCAGCGCAGCATCGTTTACCGAATCCCCTGCCATGATGCGGTTGGTTGCAAAGCGTATCTTATTCCATAGAACATATCGATATAAGGGAACTCCCGTGACATTCCGGAACAAAGCCCGCAATCTGCTTTCGGAGAGGCAGACCTCGCCGGCCAGCGACTTCAGGGTTATTTCCGCGGGAGGGGTCGTTGCAATGATCTGCTCTACCCTTGCAACCCTTTCATCCTCATGTATTATGCCGGCTTTCCAGGATAAATGGGTCAACAAGCGATGTACCAGCGCTTCCAATAACGATGAATCCGATCCTAGCAGTGCCTGCTGCAATTGATTCGAATTCACGAAATGAAAGATGTTCAGCTGGGGAGAATAGACTTCATTCTTATCCAGGTACGCAGCTCTTACCTCCGCTGCGATTTCTGTTTCCGGATCGAGGTAAATGATCAACTGTACGCTGTCGTTGGTATCCAGCTGGTGAAGGACGTTCTCCTTAATTATCAGGCTTCTGTGCGTGGACCAACCGCTATTCTTCGTCCTAAAGCGGAAACTTTGCTGCGTATCCAGGATCAATTGTATGGCGTTGTGCCGGTGAAAAGGGGTAAGACAAGAGGAGAAAAATACGGCGGATACCCCCTTCCATGCGTAAAATGCAGAAGTATATGGGCTTTTCCCGTGTTTCATACCGGTAGTTTTTTACAAAAGTTCGTCATTATTTACAACTTTTAAAAACCACTGGTCAAAGTCAGTCATTTCTTACAGATTCTATATCCATAGAGGGGATAATTTTACCTGACTAAAATACCTGATATATGAAGCTCCATTCCTTTATCCTTCCTATGCTTATCGGATGTTCCTCTCTTTCTTACGGACAAACGAATATTGTACCCGCTGCTACCCGGGACCTCACCCCTATCCGGGGCCATTACAAGACACTGGCCGCTTTAAGTCCAAACCCGGGGTTTTCCGACAAAAGCCTGGACAGCCTGAAATTTCCGTTTGACAAAACAATGGCTGATGAGGCACTCGGCCTGAAACCGGTCTATCTGCAATCCGTTGCGCCGGAGGATTTCAGGATACCTGATCCACCCGCCAACAGCAGCGAACAGACCCGCGCCGAATTAAATTATCTTCTATCCCTGCAGCATAGTCGAACGCCGGAAGACATAAGGTCGAGCCTGTATATGTCAAATGTACATGAGAGCCCAGGAGATATCGGACGCTCCATCGGGTATTGGGCCGCCGTCGAAAAGCTCCCTGTGACAGATTCGCTGATGGGCAATGTATTTCGGGATGCCGACTTCTTCCTTTGGTCGATGAAGTTCAAATATTCCCGCGCCCGGCCTTATATGCTGGAACCCAGAATCCGTGATCTTGAGGAATCACGAGCAGCCTCCTATCCCGGCGGGCATGTCACCTACGCCTATATCAAAGCATATATTTACCAGGAGCTGGCTCCGGAATTCACCGATCTCTTTATCAGGAAAGCTTATGACATGGCGCATGCCCGGGAGCTCATCGGCGTTCACTATCCCAGCGATTCAGAGGCATCAAGAATATTTGCGCGGCAATTTATCAACAAGCTTTTGCAAAATGCGAGATTCCTTCATGATCTTGAGAATGTGAAAAAAGAATGGGCGTCGAAGAGGCAAGCTTACCTTGCAACAATCATGCTATAGGCAAATCGATAATAACCAAATTCGGATCTACTCAAATACCACCGTTTTATTTTTATACACCAGTACCCGGTCGTCAAATACCAGCCGAAGCGCCCTGGCCAGGACGGACGTCTCTATTTCTTTGCCGGCCTTCATCATGCCTGCAGCTGTATACGAATGGTTTACGGGAATGATCTGTTGTGCAATGATGGGGCCTTCGTCCAGCTGGTCGGTGACAAAATGCGCGGTGGCGCCGATGAGTTTGACGCCCCGCTCAAATGCCTGGCGATAGGGACTGGCGCCGGCGAAAGCCGGAAGAAAAGAGTGATGGATATTGATGATGCGTGCGGGAAATGCCTTTACAAAGGCCGGGGACAGGATGCGCATGAATTTAGCCAGGACAATATAGTCGGGTTGAAGCCGCCAAAGAACATCCATGATGTGCTGTTCGAAACTTTCTTTTCCCAGATGTTCATGGGAGATATGCGAAAAGGGTATTTCGAATCGCCGGCAGATATCTTCCAGTACAGGATAATTACCGATGACATGCTGAACGGAGGCGCCGAGGGTCTTAAAGTGATGGCGTACGAGAATATCCGAAAGACAATGGTATTCTTTTGTTACCAGCACCACGATCTTCTTCTCCGGCTGTGGATTGATGGAGATAATAGCTTCGCCAGGAAGAAGAGGCGCCAACTGCTGCTGCAGCAGTTCCTTTGACGTCTCTTTATCCACTTCTATACGTATAAAAAAACGATTATCGCTGGGGTCGACATGTTCGCGGAGGGAAATGATATTAAGCTGCTGCCGTGCCAGCACGCCGGATATGGCAGCCACGAGTCCGACCTGGTCCCTGCATTGAATTACGATGATCATTCCGGGAAGTTCGGGATTATTGTTGGAACTGGGCTATTTCTTGACCAAGATGTATCGCCTCTGACCACCATGACGCCGCTGTTGCCATATCCGACAATATATCTATACCCGTCGACGAAAATGTGATCGACGCCGGCTACCTTCCAGGTGGCGGCAGCCGGCGGCAAGATGTGCACCCACCGCTGGGAGATGAGTTTATTGGTTAAAGGTTCCAATGACAATGACCTCGTCATCGTCGATGGGCGGTGATCCGCTGGCAAGGGATATCGATACTGCGCCGGTGTTGCTGTTAATAAATACATTCCAGGTCCTGGCGCCGTTATAAGAGTCTGTTACCGTCACACTGGTCACCCCCGATACAGGCAGGCATCCGCCCGTAATAGTGCCGAGGGTGCCATTTCTGTAGCCGCCCGGCGGGTAGAATGCGAATGTGAAATGGACAGTGCCCCCACTCGACGATAAGCTGTAACCGTCATAGGATACCCCGCTGGCCCAGTTAAAGTTGCATTGGCTCAGGCAGGGACCGCGCGAGTTGGCCGCCGACTGCCCGTTGGCCTGTACGTCGGCCAGGGCCATGTTGTTCGCGGTGGTCTTGTCAAGTGCGGCATACGTGTAGGCAGGAACCGAATAGGTATAGCTACCTCCTACCAGGCCAGGGGAACAGGTCGAACTGAGCCGGGTAAAAGTGCCGCTCTCCGGGTCGCTGTAGGCAAGAACTGTCTGCGTATCATATAGTACGTTGCTCATCGATATATCTCCTGAAGGAACCGGCCCGGATACCAATTGTACCTGCACAAGACCCGAAGTAGAAAATATGACGTTGACAACGGAAGATCCAATAGTGACAGGCACGATGCGGGTAGCCGCAGGCCGTGCGCAGAGCCCGGCGATATTCCCCAGATCGAAGCTCGAAGCTCCGTTGGGGTAGATAAAATCAACGCTGAAGGTAACCCGGCTGCCATTCATGTCGAATTGTGCGTCATTCCATGTGACACCGCTGGCAAAGGTGAATCCCGGCATACAGGTACAGCCGCCATGCTGATTGGCATAGGACTGGGCATAGAAGTTCGCCCGGGCATCCGCATCCGTCTGCGAGATAAAGCTGTTGTACGTGTGGTCTGGGATATTCACCGCCACACCACCGCCCACATACCCCGCACTGACACTACAATCATTTTTGAAGTAGGTGACATTGTTGATGGGCGCATTGAAATATTGCGTAGTACCGTAATTGTATTGGTACTGGTTGGTCTTGAACTCCCCGACATTCAGCTTCTCCTTGTAGGTCCGAACCAGCCGGCCCGATGCATCGTACTCGAATCTCGTATACAAATTGTTATTATCAAGGATGTGCGTCAATTCCCCGCTGAACCCATCATATACATAGGCCGTCGTCGCTGCATTCAACGGCTGAAAACGCATATCGTCCACGTACGCCTGAACGCTGCCATTATCGTTCTGGCACCAGACCGCCAGCGTCGTCCCTGAAGTAAGATCGCTCCCGTTGACTATCAGGTTCACCAGGGTCCAGCCCCCTGCCGTCTTCACGCTCGTCCCCGGGGAGCTTCCTTTCACCGTCCCCCCTACACTATAGTACAGCTTCACTCCTGACATCGTCCCACTCGCCGGCTTCACCCATACCGTCGCCTCATAATTACGGCCTGCTATGACCCCGCCATTGCCTGACGTCACGATCGGCACCGAATACAGGAAGCCCCGTTTGCCCGACGTCCCCAGCAGCAGGCTGCTTCCCCCCGTATGCGCCGTCCCCGAAGCCACCGTGCCGTCCGCCGCCTGTACAAATATTGGATTGGTCTGGCTCAACGCCGCATCCTCTGCCCCACTGTAAGCGATCTCATAGTAGTTGGCCGGTCCGCCTGAGAGGATCACTTTCTGTTCCCCATAGTTCATCCGGGTGGCCGCAAAGTTGCCGTTGATATCCTTTGCCTCCAGAGCCTTGGAATAGACATCATACAACGTGACATCCGAGTTCTTCACCCAGCGGCTATCCGAAGAAGAGGGATTGCTCCAATTGAAGTCCGCAAAGCTGGCATATGGTGTCAGCCCGTCACCGGTCTGGCCGGCAGGCAGCCAGTTGTACGTCGACTGTTGTCGCCATACATTTCCATTGGGGGCATACGTTCCCGAGACCTGTTCCCCCCGTCCATCCTGAATATGTGTCGACCCATCCGTATTCAGCGCTGCGAACCCGTTGCTCCATGTCGTCACCGAGGCCGACACCAGCCCTAATTTGTTGTTACTGCCATCTACCTTCCACATATAGCTGGCCGCCGTCTGCGTCAGCATGTTCTTGTTAGTGCCCGTATTGACCATCAGCCCCATTCCCCCGAATTGCCGGTAGGCCGGCGCCGTCTGCGTCATGAAATTATTACCGTATGCATCTGTCTCCAGCGTCTGTGTCACCGCCCCGCTGTAAAAGTCAAATGCCAGGTTCTGGCTGGTCGTCTGCATTCCATTGACATAGTTAGTCACCGTCTGACCCGTCTGGATATTGGGATATTCCTCCCGCGTGCTCAGTGTCGACATCACCTGCGAATTGGGGGTCCAGCCCTGTTCACTGACCACTTTTACCTCGGAATACCGTTCCTGCAGATAGCCCTGGTAATAAAACTGCGCCAGACGGGCTCTGTACTGGGTCATAAAGTCAGATAGCGGCAAATTCTCCAGCCCGTCGTGCAGATAATGGTTGACCGTCTCGCTTAGTATTTTATTCCCCGCATCATATTGCACCACCCGCTTGACATTCCCGATGGAACCCGTAAATTTCACCAGGGCCAGGTCGTGTGTGGTCATCGTCCCCCAGGACGTGGAAGCAGAAGTCCGGCCTGTCGTGGTCCCATAGCTGCTGGCAACCGGGATGTCAACGCGGCCTACCATATTGCTGCGGAAAACTTCGAACTGGTATTGCGTCGCCCCCGGCAAATTCCTCGGTACCGTCTCATCAGGGTTCTGCACCTGGTGGGTGACCGTCGCATATTCATACATGACGGCCGGAGGCGGCAGTTCGCGTGATATCGCCAGCAGGGAGTTCATATCCCTGTACAACGCTTTCTTAAAGTTCTTTATATCTGTCGCTGTTATGAAGAAATCATACGAATGGTCCGGCTCGTCGCATATATTCGGATCATACGACGATATACCGCTGTCATCACCGGTGACGGGTGAAAGATAACTATACGACGTCGTTGTCCGGGTGCCGTTGTTGTTCAAGGCAATGCTTTTTACCCGCATGCCTCCTCCCGGCTTCCGGAAGCTCTTGCCGATCAGGATCATGGTCGTCAAAAAATCACTGTGGCTGCTGCCTGACTGGGAATGGGCATTGACCAATGCGCTATAAGAAGCGTCCGTAAGGATACTCCTGGTCGATGTATTGATACCCGTGACATGCACGGCCGGATAGATGTCCCTGGAATCGCTGATGTATTCGCTGAACCCGTTGTTCAGGCCAAAGAAATTGTCTATGGTAATAAAATTAATGTTGTCCCCTACCGCCAGGCCGCTCAATATATAATTGAAATCATTGGCATCGCTGAAATCGAACTGGACAGTCGTTGTAAAATTCGGATTAATGATGGCTGCAACGGAGGTTTCTGTCAGAGTGGGCTTATATTTATTCGATTCATAAGTGAGCTTTATTTGTGATCCCAGCGCCGACGTGATGTTCCGCAGACTCCATACGTCCTGGGCATTCTGCGATGCCGTAGAGGTACGTCGCGTCTTGTTCGCATCATATACCCCCAACTTGGACAGGTCGAGGTCCCCTTTGTACATGCCCCAGCTGTCGTACATGTCCTTGTTATAGGGGGGATTTTTCGTGGTAAAGACCGTTGCCGTGGTCGTGCTGCCCGTATAGCTGCCATCCGCCAGGGTATAGGTATACGTCCCTCCCGATGACGACACCGACGTGATCATCCCGCAATAGACATTCGGCGTTCCGCTGGCCATGATCAGGTCGCCTGGCTGGAAAGTCCCGTTCGTCGTGCTGAAGCTTCCTGCCGACAGGCTGACCCCAGTCTGTGTGTTCACATCTGCGCCCGTAAGGTCATACGAGAACTGCGTGGCCGGCAATAAATTCGCTCCCCCCTTCCCCCGCATCGCCACGCTGTTCAGCGTTAGCTTGCCCGACTTGACGGTGGGGCTGCCGATGTCGAAGCTATTGGTAGTATTCGGGCATAGGGAATAGTCATAGTTAAAATCGATCACCCGGATCGACCTGGCCTCCAGGGCAGTCCTGCCGGCGGCGTCGACGTCGGGTTTATCCAGGATGTTCGGGTTTCCGGCTCCGGTGCCCGCCATATTCTCGTCGGCGGCATTCAGCAGGTAGATCCTTTTCAAGGCCAGCGAGGAGGCCGAGCTGTTATCGAACTGTCCGCTGGTAAAATAGTCTGTATCGTGACCTCCATTGGAATTTTTGGTAAATACGGCAGGGGACGCGCCTTTCCCATCCAGCCTGGTATCCTTCTCAAACAGGGCGACATGCGTCCTCGTCCGGATGGCATTCAGGTAATACACTTCCTTATATCCGATGGAGCAATTTTGGAACTGGTTGTCCTCATCCCGCTGATACCCTTCGGACGGGTTGCGCCAAACATAATTATCCGAGGATTTACCATATTCAAAATCCACCCAGTAACCCCAATCCCCATCATCGGCAATTCCGTTCGCATTCCTGTCCACATAGTCCGGTCCGGTGACCGTCGTCAGGTACCACGTATATGCGTAGGGGCTGCTACGCGTCAGCCGCGTAAACACCAGCCCGTTGCTTTGATCCAATTTCTGCTGGTAGCTCTCTTCCCCATAACTGTAGGCTGGCAACCCGAAATGGTAGGTCACCCCTGACTCGTTGGTGATGGAGTATCCTTCGATCATATGTCCGTCGAAGAGCCGGTCGCTCCGATTGTATCCCCGGGCATTCCTCGGCCGGATCTGCAAATTGGTATTGACGTATTTCGAGCCTGCCAGGGCATTGCCCCCGCCATAACCAGTGGCGCCATCGTTGTTCCCATTGTTGTCATGGAAGCCATACAGGGGACTGGCGTCAAAAGGCGGCGCTACCAGCCGCAAGTTCAGAGAAGGATTCGAATAGAACGCCGCGTTATTCTGGCGATAGGAATTGGAAAAATCGTTCTCAAACCGGAAATAGGGCTGAACATCCGTCACCCCTGGTGAATAGTACGTCACTACGGGCGTGCTCCCGCTATAAATGTTTTGATTCACGATCCCGCCCTGGAACAGGTAGGGGCGCATATTACCGCCAAGACCCTGCGCATTTACACTGTACACATCGAAGTCCGGGAAGGCTCCTCCTTGTACTTTCGACGCATCGGGATTGTCAACAATATTCTTATATGAAGGGTCCTCCAGTAAAGCGTATTCGTCATAAGCGGCATTATCCGCAATGCTGCCCCAGGAATTGCCCGCACCGCCCCATCCATTCGGGAACAGGGATCCATGCGTCGCCGCCGTCGTAGATTCATCCGACCAATAACGCGTCTTGCTGTACCCGAGTGACAGGTTGATCCCATAATACACCGGGATATCGATATGGAATCCGTGGGTGCTGGTGGATACACTCCCTGCCCTGGCATTGCTGATCGAGGACGTCAGTCCTCCCACTTCCAGGGAAGGCTTTCCTCCGCCCGTGTTCATCGATGCGCCCAGCATTGAGAATCCCATCCCCTGACCGCTGCTGGCATTTTTGATGGAATAGCCGATCCCCCCTGAAAAACCCGCACTCAGCGAAGAAAAGTTAGTGGTGAACCCGATGCCCACCGACCCGTTCAGTCCTCCGTCCTTTCCGGCCAAAGAGAGGCCCACGCCGCCGCTCACATAGGAATCACCATAGGGCGATACGCCGAATGTAAGGCTCGCGTTGAAGGGCGAATTGCCTAATTGGGCGCCAATCCCGATGTAGGAGCCTTCGCCGAAGCCCCGGTAGGTATCCTGCGAAAAGGATAAGCCGAAGTTCACCGTAGCCGGCGTCTCGGCGAGGCCAACGCTGATGCCGAACGTCCAGGTAGTGGTATATCCTCCATTCCAGAAATCCCGCCGGCTGGTAGAAGGGGCATACCAGTCATCCGGGTATCCGTTCACGCTGCGGTTGATAGCTCCGGGGTTCAGTGTCCATCCCAGCCCTACCCAGCTGGCATCCTCGTTCGGCTGGATGCCCGCATGATATGACAAGGCCAGGGGGTAGCTTCCTTCCGGCCCCGGCACTTCGATCAATGGCATGTTGTATGTGAGGTTACCTGTCTGAAGGTTTACCATGTCAGTCGTATCTATCGGCTCGAAGCTCGTGGCTTCGGGTTGGGTCGGGCCCGAGGTGAGGGCATAGGAAATACCCGGAGCGAAAGTGTCTGTGAGAAGAATGGTCAATAGCGTAGCCGCCATCACCTTTCGGGTGTATTTGCCCTGCAGCATGTCGATAAGGGTTAAAGGTTAATATTTATATAAACATAGTCTATCTATGGGAGTCACGGGAGGATCGCAAAAAAATAGAAGTTATTATCAGAAGCGCCGGGAAAGACGACAGGGGACCTTGCAGAACAGCTCATGATAAAGTTTAAGTCCTTAACAGGATGTTTGAATTTCATGACTAACTTATGAAATAATTTTCAATACTCCCAAAAATTTGTTTGACTGTACCGCCCGGAAACTTGCGAGACAGGAAGGGCGCCGGCCAGGAGTAAAAAATGTATAATTGACAATTAAAATGTAATATTGCATTCGGTGGATGTCCCCAATACAGATATCGGGCTGATCCAGGCTAACGAAAATATTCTTATAAAATATTGCTAATGAAAAAGATCTTCATACTCCTCGGATTTTATCCTTTTGCCTCAGCGCTCTCTCAATCGACAGATTATCCTATCCGTCCTCTGGATTTCACCAGGGTGCAATTGACCGATTCTTTTTGGGCTCCGCGTATCGAGCGCAACCGGACGGTCACGATACCGGCGTCCTTTGCGCGGTGTGAGAGTACGGGAAGGGTGCAAAATTTTGTGATGGCTGCTCAGCGGCACGGTAAGTTCGGGACGAAGTTCCCTTTTGACGACACGGATATCTATAAGACGATAGAGGGAGCTTCTTATTCGCTGGCGGTGCATCCTGATGCGGAGCTGAGGGCGTACGTGGATGCCTTGATCGACACGGTGGCGCGTGCCCAGGAGCCGGACGGTTATTTATATACGGCGCGGACCATCGATTCGCTTCATCCGCATGAGTGGTCGGGGCCCGACAGATGGGTAAAAGAGCACGAGCTGAGCCATGAGCTATATAATTCAGGTCATCTTTTCGAGGCGGCGGCTGCGCATTACCTGGCAACTGGCGAGCGCAATCTGTTAGATATCGCTCTTAAGAATGCGGACCTGCTGGTACGCACATTCGGTCCCGGACAACGGGAAGTGGCTCCGGGGCATGAGATCGTGGAGATGGGACTGGTAAAGCTCTACCGCATCACGGGAAAGAAAGAGTATCTCCGGCTGGCGAAGTTCTTCATCGATGCCCGTGGCAAAAGAGTCTATGATAAGAGCAGTAATAATGAGTGGAAGAATGGGCAGTACTGGCAGGACGACCGGCCTGCGATAGACCAGGAGGTGGCGGAGGGACACGCTGTGCGGGCCATGTACTTATACTCCGGGATGACGGATGTGGCAGCTCTGACGGGGGACCGGCAGTACATCGGGGCGGTGGATCGGATGTGGAATAATATGGCGGATAAGAAGATGTATGTGCAGGGAGGTATCGGAGCAGTTCCTGATGGTGAAAGGTTTGGCGGGGATTATGAGCTGCCGAATGGCACTGCCTATAATGAGACCTGCGCCGCCATAGGGGATGTCTACTGGAACCAGCGAATGTTCCTGCTGCATGGGGAGTCGAAATACATCGACCTGATGGAAAAAGTGCTTTATAATGGGATGTTGTCCGGCGTGGGGCTGGACGGCAGATCATTCTTCTATACCAATGCCATGCAGGTGACCAATGGATTCAGGCATGATGCTCTCGAGCCGCAGCGTTCAGGCTGGTTCGAATGCTCCTGCTGTCCTACGAATATATTGAGGCTTTTACCTTCCCTGCCGGGTTATATCTATGCACAGAAGGACCATGAGTTGTACATCAATCTTTTTGTCAGCAGCAAGGCATCGCTGAATATGGGAGATGGGAATATGGAGGTAGTGCAGGAGAACAACTATCCGTGGGATGGACACCTGACGTTTTTGTTATCTCCCGCTTCGTCGCAGGCCTTGACCGTGCGGCTCCGGATACCAGGCTGGGCCCGTAATGAGGCGATACCTTCGTCTTTGTATTCATTTGCAGGCTTGCGGGGCGGCCCGGTTCCGGCGGATGAAGGCTTGCGGGGCGGTCCGGGTCTGGCCGGAAATCCAACTATCCGGATCAACGGTAAAAAGGTGGATTATCGGCTGGAGGGCGGCTATGCTGTGCTGCAGCGCAGCTGGAAGAAGGGGGATAAGATCGAGCTCGACCTGCCGATGCCTGTTCGGGAAGTGCAGGCCAGTGCGCATCTGGGAGAGGATGCAGGGAAGATCGCTATACAGCGGGGTCCGTTGATGTATTGTCTGGAATGGAAGGACAATGAGGGAAAGGTCAGTGATATTTCGCTGCCTGCGGACGTAAGTCTACGGCCGGAGATACAGAACGGCCAGTTGGGCAGGGTCACGGTGTTGAAGGGAAGGGGGCTGCGTACGGATACAGTCTCGTCCGGGGTGGTCAAAACCAGGACTGTTCCTGTGACATTGATACCTTATTATGCCTGGGCGAACAGGGGGGCGGGAGAAATGACCGTATGGATAAAGGCTGCGAGACATTCAGGTCCGACGGCTATCAGTCCTGATCTGTTCGGGATCTTTTTCGAAGATATCAGCTATGCTGCCGATGGTGGATTGTATGGGGAGCTGGTACAGAACCGGAGTTTCGAGTATGGTCCTGCGGACCGGAAGGGCTGGAATCCGCTGACGGCCTGGGAATACAGGACGGAAGGTTTTGGGTATGGGAATTTAACGGTAGAGACAGAAAAGCCCCTGCATGCCTATAACCCGCATTATGTCGTGCTGACTATCGAGGAACCGGGCCGGCAAGGCATTGGACTGACGAATGGAGGGTATGATGGTATTGCATTGCAGGCCGGCGGCGTATATAATTTCTCTGCCTGGATAAGGCAGCTGTCCGATGCGGCGGTGCCGATGGAGGTGCAGCTGAGGGGTAAGAAAGGGGTGTTGCTGGGGCGGGCGGAGTTTGCTACGCAGACACGCAACTGGCAGAAGTATACGGCTACGGTGCAGGTGAGTCAGCAGGAAGATAGCGGATACCTGGTAGTACTGGCCAAGGGAAAGGGGCGGCTGGCGCTGGATGAGCTGTCTCTCTTCCCGGACAACACTTTTAAGCGTCGGGCAAATGGATTACGGGAAGATCTGGCTCAGGCTATTGCGGACCTGCATCCAAAATTTATGCGATTTCCCGGGGGCTGCCTGGTGCATGGGGATGGGCTGGGAAATATGTATCGCTGGAAAAATACGATAGGGCCCGTGGAGCAGCGGGCAGAGCAGAAAAATATCTGGAGCTATCATCAATCCGTGGGGCTTGGTTTTTTCGAGTATTTCCAGTTCTGTGAGGATATCGGCGCCAAGCCCGTGCCTATTGTGGCGGCGGGTGTCAGCTGTCAGAATTCAGGAGGGACCTGGAGTATCGGCGGTACAGGGCAAAAAGGCATTCCGATGGAAGAGATGCAGCCATATATACAGGACATCCTCGATCTTGTCGAATATGCCAATGGGCCGGCGACTTCGGCCTGGGGGGCCAAAAGGGCCGCCGCGGGACATCCTGCACCCTTTCATCTGGAATATATAGGTATCGGGAATGAGGATAAGCAGACGGATGAGTTCCGTCAGCGGTTCAACATGATCTATGCGGCGGTGCATGCCAGGCATCCTGAGATCACGATCATCGGGACTGCGGGACCTTTTCCGGCAGGCGAGGATTATGAACTGGGCTGGCGGTTTGCAGACAGCCTGTCCGTAGCCATGGTGGATGAACATTACTATGAGAAGCCGGAGTGGTTCCTCTCCAATGGGGGGCGGTATGATGGATATGACAGGAACAAGCCGAAGGTGTATGTAGGGGAATATGCTTCATGGGGGAATACCTTGTACAATGCGCTGGCGGAAGGGGCTTATATGACTTCGCTGGAGCGCAATGGGGATGTGGTACATATGGCTTCGTATGCTCCCTTGCTGGCCAACGTGCATCATACTTCCTGGAATCCGGACCTGATCTATTTTTCCAATACGGGCGTGCTCAGAACGGCAAATTATTATGTCCAGCAATTATTTGCCTCGAATGCAGGCGATGTTTATTATCCGGGAGTCATTACCCCTGCCGCACAGGACACAGGTGTCGCTGCCTCCTGTGTGAAGGACAGCAGGACGGGGGATATCATTCTGAAAGTGGTGCATACAGGGCCCGGGAATCTGCAGGCCTCAGTGAACCTGGCGGGGTTGGGCAGGCTGGGTACGAGGGCGAGCCGGACTGTGCTTATGGGAGCGCCGGAGGATAAGAATACGGAGGCTGCGACCGATAAGGTGGCGCCTAAGGAAACTGCGATGGAGATCAAAAAGAAATTTGTGCTGGATATACCGGCGTACTCGCTGCAGGTGATAAGGATAAAAAAATAATAACTGTCAATGTTACAATATTTTTCTACTTTAGTAGCAGTATTGAACGGCTGCTGCCATGGAGAAAAGGGAATTGATATCAGAACTGCAGAAAAAGATCGCGCTCTGCGATGACATGGCGGCCTATCGTACGTTGTATGATACCCTGCACAGGGAGCTGTTCTTATTCTCCTCTTCCATCATAAAGTCCAGGGAGGCGGCGGAGGAGATCGTATCGGATGTATTTATCAAGCTGTGGAAGACCCGAAATGAACTGCTGGCCATTGAAAACCTTACAGTCTTCCTTTATACCATTGCAAAGAACCTTTCCATCAATCATATTACCCGGAATTACAAGTATCCCAGGGTGAGCCTCGATACGATTGAGGTGGAGAATATATCCAACTTCGACAATGGGGAAGAGCTGTTGATCACTGCGGAGCTGGCCAAACGTATCCAACAGGCCATTGATAGCCTGCCTTCTCAATGCAAGATCATTTTCCAACTGGTAAGGGAGGGCGGGCTGAAACATAAGGAAGCCGCCTCGATCCTGAATGTTTCCGAGTTCACCGTACGCAATCAGCTGGTGATAGCCGCCAAAAAAATTGCTGCCGCGGCAGAGCTGAAGGTGCCGCCCGTGCGTTCCAGGTCAAAATTGCCGTGAGTGCCTCCATCTTGCCCCCTCCTACCCCGCGCGTAGAGTTCCAATTATTTTATTTTTTCTTTTGGTACATGGGCTCCATTTCTGTGTCCTATTGTTATAGGCTATTTCGAATGGACAAAGAAAAAATATGGCATTTACTAATCCTGAAACTATCGGGTGAAGCCTCCGGGGCGGAGCTGGATGAGCTCAACGAGTTGCTGCGGCAGGATCCGGAGCTGGCTGCGCAGGCGGCCTCGGTGGAGTCGGTGTGGAGGGGGAAGGGTCCGGTGGCGGAGAATACGGATGAGCTGTTCAACAGGCATTTGCAACGACTCAGCGATGATACGGCGGAGAACACGCCATTTTATCAGGACTTCCGTCCGCGGAGGCGGGGGATGCGCTGGCTGGTGGCGGCAACGGCTGTGGCGGCCTGTCTGGCCCTTGTCTTTTTCCTGCCCTGGTCCGGAAGCATCCGCAGCGAAAAAAAGTCCGCGCCTTTGGCGTCCGGGAATTCTGTCAGCACTAAGAACGGTTCCAAATCTAAATTGCAGTTGCCGGATGGGACGCAGGTATGGCTGAACTCGGGCAGTAACATTTCTTATGAGAGTGCATTCGGCGATGCGACACGCCAGGTCAGGCTCACCGGGGAGGCTTTTTTTGATGTAGCCAAGGACAATGCCCGTCCTTTTATCATTCACACGGCTACGGTGGACATAAAGGTCCTGGGCACTGCGTTCAATGTCCGCTCCTACCCGGAGGAAAAGGCCACCGAGACGTCATTGATAAGGGGGGCGGTAGAGATCACTTTAAAGGCCAATACGGATAAGAAGATATTCTTAAAACCCAATGAGAAGCTGATCGTCAGCAATGACAGTTCCTGGCTGGAAAAGGATAGCGTACGCAAAGATGATACGCGCAAAAAGCCCACCGTGATGACGTTGACGCAGGTGCATCACCTGGATAAGGACAGTGTGGCCTCGGAAGTGCTATGGACAAAGAACAAGCTGGTGTTCGACGGAGAGACGCTGGGCGAGGTAGCCTTGAAGCTGGAGCGCTGGTATGGAGTGAGAGTGATCATACAAGGGGATGAATTAAAGAATACGGAATATACGGGAGTGTTCAATGACGATAACCTGACGGATGTGTTGTATGCCCTGCAATTGTCCGGCAATTTCAAATATGTCGTCCGGAAGAATGAGGTTATTATCAGGCCCTGATGCTTCACCTTCCGAACATTTATTTAACAAACCAAAAATGCTGCATATGAGAATACCTACGTAAAAAAATTAAACGGAGAATGTTACTAGCATTCTCCGTATTCGTAAAAGAAAGTAAACAGCCGTGCGAGGCTATTTAATCTAACATTTAACTCTTGCAAAAGTATGAAAAAAACAAGACATGGATCGCCGTGCCCGGTATCCAGGTTAACTTTCAAATATTTCTTGATGACGAAGCTTGCCATCATACTCATTACCTGCTTCACACTACCGGCTGCCGCGAGCAGTTATGGACAAGGAAATATTACCTTAAGGCTTGATAATGTAACAATAAAGGATGCCCTGAAAGCAATTGAGGATCAGGGAAGTTACCGGTTTGTATACAAAACCAGCGTCCTGTCGGGGGAACAGCGGACGCGGACATCATTGGCGGTAGACAACGCCACGCTGCAGGAAGTCATGCAGGTGCTTCTGAAAAACAGCTCCCTGACGTATCGGAAGGTGAATGACAGGCTATATGTCATTCTGGATTCCATCGCTGTCCGTAAGACTCAGGAGGCGCCAGAGCCCGTCACGGGAAAGGTCACCGATGCGGGCGGCAATGTTCTTTCCGGAGTTACCATCCAGGAGAAGGGGACTGAAAATGGCACCGTATCCAGGGAGGACGGAACTTTCTCGCTGCATGCAGCCAAAAAGAATCCGACCCTGGTGTTTAGCCTCATCGGGTATGCCACAGAGGAAGTCGTCGTGAATGGGAACAAGACCTTGTCCGTCTCCTTACAGCTGGTGAATAAAGAGTTGCAGCAGATCGTCGTCATCGGGTATGGAACGCAACGGAAGGGAGAACTGACCAGTGCGGTGGCGACGGTGAAAGCAGAGAATTTTATAAAGGGCGCCGTGACGGATGCGGGACAATTGATCCAGGGCAAGGTAGCGGGACTTGCTGTCATATCTCCCAATGGTGATCCTACGGGGAATACCCAGATCCTTTTGCGGGGGCAGACGACCCTGATGGGGGCCAACCAGAACCCGCTGGTGCTGATAGACGGGATACCCGGGGACCTGCGGACGGTGGCGACGCAGGATATCGAATCCATAGATGTATTAAAAGACGGTTCGGCGGCGGCTATTTATGGCACCCGGGGTACCAACGGAGTAATACTCATTACCACCAAACGGGCCAGTGGGAATAACAGGAGTGATGTCGAATACAGCGGCTATGTAAGCACGCAGGCCATTGCAAGAAAGCTCAATCTTTCTACGGCGGCGGATTTCCGGGGCCAGGTGAAGGCGGGACTCCGGCATACGGAAATGGCGGACAACGGTGCGAGCACCGACTGGGTAAAGGCCATTACCCGAACTCCCGTCATACAGTCGCATAATCTTACATTCAGGGGAGGCAATTCAACGACCAATTACCTGATCAACGGCAACTATAACAATTCGGAGGGTTTATTCAGGAAGTCCTACAATCAGATATTCAGCGGGCATGCGGATTTCAATCACAGCATGTTCAACAATAAATTGAAGATCAATTTGAATTTATTCAGCTCGTCCCGGAAGTACAATGGCTTTAATTCCAATATCTACCGGCAGGCTACGTTGCAAAACCCCACTTCTCCGCTGAAAAATCCGGACGGCACGTGGTTCCAGGAGCTGACGAAATTTGATTATGAGAACCCCGTATCGGATCTGATGGAAAGCGATGGTCAGGCGAATGAGAGCAATGCGAGATATAAGAGCGCCATTATCTTTACTCCGATAGCTGGTCTGAAACTTTCCGGCGTATTCTCTTACGGAAAGAGAATGAGTGATTCCGGGTATATGGAGACCAAGCAGCATGTGTCTACGCTGCGGGACGGGAAGAACGGGTATGCGAAGGTCGGGGGTGACGAGTCGATAGACAGGCTGGCGGAGCTGACGGCGGAATACGGCCGGAATTTCGACAAACATCATTTTGTGCTGCTGGGCGGGTACAGCTACCAGGAGAATGTATATACCTGGAAAGCCATGGAGAACTGGGATTTCCCGACAGACAGGTTTGGCTGGAATGATATCGGGCTTGGACGGGCCATCAGCAGCGGTCTGTACCAGGGTTTGATCAACAATTACAAGGCTGAGACAAACCTGGTAGGTCTTTTCGGCAGGCTGACCTATAACTACGACGAGAAATATCTTTTGATGGCCAGCGTACGAAGGGAGCAGGCCAGTCAACTGTGGGGGACGAAGAACCCCTGGGGTACCTTCCCTGCCGTATCGGCGGGTTGGCGGATATCGAGGGAGTCCTTTATGAGCGGCCAGAAGATATTTGACGACCTGAAGCTGCGGGCTGGTTATGGGGTGACAGGATCACAGCCGTCAGACCTGTTTCGTGGAGTGGCTGTCATCGGCTATGGCGGCTTCGTATTGTCGAACGGGCAATGGATACAGACGCTGGTGCCTACACAAAATGCCAATCCCAATCTGAAATGGGAGGAGAAGAGGGAAACCAATATCGGTCTCGACTTCAGTATGCTGCAAAACCGCATCAGCGGTAGTGTCGACTATTACAACCGCCAGATACACAATTTGCTGTTCTTATACGATGTGCCCAGCCCTCCTAATCTTTATAATCAAACGCTGGCCAATGTAGGTACAATGGAGAATAAAGGAATAGAGGTGATGGTCAATTTTGTCCCGGTGAAGACGAAAGACATCGAATGGAATTCCAGCGTCGTCTATTCTACCAATACCAACAAGCTGAAGAGCCTGTCCAATGATATCTATAAGACTTCCACGGACTATTTACAGGTAGGGGCGATATTCCCGCCCATACAGACCTTCTCTCATCTTTTGAAGGTAGGGGGTCCGGTGGGTAATTTTTATGGGTTCAAAGTAGCCGATATCGGGAATGATCCTACGGATGTAGCCAACTATGGTCAGTGGGTGTATGAGGGGAGTGATGGCAAGCCGGTGAAGTATTCGAATTTCACACATTCGTTCGGCGATAAAAAGGTGATTGGCAATGGTCTTCCGAAATTCTATCTGGGATGGAACAATACTTTCCGGTATAAGAGCTGGGACCTGAGCATTACGCAGCGGGGCGCTTTCAAGTTCCAGGTGGCCAACCTGCAACGGATGATGCTGGAGAATCCGACGCAGGTACAATACAATGTCCTTAATAATGCATTCGACAAGGTGTTTGGCAAGACCCAGTTGAAATCTCCTGTGGAGTTCAACAGCTATTATATCGAGAACGGCGATTATTGGAAAGTGGATAATATAACACTGGGATACAACTGGAATCATACGGGCATGCGGTATATCCAGTCTGCCAGGCTGTATGCGGCTGTGCTGAACGCCTTTATCATCACGGGTTATAAAGGGATCGATCCCGAGGTGAGCCTGAGGAACGGCTTGTCCACGGCACAATCGGGAGTTGCCCAGACGCCAACGTCGGGTCTCGATCCGGGGATGGACAGTCCTTACAAATATCCGACCACCCGTACGTTCACCCTTGGTCTGAATGTGACCTTTTAACTTTAACGAATCTAAACATGAAAAAGAGCAATATACTATATACCGGAGTCCTGCTGATCGCTGTTGTGGCGGCCGGGACAGGCTGTACCAAGCCAAAGAGTACTGCGTATGATCGAATTATAGCCAGCGAATTTGTGCCGACCAGCTCGGATCTGGCGGCCCTGTCGGGCGCAGCCTATGTCGACTGGAGGGGATTGCTTCTCCAGTGGAATACGCTGTACCGTGCACAGGAGGTGTCGGGAGATGAGATGCTGACCCCTGCCCGTCCGAATGGCTGGGTGGACGGAGGCGTCTACCGCAGGATACACGAGCATAAATGGACCACGGATGATGACATCGTGATCAATATCTGGACGAGGGCGTACCAGGGCATCACCAATTGCAACCGGATCATTTACCAGGTGCAGTCCGGGGCGATACCTGTTGCGGCAAAGGATACGACGGCCCTGATCGCGGAGATCAAATTACTGAGGGCTTCTTATTACTGGGTATTGTGCGACTGTTACGGCAATGTGCCTATCGTGGACAGGTTCGATGTCCCCAGCGGCTATCTGCCGAAGCAGAATACGAGGACGGAGGTATTTAATTTCATCGTCAATGACCTTGTCACCAACATTCCCCTTGTAAGTGCGGATGTGAGTGCGGCGACCTATGGTAAATTCAACAAGTGGGCCGGTCTTGCCTTACTGGCCAAGATGTATCTGAATGCGGGTGTGTATACAGGCACGCCGGCATGGGACAAATGCATTGCCGTATGTGATACCATCATCAATGCGGGTAAGTACATCCTGGAGTCCAATCAGAAGAATGTTTTTATCACCGAGAATGAGAATTCCAGGGAGATTATTTTTTCATTGCCCTTCGACTCGAAGTATGTAAATGACTGGAACTCATTCGATGTACATATGCAGACGCTGGAGCCTGAGAACCAGGCGACCTATAAGCTGCAGAGTTCTCCCTGGGGCGGGGTCTGTGCGGTCCCGCAGTTCATCAGCACTTTCGATACGGCCGACAGCAGGTACCAGGACAACTATATAAAGGGGCAGCAGTATACGGCAGAGGGAGACAGTATTTTCGGTACGATGGGAGCTTTTACGGGCAAGCCTTTGTCTTACAGGAATTATGTGCCGGGTGTCGATGTATCCGATGAGGTGGATGGATTCCGGCTGGGCAAATTTGAGATAGCCATGGGGGCAACCAACCGGTTGAGCAATGACTGGCCTTTGTTCCGGTATGCCGATATATTGATGATGAAGGCCGAGTCGTTATTGTGGAACGGACAGGCTGATGCAGCGGCGGCGCTGGTAACCCAGGTGCGGCAGAGGGATTTCAAATCCAATCCTGCAAAGGCTTTGGTGACGGGTGTGCAGCTGCAAGGCGGCAGCGGCTATGATTATGGGTTGAGGAATCATCTGGACTCTACGGAAGAGGCTGGGACAAATATTAAAAATGGCCGTATGCTGGATGAGCTGGGCTGGGAATTCTGTCAGGAGGCCCGTCGCAGAAGTGACATGATACGGTTTGGAGTGTTTACGAAGAAGTCCTGGCTTTCACATTCTCCCAACGGGGATTACCGGGCATTGTATCCCATTCCCAGGACGGAGATCGCTAAGAATTCGAATTTAACGCAGAATCCGGGATATCAATAGATTTTCGGGGCGGTCTGCCGGAATTTCTTTACACAGCCCGACCGGAAGGTCGGGCTTAACTTAATTTGATAATATGAAGACAATTTGGTTGATCGTCTGCGGCTGGCAGGGGGGTGACGGTGCATTTATAGAGCCTATGCGGGCGGGGTACCCCACAATTTATGGGGTCTTTATAAGGGTTTCTTTTGATGCGCCCGACTTCGAGCATGTATGCTGGCGGAGAAGCAAAATAAATGATCGTTTTGACCGTTGAAAAGCCGGCCCATGACGCCTGATGTCTTATGAAAAACACCCTTAAACTGTTCTTGTTCGCCTTCTCCCTGTGTCCTTTTCTTCTGTCCTCCCAGACTTTGTCCCGCAGGGCCCGGGAAGTCGATTCGCTGTATACTATAGCTGATCCCTTAATGGCATTTCGCATAAAAGTTCCCTTAAAAAAAGCGCTCCTGTATCCTACAGTACACGATAATCAGGTACGCAGTAAAATGTATTATGGTACTGATAGCGCGGAAAACACGCGTTACTTTTTTGGGTTAAGAGTCTTTTTGCCCGGCGTGTACGTGCCGGATGACAGCAGTTATTATTCCTGGCTTAAAAAAGGGCTGGAGGCACAATTCAAGCATTTGATCCGTGACAGCGTCTATTTTGAAAAGGGCTATTTCGTCGAAGATCTTTATGGAACTACAGAGACCGGCGGCAGGTACATGGCGTACCGGCATATAGCCAGGGGCAACAGCGCGTATGTGCTTTTGGCTGACTTTCCTCAACCAGGGCTTACAGCAAAAGTGAAGGCTTTCTTCAATTCGTTCTCTATGTTGGACTATCCGGTTCAGGCCTGGCATCAAACGATCGACCCGGACTCATCGCTGACCACCTGGACGCCTACCCCGCTGTTCGCATATAATGCCGATTCTTCGAAGGATCATCCGGTGGAGACGCGCTCCTATCTGGCCTTCGACAGCATCCATTACAACAGCTATCGCATCAGCCGCCTGCCGCTGACCCGATATTTTTGGAGCACTTCCGACTCGGCCCTTTGTGCACAATTAACAACCTTATACCTGTTGCCGACAGATAGCGTGGTCTATAGAAAGCTCGTCAGCAACGGAGATGCAAGGGGATGGGAATGGGTAAGAAAGCCCAGGAATGGATCGATGTACCAGAGAGAACGGGTATTGTTGAACGGTGACCGCCTCTATTATCTTTATACTGTTGCGTCAAAGGACGATGTCGCTTCGCCCAATACCAACAGGTTCTTTGAGGATTTCCGGTTCGTTCGCCCGATGGAGAAGACGCATGCCTTCGATAGCAAGGCGGACGCGTTGCTCAACGATCTGTTCGGCCCCGATCCGGCGGCGGCGGCTAAGGCGCTCGCATGCGTCGGATTCGCGCCTTTCGTGAAAAAAGATCTTCCACGGCTGCATTCCCTGATGTTGAAATTGCCGGACTTCCGGGGGCGTCTGAACGATTATGATATCGATGCCCTCCTCGCCAACCGCATTGTCTATATAAACGACAGTAGTTCGTTCCGCTGGGCTGCGGCGCATTACAAGACGCTGACCGTCTCCCAGGACTATATCAAGGGCTTCCTGCTGACGATCATGGGCAATTTCCCCAGCCCGGCCCATTATTCAGAGATGGCCGGTCTCCTGCAGAATTCGCCACCCAAAATATTGACTATTGATTTCGTGTCGATGCTTGGAAAGCATCTGCGCGAGACGGCCAGGATCATGCCGCAGCTGCTTGCCTTGCCCGCCGCCGACAGCGGCTACAAGCGCTTAATGATCGAGCTTGCGGGTAAGCTGGCCGATAGCAACCTGCTCACCGCCGCGAAATTAGTTCCTTTCCAATCCTATTTATTGCGCTATGCGTCCGTCAGGACCGTGTATTTAACTGCCCATCTCGGATCGCCCCAGAAGACCGACGGCGCCCTGATCAGCCTGCTGGGTTTGCTGAACACCGACGCCAGCAATGCCGCCCTGAGAGAATACCTGGACATGGACTTCCATGACGAGCGGATCAAGGCTTTTACAGCGCTGCTCCGAAATGGAAAGCAAAAGGCCGAAGATATCCAGGGCCTGGCTAAGGATAAAAGTACGCGTCTGGATCTTTACCGGATCCTCGAGAAAGAAGGGAAGCTCCAGCTGTTCCCCGCGGCGTACCGGACACAGAATTAAATCATCTTGCCGAGTCGGGCCCGTATAGCCAGGAGCCCGGGCAGACCGGCATTCCGGAGGGCACCGCGATCTATGACTACCAGCATCAATTCGATCCCGTCCATGCAGATGAGCAAGTGGGTGGTCTGCTGGCAAGGTTGCAATGACGATATTTGTCGCCGACATTCCAGGATATGCTGCCATCATCTTCATCTTCCGAAAGAACTCTCCTGACCTATCCACATCCGGGCTATACAAGGCTGTGGATCTATGGATCACTTGCCGTCCTGGCCTATGCGTATCTACGGTTTGCGCCGCGTGAATGGTTAAACCCAAAAGATCAGCATCCCGGGCCGCAAGGGGTCATGCCCTTTGCCTGGTGGATCCTGGTCCCGGTGTGCATTATGGGGTTTTCCGCTTTCCTTGCCATATTTGAAGGGCTGTTTCTCATTGGCAGGAAACGGGATCAGACGACATTGGAGTTTGACAGGGACAACTTCCATATATTCGCCCGTAACCAGCCTGCATTTCTGAACTTTCGCAATCTGGTAAAAGAAAAGAACCCTGACGTTCAGCAAAAGAATTGGGCGACCAGCCTGGACGGGCTGATCCGGTGGTTCAGGGGTCGGAATTCTTAAATAAGCCTGCATATTGTACTGCTCCAATTCCTGTCTGAAATGCTTATTTGCCCCTGCTGCAGCTCCAACGTTTAGCGCGGTGATCGCCGGTCCCAAAACCAACCCTATTGGAATCCTGTTGCTGGATGTCTCAGAGGAAGTATTTAGTGTGGCTGGCGTAAGAAGCAGGTACAAAAGATAAGTAGGTATGGTCTCTCTAATATGTTTGGTGATGTCGCGGCAAAGGAAAGGTATCTTTCTTCTATGGAGGAGTTCTTTTTCCATATCCGTCAGGGTGATTGTCAGGGCTATATCTTGAAAAAGGAGGTCGACCATATGTGCAAACCTACCTCGAGCAGGTAAGAGCGGCACTTGGCGGGCAGAGTTTTATGAGCTGAAACTTACGGCGTCTCGCCTCTTCAAGCCGGCAGGTGGCACAGAATTTTATGCAAATAGAGAAGGCATTCCCGTTCGGGGTAGGCCAGGTAAAAACGATCTCTTAATCATTAAAAATTACTAACATGTCACAGCAACAATATCAGGAATGTATAGAGGCTTGCCGCGCCTGCGCCACTCTCTGTCAGCAATGCGCCAGCGCCTGTCTTCTCGAAGAAGACGTAAAGAGCATGACCCGATGCATCCAGCTCGACCTCGAATGCGCTACACTCTGTAACGCTGCCGCGCAGGTGATGAGCCTTAACGGCGAACTCTCTGAACAGCTTTGTCAGCTTTGCGAAAGCATCTGTAACAGCTGCGCCCAGGAATGCGAAGATCATCCCGACATGCAGCACTGCCGCGAATGCGCCGCTGCCTGTCGTCACTGTGCTGAGGTCTGCGCCCACATGATTCAGCACGCCTAAGCTATCAAAGAGGCTATGGGACAGGCGGGCTCTTACCCGGATGCCCCATAGTATCCTAATGTAGGCTGGAAAAACACGGTAGAAAGCCCATAAACGGAAGCGCGGAGCTCCGTTTATGGGTTACCACCATACCTGCCTGCCCTGTTCGTAGGTGAAGAGCCTTTCTTCCTTACCCCGGGTATGATCGTGCAGCAGGTAGAGGCCGCCCGAGGGAACGCCGCGGAAATCCAACGCATAACTGCTGGCGGTCATCCTGCCTGCAGACCGCCATTTTCCTTCTGTACCCCAGTAGAACAGCTCATAGTCGTCTCCCAAATTGATGCCGTTATTGTCGCTTCTCGCGCGGTAATCGACCGACCCGATCACCGAAGGGCTGTCCAGGGCAAGTCCTACCCAGGCAATGTCAGGGTCCTTCGCATCGAAGAAGGTAAGGGCATCGCCGTCGAATACCGCCTCTTTACGGCGCTCGGGCATATCGTCGTAGGAACCGTCCGGCCCGATGATCCTGCCTTTTAATTTTTCCTTCCTCGTGGCATAGAAGTTCATCTCGGCCACATTTCCCCCCGAGCCTTTCGGAGCCAGGTACCGGATATACCGGAATGGCCCATTCGGCTGTACCCTGGTAACATTTATACTGTCGCCAGGATCGTGTATCACGGTAAACAAGGTGACGCTGTCTGAAAAGTCCGGGCGATTGGCGCCCTGGAACCGCCCACCCAGCATGCGGGAATGAAACCATTCGATATAATCCCGCGTAGGGAATTTCCTCTTCACTATCATGGTTTGCCGGCGGAGCGAATCGGCGATCAGGAACCTCATTTTTCCATTCCCGTCCAGGATAAAGGGCAAGGAGACCGGCTCAGGCAGGTTCCCATCGATGCGGGTTGCCAGGTAGACGATGTCCCTGCCCATTTTTTCAAAACACGCGGAGCTGTCACCAGCCAGGGTCCAGCTGACCGGGATCCATTTGGTATTATCAAAACAATTCAGGTAAACGAACCCTTTCCGGTGCTTCCGGTCAGTTGGTACCGTCACCTTCGAGACGGACATATAGCTCTCCGTTACATCCCTGATGGAAGGCTCGTTGAACCAGGCAGGAAGGAACGGGCATACTCCTCTTTTTCTCACATGCGAACCGGAGTCTTCCGAGTAAGTGTACCGGTAGACTTTGGGATTTTTTATATAAGATGCTTTATAAGTCCCGAGTCCCCATGCCGAGGGAACGTCGAATGGAATGCTCCCTCCGCTGTCCCGCACCAGGGCCACCCACTCATGCCCCCCCCAATTGTTCCCATGCTGTGGAGCGAAGTCCATCGCTACCGGCATGCCGGCAGCCCGCATCATGAAGATACCATGATTACAGAATTCCTTACAGCTGCCCATCGGCAGCAGGTCGAGAGAAGAGAAGGGCAGTGATGGAAGATTGAGCCCATTCGTACCGAACTTGCCGTCGAACCCGGCCTTGATAGCGCTCAGGTACCGGTTGATATCCCCACAGGCGGCTGCAAGGTCTCTCTTTCTGCAAATGTTCTGAAAGTAGTAATTACGTTGAAGGACAGAATCCCGCCAGTCCTCCAGCGGCTCTTGTCCAATACGGTAAGGCAGGACGTACTCGCAGAATGTCTCGAACGAAACCTGACTTCTCCAGCCGCAACGCTCAAATGCGGTAAAAGCCAGATCGACGTTCTTTTCAATATACTCCGCCGTGAGAGCCACGCTGTCCGGAACATATTGCCAATGGCCAGGCAGGTGTTTCAAAGAATCGAGCTTCCTGTACAAAAGCGCTTCATCCTGATGATATAGCTGGATAATATGCAAATAAGGATCCACGGAACTCGCCGCAATGGTGCTTTTCGGGTATTTCATCAAAAAAAGAACGGCCCGCCGCCTCAGGCTGTCTCCAGCATCGGAATAATGATCAAGCAGCCGGGACAACAACTTCCGGCTGCTGTGTGTGTCATTGGTGCAAGCCCAGCACAAAAGGATCAGCATGGCCGGCAACACCAGGAGCTTTTTACCTGTTAATATCATAAGTTATTGTTTGATATCAAAACGACGCACAATTTACGGTAATGAATGTACGAAGATGGATGCGTTTTTTTCGCATTCACGGAGACTAACTTTGTACCCTACCTGAAAAATGGTATATTATTTTATCACAACCAAATTAAACCATTAACCATGATGATCAGACCTATCCTTACTGTGGGTGCCATTGCCCTGGCGCTCATCGGATTGAACGGATGCGGCAAAGAAGCTGTAAACCAGCAGGCGGGCGGCCTTACTGCTGCAAATAAAACCACCGCCGGAGGCCGGACAACATCTGCCAGGACGGCCGTCGCCGCATCCTTCGACAGCAGCGGGGGCCTGGCCGCGACTGTGGCCGCGGTGGCAAGCTACCACAACTCCGGGATGAGTTACGTTTACAACTCCCTCCAATCCTCATGGCCAAGTACAAAGATCACCAGTACTACGGTCGCACAGCAATTCATAAATACGTTTGTCTCCACCAGCCAGAATTATGTGAATGTCACATTGGGCATCGTCGGAACCCCGCCGTTCACCTTCAATATTTTCGGCCCCAATTACAAACACTTCGACTACACTACGACCACCATTCCTTCTTATATTCAAAGCCAGACGGGGACTGCACTTAGTTTTGCAGTCAGCAACGGCCTGAACAGCCTTCAATCCATCATCGTCAATAACAATGATCCCGTATCGATAAGTTCCCAATGCCGTTCGCTTGTGAACACCGTTTTACCTACCCTTTCCACTACCACCGATTCGATACTCTTTTTGGGGGCTACTGACGTGGCCATCCAATCGGCCAGCTACTGGTACACCAGCTCGAACGTGTCCATGTGGCAGGCTTATGCGATCAGGATCACCGGCCCTTCACCAGCGCTCGCCATGCAGTTCGCCAACGATCCTGAAGGCCCCGGCCCCAGCAACGGAGACATTGTAAAAGGTGCCATCCTTGCAGACCTGGTTGGAGCAGCACGAGGCGTTGTCACGGGAGCCCTGGCAGGAGGGGCTGGGGGGACAATTGCCATTCCCGGTGTAGGCACCGTGACCGGCGCAGCGGCAGGAGGATTATGGGGGATGGCTTCGGGCGCAGTAACCGCCTCTGTATCAACCGGCGTATTGGGCGCTTTCGCAAAATGGGTGGGTTGGTAGCTTCCGCGCAAGAACGCTAATTTTAATCTGACAAATAAAAGAGATGAGAAGCGCAAAAGGGAAACTGGTCTATTTCATTGTTCTCTTTTTGGTCTATCTCGTCTCTTTTTTCCTTTTTTTCCAGAAGATAGACACCTACTACGTGATCACCAGTTTTTGGGTTGCATTTGTAACGGCGATTCTCATACCCGCTGTCGGGCGGAAAAAAAAGCAGGATGGGCAGAAAAAGGATTGAAGCACTGATCAACATCAACTACGCCGGGATACTGATTGCAGCTGTATTTACTCCCAGGATCTATTTCTGGCGATGCGATCTACACCACGATCTTTTTTTCCTGGCATTGATCTTTTCGCTCGCCCTTCTTTTACTGTACCTTCTTTACCGGCGGGACCATTGGCGTTTCGCCGCCGTCGACCTCCTCCTTTTTCTCCTGGTGCTTTCGCTGGTGCCGCAGGCCCTTGCGGGCCCATTCCGGCAGGCACCGCTTAATTTTATCCTGCTGGTCACGTATGGTCTCCTGGGTGGAAGGATGCTGCGAAAGCAAGTATTGCCGGCTACGCTGCCCGGCGTTAATATCCTGTTGCTGGCGCTGCTGTTCTCATACGGTCGGGGAGTGCCGGCATCAACTTTTCGGGGGCCCTTTTTCAACCCTTCCCTACTTTCAACTTTCTTGTTGGTGTGCATTCCCTTTCATCTCAGCCTGGTCCGCAAACTAGCGGGAAGAGCCCCACGCTATTCCTCCAAAGACCTTCAAGACTTCAAAGACCTTCAAGACTTCAAAGACTCTCAAGACTTCAAAGACTCTCAAAGCTCCAAAGACCTTCAACGCCCCCAAAACTCCAAAGGTTTTATCCCCGCGGCAATCCTTATCCTGCTGATCTGCCTTATGAACTGCATTGTCATCGCGGTCAACCAAACCAGGGCTTGTCTGTTGATACTGGCCATCGGCCTGCCTCTTGTTGGTATATACTGGTGGAAGGGAAAGAAAGAGTATAAATATATATTGTCGATAGTACTACCCATTGCTGCGCTGATATTCTTTTCCCTGGCGATGAAGCGGGATTCTACTGCCGGAAGATGGCAGATATGGAGGATCACTTTCCGGCATATAGGGGATATACCCCCTGCCGGGCTTGGCTACGGCATGTTCCAAAATCACTACCTGGACTGGCAATCGGCCTGGTTCGGTAAAGAGCCTGCGCATTCAGGGGAAAAGCTGCTTGCAGACGCCAACCGGTATGCCTTTAACGAGTACCTGCAATTCTATTGTGAGTGGGGAATCGCCCGGACCCTGCTGCTGCTGATCATCCTTGCCATTGCGCTCCGAAGGTGCATCGCTCTGCACCGCCGGGCGCGATGGTCAGCTTCTCCCGGTGTTCCCGGGGAGGGCTTCCCCCCTATCGGCGGGCCGGGGATGGGGCAGGGTTTCTTCCGGTGCGGCGGGCCCGGGACGGGGCGGGGTTTCTCCTGGTACGGCGGGTCTGGGACGGAGGCAGTGTCCATAGCGTTTGGCGTGCTGTTACTCAACTGCCTGTTCACGTACAGCCTGCATTGTCCAGCCTTGCTGCTCCTGCTGGCGACGCAGCTCTCCATCCTGACAGACGGTCCCCACAAGCGCTTCACAGCCGGGAAAAAGATGGTATGGCCTGCGACAGGAATTGCGTTAAGCATCCTGGCGTTGATATTTTTCCTGTATACCCGATACCTGGAAGCCGACCGCGAATGGGAAAAGGGAAGCAGGATGTCTGAAGGCGCCATGGCCGGCCAGGCCCTTCGCCATTATGAACAGGCCTTCCCTGTCCTATCAGAGAATGGCGAATTCTTATACAATTACGGCATTACAGCTCTTACTCAGTCCGATACAGCATTGGGCATAACACTCCTGGAAAGGGCCAAACATTTCCTGAATACACCCCAGTTGTACGACGCATTGGGATTCGCTTATATGATGCAACAAAAATACGGCCCTGCCGAAGAGAACCTGGAGTTTTCGATTCATGCCGTCCCCAACAGGTTCATACCGAGACAGACGCTGATGCAGCTTTACTTAAACTGCGGCGACACTGCAAGGGCCTTGCGTATGGCTGCGGAGATCATGCGTCTCCCGGTAAAAGTCAGTTCCGGCTATGTCACATTGGCCAGGCAGGAGGCGGCGAACCTGCTGTCCCATTTACGGTGAGTGTGGGCCTGGGGTTCCATTTACGGTGAGTCAGGGATGAACCTGAAATTGAACCGGCCATTTTTCTCATAGCAATAGGTCTGTTTATGTTTGTCGAAATAGACCGGCGCCCCCAGGGATCTTAATATCTCGATGTAATCGAAGGTTGTCCGCAGGGATATATCCATTTTTTTTGCCAGTATCCTGGGAGGGCCTGTGGCCTTGGCCCTTATCAGGTAGTCGAGATATTCGAGCCGGGAAAAATATTGCCTGGACATATTGTATGATTAAGAAAGTGTCGGCGACGCCTTATATCCTTTTACAGAATAATACAATATGTAGATATATGCCGGCAATATGCAGCTGAAAAAAGCCAGCTGATTCGGCAGGTGCAGCTTGTCTTTTAGCAAACCATATATCAATGGGATAACGGCGCCTCCGGCAATTCCCATTACCAGCAGTGCGGAACCGGTCCTGGTGCGCCTTCCCAGGCCTTTGATGGCCAATGGGAAAATGGCCGGCCACATCAATGCATTGGCGAGCCCGAGCAGAGCGATAAAGACGATCGCTGTATAGCCGCTGGTAAGATAGGCGCCGATGGAAAAAACGATACCCAATACGGCGGATATGGCGAGCCCCATTTGTTGTGTGATGAGGGCCGGAATGGCGGCAATACCGGCTATATATCCGATCAGCATGCCCAACAGCGTAAAAAAGGTGAAATATTTTGTAACGTCGAGGGGCATCCCCTGCGCCCTTCCAAACATACCTATCGCGTCGCCAGCCATCACTTCGACGCCTACATACAAAAAGATGCACAATACGCCGAGCCATAAATGCGGGAACCGGAAAATGGCAGGGCTGTCCTTTAGCGCAGGGATGCGCGGGCCATTCCTGTCGGTCGCTTCGCCAATATCCCCGCCGCCACGCTCGCCAAAACCACCCCCGCCGTCATCTATCTCCGGCAAGGGAGCCAGCTTAATCATTACGGCCAGCAATAGCAGGATCACGGTCATGATACAATACGGCTTTATGATCCTGGATGCCAGCTCCTGTAACAACAGCACCCGCCGGCCCGTCTCTTTCGTAGCTGCAATAGTCGATTCCAGAGCAGACGCATTCTTCAGGATAACAGCTCCCAACAGGATCGGACTTATCATGCCCGCTATTTTGTTGCATATACCCATTATGCTGATCCGCCTGGCCGCTGTCTCGATGGGGCCGATGATACTGATGTAGGGATTGGAGGCTGTTTGCAACAAGGCCAGACCCATACCCTGAACGAATAAGCCGGTCAAAAAAAGAGGAAAGCTGCGGGTGTTGGCCGCGGGAATAAACAGGATCGAGCCTATGGCCATGATAAAAAGGCCCAGCGCCATTCCATTCTTATATCCGGACCGTTTTAAAATAAATGAAGAAGGAAGGGCGAGACAAAAATAGGCCATGTAAAAGGCAAAAGTGACAAAGAAGGCCTGGGTGTCGCTTTTCAGCTGGCAGACCAGTTTGAGAAAAGGCATGAGCGTACTGTTCAGCCAGGTGATAAAACCGAAGGCGAAGAATAAAATGCCTATGATGAAAATAGCGTTCTTTCTCATTTTATTCCATTAAGTGAGGGTATAAGCGACCGGGCTATCTTTTGATAGCCGGCAGTATTGGGATGTAATCCATCTTCAAAAAGGGATTCGTCAATTTTTCCTGTCCCCGAAAGCAGTGTCTTTCCAGGCTCTACATACCGGGCGTGATAAACTGCTGCCAGTTTTGCAATTCGCGGATTGAGTCCCGCAATCCGCTCCTCCATATTCCTCCTGGGGAATATACCTGACAATAACACGCCGGCGGTGGGCTGTCGCGCTTTTACTGCCTGAACGAGCATTTTTAAGCCTTCGATGATCTCTTCATCCGTATTGGAAGAAAGGTTATTTGTTCCGATGATTATGACAATATGTTTTGCTGCATAGCCGTCGAGCTCTTCATGATATACACGCCATAGTACGTTTTCAATTTTATCCCATCCAAATCCGAGGTTCCTGACGCCCAGGGGTTCCAGGTATTTATCCCAGGAGTCGGCGCCACGGCTGATGGGCGCCGCCGGCTTGCCCCCCCAATAATGAACGATCGAATTGGCCAGGATGACCGTTGCCGGCGGAGTGGTCTTATTGAGTGCGAGCACTTCGGCATGTCTTTTCCGCCAATCGTAATATCCATCGCGGCTTTGAGTAACAGGTCTGGCAGGACTGGATCGACCCACCGGTTCGTGGAGAATGGAGCGAATGATCTGTTCATACGCGTCCGCATATTTTTTCATGCCAATGTCATTCGGATGTAATCCGTCTACCGTTGCATCCATGTCAAGATCAATTTCCTTGTTGGTGAGGACGTAAATATTGGTTACTCCCTCTGTTCTTAACCGGGCAACCGCCTTTTGCAATATCATATTCACTTTTCCATATTCAGCATAACGCGCCGTATCAATAATGCGGGTTGTGTTCCCTGAACTGTGTTCTGTCAGCAGGATAGGAACGGAAGGGCGTCTCTCCTGTAATCCGTGTATAGCAGCCCTGATCCTGTTCGCTACTTCCTCTCCCGTAATCCCGGCGCCAGCGGTGAGATTGGGAAGGCAATCCAATACGTACAGTTTTGCATCTATCTCTGCCATCAGTTTGATGACCGGCTCCTCCAGTTGACCGCTTCCTGAAAAACCGAGATTAATAACCGGCCTGTCAAAAGCCCGTTCCAGCAATGCAGTCCATGCCAGGCCCGGCCGTGAAGCGCAGGCTCCCTGAGCGATGGAAGTGCCGTAAACCACAATCGGTTTTTCTGGTTGCAGCGGCATTGGCAGAAAGTGATTTTCGGATGGAACGCCTATCTCCATCCAGCTTACAACATTGTACAATGGCAGGAACAACCTGTATTCGCAGTCTCTTCCGGGAAATATCTGATCGGCCTCTATATTGGAATACCGGTATTCTATGGTATCTCCGAATGAAAAATTCCCTGGCGCCCAGGTCCAGGTGCCGCTATGATCTATCGCATACAGATCTATGCCACTCACGCCTGTAGCGGGCATGTGCGACATGGCGAAATTGTTTTTGCCTTGCACAGCGTATCGCACTTTGATTTCGGTGGCGTCCGTCCTGAATTTGAGATACAGGCCTGCGCTGCTATGAGAGATATTCCATACATTCGGATTCAGTGTTTGCCGGGCGCGTCCGGGCAGCCGGTCATACGGGCTTATTACTTCTTTTGGCCATGCCTGCCCTTCCACCACGGGGAAAGCATTGCCGGCAGGGTCCCACCATTTATATTCCCCATTATTCTGCGCAAACGACGGCGAAACAAGGCTGACAGTCAGCCACAATACTATCACGGTCTTTAGCAACATTTTATTCAAAATGGGAGATTTGCAATTCTATCACCGGGATCTCTACATTCGGCTTCTGTGCAGGCAGGCTCAATATCAGGTCATCCGGGTTGTCATCCGCCGGCCGTATCCGTATCTCAGAATCGTCCTGCAGGAACTGCGCATACCGGACCTTCCCTTTATATCCGGGCAATCTCAGGTTGTCGCCCGGGTAGACCATCAAATGCAGGTACAACCGACTGGTCTGCGCATTATAGGTGAGCAGGACATTGGGAGGGGCTGCGAAGCCGGCCGGAGCCTCCTTACATCCATAGATAGCCTTGTTGTTCAATTTCATCCAGAGGCCGATGCTATCCAGCGCCTGTCCGGCACGATGGTCGAACACGCCCCTGGCGGTAGGGCCCACATTCAGGATCAGGTTGCCTCCTTTGCTGACAGAAGTGATCAATAAGGTCAGCAGTTGATGGTCGGTCTTCCAGGTATTCTCATCCCTGTAGTATCCCCAGGAGCCTGAAAAAGTTTGACAGGTTTCAAAAGGCGACCCACTATATTGACCCAGATCTGCAGGCTTCACCTGCTCAGGCGTGACAAAGTCCGCGCCATCTGTATAATCGTCGAGGTCGAGCCGGTTATCCACCAGGATACCCGGCTGCAATTTCCGGATCATCTTCAGCAATTCCACCGAGCCCCAGTCCTCCCTACCCTTTCCATGGCCATTGGGGTTGGGATAGGAAAAGTCCAGCCACAGGATATCGATCTTGCCATAGTTGGTGAGCAATTCTCTAATCTGGTTATGCAGGTAGGCCTTGTACTTACTCCAGTCCCTGCCTTTATTCAGCCGGGCATAAGCCGAATCCGATTCGTTCGCCGGCTGCAACGGGTGCAGACCGTCTACCGTATAGTCAGGATGATGCCAGTCCAGCAGCGAATAATAGAATCCGATCTTTATCCCTTCGGCGCGGAAAGCATCCACGAACTCTCTGACCAGGTCGCTTTTGGCGGCCGTATTGGGGGCCTTATAGTCGGTATATTTCGAGTCGAACAAACAAAAGCCTTCGTGATGTTTGGTGGTAAGCACGGCATATTTCATGCCGGCGGCCCTGGCTTGTTTTGCCCAAGTCTTCGGATCGAACAGGTCCGGATCGAACATATCAAAATATATCTTGTACTGGTCGTTATTCATCCTCTCCCATCGTTTGACCCATTCGTGCCGTGCGGGCAGCGCATACAGGCCCCAGTGAATGAACATGCCGAACCGGTCGTGCGTCCACCAGGCCATGCGTTGCTGCTTTTCTCCGGGGGTTTCGTTACCGATGCTTTTCTTTTGCGCCTTGCCGGGGGAACACAACCACAGGACGGCAGTTATTGCCAGGATGGTTTGTCTGAAATATCGATTAACATGTTTCATGCAGATGTCTTTATGGATTTATATATGGTCTAAAATTGCGTTGACAGCGGGCCCCAGGGCGGTGTTGTCCGACATGGCGGGGGAAGAAGAAGCGCCCTGTGACAGGGAGGCGGCGGGTGAGGGGGCGATCTTTTCATGCTCCTTCTCCCAGCGGCGTTCCCACCAGAACCAGTCCGTTAGTTCTGCCGGCTCGCCCTTCAGCTGTTTGCGTAAATAGTCGAAATACAATTTCCACCGTTGCTGATAAAATGGCACCATCAGGCCTGCCCATTCCTTATAGGCGTATTCATGCAGGTAATCTTCTTTGGGAACGTTCTCCCCCCAATACGTGATCAGCATCATAGCATTATGAAGATTATTGTTTTTCTCTGCCGGGGTGTGCCCCGCTGCCAGTGCCTGCCGCTGATAGGTGGACAGGCGGTAATGGGGATGCGTATCGAGCAACCTTTCCAGGTCGGCGGCCAAGGACAAGAAATGTTGCGCATGTGCCTCGAAAGAAGTCGGGTCCTTATGCTGATAGGCGTCCACCACGCGGGCAAAAACGGTATCTGCTGTATTGGCCACGACCTGCCGGGTAAAATTGACCAGGTCGATGGCGTAGGTGTCGCTGCCCTTAAAATAAGGCGCAGCGGCGGCAAACAGCCTGACGGCCTTCAGATAGGCGGCGATATCATAATTCTTTTTAAGGGTGCCCCAACTGGAAACGGATCTTATCCGGAGGGCCGGTCTTGCGCACAGAATGTTTTCGGGTGGCCCTTCCTGGTAGCCATCGGGGCTGCTGTAGATGGTTTGCAGGAACAACTGCCAGGCATGCAGGATATCCTCATTGTATTTACCATAGCGATACAATACATAGTTTTTTATCCACTCCTGCGCATCGATACGTTTCCGGTGCCACCCCACTTCCAGCATCAGGTCGTAGGCCACAGGATTGTTGTCGATGCCTTCGGGCATAATACCTATTCCATTGAGATACGAGCCAAACACCCCGTTGGCCGCGCGGTAAGGCTCATCGGCATAGCGCTGCAGCTTGCCGAAGAGTCCGGGTCTTTCCCCGTAATTGGTGATCATACACCAGATGAAAGGGGTGCCCTCATAAGCCTTTCTTTTCTCCCAGTTGTTGGTAGTCTCGCCGAATAACTCCTGCACCAGCACTTTCGAGCGATCGAGCCCAGCAAGCATTTCGGCCCGTGGATTCTGCTGCCATCCCTGCAATACCCATATGGATCCGGGAAAATATTGGTGCATCATGTTTTGAATGCTGGCTCCGGCCTTACCGAGATCTACCCCCTCCGTGATGCCCCCCTCGTGAAAAGGGTCCCCGGAGAAATAATGGATATCTTTTCCATACAGCCTCTTTGTTTCTTCGTAGAACAATCCGCCGATGCGAACAAAAGCCGTATCGGCCGGGTCCAGTATATCGGGTCTGGTAAAGGCGCCCCAGCTGCCCTGTGTGATAACGTGCGCGTGTAGCCGGTTCTTTAACGTGCTGGGCACCATCCCGAAGAAGGCGGGCATGACGGGTTCGATACCCAGCAGCCTCATGCGGGCCATCATTTTTTGCACCAGCGCCCTTCTGCCGTCAATTTGTGTTTGTGGCATCGGGCCGCCCCAGCCCTGGATATTCCCCATCAGCCACCAGGCATTATAGGCGGGGCCTGTGATAAAGCTGTCTATCTCTGGCTGCGTATAGCCTATCCTTCTCAACACATTCTGCCAGACCGCCTCCTCACCGCCCGCGACCAGCATAGTGTTGACGCCATTCAGCGCCATCCAGTCCAGTTCATGTTCCCAATCTTTCCATGTGTAGAAGCTATACGAATAGTTGTAGGTGCAATAATTCAGTGCATATCTGACCCGCGCGTCCGCATCGACCCTGACAGGCTCCTTTATCACAGGCAAGGGATAGACGGGAGACATGTTATCCCCCATATGGCTCATGGCACGATGGCAATAATATTTCAGGTACCAGCCGAGACCTACGGCCGCGGCATTAGAGCCGGATGCAGCGATCTGTACGCGGCCGCCGTGTGTGGAGATCTCGAATGCTTCCTTCCCGGGGCTTCCGCTGAGCTCATGAAAGTCCAGGTGCGGGGCCAGCCAGGGCGCCCGGCGTTTGGCCAGATCCTTCACGCCGGAGAATACTTCGCCCTTTGCGACCGCTGCGACCGTGTCACCCAACTGCTCGTCTTTCCGGATGGCCGCAAAAAGTTGTTTGAATGTCTCTACGTTACTATTCACTAACTTATTATCCGACCTATTATAATACCCCCGGATAAAGTCCGCGGTATTGAACCACATGGTCGAAAATACGCCCTTCATCCGCTGGGCAAGGGTGAGGGAAAAAGACTCCCGTGTGCCATTCTTTCTCGCCAGCCGTATCTGTTCCAGTTGCGCCAGCGCCACATCCGGTTTCGAGCAGGAGCTGGCCAGCACATTAAAACCTTTGATGGCGAAATAGGCGGGTGTAGGCGGTGCGTCTTCATATTTCCAGTCACAGATGAGGATATCCTTTGGGATAAGGTCGATGGCCCTGTAGGTATCGTTCATGCTAGCCTGCCAGGCGAGCAGGTTGGTGGTCTTGCCGTCGATGAGCCTGTCGCTCCACATCCACATCTCACAGTGCCGGTCCTTCAGATGGTCATGCAGTTCCCGTACATAGCCGGCAAACAGTTCGGCCCTGTCCCTGCCGCCGCAGCGGGGACATTTGTCATAGCCCAGTATCCATACTTCATCCAGCCCAACGTGCAGGGCATCGGCGCCGCATACGTCGATCAATTCATCCATGATGGGAAATAGAACTTTGAGCAGATCGGGATGCAGGGGGCAAAGGCTCTTGGTATAAAAATCGAACATGCCGCCATCGTGCCAGGGCACAGGGGGATTATAATCCGGGGATTCGTCGAACTGGGGGTACTGTTTTAACAACGGGCCGATAGTCGTCCTGTCGGACTGGTGCGCAAGCAGGTTCATCGTAGGGATGAGCCGGACATGTGCGGCTTTGCAGGCTGCGGCGATATGCTGCAATTGCTCCTTCGACAAGGCATTTGAGTCGGCCAGTTCGGGATGCGTCTGAAATGTATACTGGTATTCGATGCGAAGGCAAAGCGTATTGACACCTTCTTTTGGCAACGCATCTGTTATGAAACTGCATAGCAGCGGTACGTCGTGCGGGTTGGGACAACTCAGCAACAGCGCTTTTACGGGCAATTTATTCCATTTAAAGGAGGAGTCGGTCTGTGCACCAGCCGCAAGGCCGGCCAAAAGAAATACACTGTAATAAATTAAAAAAGCTTTTCTTCTCCGATGCATGATCTTTTATTTACTTGACGATTTTACTGCTGTGCTCCGATGCTTATTTTACCATTCACTACCCGGGGATTGCCGTCGATATCCGTGCTGCCCGTAACGACGGCGGGCATTACCGTTCCTGCATTTTTCGCGGGGGAAGAAGGCTGGATATGCAGGTCGGGAAGGGTGCTGCTGACCAGCTGGGGATCGATTCCGAAGACAGCAGCCGCGTCCATGCCGGAGGCCGACTGCCAGGCTGCCAACGTTGCAGCGGGGGCACCATTGGTGCTTTGCCATATCCACGCCGGCGCACCAGAAGTGTAATACATATTGTTGTCTATGGTGTTGCCGGAGCCGGTAGTCGTGTATTTGTGTACAAAGACGTCCGCGGCAGAGGTATATACAAGATTATTCCGGATGACATTACTGTCGCAGTGCTCCGTCAGCCGAAGTTCGCCTTCTATCTCGCCGAAAGCCCCCGGGGCCCTATCGTTCTGGAACAAGGTGTTATTTACGACATAACAGCTTTTGGTACCGGTGCCGGTGTAATTGAGGTAGTCACCCATGTAAATGCCGGTGCGCCAGCAATGGTATACAAAATTATTTCGCACGATCGAGGTGCGGGTTGCATATATATTGCTTTCGCTGACCAGCCCAATACCTCTATCGCTGTCATAGATCTTGTTCCTTTCCACGATGGTTCCCGCCGCGCCGCATATATAGATGGCAATGGCGCCGTAGTTGGCTGCTCCCCAGGTAGCGACGCTGTTGGACATCGAGATATTATACAGGGTATTGTCGCTGACGACGCCGTTGCGGGCATAATTCACGGCCACGCTGCCGGACGGATTTAAATTATCGCCGCCGGCGATGATGATCCCGATGTTCTCGGTGTTGTACAGGGTATTGTGGCTGACGGTGAAGCTGTCGATGTTTCCGGCCAGTGTTATATTCTCGCTGGTCCCTGTCTGGGTATCGTGCACTGTGCAGCCTGTGATCACGAGGTTCGTGATGGCCGTGGTATTGTCGGTGCCTATCGCCAGGATGGCATGACCGCTGCGGCCACCCGCGAGTGTAGCGGTATTTTTTATATTGTAGATGCTGCAATTCCTGATGGTAATGTCATGGGATGCGCCATTGATAAATATTCCTTCGGGGTCTGTATTGGTGGCGCCGGTGACAAAATTGCATATATCGAAGCCATCCAGCAGAAGATAGCGGATACTGTTGATGTTTACAAGGGCCCGCCATCCGGCTATGGTAACGGTGCTGCCGTCGATGACGGGTCTTTCGCCCGGGTAGGCTTTTATACTGATGTTCCTGCCCAGCAGTCCCGACCGCGGAATAGTCAATTGTCCGTAATACGTACCGCCGCGAACCATCACGGTATCGCCGGGAACGGCCAGGCTCAACGCATAGGATATGGTCTTTACGGGCGCATTCAGCGTACCGGGGTTGGCATCACTGCCTGTGGCGGCGACGTACAAGGTAGCGGCTTTAGGGCCACCGTTGGATGCAGGTGGATTGCTCTTCTTTGCGCAAGCGGTCAACCAGGTGCAAACTACCAGGGCAACGGAAAAGGTCTTTGTCATGGGCTGGTCTATTGGGTTATTATTTTTCTGATCCTGTTATTATTCTTGTCCAGCACGTATACGGTGCCATTCTTGTCCACGGCGACCCCCGATGGCACGCTGAAGGCGGCAGTGATGCCTACGCCGTCAGCGTAGCCGGCGATACCGCTGCCCGCGAAGGTGCTGACGGCGCCGGTGCCCGCGGAAATGAGGCGGACAGACTGGTCGGGGCTTTGGGTATCGCCATACTGGGTACCATTGCCGGCTACATACAGATTGCCGTCGCCATCGATGGCCAGTCCGCAGGGACTGGAGAATTCTGCGTCGGCCGCGGCGCCGTCGACATAGCCTGCTTTACCTGACCCGGCAACGATAGTTCCTGTCCACGTCGCGGGCGAATATTTTCTGATGAGGTTTTCCCCATTGCCGACTACATATAAATTACCCCCCTGGTCGAACCGGATAGCGGCGGGGAGGTCCAGGCTGGAGATCACCGCCGTTCCGCCCCACTGGGCAGTTACCTTGTATACGTTGCCGGAGGGATTCCAGCTGGTATACCAGGGATAACCCGTACCCGGCTCAATAGTAAGGCTCCAGGGCGCCTGGTGTCCCCAGGCCCAGGTGGTAGCCGTCCCGTCCGGCGTGATCTTCCGGATATCCCAATTGCTGGCGTCGGCAGACCATATATTGCCCGCAGCGTCGATGGCCAGATCGTAGGGCAGGCTGAACAGAGCGGCTGTCCCCTGGCCATCTGCATAACCCGAGGTACCGGGTTTCCCGGCGAAGGTGGTCACCCGGCCCGTCGTATCTATCTTCCGGATGCAGTGATTGCCGGGGTCGGCTACATATACATTCAGACTGGCGTCCACCACTATTCCCATACTTCGGTATGTGTTCTGCCCGCTGAAATTGAATTCGGCGTCCGTGCCGTTGCCGTCGGCAAAACCGGCCGTGCCGTTACCTGCCAGCGTGGTGACTACCCGGGAGAAAACATAGTTGAAGATGCCAGTGCTGGCGGCACTATCCCCGCCTATTTTCACGATGACAGGACCCGAGCCGCACCGGACCGGCACTACCGCCATGATCCGGGTGGCGTTGGCGTTGACCACCTTTAGCCGGTGCCCGTTGATGAGCACGGTGATCTGGGCGGTATCACCGGAGTAATTGCTGCCGCTGATGAGTATTTCTGTTCCGACGCCGCCGGAAGTCGCAGTAAAGCTATCCACCGTCATGGCCGCGCCGGCATGATGCGTAAAGCCGCTGTCTTTCTTGCAGCCCGCCACCGCCAGCATGACCAGGCAGGCGGACAGCAGGTATAATTTTATCAGTTGGTTCATTATTTTGATTTTATACAAATGAATTGGCCTTTTACCATCCGGGATTTTCGTTTACCATCCGGGATTTTGTACGATGGAATTGTCGTTGTCGATGTCGACCTGGGCGATGGGGAAAAGGTACATCTTGTCATCCCATGTCCTGGCCTGGAAGAGCGTTCGGGTATAGAATCCCGCGAAAGAAAATCCCAGTCCGCCGTCATCGGCCGTCGTGTTCATTCCATAGATGGTCTGGTTTACGGGACTGCCCAAAAGCTTTCTGCGAATGAGCGTAAAATAACGGTCGTTCTCAAAGCAGAGCTCTACCTGTCTTTCCCTCAATATATAGTTGCGCATCTGCGCGGGGTCGCCTATCGCAGAAGGATATACCGTGGCGATACCGGGCAGGCCTGCTCTTGCCCTTACCATATCGAGATAAGTGACGATATCCGGATTGCCGGGGTCGTACTCGTTGAGGGCCTCTACATAATCCAATACTATTTCGGAATAGCGGATGAGTATCTGGGGACGGTAATTTACCTGGCCACTGCGGGCATTATCCGAGGGGCTGACATTCTTCAGCGGGTCGTAGCCGGTGATATTATTGCTGCCGGCAACCTTTTGTCCCGACAGCCCGCTGTAATAAAACTCTATCCTTCCCGTGCCATCCCGGTTGGCTGGAGAAGAAAAGTAGTTCTTGTCGTCCACCGTCTGGGCCGGTAATACGGGATGTTTGTTGTATTGGATATAGGCATAAAATCTTGCTTCGCGGTGGGCATACATGTTCCATTCTCCCTGCAGATGTCCCCAGTAATTCGTGTCCGAGGCAGCGGCAAAACCTGTTTCCACATAGCCGGACTGAGGATCGTCGATGGTCCGGCCGTTGGCCATGTAAAAAGCATCCACTATGTTCTGGGTGGCATTGTACAGATTGAAGCCGCCGGGCCCGGGCGACGTGCATTTGGTCCATCCGTACTGCGACCATTTGTTATTGGAGAAAATGATCTCTTTATTCCAGCTGACGAGGAAGAGGTCGCGAACCGACAGATAGGGATCAAAGCTGCTGCCTCCTTCGTCCAAGTTGGTAAACATGTGAAAGGCATTGAGGTCGATGACCGCCTTTGCTGCGGCGGCCGCCGTCTTCCAGCGGGTGACATCCGCCGATGCGGGGGCCAGCGCGGTCCCGTCGTGATTTTTGAAATTGGAGAACGAGGGGTTGCCGTTCCACAGCGGGCTGGCTGCCAGCAAGGCGGCCTGCGCCTTTACCGCCAGGCAGGCGCCTTTTGTAGCGCGGCCATAGTTGCTGCTGACGTTCCATGTGGCCGGCAGGTGCGCCGCCGCCTCATCCATCAGCTGATCGATATAGGCGACACAGGTATCGAATGGGGCCCGGGGATAGACGTTGTAATTGGCGGTCTGGCTGACGAGCCCCGTGATCTTTACGAACGGACCGTATTGCCGGAGTATCTGCCAGTAGAAATAGCCGCGCAGGAATTTCACTTCGGCCGTGTATTGCACCTTCAGGCTGTCGCTTAACAGGCTGGGAGCGACCGTGCCGATGTTAGCTTCAAATATGAAAGACTCGCGGATCCCTGCATAATAGCTGCCCCAGTTGTAGAAATAGGGGGTGGATGCATTCCAGTTGCCGGACACCATCTGGCGAACACCAACGCCGGGTATGCATACAGAGCTTTCGTCGGCGGCTCCCATTGTGGCATAGTCCCCGCCGTCCGTATTATGTACCAGGCTGTAAATATTGTATAAATAGGCTTCGGCATTGGCGCGCGTCTGCCATATCTGGTCCTCTGTCAACAAATTGTCCGGCTTTTGATCCAGGTATTTCTTGCAGGAAATAAAAGATGCGGGTATCAGCACGGCCAGAACAATATATAAGGTGGTATTAGTGCGTTTACTCACGGTCATATTAGTCTTTTTAATGGTGTTTGTGAATGCTTCGCATATCATTGCTGCCTTTTTAATAATTTAAAATTGAGCCCTTACGCCCACGACGATGGTTTTTGCGAAGGGATAGCCTGCCCCATTGGAGCCCAGCTCAGGGTCCCACAATTTGAATTTAGAAAAGGTGAGGAGGTTGGTCCCGGCAGTATAAAAATACAGGCTGTTCAGGCCCGCATTCCGGAGTGCGGCGGTGGACCAGCTGTATCCTAAAGAAGCCTGCTTTACCCGCAGATAGGTCCCATCCTTCATCCACCAGGAGCTGTTGATATAGTTATTAGAAGTCGGGCTGGCGCCGATGCTCAGGCGGGGATAGTCGACGTGCTGGCTGGGGTTATCCACTGTCCAGCGGCTAACGGTATTACTCAGCACATTGGCTGTATACTGGCCTATTCCCGCAAAAGGTATGACCCCGACTCCAACGGCCCCGGCATCATTGACCGCCACCGCAGAACCATTGGCCATGATGCCCACGCCTGTTATGCCCTGGAACAGGATGGAGAGGTCGAACTTTTTAAAGCCCAGCGAGAACCCCGTCCCATACGACCAGGTCGGGAAAGAGGATTTACCCAAATATTTCTCGTCGTATGCGTCGATAGTACCGTCGCCGTTGAGGTCCTTGTATTTGATGTCACCCGGGTAGATGGTAGTATTCAATGTCTGGACAGGGCTGCTGTTGATGTCCTGCTGGTCGTTGAACAACCCCAGCGCCGTATATCCGTAGAACTCGTTATACCTGGTGCCCGTAGCCCGCTGCCATGGATACTTCCGCACCGGCTCGTCCTGGAAAAGTATCTTATTCCTGGCATAGGTGAAGTTGCCGTACACGCGAAGAGTAAACCGCTTTCCCAGCCTGCTGTTATACTCGATGCTTCCGTCTATCCCCTTGTTGTTCATTTCGCCCAGGTTGGTATAGACGGTCGAGTTGCCGGTGCCGGCGGTATAGTTGTATCCCGAAAATCCTGCTATCGAAGAAATGGACTGCCGGGCGATAAGGATATCCTTCCGCCTGTCCTGGTAGGCGTCAAGGACAATGTTGATCTTCTTCAGTATGCCGATCTCCAGGCCGATGTCCGTCTTGGTGGATTTTTCCCAGGTGAGATTCTCCGTTCCAATCACGCTGGCCTGTATGCCGGTGAATGAGTTAGGAGTAGTGCCAAAGGCGGTGGTGCCGCCGTTGTTGATCTGCGTCAGATAGCCGAATCGGCTTCCATCCCCGATGTTGTCGTTGCCCACCAGACCGCGTGAGCCCCTTATCTTCAATAACGTGAAGGTGGAAGCCAACGCGTCGAAAAAGTTTTCCTTTGAAATGACCCAGCCGGCAGACACCGAAGGGAAAAAGCCCCAGCGGTGACCGGGAGCGAAATTCTCCGAACCGGTATATCCGCCATCGAACTCGGCGAGATATTTGTCCATATAGGAATACGTGAGCCTGCCAGCCGCCGCCTGGTTACGATAAGGGATAGAGCCGGTTACCGAGTTAGCCGAGCCGACAATGCGATTGCGCATGTTATATACCAGCAGCCCTCCGATGGCATGGCCGCCGAAAGATCTGTTGTAGCTGACATTCCCTTCGAGGTACATCGCCCGTTCGCTGCTGGTGGACGTGGAATATCCCAAAAAGGTGCTGCCAACGCGCGTCTGGGAAAAGATGAGGTTGCCTTCGCCGTCCCTTGAGCCGGCATACCACAGGTCGTTGGTGCCGGGCCTGTTGATATCCGTCTCATTATAGGAGTCAAAAGAGAAACGGCCCGTGGCGCTGAGGCCTTTGGTGAGAGCGTCTAATTTCTGGGTAAGGGTCAGCACCGATTGAACGGAGGGACGAAACTCTGTAGTATAACCTGAATTCTGCACCACGCTATAGGGGTTTACGCCGCCATTGTTCAAAGGCCCGGCCCATTTACCACCGGGATAGGCGATAGGGAATACCACGGGATTCGTAGAAAAGGCGCCGTACCAGATGCTGGCTGCCGATGCGCCGGGATAGCGGCTGCCTACCAGCATGGCATCGAGGTTCAGCGACAACAAAGTGGTTTTGCTCACATTGACGTCTACGTTGCTTCTAAAATCATATCTTTTAAAGTTGAGGTTCGGGTTATATCCGCTGATATTCGATACTTTATAGCTGCCATCCTGGTCATAGAATGACATAGACAGGTAGTAGCGGGTGGCTTCCCCTCCGCCGCTGACATTTACGTTGGCATTATAATATGGTGCCCATTTTTTATAAATGCTGTTCAGCCAGTCGACGTTGGGATACAGATAGGGGTCGAGACCGCTGGCCGTCTTTTGGATGGTCGCGTCCGTATATACGGGTGTCAGGCCGGTATTGGTCCTGGCCTCGTTGTATAATTTCATGTACGTAATGCCGTCCACCATCTTTGGCATTTTGGTGAGGCCTGACACACCCGACTCCAGCTTGGACTGAACTTTTGGCTTGCCGGCCACGCCTCTTTTCGTGGTGATGATCAATACCCCATTGGCGGCCTTGGCTCCATACACGGCCGTGGCAGAGGCGTCCTTCAACAGGGAGATGCTGGCAATATCTTCCGGATCGATATTATTATAGGCGCCGCCGTAGGTGCTGTTGACGTCCTGCCGCTGTACGCCATCCACAATGATCAGGGGGGATACGTTGCCCGTAAAAGTGCCGATGCCCCTGATGGTAAAGGTCGAGTTATCGTATCCGGGCTCACCGCTGCTCTGTACGGATATGATGCCGGCTACTTTACCGGCCAGTGCGGCCGTCAGATTGCGCACCGGCATTTGCATGTCTTCCATATTCACCGTAGCGACGGAGCCGGTAACGGTGATCTTTCGCTGTTGGCCGTAACCCACCACCACAGCTTCATTCATGTCATCAGTCTTGACTTTCAGGGTGAGGTTGATGATACCTTTCGATGGCACCGCAACTTCTGCCGTCTGCATACCGACCATGGAAATGCTGAGCACTTCGCCCGGCCTGGCATCCATAGAAAAAACGCCGAACTCATCTGTCACTCCTACCCTGCCGGCATGTCCTTTTACCATCACGGTGGCGTTGACCATCGGTCTGCCTTCCGTATCCATCACCTGTCCTTTTACACGACCCGTATCTGTCGTCTTCTTCTGAGGGGTCTCCTGCACGGGTGCTGCAGCCGCCCTGGGGGGCTGTGGCTTTTCATTCAGCAAAAGACGGTTACCGCGTATCTCGTAGGTAAGGTTCTTATTTTTAAACAGCCAGGCCAGGACATCTTCCAGTCTTGCATGGTCGAAATGAAGGCTTACTTTTTCTTTGTCATTCAACAATTGATTGCTGTAAAAGCTGGTGAGTCCAGTTTGTTTTTTTATCGCCTTAAACACCTGCAACAGCGGGATATTGTCGCCCGAAATACTAACGGGGGATTGGGGCGAGACCTGGTCGGCCTGGGCGTCAGCATGGAGCCCCAGTAAAAGGATGCAGCAACAGACAGCAGGCAGCCGGAAAGAGTATCTTAGGAAACGCCGGCCTTTTTGCAGGAATTCTCTCATGATAGCAGTTTTAAATATTTTGGTGACAGTAAATTTGACCTGGGAGAAGATATCAACCACGTCTGATCAAGCTACACCGAAACAAATAAAACGGGTGAACGATGGAGAAAAAATTATTCGGATGATTCCAGGTAAAGTTTGTTACCCGAATAATGATATTTTACGTGAGCGGTCGTTTCCAGATCGTTGAGAAAATCGGCAAGTTTGTTCCTGTCCAGCAGACCCGTAATTGACATTCCGGCGAGCTTTTGCTTGTCGATGACGATATTGATGCCATAACACCGGGATGCAAGATTTGTGAGTCTCGCCACAGGCATATCATGGAAGTAGTATATGCCGTTGATCCAGGAAAGCTCTTCTTCCTCATCGAAAGTTGAAGAAGCGAAACCTTTCGCCGGCTGGTATTCGGCGGCATATCCCGGTCTGAGCATTACGGAGCTGCCGTCGCTGCCTTCCGTGAGGACCCTGCCTTCCACCAGGGCGGTCCTGACCTTTCCCTCTTCATAGCTGTTGACATTAAAAGAAGTTCCTAATACATTGACGCGGGTGAGTGAGGTATGCACGACAAAAGGGCGACGCTGATCGCCGGCTACTTTAAAATAGGCTTCTCCTTCGAGATAGACCTCTCTTGCCGCGGGGCCGAACCGGAAAGGGAAGCGGAGGCGGGTGGCAGCATTCAGCAGCACTTCAGTACCGTCTGAAAGCAATAATTTATACCTTCCGCCCGCCGGCACGGAGAGGATATTCTGTGTAGTGTCTTCAGAAACATACTTGAGGGCTCCTTTTCCGGCATTCAATGTCGTGTTGCCTATAGCGATCGATCTGCCGGCGCCGGCCTTGTCAAGATCCAGCGACTGCCCATTGCTCAGCCGGAGGCTTACAGAGGGTTGGTTATGACGGACAGCAGCGATGATCTGTTCTTTATTTATCAATACTGTCTTTTTAAAAAAGACAAACCATGTGGCGGATGCGATGAGTAATAAAAAGAGGGCGGCTATGGCAATGGCTTTTTTGTAAAAGGTCCTCTTTTTAAACGCGCGTCCGCCAGCCTGTGTTTCCATCAAGGCAGGCCCGCAGGCTCCTGCGTCTATCCTGGTCTTCAGTCTGTCGAGGTCTGCGCGGGCGCTGATCCTGTTAAGAAAGTCGCTGAGATCCAGATGCGCAGCTTCATCTTCCAGGGAGAGCCAGAGTTGCTTCAACGCGGTATCGGCCAGCAGCATTTCATCCAACAGGGCCTCGTCTTCAGGAGAGATACTACCTGACAGCTTTTCCATGAACAACTGAAATACCTCGTCGCTCTTCTTATTCATGTGTTAACCTCCCCCCGCAACAGCTTTAGCCCGGATTTCAAATGGGTCTTTAGAGAATTTATACTTATCCGCATGGCATCGGCGGCATCCTGGTATCTTTTACCATGCATATATACCATCTGGATGGCTGCCTTTTTTTGGACCGGCATGTCATCCAATGCCGTATGCAATCGTTGATAGCTGTCGGGGGGCGTCTCCATTGCCGCAGGCCCGGCCTGATGCTGGAGCTCGGCATACCCCTTATACCGCCGGTGCTGCACCTTTTGCCATTTAAGATGATTCAGGCAACGGTGCTTGATGGCACGGAATAAATATCCTTTTATATCACAATGGAAGTGCTCGTATAATTTTTTGTCCCAGATGTCGAGAAAAAGGGTCTGGACAAGGTCTTTGGCCTCCTGCTCGCTTTTTAAAAAAAAGTAAGCGCTTGCGCAGAGCAATTTATAGTATTTAAGGTAAAGCTCGTCAAAAGCAGTCAGGTCGCCAATTTTTAACCGGTAAAGTAACTGTATATCCTGGTGGGCCGACATTTAACAATAAGATAGCGTTAGTTGGATAAAAAAAGCAAAAACCTTTTTAAATATAAAGGCTTTTGCTTTTTAAAACACTATGCAAACGTTTGTGCAATTTTTTTGCCCACGACTGTTGGGTCCTGTTATTTTTGAATGGCAGCAAGTCCCTTTTGCAGGTCGTCCGCATTCATCACAGGGCTGAACTCCACTTTGGCGTTGAGGTTCAAAAAGAAGGGCTCCGCAATCCCCGGAATTTCAGAAGGATCTTTAAGATCGAAAACCATGATACAGGCCCTGCAGCCATCTATCGCCAAAAAATAGCTTGCTTCGGGCTGGATCCTGTCAGCGGTAGACTTCATGATCTTAGGAAGAGTACCGTCGAGTATAGCCTTGTTCGATGCTGCTACCTCCATGGTAGCTTTTAACATAGTGCGCATGGTAAATAAATTATCGGTAAAAAAAGGAGATTATTTTTTCTGCATGACCTGCATCATCATAGATTCCGTCGATTGGATAGACCGATGTTCGGTGATCTGCCCATTGCTGTTGAACGTGAAAAGATCTACATCTTTCATTTTAAATGATTTTCCTGTGGGAGCTGTATTTCCCATTTTCCCTTTAAAGGTCCCCGACCAATCGCCGAATACGGCTACATGGTTATCGTCTGCGACAGTCATTAAATTACTTCCTTCCATGTCCGGGAAAGCCGAGAGATACGAGTTTATCATCGCTTTGCAGGAGTCCAATCCTTTTACAGGTTTGCCGCTGCCATCGCCATAATCAACAAAGTCGGGCGAAACATCCTTGAGGACGGCATCAGCGTCATGACTGTTAAATGCTTTAATAGCTGCAAGGGCGGTAGCGCGGTTTTTTTCCAACATAGCGCTGGCGGAAGACTTTTCTGATGAGGCGTCGGACATACGGGTACTGTCCTTATCATAGACAGTGGTCGGCTTGTTGTTACAACTAATGGCGAAGAGACAAATCATCGTTAACATGGCAAGTAAACGCTTCATGATGTTATTTTTTAATTTATAGAATATTAAATCCGAACTAAATATAATAAACATTTTTAATATCGTAATATATATTGGACGAAACCCCTTAAACGCTGAAAGCCCCGCAGGCTATTGCGGGGCATCAGGAAACTGAAAAGGCATGAAGATAAGGCCGAACGGATGATCGTGCTAGTCGTGAGGATAAGATGGTCCTCGCACTATTATCTTTGCGAGGAGCAAAGCCGTTATCAGGGTTGCGGCGAATAAGCATGCATTTATTCCAATCAGGAATACAGCGGGTCTCATACGGTATTAGTTTTCTAAAGTTGGGATAAAAGGAAATTAAAAAGGGGTTCTTTCTTTTTGCCTTAATTGGAGCAAAGGTAATGGGACGTTCCGCCCAGGGCTATAGAAAATCTTCGAAAAAACTAAAAGTAAACGCTTAGCCGGCGGATAGGCCGGCGTGGTTGGGGGGATGGTTGGGGCGTTTTCATCGATTGCCAGGTGCCTTTGGCTGGTTATCTTTTTCCTATCCGGCCAAATATCTACTTTTGATCACAGAAGGCTTCTACTATGCTGTTATTCCGGAAAAAATATGTTATTGTAATTACCCATGTCTTTCTCTGGGCGTTTATGGGGTTTATCTATGTAGGCCACATACCTTTATTGGGGTTTCACTTTCCCAAAGAATACTGGATCAAGCAGTCTGTCGTATTCGTGCTGCTGATAGGGCTTTATTACTGGAACGAACGGGTGCTGGTGCCGCGTCTGTTGTACAGGCAAAAACTTGCCCAATTCGTTTTCCTGCATGTCGTTATTGTCGCATTGCTGTATACAGGCGCCATGGTCTACGATGAATCGGTGCATTTATCTGAACGCATCATTCAAACGATAGAAAACCAATTTGACGGGAAAATGCATATCAATATCAACGGGATAAAGATCGACTCTACCCTTTTGTTGGCTTCCTGTCTGCTGATCGGCATCAGTACCAGCATATCTATTACCCGTATGTGGCAGAAGGACCTGCTGGAGAGTCAGCAATTACTCCAAAAACAGTTGGATTCGGAACTGTCTTTTCTTAAAGCGCAGATACATCCGCATTTCTTTTTCAATACCCTGAACAATATCTATTCCCTTACTTTTATCGATGTGGAAAGCTCCCGTGCATCGTTGCACAAGCTGTCCCGCATGATGCGTTACCTTATCTATGAAACGCAGAACGACCGGACTTCCCTTCTCCGGGAGATCGATTTTGTAAAAGACTACATCGAGTTGATGCAGTTGCGGGTGAACGAGCACACTTCCGTGCAATATGAAGAACCCGCAATAATTACAGAAAAGGCGATAGCCCCGATGATGCTGTTGCCTTTTGTGGAGAATGCATTCAAACACGGAGCCAGTTCTACTATGAAAAGCGAGATAAAGGTAAGAGTTCAGCAGGAGAGCAACCTGCTGATCTTTGAGGTGGAAAATACTCTTTTTCCACACCGGGGGTATGCCATCGACGATGGCGGCATCGGGCTTACCAATACGCAGCGCAGGCTCGAGCTGATATATGCAAAGCGTTACCAGCTGCAGTACGGCCCGGCAGAAGAGAAATATCATGTTCGTTTAGAACTGGAACTATGACGAAAATACGTTGCATAGCAATAGATGATGAGCCGCTGGCCCTGGCGCTGGTGTGCAATTTTATCCGGCAGACGCCTTTCCTGGAGCTGATGGGTAGCTATTCCAGCGCCATCGAAGCCTTAAAGAGCATTCATTCACAGGACATCCAGTTGATCTTCCTGGATATACAGATGTCTGATCTCAATGGCATGGAGCTGGCCAGAACATTCAATCAGAACAGATCGGATACGGCCCCGCGGATCATCTTTACGACGGCCTATAATCAATTTGCCCTGGAAAGCTACCGGGTGGATGCCCTGGACTATCTCTTAAAACCGTTCAACTATGAAGAGTTTTTGCGCGCGGCGGGTAAGGCGAAGGATTATACCGAACGGACAGTTACCAATACGATCGACCTCGACAACGATCACATCTTTTTAAAGGTAGAATACAAGTGGGTAAAAGTGCTGCTGAATGACATCCTGTATATAGAAGGGCTGAAAGACTATGTAAAAGTCTATTTGTCAAAACAGCATAGCATTTTATCGCTGAACTCTTTAAAAAATCTGGAAGAGAAATTGCCGGCCAGGCAATTTATGCGGATAAACCGGTCGTGTATCGTTTCATTATCGAAAATAACGGCCGTAACCAAAACGGCGGTTCAGATAGACGATATTGTCATACCTGTGGGGGACAATTATAAAGAAGCATTCACCCAGTTTTTCAGGAACTGGATAGTATAACGGAAGAATAACCTCATGAATAAAACATCGAAGCTCTCATTGACCATTTGCGCTGTGCTGTTATCTTCCTTATCCGGGATGGCGCAGGACACCGAACAATCGCGGGTTGGCACCGCGCCGGCGAAAGTCGATTCACTTAGTATACAGCGGGAAAATATGAAAATGCAGGCCGCACTCCGGTATCCCACCCTCCGGATGGCCATGCTGCAGACAGAGTCCGGCGGCAGCGTGCATTATACTTCCAAACTGCACGGAAATGATTTCGTGGAAGGGAACATCCGGCCCAAAAACATAGTGAGCGGGTTCTTCAACCTGCCTGTGTATTCTTCCCGGAAACAGGAAATATCCGTCGCCCTTCGTTATTACAGGCTGGAAACGGTACTTGGAAACACGACGAACAAAATACCTCAGTCTCCTGTCAGCGACGGCAGTTATACTTTGCAGACGCTGGCGCTGGCGCTAAATTATAAGAGGACGGACTCTCTCTTCGGCCGGCCGATCATATGGGGAGGCTCGCTGATCGCCCATTCTTCACTACAGTCAGGCATCAATAAAATATCCGGCCTGGCATATGGCATCTTCCCATTGAAAACGACCCGCATGACCCGTATTGCAGCCGGACTGGTAGTCATCGCGGATCCGACGAGCAATATTCCTGTCCTGCCTACTTTCTCTTACTGGCATAAATTTGGCCGGAGTCCCTGGGAGGTCAGCATCGACATACCCACCGGGGCGCTCCTGAGAAGAAATGTCTTTTCGAAAGGCCTGCTTTCCCTGGGAACGGAATTGTCGAGCAATACCCTTTTCCGAAATATAGATCAACCCCTGCTGCCCGGAAAAGCCCAGTTCAGAGAGCTTAATCTCAAATCCGGCGTCACCCTGGAATACCCCATCGCCAGAAAAATGCTCATCGGGTGCAGCGGCGGCATCCTAAGCACGATGCAATACAGGGTGCTGGAACCATATAGGAGCCTGAAGGACTATGATGTCGCGATCAAACGCAACCCGGGCCCCTACCTGAATATAAGCATTTCCTTTCTGCGCTGACCTGCCCTTATGTATTGAAAAAACAATCAGTCAAAACCCGGCAACATGAAAATCGTCAAGGTCTTTAAAACAAATGTGTCTGATACGCTGACCGCCAGGCAGATCGTCCGATTTCTGCAGCAACGCTTCGATAACTACAGGATCAATTTCGACCTGGATGACTGTGACCGTATCCTTCGGATAGAAAGCCAGTACGGTACGATCACCGAAATAGAGATCCAGGGGCTTATTGCAAGATGGGGATATCGCTGTGAACCGTTGCCGGGCTAAAAATTATTCACCCGGAAGCCGATGTACTGCTATATTTGTTTTGGTTAACTACCACAGGCAAAACAAATATTGAACGAAGCTCAGAGAAATATCCATCAGCAAACTATTCATCCTCTACTACTGCAGCTGGCGGCCGGGGAACAGGCTGCGCTCCGTCAGTTGATCAAGCGGTATCATAATCTCGTCTTTCATCATGCGCTGACCTTCCTGAAGACGGTGGAAGAGGCCGAAGAGGCTACCCAGGACATTTTCCTGAAATGCTGGCAGCAAAGGGATAAGCTGCCTGGGCTGGATAATTTTGTGGAATACCTGTTCATCATCAGCAGGAACTATCTTATCGACCGGCTCAGGAAGAAGATACTGGCTACCCGGGAAATTCCCGACCCTGACAGCCTGGAGGAGGAATTAATGCCGGACCACAAGCTGCAATTCAGGCAAATGCAGGATCTCATCCGGAAAGGGCTTCGCTCCCTGACCCATCAGCAGCGAACGGCCATCGAGCTGAGTAAGATACAGGGGCTCACCTATGAAGAGGCCGGCAAGGTGATGGGCGTCTCGCGGAACACGGTAAAATGGCATGTGGTGGCGGGTCTCAATGCTCTCAAGGTGTATCTCAAAATGAACAGCGAATCGATCCTTTTCCTGCTGCTTCTGCTCAGGGTGGTCACCTGCGGATAATATTTTTTATTTTGGACCTATCTACCCCCACCCCAATCTGCGTCTTTATAAAAGTTAATCACCAGTATGGCAAACCATGAATTCCGGGAGCTTCTTGGCCTGTATATAGCCAAAGGGCTTGATCCGGCGCAAAAAAAACGATTGGCCGATCTGCTGCAGGACCCTGCCAATGAAAGCCTGCTCGAGGAAGAGATGCGGGAGAGCTTTTTTGAGCAGGGTATGCTGACGGAGGCGTCGGATGAGACGGTGGATAAGGTGATGGAGGCGCTGCAACCGAGGTTGTCCGGGGGGGCGGGGACGAAAAAAGTATTCTCAATCATCCGGTGGGCAGTGGCGGCCGCGGTGTTGCTGGTCGTGGCAGGAATGGGCTGGTGGTTTGTAAGGGGCAGACACGGGGATCAGGCGGTCGTGGCCGGAGGGCGTGCGGCCGCAGCCGGGAGTACCACGGCTATTTTGCCGGCCCGCAAAGGCGCAGCCATCCTGAGACTGGCGAACGGACAGGAGATACATATTGACAGCGCGGCGCCGGGTGTTATCGCCCGACAGGGGAATGTCGAGATCGTCAAGGGGAGCAATGGAGAGATCAGCTATCGCGGCGGGGGGCCGGATATGGGAGAGGCCGGGAGAGGATCGCCGGATAAAGGAAAAGACCGGGGAGAAAGTCTGAATACAGTGGAGGCGGGGTATAATGAGGTCATAACCATCAAAGGGCAGGTGCTGACCCTAACCCTGCCGGATGGAACGGTAGCCTCGCTGAATACGGCTTCTTCCTTACGCTATCCTCTCGTCTTCCACAATGGGGAAAGAGAGATAACCATGACAGGCGAAGTGCATTTCAGGGTAGCGCATAATGAAAAGATGCCTTTTCGGGTACAGGTGCGGGGCCTAGAAATAGAAGACATCGGTACCGAGTTCGACATCAATGCTTATGAAGATGAGCCGGTGATGCGAACGACCTTAGTGGAAGGCTCCGTCAGAATAAAAAAAGGACAGACCAGGACCCTTCTCCAGCCGGGAGAAGAAGCCACTGTCCTACCCGGCAAAGACGCGATCAAAGTGTCCAGGGCGGATATGGATCTGAATCTTGCCTGGTATAAGGGGACATTCAGCTATAGACACGCCAATATACCTATGGTCATGCGTGAATTTGCCCGGTGGTACAACATAGAGGTAAGATACGAAAAGGGTGTAGCGCCGGCTGCCACTTTCACGGGTGATATGGGCAGGGACCTGACCCTGAACGAGGCGCTGGATGGATTAAAAAAGATTGGGATCAATTACCGCATCGATGAAAACAAATACCTAACGATCCTGCCATAGGAAAAACAGCTTATCCTAAGAGGGCAAAGAACTGGGCAGGGACCAGAAGAGGGCGGAGTCCAGTTTACGATTATGACTCAAAAGAAAAACCGGCAGTGGTTGCGACACCGCCGGCGGAATTTTGGGTTGTCTGACGGTCCGACTAAGACAATCATTTATTAACACCAAAACTGTACGAAATTATGAAATTTCGAACCAAACTGCTGTGTGTCATGAAACTGACGGTTTTTTTAATTTTAGGCGCCTGTCTGCATGTAAGCGCCGGAGCGATGGCGCAAAAGGTATCTATCCATGCGAAGAATATTTCCATCGGAGAAGTGTTCAACAAGATAAAGCAACAAACGGGCTATCTGTTCATTTACAACGACAAGGATATCGACAAGGCCATGCCGGTGAGCATCGATCTGAAAAATGCATCCGTTGAAGAAGCGTTGACGGCAACATTCAAAGGCCAGCCATTGACGTATGAGATCAAGGCAACTACGGTATTCATCAGCGCCAGGGCTTCTGCAAAGCCCGAGACACCAGCGCCGGCGGCATCCGGGGACAGCCCTCTCCCCCCTCCTGCCGTCCGCGGCCGCGTGGTGAATGAAAATGGCGAACCCGTCGCCGGCGTCACCGTCTCGATAAAAGGGGGAGCATCTGTTGCCGTCACCAATGAAAAGGGTGAGTTTATATTAACGAGTGTCGACCCCGGCGCCACGCTCGTCTTTACGGCTGTCAACATGGAGGCCTATGAGACCAGGCTTAGAGGAAGGACAGACCTGGTGTTGAACATGACCACTAAAACGAGCAAACTCGACGAGCTGGTGATGATCGCATATGGCACTTCCTCCAAAAGAAGGAACACGGGTTCGGTGAGTTCCGTCACTTCGGAAGATATCGCCAAACAGCCTGTCGCCAATCCGCTGAATGCGCTGGAAGGCCGCATGGCAGGGGCCTATGTTACGCAGAGCAATGGTCTGCCGGGCTCGAATGTGAATATCCTGATACGGGGTACGAGCACGCTTTCGAACGGCACCATTCCATTATATATCATCGATGGGGTGCCCTTCAATATCCAGAACCAGGCGACCCCTGCCACCAATGCGCTGAATAGCTATGGGCTTTCGGGCGCCAATGGAAATATCAGCCCGTTCAGCATGATCAATCCTGCCGACATCGAGCGGATCGATATTTTAAAAGATGCGGATGCCACGGCCATCTATGGGACAAGAGCCGCTAACGGCGTGGTGTTGATCACCACTAAAAAGGGAAAGGCGGGCAAGACCAAATTAGACGTGAATGTGTACCAGGGGGCCGGGAAGGTGGCTCATTTTATCGACATGCTGAACACCCCGCAGTATCTTGCCATGAGACGAAAGGCATTTGCCAATGACGGCATTACACCCACAGCCGCCAATGCTCCGGACCTGTTTACCTATGATACCACGAAATATACCAACTGGCAAAAAAAGTACGCGGGGGGAACGGCAAGTACTACCGATGCGGAGGCGACCGTATCCGGTGGCGACATGCGGACGCGGTTCCTGCTGAATGCGGGCTATCACCGGGAATCAACGGTATTTCCCGGCGATATGGATGATCAACGGCTATCCGTCAGATGGTATTCGGAGCATAATTCCCTGGACAGAAGATTCAATGCTGTGGTCTCAGCCATCTATTCTTTTGATCAATCCAATCTTATCAGCGCCGATCCTTCGGGCAGCGGTGATCTGTTATCCAGTACGTTCACCTTACCTCCGGATTATACCTTGCATAACAGCAGCGGCTCTTTATTCTGGGATCCCAATTATACCAACCCGGAGTCACGTCTTTTGTTGAAGTACATCGGCAAAACGAATAACCTGGTGGCCAATACGCAACTGCGGTACACTATCATCCCTGGTCTGGATCTTAAAACGAATCTGGGATTTACAAAGGTGGGGCTTAATCAGAACATCCAATCGCCTATCGCTGCTCAAAATCCGATTAACACGCCCACCAATAATGCACAGTTCGCCACTGTCGACCAGCAGTCCTATACGGTGGAGCCACAGCTTACCTATACAAAAAAGATCAGCCAGGGTGTATTAAATGTACTCGCCGGAGGGGCCTGGCAAAGGAGTTTGAATACTTCTACCACGATAAGGGGTACCAATTACAGCAATCCGAATTTATTAGCCTCTGTATCAGGAGCTGCTACCTATTCGCCAGGCGGCACCAATACGTTGTATAAATACAATGCATTTTTTGGCAGGGTCAATTATTCCTGGCAGGATAAGTATATTGTCAATGGTAATATAAGGAGGGATGGTTCTTCCAGATTTGGCCCGGGGCATCGTTTTGGAACCTTTGGTTCTGTTGGCGGAGCCTGGATCATGAGTAACGAGTCCTTTTTCAAACCGGCGTCTGCGGTAATTTCCTTCGCCAAGTTAAGAAGCAGTTATGGGATCACGGGGAATGACCAGATCACAGACTATCAGTTCCTGGCTACATATTCTACCGGTTCGGCTGCAACGGCCTACCAGGGGTCGAGCATTTTATCTCCTTCCTTCAATGTTGCCAATCCTGATCTGCACTGGGAGACCAATAAGAAATTGGAATTCGGCATGGACCTGGGATTCCTGAAGGACAGGATATTGTTAACGGCCAATTATTACCGGAACCGTTCTGACAACCAGTTGTCTTCTATTACGGTGGCCTCACAGACCGGCTATAATTCCCGTACCGACAATTTTAAAGCCTTACTGGAGAACAAAGGATTTGAGTTCGAGCTCACTACCCGGAATATCGTTTCGAAAAATTTTACGTGGCGAACCTCGCTCAACCTGACTATCCCCCGCAACAAGCTCCTACAAGTAGATCCTTCTTATTTTTTCGCCAGCAGCTATGTCCTGGGACATTCCATACATCAGGTATTGCGGTACACCTATAAAGGCGTTGACCCTACTACGGGCAACCCCCTGTACAAGAATGTGAGCAAAGACACCCTGACCTTTACACCCAATTATACGACAGACAGAAGCCTGGCCACCGAAGGAGACCCTACCTGGTATGGGGGAGTGCAGAATGAATTCCAATATAAGGGCTGGAACTTCAGCTTTTTTGTCCAGGTGACTAAACAAGTGGGTGAGATCTATCCTTCGGGTGTACAGACAGGGCCGGGTCTGCCGGGAGCGCCCGGTGCGCTGGGAAATGTATCTGCCTGGTGGTTGAAGGCCGGCATGTGGCAAAATCCGGGAGACAATGCCCGGGCGCCCAAAGCCTCCACCCTCTATAGTGTTTATTCGTATATGGGCGGTTCTACCTATGCCTACGGCGACAATTCGTTTGTCAAGCTGCGGAACATTTCTCTTTCCTATACGCTGCCAACAGGCTGGATAAGTCCGCTGAAACTTACTAGTTGCAGGCTATATCTGCAGGCGCAAAATGTGCTGACCCTGACAAAGAACAAGATCGCTTTTGATCCTGAGACGGGGACTTCCATGCCACCTTTGCGTGTGATCACTGCCGGCCTTAATTGTTCATTTTAAAACGACCTTTATGCGAAAATCTATTCATACAAAATTCATTTTGTTTCTTCTGCTGTCAGGTGTGGGGTTTTCATCCTGTAAAAAATATGTGGATGCGGGCGACCCGGTGAATCTGTTAACACCGGACAAAGTATTCTCAGACTCTTCCGCTACCCTGGGGGCGGTGCTGGCTCTCTACAGCAATTCGAATATCAACGGCATTGCCGGTGCAACGATAGGCTCTACCAGTCTTATCTACGACCTGTGTCTGTATGGGTCCATGTCGGCCGATGACGCCTATTTGTACAACAATTCCTATTATGATCCGTACAGGACCAATACCCTGGCGGCGGGCTCCGGCAATTGGGGAACCGTCATCTATCCTTTTCCCTACCAGGCCATCAATATCGCCAACAAGGCCATCGAAGGGATCTCGGGTTCTTCTTCCTATAGCGATATGTTCAAGAACCAGCTGATCGGGGAATGTGAGTTCTGGCGGGCCTATGCCTATTTCAACCTGGTGAATTATTTCGGGGATGTGCCGCTGGTAACGACCACCAATACCACGGTGAATGCGTCATTGCCAAGGGCGCCGGCAGCCAGCGTATATAACCAGATCATTGCCGACCTGTTCGATGCAAAGGGCAGGGTCTCCGTTGCCTATCCGTCAGCAGAAAAGGCAAGGGTAAATCAGGCCACTGTCTTTGCCCTGTTGTCCAGAGTGTATCTCTATCAGCAGAAATGGGACAGTGCGGAATATTACGCCACACAAATTATCGGCAGCGGAACGTATAGCCTCGAGACCAATCTGAACAATGTGTTCATTAAGACCAGCAAAGAAACCATCTGGCAGACGGTCAGTAATGTTGCGGCGGGCATCAACGGGGTCACCAAAATGGGGGCGGCCCTGCTGCCTTCGGGTACGGTGCCCTTATTTGTGCTGTATGACACTTTGGCCAGCACCTTTGAAACGGGCGACCAGCGTAAGGCCAACTGGACCAAGTCAATAGTGTACAATGGCGCCACCCTTTATTATCCCTATAAATATAAAATAAGGATCACTTCCGTCCCCGGCAATGAATACAACGTCATGTTCAGGCTGGCCGAGCAGTATCTTATCCGCAGCGAAGCCCGGGCGATGCAAAACAACATCACGGGCGCCCAGGAGGATCTGAATGCCATCAGGGGCCGGGCGGGGCTCGGCAATACTACGGCTGCCACACAGGCAGATATACTCATGGCGCTGGAACACGAACGATGGGTGGAATTGTTCACCGAGATGAGTGACAGGTGGTTCAATCTGAAACGGACGGGAAGGATAGATGCGGTGTTGTCTTTGACCAAACCACAGTGGAAGCCTTTCCAGGCGCTGTATCCTATACCACAGAACGAGATCACGGCCAATCCGAAATTGACTCAAAATACGGGCTACTAATCTTATCACGCATAAATCGAAAATCCTTTATGAACTCTTCATTTAACAGAGGGGCCCGGGGCTTCCTTCTCAGCAGAGCACCGATCTTCTTTCTAAACACGTTACTCGTCGCGGGATATTTCTTTTTCATGGCTGTCCCGACCGCCTCGGCGCAGGGTCCCCGCAATCCAAGGCTGGATTCTCTTTTGAACGAAAAAGACAGCGGGGTCCTGCAGCGACAGATGGAGAGATTAGAGCAAAGTCATAAAGAAACGGATCTGAATCTGCTGGTACTTTTTTATGACCGGAAAAACGATGGAAAGAAAGCTGAGGAGATACTGGCAAAAGTTATCCGGCAATTCCCGAGGGGAGAGTACGCCTTTAACAAGGCTGCCAATGCTATCGTAGCGGAAAAGTCGCCGGAGAAAAAGGAAGCGTTGTTGCGGATGCTGAAAGCACATTTCCCTAAAAAGTCGGTGGATATGTATTATTATGACGTGGCATATGGGTATGCTGAGCAGAAAGGCGCTCCCATAAAGATAGAGAAGGTATTGAGCTATGCCCGCCGGATCACAGATCCGGCGTTCCGTGACATGGTCTTCCCAATGATCGCCGGACAGGTGTTGGATAACGGCGACCCGGCAGGTGCGGCCATGCTCGTAAAGGGGTCGATGGATTCCCTCAGGCCGAAGATAAATGAAGTGGTCATTCCCCAGGCGCCAGGCGCGCCGCCCCGTCGTAATCCGAGGGCTGCTTATTATAATTATGTCGCGCTCTATGCCCGGATACTGTTAAAAGAGAATAAGGCTGCAGAAGCCTTCTCTTATGCAAAAGAGGCGTATGACAGCAGCAATAAGAAAAGCCCGGGCATCAATGCTGTTTATCTGAGCACCCTGATGGCTACCGGCAATCTGAAAGAAGCGTTTCCATTGATCGATAAAGGCTACAGAAAGGGGGATGCGACTCCCGAAATGAAACAAAAGCTTAAGGAGGCTTATGTCCAGGCGCATGGGTCCGATGCCGGATATGATGCCTATTTTGCGGCGATCCAAACGGAGCTGATGGATTCTGCCAAAGCCCGTATCGTTCAATTCAAGGCTGACAACCAACCGGCGCCGGCCTTTACCCTGAAGGATATGGAAGGGAAGAGCGTTTCCCTGGACAGCCTGAAAGGGAAGATCGTCATCCTTGATTTCTGGGCCACCTGGTGCGGGCCTTGCAAACGATCCTTTCCTGCCATGCAATTGGCGGTCGACAAATATAAAAATGATCCGGATGTGGTATTCCTGTTCATCGATACATGGGAGCATAATGCCGATCCGCTGCCTGAAGTTAAAGGCTATATTACCGATAAGAAATTTACTTTCCGGGTGTTGATGGATCTGAAAGATGCGGAAACAAAGAGCAACAAGGTGGTGACGAGTTTTAAGGTGAGTGGTATTCCGACGAAATTCATTATTAATAAAGAGGGGGCGATCGTGTACCGGCTGACGGGATTTTCGGGAGGTGATGATGCTGCTGTGCGGGAAATATCGGCGATGATAGAAACGGCGCGGGGCAGCATGTTGTAATCCCGGCTTTTTGTTTACCTTTAAATATATATGAAATTTCTTTTGCCCGTATTCCTGCTGCTGATGACGGTTGCAGCATTCTCCCAGCAACGCAGCTTCAATATCCTTTCTTATGGCGCTAAGGCCGGTGAAGGGATGGACAACACCCGCGCATTTCAGAAAGCTATAGATGCGGCAGCCGTCCATGGCGGCGTCGTTAGGGTTCCGGCGGGCCGGTACGTCACCGGTGTCATCCATCTGCGTTCCAATGTACAGTTGTATCTGGCGGAGAATGCTGTGTTGCTGGCCAGCGCCAAAAGGATCGACTATGGTGCCGGGTCGGCATCGGCGCTGATAAGGGCTGACAGTCAGCAGAACATAGCTATTAAGGGGAAGGGCACTATCGATGGACAAGGCGCCGCCTTATTGAAAGACATCTACCGGATGCTGGAAGCCGGGACCCTGCAGGACTCAGAGTGGAAAACGCCCAACCCGTGGCACCAGGTGAGGCCCGAAGAAAGGAACAGGCCCAAGCTGATCGAATTTCGCCATTGCGACGGCATCATCATAAAAGGCGTGACGATAAAGGATGGGCTGTGCTGGATACAGAATTATAAAAGTTGCAGTAATATCATTGTCGACAGTATAAAAGTGATCAGTAATGTCATGTGGAATAATGACGGCATCGACCTGATGGACTGTAAAAAGGCGCGCGTGACCAATTCCTTTTTTAATGCGGATGACGACGGCATATGTCTCAAATCAGAGGATGCGGGTGGGAAATGCGAAGACATTTATATAGAGCACTGCACCATACGATCCAGCGCCAGCGCCCTTAAGTTCGGCACGGCCTCTTTTGGAGGGTTCAACAGGATCACGGTGAGGGATCTCACCATCTATGACACTTACCGGTCGGCCATTGCCCTTGAGACCGTTGACGGGGCTGTCCTCGAAAACATAGACATCCGGAATGTAACCGCCAAAAACACCGGGAACGCTATTTTTTTGCGGCTGGGTCGTCGCAACCGGAATGCTCCTGCCGGTGTATTGCGTCATATCTATATCGGCGATGTCAAGGTGGAAGTTCCGGCGGGCAAGCCGGATAAAGGGTACGATATGGAAGGGCCGCCGGTAAAGTTCCCGCACAATATTTTCCCGGCCTCTATTGTAGGGTTGCCGGGGCATCCGGTGGAGGATGTCACGCTGGAGAATATCGATATTACTTATCCTGGCGGCGCCAGCAAAGACACTGCCTTTGTATCTCCGGATTCCCTGTCCAAAGTTCCGGAGGAGGAAGCTTCCTATCCGGAATTCTCCATGTTCGGGGAGCTGCCGGCGTCGGGGTTGTATGTACGGCATGTTGCGGGGCTACGGATGAAGAACTGGAAGCTGCATTATAAAAAGACGGACTTCCGTCCTGCGTTGATCTTTGATGATGTGCAGGGGCTTCTGCAGAGTAATATAGAGGTTCGGGATAATTTTTAGCGGGCGATGAGGCTCATGTCGCTTTTGAAGGCCAGCAGTTCGGATTCAATTTCCCTGATGACATTTGTTTTTGATGCGTGTTCTATTTCCGAGAGATCGGCTGGGATATGCTCTGTGTTATCGAATTGGGTGAGGTCGGCAAGGCCGATGAGGATGATCATCTGGTTAAGGTCGCCGCCGTCGATGAGCCGGAAGCATTGGAAGTTTTTTACGGCGGGGCTGGCGGGAGTGGTGGGGGTGGGGGCGCTGGCCGCGCTGGCCGAATTGCCGGTGTACTTTTCTTTTAGCCGGGTGAGTATTTTTTCGGCGAGGGTGAGATCGTTTACTTTCAGGGTTATCAGGCGACTGAATTTTGTTCTTAGGCCGGCGGTGTCGGTGATACTGGCTTCTTCGATGCGTGACAGTTTGAAGCCACCCAGGTAGGTGCCAAAAGGTTCGGTGTGCAGGTCATTGTCTGCTCCATCTCCGGCGGGATTGACAGGAGCCATAAAGTCGCTCCAGGAGTGATCGAAAGTGGCGTCTACGAACTGGCCGTAATTTTTGCCGGATATCACGTACCAGCCATACCAGTCCCATTTATCTCCGCTGCGCTGATGCCATTGAAGGTGTTGTTTATAGCCTGTTTCAAACCGGGACTCCTGTCCTTCTTTGGGTTGCCAGATGGAGAAGGCGGCGATGCCGCGGGCGGGAGTGAAGGGTTTTTGGGCTGCGGCGATGTGAGTTTGGGCGATGGCGAAGGCGGCGATAAGCGTCAGTCTTTTCATCTTTTTGAGACAAAACTATCGGAAGGCGGGATCGAAAAATTGTAAAAAAGTAAAGTGTTACAAGGCGGTAAAAACGCCGTTAATTTCATTTTCGCCGGCGAAAAAAGCACGGGGTGACCGGCCGATGAAGGCATCGAATGCCTTTGACAAATGGGACTGATCATAATAGCCCGCCTCATAACTACATTGTGTCAATGAGCTTTCCGGGTGATTGGTACGGTAGGTGATAAAAAAGTTCAGTTGGATGATCCGGCTGAATATTTTAGGTGTTATCCCTACGTACTTGAGGAACAGGCCGTCCAGGTGCGTTTTTGAAATTCCTGTTCTGCGTAATAATTGAGCACCGGTGACATTTCCCTTTTTATTCAGGATAGATGCAACAGCGGCATCTATATACTGATAGCCATGACTGCTTATGGCATCTCTTCGTAAGAGACTACTTAATAACAACTCGAAGTTTAAAAAAGTCTGGCCGGGGTCGTCCCGTATGCAATCCCAAAATGGCCTGGCGTCCATTACCGTATCCAGTGCAAAGAACCGGTCGGTAAGTTCTGCGACGGGAATATCCAGAAAAGCCGGCAGGGTATGCGGATAGAAGCGGATACCGTATAGTCTCGAGCCGGGCGATAGCTGCAAATGGTGTTTTTGCAATGTTTGCCCGACAACAAATGCATGTGGTTCTTCGACCCATCCGGCGGCGCCCGCCATTTTTACCCTGCCTGGTTCGGCCGTGATATAAAAGATGATCTCGTGATGTCCGTCCGGCACGATCTCCTCCTGATAATATCCGGCGGATGTCGGGGTTACTTCCAGGTACCAGAAGGATTTTACCAGGGGGGCTATTTTTTTAGGATATGCGGTGCGTACGGTGATCATGGGCGCATTTTGCGTCGAATTTACGCCAAATTAGTTTGCGCTGGCGGCGGGTTGCGGTTGACGGCCGGGACGCGCGGTCTCTTAGGCGCGCTGTTTTTGTAGTTGCAGGCCGACCTGGTTGATCCAGAGAATGAGAGAAGCGAACCACGTGAACACCAGGGTATAGGAGATGATGTATTCACCGTTGATGTAGAAACGGCCGCTGAGGAAACAGATGAGGATGATAACGGGTAATGCTAAAAAAGTAAAGATCGTTTTCATTTTTTGTGATTTTGCAGGTGAGGTGTTGTGGAGGTAAGGTGTTATTTGATGGCGCTGGCGCTGAGGGATCTGATCCAGAAAGAAAAAGAAGTAAGGGATGAAAGGACAAGCAGGTATGCGACGAGCAATTCTCCCTGCACATAAAGAGAGACACTGAAAAGATAAGCTGCTACAATGGCCAGAAGAATCAGGAGGCTGAATAAAGTTTTCATCGCGGGTACATTTTAGGTTTTAAAGACTATGATTAAAAAGGAACAATGCGCTATTGGGGGTAGCTCATAGTCATTGGTACGGCGGTAATTGCAGAGGATTAAAGGAGAGTGTGTGCCTTACGCTGTTATACGCGAACGAGAGATAAATTGAGATCTGAGATAGGTGATTCGTGGAGATTGGGTACGTCTGGGGTTATTCGGAGAGGAGATTGAATTCCTTGTTGATGATGCAAACCTAATATGCATTTTTGGATTGTGCAAGTGTTGGCTCAAATAAATTTGAGAATAAGGGGATACACTGAGCCGCGGCTGGAAGCCGGGGGCGGCTGGAAGCTGGGGATCCGCAGGAAGCTAAGGCGCCTTTTTGATATCGATCGAGTAGGTGAATTTATCGGCACGGTAATATCCGATATTGTATTCGATGGGCCGGTCGCCGGGGTCATAGACAAAACGTTCGCGTAGCAGGATGGGCGACTGGGGGGAAATCTGTAATCGCTGGGCCTGGTCGCCGGCCAGGGCCGCACTTATATTTTCATTGGAGCGGACGACCAGGACTCCGAATTTCTCTTCGAGCAATGTATAAAGGGGGCGGGAGAAATCATCTTCGGGAACGAGGCCTATCCGGGGATGAAAATAGCTTTCGAAATAGACGATAGGCTCGCCTTCACTGCCTTTGAGTTTGGACAATTTGACAACGGTCTTGTGTAAGCGGATATTAAAGAAGCGGCTGACCTTTTCGTCTGCCTTTACATATTCCGTCGAGATACTCAGGTTTTCCACCTGGATGCCGCGTTCCTGCATTTCGCGGGTGAAACTATACCAGTGATCGAGACCGGTGGACAGGGGTTTTTTGCTGGCCACTTTTGTGCCGACCCCTTTTTTGCGCGTTAGCAGGCCTTCATATTCCAGCTTGTTGGTGGCCTGGCGGATGGTGTTACGGGAAACGCCCAGGCGATTGGCCAGTTCGACTTCTTTTGGGAGGAAGGCGCCATTGCGGAATTCCGGAGAGTCGATCAGCTTACGCATCAATGCTTCCACCTGGAGATGTAATGGGACTTTATTCTGATGATCGATGCGAAGTTGCATGGGCAAATGATATGTTCAAACATACCGACTTTGCGTTAAACGGGCAATTTTTTTTGGTGACGGCCTGCGGTGGTATAGCTCTTCCAGGACGAGACACGTTGACATTGGAGCGGACAACAGCTGTTATCACAAACGGACAGTATATCCGGGGGAAGGGCGGTAAGTGACTGATTATTAATCCGCAGCAAAAGTGGCATCTTTTTGGTCACGGATCGTGCATGTTAAAGAATTACTTCAAAATAGCCTGGCGGAACCTGTTTAAGAATAAGGCGTTTGCGGCCACCAATCTGCCTGGTCTTGCCATTGGCATGACCAGTAGTATTCTTATCTTTTTATGGGTACATGATGAGCTGGGCTATGACAAATTCCATCGCAATTACAACGATATCTACCAGGTGATCGCCAACCGGAACTTCAAAAACCAGATGTTTACCGACCGGAATATGGCTTTTCCGCTGGGGCCGGCCCTGGAGAAGGGTTATCCGCAGATAAAGTCGGCAGTGGAACCTTTTTTGACATCTTCACCTGGAAATTTGAAAAGGGCAGTGCGGCAAATGCTATCACCGACCCCTCTTCGATAGTATTATCGGAAAGTGCGGCCAAGGCGTTTTTTGGCAATGAAGAGGCTATGAACAAAGTGTTGAAAATAGACAATGACCAGTCAGTAAAGGTGAGTGCGATCGTTGCGGACGCGCCAGGCAATTCTTCGCTTACTTTCGACTTTATGCGGTTGTACAGCGACTTCAAGGACGGGAAAATATCGGCGGGATGATCGAGTACGTACGACTTTTCACGGCGATAGCCGTTATTATCCTGCTGATCGCCTGTATCAATTTCATGAATCTTTCGACTGCCCGTTCGGAGAAAAGGGCTAAAGAAGTGGGCATCCGCAAGACGCTGGGTTCGAACAAGGGGACACTGATGTGGCAATTCCTTTTTGAATCCGTCATACTCACGTCCATCGCGTTTATCATTGCGCTGGCGGCGGTTTACTTATTGCTGCCCTCTTTTAACCTGCTGATCGACAAACACCTTGTGCTTCGGTTGAGCGACCCGATATTATGGTGCGGGCTGCCGGCGCTGATCATTCTCACCAGTCTTATTGCGGGGAGTTATCCTGCCTTTTACCTGTCCTCCTTTAACCCTATAAAAGTATTAAAAGGCACCCTCGCGCCGGGGAAAAGCGCCGTCTTACCCCGGCGTATACTTGTCATTTCGCAATTCGTCATCTCCATACTGCTGGTCTCTGCGACAGTGATCGTTTACCGGCAACTGCAGTTTGTCAAAAACCGGGACATGGGTTACAATCCTGACAACCTGATCTCGCTGCCGGCGTCCGATGAGATCAACGGGAAATTCGCAGCGTTCAAACAGGATCTGCTGAATACGGGGATGGTGTATTCCGCTACCCGGACCTTGTCCCCTATAACGGAGATCTGGTGGCGCAGCGGCTCGCCGTTATGGGAAGGCAAACCGGAGGGGTTGCAGATCATCTTTTCCGGTCAATCGGCGGATGTGGACTTTGCCCGTACCATGGGGGTGAAGATGCTGGAAGGGAAAGATTTTTCGGGGACGCCGGTCGACTCGGGCAATGTGCTCCTGAACAAAGCCGCGCTGGACGCCATGCATCTGACCAATCCGATAGGACGTATCCTTCGTTATGGGAACAGGCACTATACGGTGATCGGTGTTACCGACAATATTGTGATGGAAAGCCCGTACAAACCGGTGGAGCCGCAAATGATCTATTATCAGCCCGACAATATCGGCGCTTTCACTATCCGTCTGAATAAAAATGTCCCGCCGCAAAAGGCATTGGCAGCCATCGAACCCCTTGTCAAAAAATACAATCCGGCGGCGTTGTTTGAATACCATTTTGCCAACCAGGAGTTTGAAAAGAAGTTCCTCACCGAAGAACTGATCAGCAAGCTCACGAATATCTTTGCAGGGCTGGCCATTTTTATCTGTTGCCTGGGGCTGGCCGGTCTGGCGTCCTTTACCATGGAAAGACGTGTCCGTGAGTTTGGCATCCGGAAGGTATTGGGCGCTTCTGTCCCTCAGCTGCTGCGGCTGATATCGGGCGAGTTCCTGCGGCTGGTGGGGATCGCCTTTATCATTGCCGTTCCGCTGACCTGGTGGGCGATGAGCAACTGGCTGGACAAGTATACGTTCCGGGTATCGATAAATCCCTGGATGTTTGTCATTGTAGGTATGCTGTTGCTGGGGCTGACCTTGCTGGTCGTTGGGCTGAATACCATCCGCTCGGCTATGCGCAATCCGGTGAAGAGTTTGCGGACGGAGTGATCTTCGCAGAGGGGGATGATACGAGGGCGGGATGTAAGGAATTTTCTTATCTTGCTGTCACATGCCTTCAACCACACAAAAATTCACCAGCTGGGGATTACTTCTGATCGCGGGGGTGATCTTCTTCAGCATCGGAGTTCTTGCCTTCATCAATCCATTGAGCAGTTATGTGAAGCTGACGAAATTTTCCGGTATCGGGCTTTTGCTGAATGGCGCTTTGTTGCTGGCGATGATCATTATACGCCCCGGTCGTTCCCGGGAAACGAAATGGCTGCAGGTGGAAAGCGCCCTGCATCTTTTTTTTGGATTACTTTTTGTATTCAATCCCCTTTTGGCATTTATTGCCCTCCCTTATTTTATCGGCAGCTGGATGTTCCTGGTAGGCGGGCTAAAGGTGTTGTCGGCGCTGGTGTTGAGGAAGGTCATCAGGGGCAGAGGGTTTGTGCTGGCAGCGGGTCTGTTGTCACTGTTGTTCGGCGCCTTATTATTGTTCAGTCCTTTTGCCCGTGCGAGCAGCATTACCCTGCTGTTGGGGATTTTTGGCATAATGATGGGCGGGTTGTATATTATCGATGCGTTCCGGTATCGAAACATGGAGGATAATCTGGAGATTATGCTATAGATTTGCGCCAAGGCATGTTACGCGGGCCACGGGTCCGCCAGCCGTAACCAAGCGAATATGAAAAATCTTCTTCTTGTACTTTGCCTTTTTGGCGCTTTACAGAGCTATGCACAGGACAGCACCCGGCCCCGGACCAGGGATAGCGTCCGGGTTAAGGATACCATCCAGTCCAACAAGTTCAGTCGCAAAAAAACCACACAGTTTCTTAAGGAAAATTACAAACATGTCCGGCAGAAATTCGACTCCTCGCTGTTTACCAGTATAAATCTTCCGACAACCAGCGATTATGCAGAAGATCTGGAGAAGACATACCAGATGCTCAATAACGTGCAGGGGGTGATCGAATCTTTTGTGCGGCTGGACGATATTGACGACCAGCTGGATGACGAAGATTCAGCCCTCAATATCCTGAAAGACAGGATGGGTCAGAGCGAGCGCACCTTCAATGTCCGGAACCTGCAGATGTTCAATACCCTGCTGGATGCCCTGGACAAGAATGTAAGAGACTACACCAGATACCTCAACCGCTATGATACGGCACTGGACAAAGTGAGGAGTGATATCGGCAATCTGAAAAAGGATACGCTGATGCTGCGTATCTTCCGGGACTCGGCATTGACGGATACATTTAAGGTTCAGCTGCAGGCCTTGAAACAAAAATGGAGGGAAGTCGACAGCCTGGTTACGATCAACGGTGTGCAGATAAATTCCCTTAAATCCGAGGTTTCTGCGCATACTATCGCCATTCAGGGTCTGCTATATCGTGTAGACCAGGAGATAACGGCCGTGGGCTCGAAGGCTTTTGGCAAGGAGCGGCGTTATCTCTGGGAACCGCGTACGGGCGTCAGCAATTTTACGCGGGATGCTTTTAAAAAGTCCGTCGAAAGTGAAAAATTGTTAACCCGGTATTATTTTTCAAACACCCGCAGCAAGCGATTCTGGCTATTATTCACAGGTATCGTTTTCTTTTTCTGGGTGTGGTTCAATTTCCGGACCCTGCGACGGATGGATAAGCTGCATGCTGTAGCGGATTTCAAATTCCGTTTCATCAACCCCTACCCGGTAGCGGCTTCGCTGATCTTCATACTCATCCTGGCGCCGCTGTTCGATCTGCATGCGCCGGCCATCTATATCGAGTCGATGGAGTTCCTGCTGATGATCGTTCTGACCTTTGTATTCTGGAAGCTCCTTCCGCGTACGCTCTTTTATGGCTGGTCTATCTTCCTTTTTCTTTTCCTTTTGTTGCCTATTACGCGCATACTAGGATTGCCTACAAGTCTGCAACGCTGGACAACACTGATCATCGATAGTGTGTCGGTGGTCCTGGCCGTAGTCTTCCTTTTCGGCAAATGGAGGGTAACCGGCCAGCCGCGTCTGGTGAAATTTGCCATCTGGCTGTATGGTTCTTTCAACCTATTGGCTGTATTCTGCAACCTGTTCGGAAGGGTGACGCTTTCCCAGATATTTGCATCCACGGCGGTATATTCTTTTGCGGAGACCGCGTCGCTGGCCGTATTCGTCAAAATAGTCCTGGAAGCCTTTTTATTGCAGATACAAAGCAGCAGGGTGCGGAAGAAATATCCTGAGCACTTCGATATGACCGGTATCGCCCGAAGCATTTCCCGATTCATTGTCACCGTCGCCGTCGTCTTATGGGTTATTGTTCTTATGACCAACCTGAACCTTTTCGATGCGATGAACGATCTGCTGATAGACCTTTTCACGAGTCCCCGGGAGGTCGGCAGTTTTTCCTTTACGATAGGCGGGCTGTTATTGTTCCTTGGCATTATATGGCTGGCCAATTTTCTGCAAAAGTATATCGCCTATTTCTTTGGAGATGTAGGCGATGACGCATCCCTGGATGATCGCGGGCAACGGTCCAGGCTGCTCATCACCCGGCTGGTGCTGCTGATCGGTGGTTTTTTGCTGGCGGTGGCTGCTTCGGGGCTTTCCGTCGACCGGATCACGGTCATCCTGGGCGCTCTTGGTGTCGGCGTTGGGTTGGGTTTGCAGAACATCGTCAATAATTTCGTTTCGGGTATCATCCTTATTTTCGACCGGCCGGTACGGATCGGGGATACCGTAGAGATCGGCGATAAGAAAGGGCGGGTAAAAGAGATCAGCATCCGTACCAGTACGCTGCTGACAGAAGAAGGGGCCGAAGTGATCATTCCCAATGGGGATGTGCTTTCGGGGCGTATCGTCAACTGGACGCTGAGCAATAGCCATGTCCGCATAGCCCTTTCCTTTAACATCGAGAAGCCGGCCAATACGGACAGTATCAAGCCGGATGCGATAAAAGAGATCATCAAGAAAAATCCAAATGTGCTTTCCCTGCGGGAGCCGCAGGTGATGTTGAATGCGGTAAATTCCAAGACGCTCGAATTGTGGGTGTATTTCTGGATCAACGATGTTACGAAGACGCCTTATACTTCCGGGGAGCTCCGGACCAGTGTTTACCGGCATCTCGATGAGCAGGGGATTGTCGTGCTGTAGCGTCGGGGCCGCGGGGGCCAATAAAAAGGGCCGCCTTTTTCGAGGCAGCCCTTTTTGAATATGAGGTTTTCGTCGATTAGTGGTCTTTATCGACGTTGTTGAACTTATTGGTATAAAGATCGACCTTGTCTTTGATATTCTTTGTCTCGTAGATGTTGATCATCAGATCGTATGCGTCTTTCAGTGCGCCTTTTTCATCCATCTTCAGCTTGCCTTTGCTGCCCAGGTCTTTGTCCACCATTTCAAAATAAGGGATGGCTTCGTCGAATTTTTTGCCGGCGGCGATGCGGAGGTCGGCTCTTTTCTTGATGTCATCGGGACCTTTTCCGGGGATCTTTTTTGTCTGAGCCTGCATGTCTACACCGGTATTATAGGATATCTGTCCCAGGACGAGTGCGGCCTGCGGGTAATCGGGTTGAATTTCCAGGCATTTTTTCAGCATTTCCTGGGCTTTGGCGGTGAGAGCTTCGTAGTTAGCGGGGCGAGCGCCTTTGCTGGTATCGGAAGCATACTGGTAGAGTTCCAGGCCATAGTTGAAGAAGAAGAGATGATTCTTGGTGAACTTCCCTACTATCTCGTCGTATTTGGCGAACAATGCTTCTTTGTTGCCTTTTTCGCGAAGGATGTCGAGTTCGGTGCTGGGCCAGAAGAGATCTTCGGGGTATTGTTCTTTTGCCAGTGCCAGGAATTTCTGGGTATTGGCGTCATCCTTTTTGGTATTGTAATAATCGACCAGCCATTTGTAGATGTCGATCATGTTGGAGCCGTTGATATTGGCGATCTTGGCGTCGGCCAGTTTGCCATAATAAATGGCGGCGGTGTCTTTCAAACCGGCTTTTTCAGCGGAAATGCCGGCATAAAGTGTAGAGGTGGTATCAATCTTCAGATTGGTCCAGCCTTTAGAGTTCATGAAGGAGCTGGCTGCGAGA
>Ga0105237_10000254_pt1 | contig 75712 bp, 69 predicted proteins | sample KBSC24metaG_FD_81520 | JGI IMG/M metagenome (GOLD analysis project Ga0105237, IMG submission 81520) | Corn rhizosphere microbial communities from Kellogg Biological Station, Michigan, USA - KBS C2-4 metaG | ecosystem: Host-associated > Plants > Roots > Rhizosphere > Soil | place: Michigan, USA...
AGCCCATCTAGTATCCAGTCACTGTATAAAAATTTCCCCGATTTTAAACAAAACAATACCCGAATTGCCGCATTTGGGGCAACCACCCATAAGGCGGTACTTGAATCGGGATTAATTCTCGACATTCCCGCACCCACTCCACAGGCCCCTTCTATGACTATGGCTATTGAACAGTATGTAAAACAGGTAAATAAGTAATTATTAAATCTGTTGCAACTTTTTTTATTGCTTTAACGTTAAATGGCTTATTAATTGCCACTTATTGCGGGTAATTAATGTTAAGTGATTTAAAATAGCGTTATATTTGATTATCGTGCTATAACACAGCGTGTTAATTACACGGATATAGCAATTGGCGACAAAAAAAGTTTATTAAAGCTTTTCCTTCGTCAATTATTTAATATATTCGGGCATTGCATTACGTTACTTTAATATGACTAAATTTTTGAAATTTTTATGAAGCAGATATACTCTTTCGTAGTAATTATTGGTTTACTGGCAATATTAAGCAGCTGCCGCACAGGCGGAGGAGGCGAAGTAACCGGCGTTCCCCAAAAAAATTTCAGGGCTGAAGTGCCTTACGGGATGGTGTATATTCCCGGCGGATCATTTTTAATGGGCCAAACAGACCAGGACGTAACTTTTTCGCAAATTGCACAAACAAAACAAGTTACAATAGGGCCGTTTTTTATGGACCAAACCGAAATAACTAACAGCCAGTACAAACAATTCGTTTTCTGGGTACGCGATTCTATCGCTATCACCAATTACCTTAACGATCAAAAATATTTTCTCAAACCTTCAAAAGGCGCCGGTAACAACGGCAAAAAATACATCAACTGGGCTTATGTAAGCAAGTATCCTGTTTGGAGCGCTAAAAAAGGCGCAGCGGCAAACGGATCAAAGCTTGATGGTATGTACTACCAGGGCGATGACCGCGTGTTCGACCGTAATGAGATTGATGTTCGCTTGTTAAAATACACCTACGCCCGCATGTCATTGCGCGAAGCGGCAGATTATCACTTAGATAAATCTAAAAGGCGTTCAGATTTCATCCTTCGCGATACAGTACCGGTTTATCCCGATACACTGGTTTGGCTTAGTGATTTTTCATACGCTGCCAATGAGCCCATGGTACAAGGTTATTTTTCACACCCGGCCTTCAGAAATTACCCGGTTGTTGGTGTAACCTGGCGCCAGGCACGTGCATTCACTATGTGGCGCACACGTTTAAACGAAAGTTATAAATATGCCCACCGTTTACCTCCGCGCCTGCCGTACGGCCTGCCAACTGAGGCGCAGTTTGAATATGCTGCACGCGGCGGCAGGGTTGGTACCGATTACCCATGGGGCGGCCCGTATATTAAGAATGCAAAAGGCTGCTTACTGGCAAACTTTAAACCCGGCCGCGGTAACTATACCGATGACGGCGGCGCTTATACTGTAAACGTAAAATCTTATTTCCCGAATGACTTTGGGCTATATAACATGGCCGGCAACGTTGCCGAATGGACATCATCGGCATTTGACGAATCAGCTTCAACATTTGTTAGCGATCTTGCCCCAACTTTTGAACGTGAGGCTAAAGCTAACGACCCTGAAGTACTTAAACGTAAAGTAGTAAAAGGCGGTTCATGGAAAGATGTGGGCTATTTCCTTCAGAATTCAACACGTACTTATGAGTACCAGGACACTGCAAAATCATATATCGGCTTCCGTTGCGTAACCAGCTTCCTGGGCCGTGATATTAAAGATAAACGATAAACTCAAAAATTTCTAAAACAAACAAAACATTTTTTTTCAAAAAACAATATGGCCGGTAAAAAACAACCTTACGGAATAAATAACGTAGTATCTTGGGGTGCTACAGTGGTTATTATAGGACTACTTTTTAAAATACAGCACTGGCCTTATGGCGGAGTATTTATATCACTGGGTTTAGGCATGGAAGCCTTCCTGTTCTTAATTTTAGGTTTCCAGCGCGACAGTACAGAGATCGACTGGAGAAGGGCTTATCCCGAGCTTGATGAAGATTTTAAAGGTGAATTGCCTGCAGCCTCATCAAGAGGTGGTGGCAGCGGTAATTTCTCATCCACAGCGGCTTTAGATAAAATGATGGAAGAAGCGAAAATAGGCCCCGAGCTGATCCGCAGCCTCGGCGACGGCTTACGCAACTTTGGCGATAAGGTAAACGGTATATCAAGGGTTACCGATGCCGGCGAAGCTACTGTTTTGTTCACCCAAAAAATAAAATCAGCAACTACCAGCTATGATAACCTTAGCGCGGCATTTGAAAAAGCATCGGCCAATTTAGCCGAGGTAGCCGGTTCAAACGTCGATTCAAAAAGCTATCATGAACAAATAACACTGATGTCAAAAAATCTTTCAGCTTTAAATGCGGTGTATGAATTGGAATTACAGGATTCAAACAACCATTTAAAATCAATGAGCAAGTTTTATAAAGACATGGAAGTTACCCTGCAAAACTTCAATGAATCGGTTGACGGTTCGCAACAATTTAAGGTTGAAGTTGGCAAGTTAGCGAAGAACTTAACCTCATTGAACGCTGTGTATGGTAATATGCTATCGGCAATGAGTCAGCCACGCCCATTATAATAATTAATTAGTTTAATACAGAACTTAAAATAACACAAAAAGCACATGGCTGGAGGTAAACAAACCCCAAGGCAGCGAATGATGGGTATCCTGTATCTGGTTCTTTTGGGCCTGATAGCACTTGATGTACCCGATAGTTTGCTGGATGCCTTTAAACATATTAGCGATAGCTTAACCGCTTCAAAAACAAATGTACAAACCGGTATTGACCAAACATTTAAAGCTTTTGAAGCTACTAAACTGCAACAACAACACGAGAGGGCTTTGCCCATATATAACAAAGCGAAAACGGCACAAAAGCTAGCTGATGATTTGAATGCTTATATAGAAACTGTAAAGCAGAAATTCATAAAGGAAAGTGGTGATATTGACCCCAGGACTGGCGATTACAGCGGCCGTGAAGACCTTGATGTATCAGTACGTTTAATGATACAGAACAAAAAAGGCATGGCTTATATACTTCATCAAAAAATTGATGAAACAAAAGCAGGCCTGCTTGGATTATTGAATGATAAGGAAAAGCAGGGGGTTAATCTTTCATTAGACGCTCCTAAACCCCCCAGTGTTCCGGGTTTCCCTGATAAAGACTGGGAAAATGCCAACTTCGGCGAAGGTATACCAATGGCTGCCGCGATGACCGCTTTAATAAAAATACAATCGGACACTAAAAACGCCGAGAACGAAGTGGTTAAAAAGATATTAGGCGAAGTTGACCAGGCACAGGTTAATCTTGACCAATTTAGTGCTGTTGCCGTAGCTCCTACAAGTTATGTAATTGCAGGCCAGCCCTATACAGCGCAGGTATTTTTAACAGCTTCCGATTCAAAATCAAATCCCGATATTAGCGTTGGCGGCTCTAAACTTCCGGTAAGCGCGGGCAAAGGAACCTATACAGTAACTACAAGTGCCGAGGGTGTAAAAACCTGGCAGGGTAGTATTACAGTAAGGCAAAATGATGGTACATTTAAAACTTACACTACACCTGTACAAACTTACCAGGTAGCAAGGCCATCGGCTGTTGTATCGCCTGAAAAGATGAACGTATTATATATTGGTGTACCAAACCCGCTGGCAGTTTCGGCGCCGGGTATCCCGCTGGATAAACTGCATATAAATATTAGCAGTGGTTCGGTTAGTGGCTCAAACGGCCATTATTCAGCCAATGTTAAAACTATAGGTACAGCTACAGTTAGTGTATCGGGCGAAGTTTCGGGAAAAACCATGACCTTAGGCTCAACCTTATTCCGCGTAAAACGCATACCCGACCCTAAGTTTCAATTTGCCGGCAAAAGTGGCGGTACTACCAGCGCTGCCAATATAAGGGCGCAGGACTATGTATTTGCCAAATTGGATAACTTTGAGTTCGACGCTAAATTCAATGTAACACGCTTTACTGTAATGGTAATAAAACCACGCCAGGATCCTATTATTAAAACAGGCAGCGGAAACACCTTATCGGGCGAAATGCATTCAGCGCTTGGCTCGGTGGTTCCGGGTACTACCATTGTATTTAAAGATATTAACGCGGTTGGCCCCGATGGCTCAACACGATACCTTGACCCGATTGTAATAAATGCAAATTAGAAGGATTATGAAGACGAAAATTTTGCTGATTGTACTTTCCTTAGCATGCACTACTGGTTTTGCACAGTCTAAAAAGAAGAAAACTACCGCTAAAAAGAAAGCTCCTGCCGCTGCACAGCAATCGCAGCAGCAAAATACCGCTTTAAGTGCGCAGCAGCCCGATACCACTAAAAGGCAGCAGGTAGTACTGAAACCGTTTGACAGGCCGCTGGATGGTTATTACAAAAAAACAAATATACTTAGTGCTACAGTTACGCCCTACCCTGCCCTGCGCGAGGCCGACGTAGCCTTTGCAAAACGTGTTTGGCGCGAAATTGATCTGCGCGAAAAAATGAACCAATACCTGGCATCGCCAAAGGCGCGTTTGATCGACGTATTGCTTTCATCAATAATGGCCGGCGAACTGACCGCTTATGATGCCAACCCCGACCCGGTAAATGACCCTGATGGTGACAGCTTTGCAAAACCGCTTACACCAGCCGAAGCATACGGCAGGTTAGTGGACAGCGCCGTAGTTGAAAAACAGGATATTAATGGTAACTCCACACGCTCGAAAGTAGCCGGTATATTAAACCCCGACAGTATTGTAAAATTCCGTATTAAGGAAGACTGGATATTTGATAAACAGCGTTCGGTTTTTGAACCGCGTATCATCGGTATAGCACCTATGATTAAATCAACAGCCGGCGGCGCCGAACTTGATTACTACCCTGCATTCTGGATCTATTTCCCTGATGCGCGCCATGTATTGGCTGTTAAAGAAGTAGTGAACAAAAGCAGCGATGCAACCGGCCTTAGCTTCGACGATGTTTTCATGAAACGCATTTTTACCAGCTACATAGTAAAAGTTTCGAATGATAAAGATGAGCGTATAAAAGATTATGCACAAGGCATAGACAAGCTATACGAATCAGAAAAGATAAAGAAAACGCTGATGGACTGGGAACTGAATTTGTGGCAATATTAATTAAGTCAAAATTCAAAAGTTAAAATTCAAAAAGCCCGGAGATATGTTCTTCGGGCTTTCTTGTTATTGATGCTTACCGGCGTCCACCCATCGCGCGTCATTGCTGTAAAGGGGAATTACTTATTACCAAAGTATTCAATAATCGCCTTTGCCTGCTTGGTGTTTACCACCTCAAGCAATTCTTCTTCCTTGGCTTCGCGTATTTTTTTAACGGATTTAAAGTATTTCAACAACTTACCCGACGTTGTTTTACCTATCCCATCAATAAGGTCAAGCTCGGTAACAAGTGTGCCCTTATCGCGTTTTTTGCGGTGAAACGTGATGCCGAAACGGTGGGCTTCATCGCGCAGTTGCTGTATTACTTTTAGCGTTTCTGAACGCTTGTCAAGGTACAAGGGATATTGATCGCCGGGGTAAAAGAGTTCTTCCAGACGCTTGGCAATACCGATAACTGTTAGTTGCTTTTCAATCCCCAGCAGTTTCAGGCTTTTCATAGCGGCCGATAATTGTCCTTTCCCACCGTCTATGATCACCAGTTGCGGCAATTCGGTACCCTCATCCAGCATACGGCGGTAGCGGCGGTGCACAGCTTCTTCCATGGTGGCAAAATCATTGGGACCTTCCACTGTTTTTACATTAAAGTGCCGGTAATCTTTTTTTGATGGCTTGGCATCCTTAAATACCACAATGGCCGAAACCGGGTATTTGCCCTGGAAGTTGGAATTATCAAAACACTCGATATGCCGCGGCAACTGGTTCATGCGCAGGTCCTTCATCATCTGTGTAAGCAAACGGTCGGTGCGGATATCGGGGTTCAGTTTTTCATACTGGTCTATTTTTTCTTTTTTAAAGAACAGCACATTTTTTTGCGAAAGGTCGAGCAGTTTCTTCTTCTCGCCCAATTTCGGGATGGTAAATTTTATGGTCGAGGTATCATCAACATCAACCTTAAAGGGCACAATTACTTCTTTAGAATGACTATTATAGCGGCTCCTGAATTCAGATATAGCCAAAGTTAAAAGTTCCTCATCGCTCTCGTCAAGACGTTTTTTAAGCTCGATAGTTTGCGTTTGGATAATGGTGCCGTTCATTATCTTTAAAAAGTTAACAAAGGCGTATTTCTCTTCGGATGCAATACTGAATACGTCAATATCAGTAATAGATGAATTCACCACGGTCGACTTGCTTTGGTAATTTTCCAGCAACTCGAATTTACGTTTCAGTCGGTGGGCGACTTCATAATTCATTTCGCTTACGGCCGTATCCATGTCTTTTTTAAGATCGCGCAGCACCCCGCCTATCTTCCCGTTTAACACGTCCGTTATTTCGCCTATGTTGTGATCATAGTCCGCTTCGGTTTGAAAATCCTGGCACGGGCCTTTGCAGTTGCCCAACTGGTATTCAAGGCACACCTTAAATTTACCTTTCTCAATGTTTTGCCGGGTAAGCGGCAGGTTGCAGGTACGCAGCGGGTAAGTCTCTTTTATCAGGTCGAGAATGTTATGCATCATGCTTACCGAGGCATAAGGCCCCAGGTATTTCGAGCCATCTCGGATGATGCGGCGCGTCCAGAATATGCGGGGATAATTCTCATTTTTTATAATGATCCAGGGATAGGTCTTATCATCCTTTAGCATTACATTATAGCGCGGCTGGTGCTTTTTTATCAGGCTGTTTTCCAAAAGCCAGGCATCTACCTCGGTATCAACAATAGTAAAAGTAATGTTATTGATCTTCGATACCAGTACCCGGGTTTTACCATTTACATTGGGGTTATTAAAATACGAAGTAACACGGTTGCGCAGGTCTTTTGCCTTACCTATGTATATAAGTTCTTTTTCCTTATCCCAAAATTGGTATATCCCCGGTTTGTGGGGAACGTTTTTTAATGCAGCACGATAATCGAATTGGTTCATTAGTTCACTGGTTCATTTTCCCGCGCGTCATTGCGAGGTACGAAGCAACCCCACTTACCAGGTCCGCCATGCATGTGAGGTTGCTTCGTACCTCGCAATAACGTGGTGGTGAGGTTTATTCATACTACCTAAAATTCTAACTTCTTATCCACCTCATTAGTCCCCTTAGCCTGCTGATTATATTGGTTACAGTCAAGCGTAATGCTCACGCCACCTTTGGGTGGAGCAAAGTCCACATTCTTTTTAATACCTAATGATGGATTAGCATATACCTTTTGCATATACAGCGCGAAAATTGGCAGGGCGCTGTTGGCACCTTCGCCAAGCCTTTCAGTACGGAAATGTATATCCCTGTCTTCGCAGCCTGTCCATACGCCGGTTACCAATTGCGGGGTCATGCCAATGAACCAGCCATCGGAGTTATCATTCGGTGTACCGGTTTTGCCCGATATGGGGTTATAAAGGTGATAGGTAAATCCCATACGCGCGCCCGTGCCATCTTTAATAACCGCTTTCATCATATCGGTCATTACGTAGGCGGTTTGCTCATTCATGGCTTGTTTTACCTGGGTATGGTTGGTATACAGCACATTTCCGTGCCTATCTTCTATCCGCAGTAAAAAAGTTGGTTGCGTCCATATACCATGATTGGCAAACGCACAGTAAGCCCCTGTCATATCATAAACCGAGGCATCAAAACTGCCCAGGCATATCGACGGGTATGGTGGCACATCGGTAGTGATGCCCATTTTCTTTATCAGCTCAACAACGGGCACCGGTGTAACCAGTTTCATAACATGCGCGGTTATCCAGTTTTGCGAATGTGCCAGCGCTTCGCGCAAGGTTAGCATACCCGGTATCGTTTCAGTCCGGCCCGAGCGCGGGCACCAGGGCGGGCTGCCGGGGTAGCGGATAGTATCGGGAACATTGTTCACCTCCATACATGGCGAAAAGCCATTGTCAATAGCTACAGCGTACGTGAATGGCTTGGCGGTAGAACCTACCTGCCTTGCACCGTCCATTACCTGGTCGTATTTAAAATGTTCAAAGTTTATGCCGCCCACCCAGGCTTTTATCTCGCCTGTTACCGGGTCCATACTCATCAGTGAGTTGCGCAGCAGCATCTTACAATATACAATGGAATCAATGGGCTTCATCACCGTATCAATATCGCCGCGCCAGGTAAACAGGTTCACGGTATCGGGTGTATTAAAATTATCCCTTATTTCATCGTCTGATTTCCCTTCCAGCTTCAACTCTTTATACCTGTCGCTGCGGTGCATGCCTTCATCAAGCAGCAGCTTATAGTTATGTATCTCGCGCCAAAGGCTGTGCCCGTGCCAGTGATCATTAAACTGCGCCTGTAGTTTACGCATATACTCACGCTGCGCTTCCTCGGCATAACCCTGCATGGTGGCATCAATGGTGGTATATATTTTAAGGCCATCGCGGTCGAGGTCGTACGGTGTACCATCGGGTTTGGCTATGTTTTTATCAACCAGTATTTTTTGTACCTGCTTTTTAAGCACTGCCCTAAAATATTGTGCAAGGCCCTCGTTATGGTCTATTCGTTGAAACTCAAGATTTAGTGGCTGTTCTTTCAGGTCATCAATCTGGCCGCTGGTTAAGTAACCTTCTTTTTGCATACGCTCCAGTACCAGGTTGCGGCGGCCAATGGCAGCCTTTGGGTGCCTTGTAGGCGAATATAATCCCGGCGCGTTCAGCATACCTACCAGCAATGCGGCCTGGTCAGCATTAAGCTTATCGGGCGTGGTATTAAAATAGGTACGCGCGGCCGATTTTATACCATAAGTATTATATGCACCGAAATCAACCGTGTTTAAATACATGGTTAGTATCTCCTGCTTGGTATAGTGTCGCTCCAACTGAACAGAAATGATAAGTTCCTTTAGTTTTTGGGTGATACGCACAAACGGGTTACGGCTGCCGCCGCCATTAAACAGGTTTTTTGCCAACTGCTGTGTAATTGTACTCCCCCCCTGCTGCCTGCCCAGCAGGTTATAAAAAATTATACTAATGGAACGCTGAAAATCAATACCCGAATGCTCATAAAAGCGGCTGTCTTCGGTTGCCACTAAAGCATTCACCACGTAAGGGGATAACTGCTTGTACGTTACGCTCGAACGGTTCTGTACATAATAAGTACCCAATATTTGTTTGTCTGACGATATGATCTCCGATGCCTGGTTGCTCTTGGGGTTCTCCAAATCGCGGAACGGCGGCAGCGGGCCGAATAAACCAAAAGCGGTAAGTGTGATCAATAAAATGAAAAATACAACGCAGCCTATGGCCCATTTCCATACGCGCCAGTTATAATGTTTTATTTCCTGTTGCGAAAGTTTAACTTCCTTTTTTTGCATGTTAGTAGTTGTTCTGGTAGAAATCGATATAACTATCCAATAGTTTTTTGCTGGTTAATTTATCCAGGTTTTGGCTCGTTATTATAAAAAAGGTATATCTATCCTTTGGTATGGTCATAATTTCGGGCATAAGCGGAATTATGGCCCTCGCATACGCCTTAACCGAAGCCAAACTGTAAAACCGGCCTACAAATATAAGGCGGTTATCGTTACCTACATCCATTAATTGATGTTTTACATTCGGGTCGTTTAAATTACTGCGGTTAAACTGCCCAATACCAAAACGCGATGGCGCCAAATTAGTATTGTCTTTATAAATATTTATTACGAAATAATAGTTGGTGGTATCGCGCATAGAGAAAATACTTGATACTACCGGTTTTTTAACAGGCGCAGCATTGTTTAGTAGCAGGTCGGCAGCAGGCTTTGCAGCCGGAGTTGTAACCGTTGGGTTGGCTGCCACAGCATTAACCGAATCAGCTTTTGTTTTTGGCTGTGCAGCTTTAGGTTCGGGCTTGCGTACATCAGGTACCGTGGCAAATTTCATGGCGCGGCCGGGATAGCGGAACTCAGTTTCTTTTTTATTTTCAACAGGCGGGGTGAATGGTACCTCGGTAGTATCAGTTGCCAATAAAGCGTTATGCCTTGCCGACATATCAACCAGGTTAGCATTTATATAATTAATATGCTCGGTAACCAGTGGTATGATCAGCCTGTCATTCGGATAGTTTTTGGCAATTTGCTCCAGGTCTCTTTTAAACGCGGCAACCGGTTCATTGTGCCCGGCAGCTATGGCACGCAGGTAATACAGCTGTGCCAGGTATTTACTATCCGGGTATTGCTTAATAACCTGGTCGGCACTGGCAACGGCATTGCTATATTGTTTTTTGTCGTATAAAGCGAAAACCTGGTTGTATGAATTTTTAAATTCAGCATCTTTATCGCCCAGTTTTTTACTGTAATCAGGGTCGATAATGATCTTTGCAAAAGGGGTTTCGGAGTATTTGCTTAGCAACCTGTTCTTGTACTCAGCGGCTTTCGGGTCATTAAGCTCGGTATACAGGCGATACAGGCTATAATATATTGCCGGCAAATTCGGATTGTCGGGGAAACGACGCAGCAGTGTTTCAAAAGCATCTATGGCGCCCCTTTTATCATCCAAAATGTCACGATAAAAATTAGCTATATCAAAATACGCGTTATATATGCGCAGGTTTGATTGTGCCACCAAATCGGGGGTTAGCGGCAGGTTTTGTACAATTTGCTGGCGATAACGCCCGGCTGTAACTGCTTGTGCCGTCCGGGCCGTAGGGTCATTCGCGGCTGTAGGGTCGCCGGTACCATTGAAATTCGGAATATTTGATACTGTTGTACTGGTACGGCTGCTCCGGCGCCAGTTATCCTCAAGTTTACGGGCACCCCATAGTCTTTTAAAATCATTATAGCCCTGGCTCACGGCCTGCGAATTGTAAAAATAAAAAGTGCTGTTGCCCCCTGTGTTAATTACATTACCCTGCGAATTAATATTGCCGCTTGATTTATAGGCATGGGCAGTGCTTGCCTGCATGGCCTGTTGTAATATTTGTCGGTTAACCATCGTATCTATCAATGCGTTCCGCGTTTTTTCGTCAAGTTTGGCCAGCATTTGCAGCGTGTCCTCTCGCGTTATGATCTGCAGCCTGTCGGTAAGCAGTTGCAGGTTATTTGTTTTTTTCTGGATGATGGAATAACCGGGATAATTTGGCGATAAGGTGGTCAAAGTGCTATCATAGTACTTTTTAGCAGTAATATAGTTGGCCTTAAGGTTAAAATTTATATCGGCAATGCGCAGATACGACAGGCCTTTCTGATTTTGGTCCTTTTCACTGGCAGCTACCGATAGCTTATAGTTTTTTAAGGCATTGTCTATATCCTTATCAGCAAAATAAAGTTGTGCTACCTGGTAATATATCTGGTCTTCAAACTCCTTGTTATTCGGGTTTTTGAGTAGGCTTTTTAATTTATCAATCCGGCTAAGCTTTACACCGTTTTGCGCGTCTTCAATGCGTATGCGGTTAAGGTCGGCGTTAAAGGCCATCTCGAACTGGGCGTTGCTTTTAGCTATTTTAACATAGTTGGCATAGGCATCGTTGTTTTTTTGGTTAAGTTCTTCCAGCTGTGCTAAAATAAACGTCCATCTCAGCCGCTGACTTTTATTTTTACAATATTGTATGGCAAGTTTTGCCATGCTCTCGCCATCGGCATAATCCTGCACATCAATATCATACTGTAATTTGGTGGCATAAATATCGGCCGGGTTAGCTTTTTTAGGGTTGATGTCGGCCATAACCGTATCCAGCTGCAGTTTAGCCAGCGGCAGCTTATTTAAATACAGCAGGGTGCGGGCCTTCCAAACCCGGGCCGGGGTTACAATGTCTTTTTGCCGGGGAAATGTTTGCAGCACATAGTTAAAATATTCGTTGGCATTAAAATATTGCCCTCCTAAAAAATTGGCTTTGCCTAAAACCAAGTAGGCATCGCCCAAATAACGACTTTGTTCTTTTATGGCGATGATCTTATTGGCCTTATCAACAGCGGCCTGCAGGTCTTTATCAAGCGAGCTTGATTTGGTGGCGGTGGTATCCTGGTAAACGTTTAATATCTCGTTGTATGAGTCGATAAAATTCAGGGCATAATCATCCTGCTTTTGTTGTAATAGCTGGTTGGCATTAAACAGGATATTATAACGCGCTGTTAAATTTTGCATATGCCTGTTAAAGTTGCTCTTTTTTTCAAGCGAGCAACCTATGACCAGCAGCAGCAAACATATTAGTATACAGATCCTTTTGGGTACAGAATATATCCTCAAATTAATTAGTATTATAAAAGCTTTGCTAAAATACTAAATAGTATGAAATAGGATTAATAAATTTGAATATGGCAGAAAAAGAACCAGATAATGGCCGCAGCCCTATAAGCGGCTACGCAAAATACAGCGCAATGGGCCTGCAAATGATTGTAATTATAGGCGGGTTTACCTATGCCGGATATAAAATTGATGCAGCTTTTCACCATACCACCCAATGGGTTACCGCCGCGCTCGCGCTTACAGGCGTATTTATAGCCTTGTATGTGGTTATACGAACCATCAGGAGTTAAGCGCCCCATTACCCTCATATGTTGATATTTAATTAGGTGATAGTTAAGCCCGGCATTAAATATTTTGATATTTTTGCGCTCAAATTATCACAAATGAAGACAGGTAGCATAATTGCCTTTTTTTTACTGTTTACATTGCTTATTGCTATCCCCCCGGTAGTTTTGCAGCATAGCGGCAATGGCGATTTACTCGATCCTGGCTTCTGGACCATCTTCGCATTCATGTCGGTATTAACCTTCCTGGTGTTAATGCTGATGACGGTAGTATACCAAAAAAATGCCGAATACTTTTCGCAGGCTTTTTTGGGGGGCACCACTTTAAAAATATTAGGCTGTTTGATATTCATATTTGTGTTTTTAGCAAATAATAAGGTAAATAAGCTGGTTTTTGGGGCCGATTTCTTTTATATTTATTTATTAAATACCGGCTTTGAAATTTATGTTTTGTTGCGTAACTTGCGGCACAAAAATTTAAGGTAGAAAACTTCATTTAAATGAATAATAGCTCGATTTTGAACTTAAAACTTTTTAGAATTTCCTTCATTTGCGCGTTTTTTTCGGTATTACTGGCTTTACCCGGTATGGCATCGGCACAAAAAGATACTGTTAAAAAAGCATTCGACCCTACTCCGGTAATTATGGAGCACATTGGCGATTCACATTCATGGCCGGTATCGCTTCCGCTAATGGCCGAAAAACATATCCCACTACCGGTAATACTTTATACTGATAAAGGAATGGAAGTATTTTCCTCGGCTAACTTAATGCCAGAAGGAACTATATATAAAGGCAGCAATTACAGCTACAAGCTCGAAGGAAACCATATAAAAGCGGTTGATGATTCGGGTAAAATAAATGAAGCGGCCACAGTGGTTGATTTTTCTATCACCCGCAATGTTATAAGCCTTTTCCTGGTGGTAACAGTGCTGTTGATCATATTTTTAACTGTTTCATCAGGCTACAAAAAACGTGCAGGCAAAGCGCCTAAAGGTTTACAATCATTTTTAGAACCCCTTATATTATTTGTACGCGACGATATAGCATTACCTAACCTGGGTATAAAATATGCACGTTTCATGCCGCTGCTGCTTACTATATTCTTTTTTATTTTGATAAATAACTTGTGCGGTATTATTCCATTTTTCCCCGCAGGGTTTAATTTAACAGGTAATATCGCAGTAACGCTTTCATTATCAGTCGTTATATTTTTTGTGGTTAACCTTAATGGTAACAAACACTATTGGAAGCACATATTTTTGCCTGATCCATGGTGGTTGTTTCCTATCCTTATCCCGGTTGAAATCGTTTCGATATTCTCAAAGCCTATTGCTTTAATGATACGTTTGTTCGCTAATATAACAGCGGGCCACATTGTAATACTGAGCTTAATATCGCTCATATTCATTTTCGGTACACTTTGGATATCACCGGTTTCGGTTATTTTCGTAGTGTTTATGGATTGTATCGAGTTACTGGTAGCATTGCTGCAGGCGTACATATTTACGCTGCTTTCGGCACTGTTCATCGGTATGGCTATACAGGACCATCACCACGAGCAGGAAGTTATATAATAACACAATTTTGTAATTAATTATCTAATATATACACGTTTAAATTTAAAAAACAATGACTGGAACACTTGGAATGGTTTTAGCACAAGCTTCGGCATTAGCAATGCATGGTAGCGTTGGCCCAATTGGCGCAGGTTTAGCTGCGATTGGTGCTGGTATCGGTATTGGCCAAATTGGTGGTAAAGCTGTTGAGGCTATTGCCCGCCAACCTGAAGCAGTTGGTAAGATCCAAACAAACATGATCATCGCTGCGGCACTTGTTGAAGGTGTTGCCCTGTTTGCGGTGGTTGTTGCCATGCTTGGCGCAAACTAAAAAAAGAACAGCCCGGAGCGATTGGCCCCGGGCTTGTTTTTTAATGTTTGCATTTAATTATTAAAAAAAGAAAGACATACATATAACTATAACATGGAATTAGTTACACCCGATATTGGTTTAGTATTTTGGACCACCCTTTGTTTTGCCATACTACTATTTATACTGGGCAAATTTGCCTGGAAACCTATTTTAGCAGCAGTTCATGAGCGCGAACATTCGATTGAGAGCGCTTTGCTTAAGGCTGAAGCTATGAAAGAGGAAATGGCACGCATGACCAGCGAAAACGAAAACCTATTGAAACAGGCCCGTGCTGAACGCGACGCGATATTATCGGAAGCCCGCAAAGTAAAAGAGCAGATCATTAACGAGGCGAAAGATGCAGCAAACGCTGAAGGCGCTAAAATAATGGAAAAGGCCCGCATTGAAATAAACAGCCAGAAAGCCATAGCTATGGCCGACGTAAAAAACCAGGTAGCATCGCTTTCAATAGAGATAGCCGAAAAGGTATTACGCAAACAATTTGAAGACGCAAAAAAACAAGACGAATTAGTTAGCGAATTATTAAAAGAAGTTAAGTTGTAATATCGGATTTCGGAATTGGGATTTCGGATTTTTAGTCTGAAATTATAAATCCGAAATCGAACATCCGAAATTCGAAATAAAAGAATATGTCAGAAATAACGGTAGCAATAAGGTACGCAAAAGCACTGATAGACCTTGCAACAGAGCAAAAGGCTTTGGAGCATGTACAAAAGGATATGGAGCTTTTTATACATACCATTAAGGCAAACCCGCAGTTAAACGCGGTTTTGGCTAACCCTATTATATACCACGACAAGAAGATAAAAATATTGGACGGTATATTTACCGATAAGGTAAGCAAGGTAACTATTACCTTTTTTAACCTAATGGTGAATAAGAGCCGTGCCGAAGTATTATATCCTGCCGCGCTGGAATTTGTTAACCTTTATGATGTTACAAAAAACATTACCAAGGCTACGGTGGTATCGGCAACTGAACTTTCAGAGGCTAACAAAAAAACCATTATTGCCGAAATAGAAGCCTTAACAAAGGGAACAGTAAAGTTAACAGCCAAAGTCGATCCATCGTTGATCGGCGGATTTGTACTTACAGTTGGCGACAGGCAGATAGATACCAGCATAAGCAACAGCCTTGCTAAGTTAAAAAGGGAATTTGCGCATCGCGTGGTAACAGTAAACTAAGTAAAAAACAAAACTCTAAAATAAAATTAAAAAATGGTAGAGGTAAGACCAGATGAAGTATCAGCAATATTGCGCCAGCAATTGTCGGGCTTCAAGTCAGAATCTGAATTAGAAGAAGTAGGTACCGTATTGCAGGTAGGCGACGGTATTGCCCGTGTTTATGGGTTAACCAAAGTACAATCGGGCGAATTGGTTGAATTTACAACCGGCTTGCAAGGCATAGTGCTTAACCTTGAAGAAGACAACGTGGGTGTTGTATTACTGGGCCAGAGCGATGATGTGAAAGAAGGTGATACAGTAAAACGTACCAACAAAATTGCTTCTATCAACGTTGGTGAAGGCATGCTTGGCCGTGTGGTAAACACTTTAGGTGAGCCAATTGACGGTAAAGGGCCTATCGCAGGTAAAACCTACGAAATGCCTATCGAGCGCAAGGCGCCTGGTGTAATTTTCCGCCAGCCGGTAACCGAGCCTCTGCAAACAGGTATCAAAGCTATTGACGCGATGATCCCTATCGGCCGCGGACAACGTGAGCTGGTAATTGGTGACCGCCAAACAGGTAAAACCGCGGTTTGTATCGATACCATCATCAACCAAAAAGAATTTTATGCAGCCGGCAAACCGGTATTTTGTATATATGTGGCTTGCGGCCAAAAAGCCTCAACAGTGGCGAATATAGTTCGTACACTGGAGGAAAATGGCGCAATGGCTTACTCAATAGTGGTTGCCGCCAGCGCTGCCGACCCTGCTCCTATGCAGTTCTTTGCGCCATTTGCAGGTGCTGCTATCGGCGAGTATTTCCGCGATACCGGAAGGCCTGCTTTGATCATCTATGATGACCTTTCAAAACAAGCTGTTGCTTACCGCGAGGTGTCGTTATTATTACGCCGCCCACCGGGTCGTGAGGCTTATCCGGGTGACGTATTTTACCTGCACAGCCGTTTATTAGAGCGTGCTGCTAAGATCAACTCAAATGATTCTATCGCGAAAGATATGAATGATTTGCCTGATTCATTAAAAGACATCGTAAAAGGTGGTGGTTCATTAACTGCATTGCCAATTATCGAAACACAGGCAGGTGACGTATCGGCTTATATCCCAACCAACGTAATTTCAATTACCGACGGGCAGATATTTTTGGAATCGAACTTATTCAACGCGGGTGTTCGCCCGGCCATTAACGTAGGTATTTCGGTATCTCGTGTGGGTGGTAACGCTCAAATAAAATCGATGAAGAAAGTTGCCGGTACCCTGAAACTTGACCAGGCACAATACCGCGAATTAGAGGCTTTCTCGAAATTCGGTTCAGACCTTGACGCTTCAACCAAAACCGTACTTGATAAAGGCGCACGTAATGTGGAGATGCTGAAACAAGGCCAGTATTCGCCGGTAACTGTTGAAAAGCAGGTAGCAATGGTTTACTTAGGTACTAAAAACCTGATGCGTAACGTACCTGTAAACAAGGTAAGGGAATTTGAAGCTGAATTTACTACTCAGTTACAGGAACGCCACCCGGAAACACTGGAAGCGTTAAAAGCAGGTAAACTGGATGATTCAGTAACCAGCGTGCTGGAAACAGTAGCGAAGGAACTTTCAGGTAAATATTAAAATTAGTATCAAGTAGTTAGTATCAAGTATCAAGCCAAAAAATATTTGATATTCGATATTAACTACTTTATACACCATAAATAAATAGTTGATACTCAAAAGATTTAGTGCAATATCAAATTTTGATACTTGATACTAACTACTTGATACTCAAAAAGAATGGCTAATTTAAAAGAAGTAAGAAACAGGATAGCATCGGTAAGCTCAACGCAGCAGATCACCAAGGCCATGAAAATGGTTTCGGCTGCTAAGTTAAAGCGTGCCACTAACGCCATTGTTGCGCTGCGCCCTTATGCCAATAAGCTTAAGGACCTGCTGGCCAACCTTTCGGCAAGTTTGGAAGACGGTTCTTCGCCCTACCTGGCGGAGCGTGAGCCAAATAAAGTGCTGGTAGTGGTTGTAACCTCGAACCGTGGTTTGGCCGGCGCCTTCAACACCAATGCTATTAAAACTGCCAATAATATTATTGCCGAAAAATACAGCAGCCAGCTACATGCCGGTAATGTTTCGATAGTGGCCATTGGTAAAAAATCGCAGGAGTATTACACCAGGCGCAAATACAATGTGATTGGCAACAATAACGATGTGTACAGCGATCTTAACTTTCTGAATGTTTCGAAAATTACCGAAAGCATTATGGAAGGTTTTGTGAAAGGTGAATTCGACCGTGTTGAGCTGGTTTATAACCAATTCCGCAATGCGGCGGTACAGATACTGACTACCGAGCAGCTGTTACCTGTCCCTAAAACCCAAAAGCCTGAGCCTGCTAAAAGCAATACCAAAGAAGCAGCTGATTCGGGCGTTAAAGTTGATTATATACTGGAGCCATCGCAGGAAGCTATTGTGGAGCAATTAATACCAAAGAACATCAAAATACAGCTTTACAAAGCCGTACTTGACTCGCACGCTTCAGAGCATGGCGCACGTATGACCGCGATGGATAAAGCCACTGATAACGCCGGAGAACTGTTAAAAGCCTTAAAGCTTTCGTACAACCAGGCACGCCAGGCAGCCATCACCACCGAGCTTACCGAAATTGTAAGCGGCGCGGCAGCTTTAGCGGGTGCATAATTGAAATATTAAATAACTGACTATTATAAAGAACGAAGGGTTCCGGTTTACCGGGGCCCTTTTTTGTTTGGGGGGATTTGTGATTGCGAAACGTGTAGGAAAAGGTAGCCGATTGGGTTACCTTTTTAACCCTCGCCGTATTAATATCAAAACCACATAACATCATGAAAAACAGTATTTTAATTATACTGCTCTGCGGAGCGGTAATGGCAGCCTCATGCAATAATGCCAGGGATTATAAAGCCCTAAATGCGGCAAGTTCTGATAGCGCACTGGTAGCTTCGGATAGTGTTGCACCACAACAAGCCAAGCTGGTAAAAACTGCCGATATGCGCTTCAAAGTAAAAAATGTTGAACAAACCGGTGAAAGCATTACCGCTTTGACCACGAAGTACAATGGCATGGTAATGCACCACAACATGAACGCATCTAACGAACAGACAAGCGATATCCGGTTAAGTAATGATTCAGTACTGCGGGTATCGCGGTTTAATACTACTGCTGATATGATAGTTAAAATACCATCGGAAAAGATAGATGAATTTATGAATGCTGTTGGCCGGATGGGCATTTATGTAAATGCGCGGCGGATGGACATTGAGAATAAATCGCTGGATTATTTATCATCACAAATGAAACTGAACAGCCGGAAAGAGTTGATAAGCCAGCAAAAAGCCGGAAAGGTGGTATTTAAAAACCCCGACGCGGTGCTTGATCTGAAAGATGGCCTGGTGGATGAACAAATAAACAACCGCAAAATTGATGATGCAGTAAAATACAGTACCATCAGCCTTGACTTTTACCAGAGCAATACCATAAGCAAAGAAATTATAGTTAATGATGACCCGGAAAGCTATAAACTACCTTTCGGCAATAGGATTTTGATTGCTTTTGGTGATGGTTGGAATATATTTAAGGAATTAGTGATTTTATTGGCTGATATGTGGGTGTTTATTGTTGCCGGAGTTGCAATTTGGATCGGTGTGAGGTGGTACAAACGGAAATATACACGCTTTAATTTGCCTTTGTAGATTTAAATATTGAACATCGAATTTCGAATATCAAATAATGAAGTAAAAAACAAAATCCTTCGATAGTGGATATTCGAAATTCAGTGTTCGATATTAAATAAAAAGAAAGGGGATATAATGGCCGTCCTATAAAAAAATCCCCCCGGCAGCCACCTGTCGAGGGAACCATTAACCAAACCCTGAAAAAAATACAAAAAATCTATAAGCAGGTTTACGAGTGTTGTTTACAAAAGGTTTTATTTATTTTGTTGAAAACAGATTATATATTTTCGGCAAACATTTCTATTTTTGCGTACTTAATAAGTAGTTATGAAGATAAAGTTAGTTGACGAAGAAACCGAAGACAGGTCGTTGCCATTTGTAAAAGTGTTGATTGCAGGTATATTGATTGCTATTGTGGGCCTTTACCTGCGTTTTGCCGGCTTTACTTATGCTAAACAGGTTGCTGATGTTATCTTCGGCATTGCTATCATCATTATATTTAAAGTGGTGTTCGACTGGATGAAAGTTCCGGCACCGCGCTCAAAAGACTAATTTCCCAGCCTGAATAAAAATGCTACCGAACCACTGGTGCCCACACCTGTGTTTCGCCCTGCAACAAACTGCGCGCCTGTTAAGAATATCGAAAAGGTGCGACTGAATGAATGCCCGTAGCTTAACGATACCTGCTCAAACTGAAAGTTTTTGCTTGCAAGCGGGTTCTCCAAATTGAATTTCTTGTTATCGCTTACTGTATAAAACCCGCCGAATGAAGCGGATATCTGATTTTTAAACTTGTTATCGAGCGTTAAGCCAAATGTGGCATTATACCTATCCTGTATCGGCCCCTGGTCGCCAAAGTATTGCCTTACACCATTATCTATATCAAAATAGTAATTTCGACTAAAAACTGTACCGCTTCCTGCAAATGAAAGCTTAAGTTCCGCCCCTTCTTCACCATAACCTAATTGGGGTTGGCCGGGTACATTTTTATACATTGGGGTAATGGCCGTGCCTTGTAACGAGAAATAATAAACATAGTTAATGTTGGCCAGGTAATACTTTATACCTGTTTCCAGATCCGTAAGTCCCGAATAACTTTGACTGAAACCAGTTTGCATAAAATTGTTAGTGGCATAAGGCAACAAACCAACCACGCTGAAACGGCGCGAAATGCCATACTCGGCATATAATGATATGAGTGTAGAATTAAATTTACCGTTTGAAGGAAAAGGCCTTTTTACACCTGTTGAGTCCCATTCTTTATTGGCAAAAAAGTAGCTTACCGATGGCTGTATGAGCAACCGGCCTGGCCTTAAAGGGAAACCACCTGCATGGGCGCGGTTTTGCGATGCGATAATAATTATTGTAATAACCAGCAGATATTTTAGTAAGGGCCTCGTAAATGTCATATCATTTATATAGTTGTAGCTGATGCCTTTTTTATACGTAATTAATGTTCATTGGTTCATTAGTATGAGTGACTTAAAACAAACCGAATGTATCGCGCATCCAGCGGCCTTCATACACCTTGTAGGGATAGCCTACTTCGTGCCCAAGGTCGCGGAAGATGATCAGGTGCTTTTTTGATGAAAGATTGTTATAATCAATGTACGCGTTATTTGGCGGCACAATCGGGTCTAACAAGCCCATGCCTAACAACGTAGGGCATTTTATCATGGTGGCGAAATTCTTGGTATCGAAATAATCAAGGTTGTGCATCACCTTGCTAAAGCTTAAAGCAGGGCGCGAGGCGATGTATTTGCGTATGTCGATCAACGGCCAGTCTACTTCCCCATTCAGGTTATTTACATCACTTAAAATAGGGTTCTGTGCCGAGCATAAAGCTACCCTGTGATCAACCGCCGCGGTAGCGATAGCCAAAAATCCGCCCATACTACCGCCTGACACGATGATCTGATCGTGGTTAAGTTCGGGGCGGCTGAAAATAAAGTCAACGGCGCGTACACAATCCATTATCACGCCGCGCATTACATATTTATTCTTATCGTCTATATGATAAAAAATGTATTCATCGCGCATCGTGTGTATCACATCGCGGCTATTGCCCTGTCCGCGTACGTTAAGGGTAATAATGGCAAGGTCGTTATCGGTACCAAACATGGGGGGCAAGCTTACCTGGTAGCCCGGTAAACCGAGCAATACGGCAAATTTTTTATTCTTCCCTCCTACTTTGGGTACGGTTAAATAGCCGCGAATGGTAAGATTATCCAGCGATTTCATCTCGAAACGGTAAACCTTGCGGTTATCGCGGGTTGAATCGGGCAGGTAAGTAACCTTGAAGTCGGGTTTTACAGTGGCTAATTCCTTTTTGGCATTATCCCAGAATGCATCAAAATCGGCAGGCTTTGGATATTGCGACCGTAATTCCTCGGGGCGTATACCGAAAGCGCGGCGGGTGGTATCGTCGTACTCAGTAACGTTCACCATAAAATTCACCTTGTAAAATCCGGCTTTGGCTTCGGGTATTTCAAAGTCGTATCTTTCTTTGCTGTTTTTCCCAATTTTAACGTTAACAGTTTTGCTATCGAGCTTCTTATCCGTCATAGTAAAAACCTGGTACGATACGGTGCCCGTTTGCTCATCACCAGTAGGGTTATTTACCACAAAACCAAATTTGGCCTTTTCGTCAAAAACACCTGTTTTACTGCCGGGTATCAGCGTGGTCGATACAGCTTTTTCGTCGTTATCGCTATCATCGTCGCCTTTATCTTGTGCCAGGGCTGGTTTTATGCCTGCTATCGCTAACACGCAAATTATCGCGCTTAAGTATTTAAGTATATTTTTCAAGCTCATATTTTAGTTATGCACTTATTTTTGCCGCCTCGTTTTCAGGGTTGCGGGGTTTATTTTTTATCAGGAAATCAGATCTGCGAATATAATGGTTCAAAGGTTCCTCTATCAGCTTAAATAAAGTTACCGAAATTATATTTAGGATGATGAACGCATACACCAGGTTCAGCCAGTCGTATTCGAATGGCGAATGCCATTCAACGCCCCATTTATCATACAAATTAAATACCCAATCGTTTAAACTATCGCAGGCATTCTTTATCAGCGTTTCCATCCAGCCTAAATGCACCAGGTAAAATATGTATGAGCTTTTGCCCAATAGTTCGATAAAAGGCAGTTGCAGGAACTTTTTAAAGGTAGTGGTTTCGGTTAATATGCCATAAAAGAAAAATGATACCGCTATGCACAAAAAGTAATTATTGGTAATTATACCTACCGGGCTCTCCAGCCCTGCCGCCCAGCCGGCTGGTACAGGTTGAAACGCCATAACAAGCACGCAAGCGAATATCAATATAAACCCGCCGTAAGTAAATGGTATTTTGGTAGTGCGTTCGAAACCTTTTTTGAGCATAATTTTGGCTAACTGCACCCCCACAAAAAACTCAAAACACCTGCCGAAGAAGGTAAACAGCATAACAAAAGTAAAGTTGCCAAAGAAGCCATACCAGTTTATTGGGCCGAAAATAAGCACCATTATTATGGCGAAAGCTGTTATCACCACTGGCTGTATATAAAATTTACCGTACCGTTTTGCGATGAGGAAAATGACAGGCGCTGAAAAGTAAAAGCATTCCTCGACCGTGAGCGACCAGCCCTGCGCTATACCCGAATCCCAAAACTGGTAAAAAAACCCGCGGATAAAGGTTACGTTCATTATCAGCAGGCCAATAGGGTTCACATTGGCATTTTTAGGTCCGCCGAGTATGCTGACATCCTTAGTGAAATAATAATATACAAATGCCGCTATGGTAAGCAGGAAATACATGGGATAAATACGCGCCACACGATTTTTAAGGTATTGAAGGAACCAGTCTTTTGAAAGGCCGCTGAACCTGTCGTAATACCTGAATGTGATCAGGAAGCCTGACAGCACGAAAAATATCGATACACCGATATGGAACTCGCCAAAAAAACGCTGCAGCAATGGCGGAAAAGTGGCATCAAATATATAACAGTAGTGTGATATAAATACCAGGTATGCCGCCATAGCGCGCACCCCTGTTAGTGCCGGTATGTATTTTGAATCGCTGCGTTTTGACAAAACGGTGGTTTGTTTTATTTCGAAATTAAATAATTTTCGGGATAGTATACGGAAAATATGGGGTAGAGGTTGTCAGCCCCCTCTAAATTTCCCACGGTTGACAAGACTTTTATTTACGCCTTTATTATTAAAAGCCCTGCCTACAGGGGATCCAGCTTGAATAGCTTGCGTTTGTGCTTTGCGCCTATCTCGGAAAAAGCATTGCACTCAAAAAAACTTTATATTATGTACTCGATACCCTCATGTATGCCCGGCTCGCCCTCTCTGTCATTTGGGCCAACGTTTTTTAAGTGCTGATACTTGATACTAACTACTTGATACTTTTCGCTAAGGCATTATAATGGTTTTACGGTGTCGAGCTTTTTGCCGGTATCGGGCATGGCTTGTTTGGGCGAATCGGCGGGTTTTACTGTGCTGTCTACAGTAGGCGGCACCGTGCTGGAGCTATCCTGGTAATTTTGTGCCCGATGGCTGCCGCAGGCGGTTAGTGCCAGTATAGCGGTGAAGCTCATGCTTATTAATATCTTTTTCATTGCTTGATATAATACTCTTAGTTATTACAAATGGAATGGCGTGTGGTTTTTAGTTTTTTGCAAACTGGCAACTGCTTACTGCAACTGTAATCACTATCTTTGCCCCAACCAATTATATCGCATGGAAAGTGTGAGCGTTTACCACAGTAAGAATAAGATACGTTTTGTTACGGCGGCCAGCCTGTTCGACGGGCACGATGCTACCATAAATATTATGCGCCGCATTTTGCAAAGCAGCGGTGCCGAAGTGATACACCTGGGCCACAACCGCAGTGTGGATGAGGTGGTTAACTGCGCCATACAGGAAGATGTGCAAGGTATTGCCCTCACCAGTTACCAGGGCGGCCACGTGGAATATTTTAAATATATGCATGACCTGCTGGCCGAGCGCGGCGCGGGGCATATTAAGATTTTCGGCGGCGGCGGCGGCGTGATATTGCCGAAGGAGATAGATGAGTTGCAGGCTTACGGTATTACCCGCATATACTCGCCTGATGATGGCCGCACAATGGGCCTGCAAGGGATGATAAACGATATGCTGCAACGCTGCGACTACCCGGTGCGCACCCATTTGAACGGCGAGTTGAAGCACTTGAAGGATAAGGATGGCGCGAGCATAGGGGCGCTGATAACGCTGGCGGAAGCGGGTGAAGCCCCCCCCCCCGACCTGTCCAAAGCAGAGGGAGCTAAGATGATACCGGTTTTGGGCATTACAGGGACAGGTGGATCGGGGAAATCATCGCTGGTGGATGAGCTGGTGCGCCGGTTGCTGATGGAAACGGATAAGTCGGTGGCCATAATATCAGTCGACCCCAGTAAGCGGAAAACAGGCGGTGCTTTGCTTGGCGACAGGATACGGATGAACGCGATAAATTCGCCGCGGGTGTATATGCGGTCGCTGGCTACACGACAGGCCAACTTGGCGCTGAGCGGGCATGTGCAGGAGTCGGTTGATATTTGCAAGGCTGCCGGATATGATTTGATCATTGTGGAAACCAGCGGCATTGGGCAGAGTGATACCATGATAACGGATTATTGCGATGTATCGCTCTATGTTATGACCCCCGAATTTGGCGCTGCTACGCAACTGGAAAAGATAGACATGCTTGATTTTGCCGATGTAGTGGCGATAAACAAGTTCGACAAGCGGGGCGCTTTAGATGCCATCCGCGATGTGCGCAAACAATATAAACGCAATCACCAGTTATTTACTGCCAAGGACGATGAACTGCCCATATACGGCACCATGGCCTCGCAGTTTAATGACCCCGGGATGAACGGGTTATTCGCGGCGATGTTGGAAGTGGTGAAGAAGAAAACGGGGGTGGACTTGATGGGTGGCGCGGATGGTGTGGCGGGTAGCATGAGTAGTGGCGAAAAAAGTTATATCATACCGCCGGACAGGGTGCGTTACCTGGCCGAAATTGCGGAGAGCAGCAAGGCTTATAGCGATTGGGTGAATGAGCAGTGCGGCGTGGCGATGAAGCTGTATAATTTGAGGGGGGTAATGGATTTACTAAACAGCCCCACCCAAACCCTCCCAGGTAGGGCGGGCTTAAAAAAGGGCAAGGCCAAAGTCTCCCCTACCGGTGGAGATTTAGAGGGGGCTTACGCTTATCTTGAAGGACACCTGCACCCCGATTGCAAGCGCCTTTTAAATGAATGGCCCAATACGGTTAGGCAATACAAGGCCGAAAATTTTATATACAAAGTGCGCGATAAGGAGATAAAGCAGCCTTTGTTTTATACCTCATTATCACAACTAAAAATACCTAAGATAGCCCTGCCGCGTTACGAGGCCTGGGGCGATATTTTGCGCTGGCTGCTTACTGAAAATGTGCCGGGCGAATTTCCTTATACTGCCGGCGTATTCCCGCTGAAACGTGAAGGTGAAGACCCGACACGCATGTTTGCCGGCGAGGGAGGCCCCGAACGGACTAATAAACGTTTTCATTATGTATCGCTGGGTCAGCCTGCGCACAGGTTGAGTACGGCGTTTGATTCGGTTACCTTGTATGGCGAAGATCCGCATATACGGCCTGATATTTATGGCAAAATTGGCAACGCGGGGGTAAGTATAGCTACGCTGGATGACGCTAAAAAGCTCTACTCTGGCTTTGATCTGTGTGAGGCATCGACCTCGGTTTCCATGACCATAAACGGCCCCGCCCCTATGCTGCTCGGCTTTTTTATGAATGTAGCCATCGACCAGCAATGCGAAAAATATATTAAAGAGCATAAGCTGGAACATTTGGTGGAGGCTAAGTTTAAGGAAGTTTATGATGATAAAAAACTGCCCCGTCCCCATTATGATGGAATGCTGCCTAAAGGGAATACCGGTTTAGGTTTGATGCTCCTCGGCCTCACCGGCGACCAGGTTTTACCAGCCGACATCTACGTCAAAATTAAAGCCTATGCCATAGCCACCGTGCGTGGCACCGTGCAGGCTGATATACTAAAAGAAGACCAGGCGCAAAACACATGCATCTTCAGCACAGAATTCGCCCTGCGGATGATGGGCGATATACAGCAGTATTTTATTAAAGAAAAGGTGCGTAATTTTTACTCGGTTTCCATATCGGGCTACCATATTGCCGAGGCGGGGGCGAATCCTGTTACACAACTGGCGTTTACGTTGAGCAACGGCTTCACTTATGTTGAATATTATTTAAGCCGTGGGATGCATATTGATGATTTCGCGCCAAATTTATCCTTCTTTTTCAGCAATGGTATTGATCCTGAATATTCGGTTATCGGCCGTGTAGCGAGGCGCATTTGGGCAAAAGCAATAAAGAATAAGTATAAAGGGAATGACAGGTCGCAAAAACTAAAATACCATATTCAAACCAGCGGTCGCTCATTACACGCCCAGGAAATTGATTTTAACGATATACGCACCACTCTGCAAGCGCTTTACGCCATTTATGATAATTGCAACTCACTGCATACCAATGCTTATGACGAAGCGATAACCACCCCTACCGAAGAATCTGTACGCAGGGCGATGGCCATACAGCTAATCATTAACCGTGAATTGGGCCTTGCCAAAAACGAGAACCCGTTGCAGGGGGCATTCATCATTGAAGAATTAACCGACCTGGTTGAAGAAGCGGTGATGAAGGAATTTAAAGCGATAAACGAACGCGGCGGTGTATTAGGCGCGATGGAAACCATGTACCAGCGCGGTAAGATACAGGAAGAATCACTGTACTATGAAACATTAAAACATACCGGGGAATACCCGATTGTGGGTGTTAATACCTTCCTGAATAAAAAAGGCTCGCCCACGATAATCCCCGGCGAAGTGATACGTGCTACAGAGGAAGAAAAACAATACCAGATCAATGCCTTGCAGGCTTTCCAGCACCGGAACGAACAGACAGTACCGCAACTGCTAAAACAACTGCAAACCAAAGCTATAGCTGGTGAAAATGTATTTGAAAGCCTGATGGAAGTGTGCAAATATTGCTCATTAGGGCAAATATCGCATGCCCTGTACGAGGTTGGCGGGCAGTACAGGAGGAATATGTAGGGTTGAGTAATTCAAAAACGGGTGTCATTCTGAATAATAAAATTGAGACTCAACTCCAAAGAGGAAATGACAACCGGCCCAGTGCGATGATATGCCGCCATCATTTTGGCTAAAGCCCATTTTTGTTATTTATATTATCCGTTGGCTGAAGCCAACGGCAATAGGAAGAGTTAAATATTGCCGTCCTATTTATGGGACGGAACAAAAAACAAGGGAAAGGCTTTAGCCAAAAACTATGTCATGGGTAGAATGACACTTCCTCTTATTTTACTTATGCGGCGCTTTAAACAACAAAAATGCTACTATATCAACCAAAAAATGTACCGCTATCAACACTTTAATGTTGCGGTATTTTTGGTAATGATAACCGAATACCATTCCTAATATAAAAGCGAACAGCAATTCGTGATAGGTTTTATAGCTTAAATGGATAAAAGCGAATAGTAATGCCGATATAACAACCGCTACATGCTTATTCTTAAAAAACACTGATAAACGACTGAGTATATATCCCCTGAAAATAAATTCTTCGGTAATACCTGCGGTTATGGCCGAAAACCACATTAATGTTGGATATTTTTTCATAGCCATTATCGCTTTGATAAAAACAGCATTATTTTCATGCAATCCAAGCAATACGAGTATGTGGGCAACAAACCCAGCTGCAAAACAAAGCAGGTATACACCAATAATGGCTTTAATATAAAATGCTGTATCATATTTTTCTTCCTGCCATAAAAAGAAATTTTGCACTTCGCCATAGCGGGCATATAAAAACACCAGGCCTACAACCGCCCATATCAATAAGCGCGAAATAAATATTTTGAGGCTATAATCTATACCCGTTGGGATAATGAGCAACGACAGAAAAGGGTACAGTAGAAAAGGAAGGGTGATACCGGTTATCATCAGCGCACGCAACCGCCGGGAATTAACATCAATGGTTTGTGAATCCGGTATATCCGGGGTTTCGTCGGCGGTCATCAGGTTAATTATGTGCTAAGGTTCAAAAGATTATTTTCTAAAACCAATATAGTAATTTATTCATGGTAATGAGGCCCGAAGCAAACATATTTCAGGCAAAAACTATTGTAGACATTAATGGGTTAATACATTACTTATGGAAACGATATTAGCTAAGGCATTTCACGTGCTCATCATTGTTATGATGGTTGCATTTGTGGTATTCAGCCTGCTTGCCGCAAGCGGCCGTTTCGATAACTGGACCACGCATTACATCCGCCGATCGGTAAAAAAACGGCGGTCGCTGTGGGCACGGTTAATCCGCAGGCGTGGTGAGTCGGCCCACTGAGCGTTTATCAGGGGGCAGGGCCATAAATTTCTTATAGCTATCATTTATATACACCGCCAATGATTGGCCACCATTACTTTTGATAAACGCGTAACTTGGGCGGTACATGGTCATAAAATCTTCCAGGTCCTGCCCTTTTAAAGGTACAAGGCTCCCAACGTAGGCAGCATTAAATACTTCATCCACTTTTTCCTGCTGCATTTCCATCGCAAAATAGCGTTTAAGCCTGCGGGCCTGCTTTCCTTCCCTGCTAAACCAGCTGCTTGGTGAAAGTATATACACCTTGCTTTTCTGGTAAACTTCCGGATATTCCTGCCGCGGGTTAAAAGCGGCACCGCGCCTGGCGCTAATTTTCACTTCGCGAAGGGCAATGGTCATTATTTCCATTTTTATATGCTTGGGCTTCATATCTATCACATACAGCGTATCATTCACATAGCCCGGCGCAGTAAAAATAAGAGTATGGCCAGTTTCGGCATTTATTTCAAACTCACCATTCTTATCCGTAAGTGCCAATTGGTTGTTAGTCATATCCTTTATGAAAACGTTACTTAAGCGTGTATTTTTTCCGGCTTCTTCAACATTACCTTTTAAAGGATTTTGAGCGTAAACAATGCCGGTTGTAAAAACCAGCATTACAATGGTGATAAATTTCAGTTTCATAGCTTCGTATAGGTTATGCTAAAGCTAAATAATTTTAACCGCATCCTTTCACGTTTTAACAGTTATTTAACAGATTGGTTGTGTAATATTATTGTAGAAAAAAAGCCAACCCCTCTAAATCTCCCCATAGGGGAGACTTTGATTATTGGTTTTTAAAGCCCTCCCTACCGGGGAGGTTTGGTTAGGCGTGCTACAAAGGTATATTCCCGTGTTTTTTCCTCGGGTTATTCACCACCTTATTTTCAAGCATCTTAAATGCCTGTATCAGTTTTTGGCGGGTTTCTTCGGGCACTATTACGGCATCAATAAAGCCACGCTCAGCAGCACGATATGGATTAGCAAATGTATCGGAGTACAGTTGCTCCATCTCCTTCCATTTAGCTTCCTTGTCCGCGGCCGTACTTATCTCGCGCTTAAAAATAATCTCGGCTGCGCCTTTTGCGCCCATAACAGCAATTTCGGCGCTGGGCCAGGCAAAGTTCATATCGGCACCAATGTGTTTGCTGTTCATCACATCATAAGCGCCGCCATAAGCCTTACGGGTGATCACGGTTATACGTGGCACGGTCGCCTCGCAGAACGCATACAACAGTTTGGCGCCGTTGGTAATAATGGCGTTCCACTCCTGGTCGGTGCCGGGTAAAAAGCCGGGAACGTCCTCAAAAACCAGCAGCGGAATATTAAAACTATCGCAAAACCGCACAAACCTCGCTCCCTTGGTTGATGAATGTATATCCAACACCCCCGCTAAAAAAGCAGGCTGATTAGCCACGATGCCAATGCTGCGACCTGCTAATCGTGCAAAGCCCACCACAATGTTTTCGGCGAAATCTTTATGCACCTCTAAAAAGCTACCTGCATCTATTACATGGTTTATCACCTCGCGCATATCATAAGGCTGTGAAGCATTTTCGGGCAGCAACGTATTCAGTTCAGGGCGAAGCTCATTCTTAGTCTCATAAGGTATTGCGGGGGCCGTATCCTCGCAATTTTGCGGCATATAACTTAGTAACTGCTTAATATGCTGTATAGCGGCAATTTCGTTTGGACAGGCAAAATGCGTAACACCCGATTTTGTTGCATGGGCTGTTGCCCCGCCCAGTTCTTCAGAGGTTACGGTTTCATGCGTAACGGTTTTTACCACGTTAGGGCCGGTGACAAACATATACGAGGTATTTTCCACCATCAAAATAAAGTCGGTAATGGCAGGCGAATACACCGCGCCACCCGCGCAGGGCCCCATAATGGCCGATATTTGCGGTACCACGCCCGATGCCATGGTGTTGCGGTAAAATATATCGGCATAACCACCTAACGATACTACGCCTTCCTGTATCCTCGCCCCGCCCGAATCATTTAGCCCTACTACCGGCGCGCCATTCTTCATGGCCAGTTCCATTATCTTGCATATCTTCTCGGCGTGTGTTTCCGACAGCGAACCGCCAAAAACGGTAAAATCCTGCGAAAAAACATATACCAGCCTGCCGTTTATGGTTCCATAACCGGTAACAACGCCATCGCCGGGGTATTTCTCCTTTTCCATCCCAAAATCAATCGAGCGGTGCGACACCAACATCCCTATTTCTTCAAATGAGCCTTCATCCATCAAAAAATGAATGCGCTCGCGGGCTGTAAGTTTTCCTTTTTTATGTTGTGCCTCAATACGTGCCTGGCCGCCACCCAAAAGCGCTTCGGCCTGTTTTTGCTTCAGTAAATTTATTTTGTTATCCACGGTATGGTTTATAATTGTGCAAGATGCTAATTTTTTGGTTTAGTCGGTAGCCGGGAGTTAATAGTCTTGAGTCTTTTTTAAAAGATAATCAGGGCGTGCCCCTGCGGGTCGGGCTTTTCGCTTATACGCCTGCAAGCTTTAGGCATTGGGCCGGTATCCGCTACAATCCCTCACGCATTTCTCCGAACCTTGATTTACTTGATTTGAAGATTGTTTGATTATCCTTCAATCTCTTAATCCGCTTAATCAAGGTTCAGACAATATCATTACATTTGGTTTTACCATCAAAATAATTGTTATCGCCAATTATAATGCAGTTAAAAATTATCCATAAAATCGAAATCATTCTGGGGTCGATTTTTATACTGAGCTATTTCCTTTCAATATATTGTGATGAAAGCTTTGCATTAATCTCATGGTTAAGCTCTCTTATTTTAATTGTAATTTATTGTCCATTTGGTTATTATACATTACGATCTTCTAATGTTCATCCCCTAAATCTAATTTTCTTTGGATTTTTATTCGCAATTTCTGTTGCTTCTCTGTCATTCACACTAATGAAAATAGATCTTTTTTGGATGACAACGCTAATTATTATGCTAACGTTTGTTATAGTCGCGATATGGAGAGCAATGGCTGTTTATATATTTCAATATAACAAAATATTGGACTACAATAATGGAATATCAATAAGATTCTTAATATTATTCATCTTCATGGTTTATGTAGTCTTAAGTTATAATTTGAATTTTCAATAATTAAATAATTATGTCATCACCCAACAATAGCCGCCGCAAATTTGTAGGCAACCTAAGTATCGCCACCGTTGCAATTGCCGCCACACCCGTGTTAAGCAAAGCCAGTCTTTTTAAGATAGATGATAACATTACCGTAGGCCAGATCATGGATAAATTCATCAGCCAGGTGCCCGGCTCGCCATTCCCCAATACTGTTGATACCTTAAAAGCAGGCAGCCGCGATACTGTTGTTAAAGGCATAGTTACCGCTATGTTCCCTACTGTGCCGGTAATAAGGCAGGCTATCGACCTAAATGCAAATTTCATCTTATGCCATGAGCCTACTTTTTATAACCACGAAGATGATGTAACCTGGCTGCAAAATGATGATGTATACCGCTACAAAGCCGGCTTGCTGAAACAACATGGTATTGCTATTTGGCGCAATCATGATTACATACACAGCCTGCGGCCCGATGGGGTTATAACCGGTGTTGTTGACCAGCTCGACTGGAAGAAATATCAAAAAACACCAGACACTTTCGATATGGGCACAGGCGTAACTTTAAGCGAACTGATAAACCACGCAAAAAAGAAACTGAACATTGAAAAAGTGCGCTACATTGGCGATCTGAACCAAAACTGCAAAAATGTGCTGTTAATGGTTGGAGCAGCAGGCGGCAAGGCACAGATCAGCGCGATCAACACCATAAAACCTGATGTGCTGGTTTGCGGTGAAATAAGCGAATGGGAAACCGCCGAATATGTGCGCGATGCCCGAGCGGAAGGCAGGCAATTAGCATTAGTGGTATTGGGCCACATTGCCAGCGAGGAAACAGGGTCGGTTTTTATGGCTGACTGGTTAAAACAGCATTTCCCTAACATTAAAACAACCCACGTCAATTGCGGGAATTCGTTATCATTTGCATAGCCAGCCCAACCCTCCCCGGTAGGGAGGGCTTAAAAAACACTTTTTAAGAAAGTCTCCCCTACCGGGGGAGATTTAGAGGGGGCTTATGCTAAGACGAACCAAAGACGAACGTACACTTAAAGAAAACCTGCTGCTGGCATCATCCACGGCATTTGTTTCCGGGGCCACAAATGTGGCCGGGGTTATCGCGTTTTTGGCTTTTACTACCAATATGACCGGGCACTTTGCTAATCTTGCAAAAAATGTTATCGAGCAGAATTATGAGCAGGTGTTACTTTTCTTAATATGGGTATTCCTGTTTTTCGCAGGTGCTTTTACAGCCAATTTCCTGGTGCGGTGGCAGTCGAACAAAAGTGCTTACAGGGCAAATGCGGCACCAATTGTCCTAGAGATCATAATCCTGCTTTTCGTAGCTTACTATGGGCGTAATTATTACAGCGAAACACTGGAAGAAAAACGGCTTATTACCAGCGCGGTTATATTAGCTATGGGTTTGCAAAACGGCCTGGTATCAAATGTATCGGGCGGATTAATAAAAACATCGCACCTAACCGGCGTATTTACCGATCTTGGGGCCGATGTAGCAGAATGGCTATACCCTAACAACCCTAAAAAAACAGTTATACTTAAAAATAAGATGTACATCCGCCTAACCATATTGCTGTTTTATTTTTTAGGCGCATTAGCGGGGGGATACTTTTTTGATAAATACGAGTTCGCTATATTTTATTTTATTCCGGTGATACTGTTTACTATTTTATATTACGATATTTCGCCCATTGCTTTGCATAAACTAATGCGGCTATTTTCACCCAGAAATACAAATAATTAATACCTTTGACAACCTATGTGCGCTAAAAAACTGATACATGATACCAGCCATATCTCCTACGAATCGCTGCTTAAAGGCAATGAGGAGTTTATTGCCCGGTCATTAGAATCCGACCCCGATTTTTTTACCAAACTTGCCAACGGCCAAACCCCGCCTATTTTATGGATAGGTTGTGCCGATAGCCGTGTACCCGCCAACCAGATAACCAACACCGCCCCAGGCGAGATATTTGTACACCGCAATATTGCCAACATGGTGATACATTCGGATATGAACATGCTGTCGGTTCTGGATTACGCGGTGAATGTACTGGAGGTAAAGCATGTAATTGTAACCGGTCACTACGGATGCGGTGGTGTCATGGCCGCCATGACCAACAAACAATTCGGCCTTATTGATAACTGGCTGCGCCATATAAAAGACGTGTACCGCCTGCACGCCAGCAAACTCGACCTGATAAAAGATGAAAAGGAGCGCGCCGCCAAACTGGTGGAATATAACGTAGTGGAAAATGTTTACAACCTCTGCAAAACCTCAATAGTGCAAAACGCCTGGCAAAAAGGCCAGGAATTAGGCGTACACGGTTGGGTTTACAGTATTGAAACCGGTGTTATTAAGGATATGAATGTGAGCACCTATGATAATGCTAACATGGGGAATGTGTTTAAGGTTACCCCCTCTGCCCACTAAACGGACAATTGTGAATATCGAATAAGAATACCGAATATCGAACACCGAAGTTTAACTTCAATATTCGATATTCGGCATTCATTATTATATTTCTTTACTGAGGAAAGGGTATCTGTAATCCTTTGGTGGATCAAAGGTCTCCTTTATTGTACGTGGCGATACCCAGCGTTGCAGGTTTAATGCAGAACCGGCTTTATCATTGGTGCCCGATCCGCGTGCGCCGCCAAATGGCTGCTGACCTACTACTGCCCCGGTTGGTTTATCATTAATATAGAAATTGCCTGCCGCGTTGCGTAACGCATAAGTAGCTTTGGCAATAGCGTATCTGTCCTGCGAAATGATAGAACCCGTAAGGGCGTAGATAGATGTTTTGTCTACAATATCCAGTATCTCGTCAAACTTATCGTCCTCGTATACGTAAATAGTTAGTACCGGGCCAAAAAGCTCCTCGCACATGGTTACGTAGTATGGGTCGCTTACTTTTAACACAGTAGGCTCAACAAACCAGCCTTGCGATTTGTCATAACCACCACCTGCAACTACTTCAACATTTGTATCAGCTTTTGCTGCATCGATATATTTTGCGAGCTTATCAAATGACGCTTCGTTAATAACAGCATTTATAAAATTGCCAAAGTCTTCAACCGGGCCAATTTTAAAACTGGCAATATCGCGCTGCATTTTTTCTTTAACAGCGGGCCATAATGAGGCAGGCACATAAGCACGGCTTGCAGCCGAACACTTCTGCCCCTGGTACTCAAACGCTCCGCGCACAAGCGCTACATTCACCACATCAGCATCGGCACTTGGATGAGCCAGCACAAAGTCCTTACCGCCGGTTTCGCCCACTATGCGCGGGTAGGTTTTATATTTATGGATGTTGTTGCCAATAGTTTGCCATATATTCTGGAACACTCCGGTTGAACCTGTGAAGTGTATCCCTGCAAAATCAGGATGGTTAAATATTACTTCGCCTGCTGTAGGGCCGTTTACATATACCAGGTTAATAACGCCATCGGGCACACCGGCTTCGCGGAACACCTGCATTAGTACGTTGGCAGCATAAACCTGGGTATTGGCAGGTTTCCAAACTACTGCGTTGCCCATCATGGCGGCGCTGGTTGGCAGGTTGCCTGCAATAGCGGTAAAATTAAACGGTGTAAGCGCAAACACGAAGCCTTCAAGCGGGCGCTGCTCTACCTTATTCCATACGCCGCGCGGCGATATAGGCGGTTGCTGCGCATATATTTCGGCCATATAGCTTACGTTAAAACGCAGAAAGTCTATCAGTTCGCAAGCCGAATCGATCTCGGCCTGGTAAGCATTTTTGCTTTGCCCAAGCATGGTTGCGGCATTTACTTTAGCGCGGTACGGGCCTGCTAACAGGTCGGCAGCTTTTAAAAATATCGACGCTCTTGCTTCCCATGGCAATGCTTCCCAGGCGGGTTTGGCAGCTAAGGCAGCATCTATGGCAGCGGTAACAACGTCGGCACCGCCTTCGGGGAAGGTTGCCAGTAAATGTTTATGGTCATGTGGTGGGCGTATCTCCATACGTTTGCCTTCATGCACCAGCTTATTGCCAATGTACATAGGTATTTCCAATACTTGTGAACGGGCTTCGTCCAAAGCTTTTTTGAGGGCATCGCGCTCAACGCTGCGCGGACCATAATTCAATACAGGCTCGTTCTGCGGTTGCGGAACGCTGAAAAACCCTTTAAGCATAATATGATGTCAGTTAAAACTGAGCAAATGTAATGATTATGTGCGGATGTGCAGATATACAGCTTATGTAATTTACGGAACAGTGACGGGAGAGGCTGTGCGGATCAAAAGTCATGCTGTGCTGTACTTTCCCGTTTTGACTATTGTTTTGTACGCTTATGGGGTGTTTTATCTACATGCGATGCATAGTTGGGAATACGCAGCTTAATAGTTATTTAATATAATGTTAAATGGGCTTTAACCTGTAAATGAAGCTGTTTAGTAAATATTTAGCTACAAGTTAGTACATGCGCCTATAAAACTATTTATTGGAACAATTTTGGACATTTACAATATAGAACTAAATATAGAACATATGACAAACTTTTTATGCCTTGCCGTTATAGCCATAATATTATGCTGGTCGATGGATCTGTTTGCTTCTGTTGGTAAACCCAAACAACAAGAGAGCGAATAAAAAATATTCGTAAGATGGGCCCTGCGGGGCTTATCTTTTCCGAAAAAAATTTACCCGTCTCTATTTTTTAAATCGCCGGAAAACTTTTTACCTACTTGCGCTATATGGCTGCAATAACATTGGGCTCTTATGCAAATATTAAGATGAAGCTTTTTGCCCTGTAACATTTCTTCTAAAACGCCATCCAACAAATCAAACGGCCTTAATACATGCAATCTACAAACCGTCCTGCGCCACGCATAGCTATACAAAGCATAGCTGGCGGCCTCCTCCTTATGGCCTTTTTTACTATGGTATGGGCAGGCATCGCCAGCGGGGGATTGGCAGGCTTTGGGCAATACGCGGTATTGTTTGTATTCGGCGTGCCCAGCGGCATGTTTGTTTCTTATAGTATCAGTTTGTTCAGGGCTGCCAAAAATTTTCCGCCACTTACCAGCAGTGCCGATAAAGCCGAGGGCAAAAGAATGGGCATTTGGTACGGTATCATTTTTGGCGCCGAGGGAATTACTATACCCATTGTATGCGGCTTGCTGGTTTATTTTAAGCAAATACAATTTATTTTACCAGCCATTGCATTGGTTATAGGCTTACACTTTTATCCCATGGCCCGCATATTTAAACGCACTATTGATTATTACCTGGCAACATGGACATGCCTCGTGGCATTCAGCGCTATTAGTGGCATAATAAACAATGTGTTCCCATCAAATACCATTTATGCGCTATTAGGCGTAGGTGTTGCACTGGCCACCACAGGTTATGGCTTGTATATGGTATATGAGGGAAGAAGATTAGTTGAGGCTGGGGTTGGAAATTAGTTAGCTTCGACTAAGAATATATTCCTTTCCGGCACAATGTTGATTTGGCCGTTGCCCTTATATTTCTACGGGGCTCAGTATTACACTTCCACTATATCTAATTTGCACATCTGCATATGCGCATATCTGCACATCATTTTTCGAACCCCGTTAAATCACAACACAATTTAGCATCCCAGTTACCGGTTTTGGCGGCAGCATTATAAGTGCTGCGCAGAAATTGCAGCAACATGCCTTCCGGATCATCAGAGCGTTGTACATTTTCATATAACAGGAAAAATTCTCCCATTTCATTACTGTAAAATGCTTCTGGCGGTTCAACCAGTTGCTTGCCAAAATCGGCCGGGGTTGGATAACAATAGGAATAAAATGCGGGATGCGGAAAAGCCGGGCTGCCGCCCCAAAAGCCTGCGCTGCTTACTTCATGCGAATAAGCTTCCTGCATTACACGGTTGGGCATATTTGGCGCGCCGCCCGGATGGATCGGAGCTTCACGGCCCGAGAAACGGGTAACCGCCAGATCGAATGCGCCCCAAAACAAATGTACCGGGCTACATTTCCCCGTGTATTCCGCCCTGAAACGGGTAAACACCGAATTTATCTTCACTAACGCCTGCCAGTACAGGTTTATTTGTATTGGATCATAGTTTTTATGCACTTCATCTTCGGCAAATGGTATGGCGGGGTCTATCTCGTTTGGTTTGGCATAGATGGTGACGTTAATATCCATTGCAGCCAGTTTTTCGAAAAGCTCATTGTAAAAACTTGCTACGGTCCGCTCATGCAAGGCTATACTTATTAACTGGCCACCGCTGGAGGTAATAATTAATTCGTGGTGGATAAAATCCATATCCAGCTGAAAATTACCGCCCTCGTACGGTATACTGCCGGTAGTTAACCCGCGTGCCGATACATACAGCGTAACATGCCAGCTATGGTTTATCCATGGGGTTTGTACCAGGCGTATCTTACCGATGATCTGCGCCCAGAGTTGTACGGTTTCAAGCGTGTCTTTCAGGTCTTCAAATGCCAGTTCGGGCCATTGTTGCGGTGTGGTTTGGTAAGTCATAGTGCATGGGTATTAGTTCTTTGAAGATAGTACTTAAAACAAATAATTGTTTATCAGATAAGATTATTTTACAATAAAAAGCGCTGGCCCAAATAAAAGAGGGGGGCGGGCCGGGGGTATGGCCTGGGGGCGGAAGCATTCCCTCTTTCTTGATTTTTTGTTTCTTTTTTTAAGAAAAAAGTAGTAACCCCCGCGGCAATAAGCGAGGACGAACAATATGATGAAACGTAAAACATTGGGTAAACCATAAAATACTCTACATCATTAGCAACCGTTAGGCCTTTACCCTCATACTTCGAGAACCTCAGTATACCCCCTTTCAACCACTCCTCAAAAAACCGTATCTTTGTCCCTGCAATGCAATCCATACAAACACCCGAAACATCAGCAACCTGGGAAAAAGGCTACAACAACTACGGCCCTTATTTAAAAAATAAGTACCCCGGCCAGCGTGTGTTCAAGGTGATTGTTGATGGCGGCTTCACCTGCCCCAACCGCGACGGCTCCAAAGGCTACGGCGGCTGCACCTATTGCAATGTGGACTCATTCACCCCATCCCCATCACGACAAAACCCCGGCATTAAAGAGCAGGTGATAGCAGGCGTGGAGCGCGCCCGCAATGGCAATAAGGCCGATAAATTCATTATCTACTTTCAGCCCAATACTAATACCTACGCCCCAACGCATTACCTCAAGGCGCTATACGATGAGGCCCTAAGCTATTACACCGACGACATTGTAGGCCTATCCGTAGGCACCCGCCCCGACTGCATCGACCCCGAAAAAATCACCCTGCTCGAATCCTATACCGACCGTTTCGACGTCGACATAGAAATGGGCATGGAAAGCATTTATAACGATACCCTCGCTCAAATAAACCGCGGCTGTACACACGATGACTTGCTCAGCGCCCTCAAAATGCTCGAAAACAGCAAGCTTGATGTATGCGTCCACACTATTTTCGGTTTCCCCTGGGAAACGAACGAACAGATGCTGGCCTACGCGCACGAGATCAACCGCCATCCGCAAATAAAATTTACCAAGCTGCACCACCTGCATATTGTTGAGGGAAGCGTAATGGGCGTAAAATACAAGCGCCAGCCATTCAAACTATTCACGCTCGACGAATACGCCAACTTCCTGTGCGATTTCCTGCCATTGCTGCGACCCGATGTCATCATCCAGCGCCTTTTCGGGTTAAGCGACAGAGACCTATTGATCGCCCCCAACTGGCAGCTCAAAAAATCAGAGATACAATACTATATCGACCAAAAGATACTGGAACGGGGCGTTGTGCAGGGGAGTATGTATAGCGACGGAGAATTATAGCTTTTCTACACACCCAAAAGCAATTGATGGTAAATTTTCAGGAGGTAAATTACCTACGATATATTTTGATATAAGATGCTTAAGATCCAAAAGACTTCAATTTTCGGGCTGTGGTTTTATAGCCGCCTCTTCCTTCCGCTTCATATACGAATTGATCAGAATAATAAACATCCCTGCCATTATCGACATATCGGCTACATTGAACACCCCGGTTTGGAACAAGATAAAATCGATATGCATAAAATCAGTCACCGAGCCATGTAGCATACGGTCATACAAATTACCTACGCCACCACCTATGATGAGAATGATGCCCAACAATGTATATTTATTTATTTTAGTGTTGATGATGATATAAACCAAAGCGCCTAAAATGGCTAATAACGGCAATACTACTAACAATATGGTGTGAACAGTGCCACCAAGCGTATCGCCCAGGCTTAAAAAAGCACCGGTATTTTCAGTCTTTTCCAATGTAAAGTGATTGCCTAAGTAACCGATCACCTTACCATCCGGCAAATCCTTACGGACAATTGTTTTTGAAACCTGGTCGCAACCAATATTAAATGCCAGTATTACAATGATGATAATCGCTCGGACAAACTTATTCACTTTCATGGGGGCAAATATAACCGCTGATTTTTAATGATTTTGGGATTTCACTGATTTTTTGTCTGAACCATGATTTTCCTGATTGAAGGATTAACAGGATATACAACCTTATCCTAATCATGGCAATCCTTCAATCAGGAAAATCATGGTTCAGACAAAAAAAGCCCCGGTAAACCGAGGCTTGAAAATTCGTGGAATTCGAAATAATTCGTGGAATTAGCGGCTTTTAAAATATTTAAAATCCTTGCCGATGAACTTAGCGTTAGGGCCTAATTCTTCTTCAATGCGCAGCAACTGGTTGTATTTCGCCATCCTGTCTGAACGTGAAAGTGAACCGGTTAATCTGACCGCAATTCAGGGCCACTGCAAGGTCGGCGATGGTGCTGTCCTCAGTTTCGCCTGAACGGTGACTCATTACTGAAGTATAACCATTGGTTTGCGCCAAAGTAACCGCGTTGATGGTTTCAGTTAATGAACCGATCTGGTTTACTTTAACCAGTATTGAGTTAGCAATACCTTCATTAATACCTTTTTGCAGGCGTTTGGTATTGGTTACAAATAAATCGTCACCTACCAACTGTACCCTGCTGCCGATCTTGTCGGTCAACAATTTCCAGCCGGCCCAATCATCCTCGTGCATACCGTCCTCGATAGAGATAACCGGGTATTTAGATGATAACTCAGCTAAATAATCAGCCTGCTCGGCGCTCGTGCGGATAGCACCTTTTTCGCCTTCAAATTTGGTGTAATCGTATTTGCCATCAACATAAAACTCTGATGATGCGCAATCGAACGCCAAACAAATATCTTCACCAGCTTTGTAACCTGCTTTTTCAATAGCTTTAATGATGGTTTCAACAGCATCTTCAGTACCGTCAAAAGTTGGGGCGAAACCACCTTCGTCACCTACCGCGGTTGAAAGGCCGCGGTCATGTAATATCTTTTTCAGGTTATGGAACACTTCACTGCCCCAGCGTAATGCCTCAGAGAATGAAGGCGCGCCAACCGGCATGATCATAAACTCCTGGAACGCGATAGGTGCGTCGGAGTGTGAACCACCGTTCACAATGTTCATCATCGGGATCGGCAAGGTGTTAGCGTTTACACCACCGATATAGCGGTACAAAGGCTGACGGCTTTCTTCGGCAGCAGCTTTAGCAGCAGCTAACGAAACGCCTAAAATAGCGTTAGCGCCCAGGCTGCTTTTATTTTCGGTGCCGTCAAGGGCTATCATTAACGCGTCGATAGAATTTTGATCGAACACGTCAACACCCTGTAATTCTTTGGAAATTATATCATTTACGTTGGCTACGGCTTTCAGTACGCCTTTGCCCATATATTTTGATTTGTCGTAGTCGCGCAGTTCAACAGCCTCGTGCGCGCCGGTTGAAGCGCCTGAAGGTACAGCAGCACGACCGAACGCGCCATTCTCAGTTAACACATCTACCTCGATGGTAGGGTTGCCGCGCGAGTCAAGTATCTGGCGGGCATGGACATCAATTATTAAGCTCATTTTGTATTGTTTAGTTTGATATTGGTATAGTGTATAACGTACACTATGCAGATATTATTTTCAAATATACACTTTCAAACAAAACTACATGAAAAATAATGAAGTTTAACGTTAAGTTAACGTGGGATGGTGTTTGTTGGTGATAACACCAACAAAGGCGCAGAATGAATTTACATAATATGGATTATTTTATCAGCTATAATTAAACATCGCTCAAAATTTCCACTCACGCCCATAGTTTTTGTCTCAAGTTCTAAAAGCCTCTTTGCTATTTCTTCTTTATTAGCATTACTCTTTCTAAGTCTGAAAACTTCGGGGACATAGCTTTGATATTCATCTCTTGGTGCAAATTCATTTACGCCAATTGGGTCCCAATCAAACCACAATATGTCATCGATCTTTTTATAAATAATAAAGTCTTTTGCGGTGGTTAGATTATATCTGAATTTCTCATTACGATGAAATATTAATATAGCTGATTTAACTTCATCCATAATATAATCATCCTTTTCATCTTCAGCTTGATGGTCAATTATATATTGGGCAGCTTTCAATGCTAAACTCGGAATGTACCAGCCATTATCCGCATCAAACGGCGCTGGCAAATTTGTTGTATTATAAGTTACTTTAGTCACCATTTCTGCCAATAGTAAATATGATTCTGGCTGATAATCTTTATTATCTAAATTGAAGCGTCGTATTTTGCTGAATTGATTATGTGCTTCTTTCCATTTATCTGGATTATCAATAATGAAATAGAGGTCTTTGACTTGCGTAGGGATATTTTCTAAATAACTATCAAAACGGGATAATATTAAACCCGACCAACCGGGTCTAATATCGTTTGGAACCTTTTCGAAAATTTGGCGTCCGATTTCTATGTTATTTATAATGTCGAAAGTCTCCATAAAAGCATCTAAATCATCCGCACATTTGCATATTTGCACATCTGCACATCCACTCTATTCCCACTTAAACATCTTCACTGCCACCGCATATATCCCTATCCCCCACAACAGCAGATAAAACAACTGGTGGTTCACATCCCACAAACTGGCGCCTTCAAAGGCTACGCGGCGCATGGCATCGTTCAGGAAAGTTAACGGTAATACTTTACAAATTGGCTGCAGCCAGGTTGGGAACACACTGATGGTAAAAAATGTGCCCGACAACAAAAACTGCGGCAAGGTAATCATGTTGGCTATTGGCGGCACCGTACTTTCGTTTTTGGCAATGCCCGATACCGTGAACCCGAAACCCATAAATACCACCACCCCGATTAGCGAGAGCAGCATCATATTAATAAACGTGGCAAAACCGTGTATCAGCGTAAAGCCGAATGCGTAGTAACCTATCAATATAATAAAGGCCGCGCCTATAAGCGAGAAGGTTATACGTGCCATAGCCTCGCCTATCACAATGCTCGACCGTTTAACCGGCGTGGCAAAAAAACGCTTAATAACCAGCGTTATCCGCAAGCTCAGGAATACGAAGGCCGTACCGAATACGCCTGTGCTTAATAACGCGAATCCTAACTGCCCCGGCAAAATAAAGTCGATGGTTTTATACTCGCGGCCAGCCATAGTGGTTTCTTTTAGCTCTGCCTGTGGCGGCGGGCGTTGCTGGGTTTATTGGCTACATTCATGTTATAGAACATGGTGCGTAATAACGATTGCAGGATGTTCCCTTTCTCCTGCGATGCTTTGGTGTATTGCACATTAACCGTATAGTAAGGCGGATATGGGTTTTTCTGGATATTCAGTATCGCGTCGATATGGCCTTTAGACAGGTTGGTATTCATATCGGCGGTCGATTGATCCTGTATCAGATTTACTATGGATGTCTTTTTAAGCGATGCGAAGATCGGGTTTTGTGTATCGCTGTTTTTAGCTACGCCAATATCCACACTCATGGTATTGCCGCCAATAAAGCCGAACACCAAAATAAATATCAGCGGGAACAACAACGTAAACACCACCGACGACGGGCTGCGGATTATAGATCGGAAACTGGCTTTTGCTATTGCCAGTGTTGCTTTAAAATTGCTGTATGGTTGGTTCATAAATTACATTTATGTAGTCCGGAAGTCGGAAAGACCGAAAGTCCGGAAGATTTTTTAGTTGCTATTTTAAACGTGCGTTAGATACTTTTCCGACTTCCGGACTTATGCGGACTTTCGGACTGCCCAACTTCCTCCTAACTCTCCCGCCACTCTTTCCCTGTTAAATTTATAAACACATCTTCCAGGTTGGCCAGCTTTACCTGTTTCGGGCGCTCAAAGCCGGTGGCTACCAGTTTGTCGATGAAATTATCGGGGGTATCAATATCTATTATTTTGCCACCATCTACAAAAGCCACGCGGTCGCACAATATTTCGGCTTCATCCATATAGTGCGTGGTGATCACAACGGTGGTGCCGCTGTCGCGTATCTCGCGTATCAGGTCCCATAAATTGCGGCGGGCCTGCGGGTCGAGGCCAGTGGTAGGCTCATCTAAAAATATTATACGCGGATCATTTATTAAGGTGGTGGCAATGGAGAAACGCTGTTTTTGCCCACCCGAAAGCTCTTTGTATTTTGCTTTGGCTTTATCGGTAAGAGCTACTTTGGCCAACATCTGCATGGGCGTTTTATCTATGCCATACAAGCCCGAAAATAAAGTGATCAGCTCGGACAAATTAAGGTTTGGATAATACCCCGCAGCCTGTAGCTGCACACCGATACGCTTTTTGATACTGTCGGCATCTTTTTCAATATCAAAACCGTCGACTGTTATTTGGCCGCTGGTTTTATCGCGCAGGGTTTCTATTATTTCTAATGTAGTGGTTTTACCGGCGCCGTTGGGGCCAAGCAGTCCAAATATTTCGCCCTCGTAAACCTCGAAGCTAATATCCTGTACGGCGTTAAAATCGCCATAGTTTTTTACCAGGTTTTTTACGGTAATAATGGGTTGTTTTACCATGCTGCAAAAATGCGACAGATTATTGAATAAATATTAATTTTTTCAAGTAATGACAGAAAAGTTACGAGCCCCACCCAAACCCTTCCCGGTAGAGAGGGCTTTTAAAAAATCGCAATAAAAAGTCACTCCTACCGGGGAGATTTAGAGGGGGCTTATCTCACTTTCCGACTTCAGCACTTTATTCCCTTTTTCCTGTTCAATTTCGTAAACAGGTTCATCCTTACTGGCATTGCGTTTAACCTTTGCCCCTTTTATGGTTTTGGTTACAGGCTTATCGTATTTCTTAACAATCTTGCCTTCGGCTTTCGATGCCCCCCAGTTCCATTCAACTTTATCTCCCTTGTTCATAATGGTAGTTTTATACTTATACCATCAATAAGAGAGCCAATAAATTTTTATCCTTGCTTTGTGAGCCCCTCTTTTGCGAGAAAAGAGGGGCTGGCAGCTATATGTGGTACTCAACCTCTCCCCAGCCCTCTCCAAAGGATAGGGAGCTAAAAGACTTTTTAAGTCCTCTCCTTTGGAGAGGATTTAGGAGAGGTCCAGCGCTTATTTTACCAAATGGCCCATGGTTACGATCAGGGCGTGTAGATGTTCAACGGTGTGGACCGCTAAGTTTATAAGATGTATTATTAATAGCTTTTCCATTGTAGTGATTGATTTATGATCCAAATATGCTAAGCCTGCGCCGTCGCCGTTAGCGGTATTTGGGGAGAGCGGCAAAACCATCGGTAAATGGGGGGAATTTGCCGATGAATGAAATTGTTGTTTTTTGTTATTGCGAGGTACGAAGCAATCGCGAACTATGCAAGGCTGCTCTGCTTACGTGCGATTACTTCGTACCTCGCAAATGACAAATCTTTTTATTTACCTTTATAACTATACTATACCTTCACCATGAAAAAACTACTCCTATATACCGTCTGTTTGCTAACCCTATCCGCCTGCCATACCAAAACCGATAAACCCGTAACCGATTCTGTCGCCGTGTACCATGTGCCAGAAGAAAAAGCCATTAAAAAAGCGGTAGACGATGCCTATGCCTCCACCTGCTTTAAAAAAGGCGAACAACCGCGCTATGATGATATCAGGAAAGCGTTCATCCCCAAAGCGCAGCTCATCAACTTTCACGGTGATACCGCGCAGGTGACCAATCTTGAGCAATTCATTTATTTGTACCGCACAGTTGTAGAAAGTGACAGCTTACAATCGTTCTATGAGGATGAACTTTATGGCAAAACCGAACAATTCGGCAAAATAGCCGAACGCATCAGTACCTATAAAACTACACTTACAGGCAAAACTGTTGAATATGAGCGTGGTGTAAATAGTCTCCAATTAATAAAAACACCACAAGGCTGGAAAGTGAGCAGCATTATCTGGGATGTGGAGAAGAAAGGCTTGCCGGTGCCGGAGTATTATTTGGGTAACAAATAATTATTCACCCCCACTATTTTTTTAATTGAATGGCCGTAACCTAAAAAGCAAAGCAGGCGTCTTATAGCTAACGTTATAACCCACCATATGAAAAAGCTCATCTGTTGCCTGGCCTGCTTATGTTATATTATAACTGTTTTTGTTCCCACTGCGCACGCCCAAGACACCTTACTTAACACACAAGCTCATGGCAAGCTTGATTCCTTGCATTCTGCTATCCTGCAACAGGAACGCATGATACAGGTATTTGTGCCGACTGATTACAAGCCTGGCAGCGGAAAAAAATATGATGTAATATATGTACTCGATGGTGGAAATTGGAACGTTGGTTTAGTATCGCGCACACAGCGCTTTGTTGAAAACGAAGGTTTCATGCCATCTACCATCATTGTGAGTGTAATGGGGATTGACCGGAACGTGGAACTGACGCCTACGCATTTAACAACCTGGAAAGGTTCAGGTGGCGGGGCTGCATTTCTATCCTATATTAAAAATGAACTGATTCCATACATCAATAAAAATTATCCATCCAATGGCGACAATATGCTGTGGGGCCACTCACTTAGCGGCATGTTTGTTATATACGCAATGGTAAATGAGCCGGAGCTTTTTAAATCGTATATCGCCGTTGATCCCAGCATTTGGTGGGATAACGCTTATGTAGCAAAGCAAGCCTCGGCCAAATTGCCAATGCTGACTTCACAAAACATGACGCTTTTTATCGCCGGGCGCGAAACCGCAATGAGCGAAATGAAAACGGACACCATGGAAACTGTGCTAAAAAATGCAGCACCCAAAAACCTGAATTGGAAAGTACAGGTCTACACTGATGAAACACACAGTTCCGTTAGGCTCAAAAGTACCTATGATGGTTTGAGGTTTGCTTACCGGGGAATGACTGGCCATATTGAGTTTCACCCAATGAATGGTATTGTACTGAAAGAGAGTCCCTACCCGGTATGGTATTTTGGCGATACTACCTATATGCATTATACGATTGATGGAACCACTCCAATAAACTCTTCACCAAAAGTCCGGGCAGAACTCATGATCAAAGGGCCTGCAACGGTAACTTATAAATCTTTCGGCAACCGCAGCCGGTACAACCAAACAGCCACAGGCAATTTCAAAACAGAAAAAATGCCAAACCCCGGTACAAAACCAAAAAACTTCAAACCGGGCGGCTTCAATTATTCCTATTATGAAACTAAAGGCGATACTTCAGGCGATCTAAAAAAATTAAAACCGGTAAAAACAGGCATAGCCGATAAGGATTTTGATATTGACAAACTACCTTCGAAAAATAATTTCGCATTGGTTTTTGACGGCTATTTTAAAGTTAAAGAAAACGGCTATTATATTTTTGGGATGACAGCCGATAAAGGCTCAAAATTGTATATCGCAGGTAAGCTTATGATCACCTGGAATGGTTCTTATGGCGGACAAAACTACTCATGCATTATACCGTTGTCAAAGGGATTTTATCCCATACGGCTCGAATACTATCATAGAAACCAGGATTTTAAATTAGATTGGGGCTACCTACCCCCCGCTAACCTGGCGACGAAACAGGCCATTTCAATACCCCTGGAACTGCAGTATGGCCTGAAATAGTCTTTATAACAAAATAGCGATGGATTTAAAACCCATCGCTATTTTGTTATTGCATCGATTCAATAAACTGATCAAACAAATACCGGCTATCATGCGGCCCGGGTGATGATTCTGGGTGATATTGCACCGAGAATGCTTTTTTGTCTTTTACACGGATGCCTTCTATCGATTGATCGTTCAGGTTCACGTGGGTGATCTCCACTTTGTCTGATGCCCTTACCGCTTCAGGCACTACGCCAAAACCATGGTTTTGCGAAGTCACCTCGCAGTGGTTAATAATAATATTTTTTACCGGGTGATTCAAACCACGGTGACCGTTAAACATTTTCTTTGTTGGGATGTCATTAGCCAAAGCCAGCAACTGGTGACCTAAACAAATGCCGAACATCGGTTTATCAGCCGCCAATACTTTTTTCACAGTTTCAACAGCGTAAGGCATAGCAGCCGGGTCGCCTGGGCCGTTAGAAATAAAGTAACCCGATGGCTTGAAATCGTTCTCCATTTCTTCGAATGTGGTTTTTGCCGGGTAAACCTTTGCATAAACATCACGGTCGTCAAAATTTCGCAGGATGTTTTTCTTTACACCCAGGTCAAGCACAGCCACTCGGTATTTGGCATCCGCGCTGCCAAAGGTATAAGTTTCGGTAGTCGACACCTGCGATGATAGCTCTAACCCATCCATCGATGGTACTTCATCAAGCTTTGCTTTCAATTCTTCAAGGTCAGTGATTTCCGATGAGATAATAGCATTCATCGCCCCTTTATCACGTATATGGCGCACCAGCTGGCGGGTATCTACATCACTAATGCCCACAATATTTTGCTGCTGAAAATAATCCTGTATGCTTTCATCCGCCTGTTTGCGGCTGTAGTTAATGTTGTAGTTTTTACAAACCAAACCTGCGATCTGTATATGGCCGCTTTCCACCTCATCGTTCGCAATACCGTAGTTACCAATATGCGCGTTGGTAGCCACCATTATCTGTCCGAAGTACGATGGGTCGGTAAAAATTTCCTGGTAGCCGGTCATACCGGTATTAAAACATATCTCGCCTGTTGTGGTGCCTATTTTCCCGGCAGCTTTGCCATAAAATACAGTTCCGTCAGCCAGTAATAATACCGCCGGTAGTTTGGTGTAATGCGTCATTTTTAAAAAAAATAGAATGATGATTTTGTTGGTTAGCTTTGTGATAAGCTCCCTTAAAACAGGTTGGAAGAGCGAAGTGGATTACCTCTTTATTCACGGGTGCAAAAGTAGGAATTTATTTCGAAATTGGAAAAAACTCTTAATCCATTTTTTCAAGATGAATAGAAAGAATGTATTTATTAAAGCTGCTGCTTCGCCTTTAATTTATTTACTATTAAGATCATAGTATAAATAATTATTATTAACGATTGCACAGCAAGCGTATAAATGATTATTCCATTTACTGTTATAATTTGATTAAACAAATAATATTTACAAAACAAATAAATAGAAACGAAATTTATTACACCAATATTTGTGACAATGGCAAGTTCAATAGATTCTTTGGCTTTAAGTCTTGGAACATATGTTGGGGAAATGATTTCTCTTGTTAGTATGATCAAAAAAAGATTTGCTAAGTAATAAATTGTTCCAAAAGAAAGAGCTAACAATAATATTTTAAAAATATCCAACTGATTAAAAAGAGATGGAGATTTAATATATATTACAACTATCGGCAAGCAAATACAGTAAACTATACTAATTGTAAATGCAATTGCCTTGATAAATGGCAACTTATTTATTTCTAATAAAAATGATTCCTTTTCGTTCACAATAATAAATATACATATAAATCTTCGATTTTAGATTAAATTAGAAATCCGAAATTATTCCCACCTTTGTTCTCCGTAAAACAATTATCATGTCGGTACACAAAGAAGTTAAGCGCATTACCACCAATACAGTGCAGGAAATGAAGAACAATGGCGAAAAGATCGCCATGCTCACTGCCTATGATTATTCTATGGCCACCATTGTTGATGATGCAGGCATGGATATTATACTGGTAGGCGATTCCGCATCCAACGTAATGGCCGGCCACGAAACTACCCTGCCTATCACGCTCGACCAGATGATCTACCATGCTTCATCAGTAGTACGTGCTGCAAAGCGTGCTTTGGTGGTGGTCGACCTGCCATTTGGTTCATATCAGGGCAATTCGAAAGAGGCGCTAAACTCTGCCATCCGCATCATGAAGGAAGCGGGCGCTCATGCCGTAAAAATGGAAGGCGGTGTTGAAATAGCCGAGTCGGTAAGCCGCATTTTAACGGCAGGCATACCTGTAATGGGGCATTTGGGATTAACACCACAATCTATTTACAAATTCGGCACCTATACCGTACGTGCAAAACACGATGCCGAGGCTAAAAAGCTAAAAGAAGATGCCCTGAAATTACAGGAATTGGGCTGCTTTGCCATCGTACTTGAAAAAATACCTGCAAACCTTGCTGCCGAGGTTAGCAAAAGCCTGAGCATACCCACTATAGGTATTGGCGCGGGCCAGCATTGCGATGGCCAGGTTTTGGTGATACATGACATGCTGGGCATAAACAAAGGCTTTAAACCCCGTTTTTTACGCCAGTATGCCGAATTGTATGATGTAATGAACGGCGCTATAAAAAATTACGTAAGTGATATAAAAACAAAAAGCTTCCCGAACGAGAAGGAGCAATATTAAGCCCCCCACCCCCTGAAGGGGGAGTTTACTTGCGGACTTCCCGACTTTTCGGACTTTCTGACTAACAAAATGGCCAAACCTGAATTTAAATATATCAGCCACGATATTACCGACAGCGACATACTGTACGAGGATAATCACCTTATAGCCATAAATAAACGCGCGGGCGATATTGTGCAGGTTGATGATACGGGTGACGAGTCACTTGAGGATAAGGTCAAAAAATACATCGCCAAAAAATATAACAAACCTAATGGCGCGTTTTTGGGTGTGGTACATCGATTAGACAGGCCTGTAAGTGGCGTTATACTCTTTGCGAAAACCAGCAAGGCGCTTGAACGGATAAACGAGATGTTCAAGAAGCGCGAAATGCATAAAACCTATTATGCCGTGGTACGCAACAAACCACAGCCGGAAAGCGGTAGACTGATACACTGGCTGTTAAAAAACCCGCAAAAAAATGTAACCAAAGCCCACGACCATGAGGTACCAGGCAGCCTCCGCTCTGAACTTACTTATAAACTGGTTGGTGAATTAAATGGCTATTATTTAATCGAGGTCGACCCGATAACCGGCCGGCCGCATCAAATACGCGTACAGCTAAGTACCCTTGGTTGCCCCATAGTGGGCGACAATAAATACGGCTATCCACGTGGCAGCCTGCGCCGCAGCATTTGCCTTCATGCCCGGAGGTTGCAATTTATCCATCCCATAAAAAAGGAACCTGTATTAATTACCGCGCCCGTGCCAAAAGATGGTTTTTGGGAAAAGTTTGAGGGTATGATGGGTTGATTATTGTACCGGCATCATACTATTTACCCCCGTTACTTAATGTGATAAGGTTTAGGGGAATTAAATATCTTGGGATAAATAGTTTAAACTTTAATCAAAAGTATCCAAACACTACCGCTATGGCAATCCCTATTTATATGGATTTTTTTCTGTCTTATAAATATTCTTTATCTTTATAAACAGATTTTTAATTACGCGTTAAGTTATACCCCTTAAAAGATATATGCTGAAAAGCAATTTATGAACACCGAGATATTCAGCATTGAAGCTAATAATATTTGGAAGAAGTCGGCAAGCGATAACCAGCTACGCAACCTTAAAGTTGATGTCGACTTATATAAAAAACTATTAACCTTTTTTCAGGTCGGTGATTTTTTTTATTGGGTTTTTAGTATGGCCAATACAGAACTTGAATTGGTTAGCAGCGATGTAAAAAACGTGTTGGGCTATGAACCTTCTGGCTTCGACATAAATTTTTTGCTGGAAATTATCCACCCTGACGACAGGCCCTGGTTTCTGAACTTTGAAAACAAACTGCGTGATTTTTTTGAAAGCTTGCCTGTTGATAAATTAATGAAATACAAGGCAAGATATGATATACGCCTGCGCCGGAAAGATGGCTCTTATATTAGGATGCTGAACCAGGCTATGGTAGTTGAACATACTGAGCAGGGCCAGGTGCTACGTACTTTTGGTATTTTTACCGATATCAGTCATCTTAAATCAGAAGGCAGGCCCGCACTCTCTTGCATTGGTATTGACGGCGAACCTTCATACATTGATATTGATGTAAAAGAGGTATTTAATGTAAGCAAGCACAACCTAAGCAAAAGAGAAAAAGAAATACTGCTACTGATCATCGACGGCAAGTTAAGTAAAGAAATAAGCGAGATACTACACATCAGCAAGCAAACGGTTGACAGCCACCGCAACAATATGCTGGCAAAAAACCACCTTAAAAATACCAGCGAACTTATAGCCAAAGCAATAAAGCAGGGCTGGATATAAGTCTGCCATAATACATTTCGCCTCGCCACGTACTATTTTCAACTTAAAACAGTTATAATTATCATAGCCTGTTTACAATAGCCGCAAATTTTTATTTTTGCACATAAATTTTTAAATGAAAAACAAGATTCTCTTTTTTTTTATAGCGATGCTATTGCTTACCGGCATTGCAGTTAATTCCTGCAAAAAGGACAACAACAGTTCCATACAAACGCTGTTTACAACCGGTCGCTGGCAACTGGCGTCTGTTTTAGTTTATCACTATTTGGGCAGCAGCCAAACCAGCGTCGACACCTTTAATACTACCTGCGACACCACCCAGTATTTCACCTTCCCCAATAATAATACCTGCACTTATACCAATTATCATTGTGTACATCAGGACATAGCAACCGGTACATGGTCGTTAACGCACGACCAGCTTTTTTTACTGGTTAACATAACTTGTACCGACACTTTGCCCGGCGGCTCGGCTACAACTCACGTGCATCCATTTGGATATACAAAAATCCTGGCACTTGGCCCATATTCCATGATACTGCAAACCGGCGATATTGGCGCCTATTATACCTCAACAACCAAACGCACGGTTTATCAATACGGCTTTGTGCACCTAACCACTACAACTAAGTAGGTCGGTAATTTCGTTTATGAAAGCGACAGAAAACCTATTATTGTAAAATTTAAAAACAAACTTTGGCCTTATCCCGTTAATTATATCATGAAAATTTTATATTTGGATGAATATAAAATTGATCTGCCATTTTGAAAAAAAGAATAGCCATTTTTGCTTCAGGTTCCGGGTCAAATGCGCAAAAGATAATGGAACACTTTAAGCGCAGCTCTGATGCCGAGGTTGTGCTTATACTCACCAACAACCCACATGCCTATGTTTTGCAGCGTGCTGATAATTTTGAAGTGCCCTCGCATATATTCACCCGGAACGAATTTTACAATACCGACGATGTAATAAAACTGCTCAAAAACCTACAGGTCGACCTGATAGTTTTAGCCGGTTTTTTATGGCTGGTACCTGTACCACTGTTAAAAGCTTTCCCAAACAAAATAATTAATTTGCACCCTGCCCTGTTGCCTAAATACGGCGGCGCCGGCATGTACGGCGACCATGTACATAAAGCCGTGTTAGCCAACAATGAAGATGAATCGGGCATAACCATACACTTTGTTAACGAAATGTTTGATGAAGGCGAGGTGATTCATCAATCCAAATTCCGCATCGAACCCGGCGATAATTTAGAAATGATAAAATTCAAAGGCCAGCAACTGGAGCACCAGCATTTCCCAAGGGTGATAGAGGGGTTATTGAAGAAAATGAAGAGTTAGTTTTTAGTGGTTTGTGATCAGAGCTGAGTGATTAGTTAGCTTAAGTGTTTTGATTGGCGCAACACTAAAACAACTAATTAGTTATCCTTAAAAAAACTTCCTGTTAATCACTAATCTCTAATCACTAATCATTACCTTTGCGGCTCAAAAAAACGCATTGCTGATGAGCCATTCTGTTCAAATAAAAAACGCTTTAATTTCAGTTTATTACAAAGATAATCTTGAGCCTATAATTCATGAATTAAACCGCCTGGGTGTAAATATTTATACTACCGGTGGCACCGAAACTTTTATACGCTCGCTGGGGGTTGATGTAATTGCAGTTGAGGACCTTACCTCCTATCCGTCGATACTTGGTGGCCGTGTAAAAACGTTGCACCCAAAGGTATTTGGCGGTATTTTGGCCCGCAGAAGTTTTGAAGGCGATGAACAGCAACTGGCTCAATATGAGATACCCGAAATTGATCTTGTGATCGTCGATCTTTACCCTTTTGAAGAAACTGTAAAATCAGGTGCCGGGCAGGATGATGTGATCGAAAAGATCGACATCGGCGGCATATCGCTTATCCGTGCCGCAGCTAAAAATTACAAAGATGTGGTTATCATTGCCTCGAAAGATGATTACACTGGTCTTCACAATTTATTAACCACCCAAAACGGTTCAACAACTTATAATCAGCGCCGCTTATATGCGCAAAAGGCATTTAACATAACATCGAACTACGATACGGCCATCTTTCAATATTTTAACCAGGAAGACCCGCTGCCGGTATTTAAACAAAGCATTTTAACCAGTCAAACCCTGCGTTACGGCGAAAACCCGCACCAGAAAGGCGTTTTCTATGGTAACCTGGATGCCATGTTCACCAAATTGAATGGTAAGGAACTATCATACAATAACCTGGTTGATGTTGATGCTGCTGTGGCTCTGATTGATGAATTTACTAATGAACCAACCATCGCCATATTAAAACACACCAACGCTTGCGGTATCGCTTCCCGCTCATTCATAAAAGAGGCCTGGATAGATGCTTTAGCCTGCGACCCGGTTTCAGCCTTTGGTGGCGTTATTATAGCTAATGACGAGATTGATGCAGCCACAGCAACCGAAATAGATAAGATATTTTATGAAGTATTGATAGCCCCTGCTTATACGGATGAGGCTGTGCAAATATTGCAGGCTAAGAAAAACCGCATCATCCTTATTCGTCAAACTGTTGAATTGCCAACAAAACAATTTAAAACATTATTGAACGGCGTTATTGAGCAGGATAAAGATGCTGTTATTGAAGGCCCGTCGCAAATGACAACTGTTACCGTAAAACAGCCAACGGAGCATGAACTGCACGATCTGTACTTTGCCAATAAAGTTGTAAAACATACCAAATCAAATACCATAGTTTTCGCCAAAAACAACCAGTTAATGGCAAGCGGTGTTGGTCAAACTTCAAGGGTTGATTCATTAAAACAGGCGATAATTAAAGCTGAAAGCTTTGGGTTCGATCTGAATGGCGCGGTGATGGCGTCCGACGCGTTTTTCCCGTTTGCGGATTGTGCCGAACTGGCTGCTGAGGCCGGAATTACAGCCATTTTGCAACCCGGCGGTTCGATAAACGACCAGAAATCTATCGACATGTGTAATGAAAAAGGGCTTGCCATGGTGACTACCGGGGTGCGCCATTTTAAACATTAACAAAACTTTAACATTTTATTTGGATTGATACGAATTACGCAAAATCAGAGTTATATTTATCAATTCGATTTTTATTTCCGTCCGGTTCTCATTCGTGAGGTCCGTTCTTTAACTTAAACATACAAATGGGTCTATTTAATTTTTTCACGCAGGAAATTGCTATCGACTTAGGTACTGCAAATACCCTGATCATACATAACGATAAAGTTGTGGTTGACGAGCCGTCTATTGTGGCGTTCGACCGCACTACAAATAAAGTAATAGCTATAGGTCGCCAAGCCATGCAAATGGAAGGCAAGACCCACGATAATATCCGTACCGTTCGCCCGCTGAAAGACGGTGTAATTGCCGACTTCAACGCAGCCGAACACATGATACGCGGTATGATAAAAATGATCAACCCCGGCAAGGGCTGGTTCTTCCCGTCATTACGTATGGTGATTTGTATCCCTTCAGGTATTACCGAGGTAGAAAAACGTGCTGTACGCGACAGTGCCGAAATCGCGGGCGCTAAAGAAGTTTACCTGATTCACGAACCAATGGCAGCAGCCGTAGGTATCGGCATCGACGTAGAGGAGCCGATGGGTAACATGATCATCGATATTGGTGGTGGTACTACCGAGATCGCGGTTATCGCCTTATCGGGTATCGTGTGCGACCAGTCTATCCGTGTTGCGGGTGATAACTTCGACTCTGACATTGTTCAATATATCCGCCGCCAGCATAACATCATGATTGGCGACCGCACCGCTGAAAAAATAAAAATTGAAGTTGGCGCGGCATTGCCGGAATTGGCAGATCCTCCGGGCGACTTTGCGGTACAGGGCCGTGACCTGATGACCGGCGTACCAAAACAGATCATGGTATCCTACACCGAGATCGCGCATTGCCTGGATAAATCCATCTCGAAAATAGAGGAAGCGATACTGAAAGCATTGGAAATAACCCCACCCGAATTATCTGCCGATATTTACCAAACAGGTATTTACCTAACAGGAGGTGGCGCGTTATTACGCGGACTGGACAAACGTGTGGCCTCAAAAACAAAACTGCCGGTGCATGTAGCCGAAGATCCGCTTCGTGCAGTAGTACGTGGCACAGGTACAGCCCTGAAAAATATTGGTAATTTTAAATTCTTAATGCAGTAAATTAGAGGCAAGATACAAGAATCAAGAATCAGGACTAAAAATTTTCATTCTTGGTTCTTGGCTCTTGTTTCTTGATTCCACTTTTAAAACTGATAAGCCCCAATGCGTAATCTACTTATCTTCATCACCAAGTACAACGCATTTTTCTTATTTATCATTTTCGAGATAAGCTCGCTTATTATCTACATAAAATATAATGCTTTTCAAAAAGCGAGTTTTATCAACAGCTCGAATGTTGTTACCGGTAATTTGAATAAGCAATATACCGGGTTAAAAAGCTACCTTTCATTACAGGAAGTTAATGATAGCCTCGCACGCGAAAATGCCAGATTACGCAACCAGCTTAAATCCTCCTTTTATATTGATACCCTTGCCAAACGCAAGGTTGATGACACCGTATTTAAAGTAAAGTACGAGTATATTACGGCTAAAGTCATTAACAATTCAACCAACCGCAGCTATAATTATTTAACCATCGACCGTGGCAGTAAGGATGGCATTACGATAGGTATGGGCGTTATTTGCAGCGCAGGTATTGTGGGAAAGGTAGTAAATGTTACGCCGCACATGGCCAACATACAATCTATGCTGAATAAATACAGTCGTTTTAGTGTGATGCTGGCTAAAAATAAAGAAATAGGCTCCATCCAATGGGGCGACGACCTCGACCCGCACAAAGGCATACTTGTTGATGTAAGTACCAACGCCCAACCCACACTTGGCGAAGCGGTTTTAACTTCGGGTTTTTCCTTATTTCCCGAGGGGATAATGGTAGGTAAGGTAAGTAACCTGCACCCCAAAGGCGGCAGCATATCATTAAATATGGAAGTTAATTTTGCTGTGGATTATACAAAACTGGAATACGTGGACGTGGTCGACTATAAATTTGCACAGGAACAAGCGGGATTGGAGGCTCAGCAAAAGAAAGATGATTAGGACAATTATTATCAATGTGCTGCGGTTTATCCTGCTGGTTTTTATACAGGTATTTTTGTTGAAGAACATAACGCTGTATAGCTTCTCTACGCCTTATTTATATATTCTATTCATTCTGCTGCTGCCATTTGAAACACCAAATGTTCTGCTGTTTATACTTGCATTTGTATTAGGTTTAACTATCGATGCATTTTATGATACCCCCGGCTTGCATGCCGCTGCTTGTGTTGTATTAGCGCTGGTAAGGGTATTGTTCATCAGCATTACCGTGCAAAAAGAGGGCTTTGATAACGAACCGGAACCCACCCTTAGCATAATGGGTTTCCGCTGGTTTTTCACCTATGCACTGGTGCTTACATTTTTTCACCACTTTTTCCTGTTTACGCTCGAAGTTTTTAGCTTTTCCGGTATTCAATATACACTAAGCCGCGTTATTTCGAGTTCTATTTTTACTGTATTTTTGATGTTGGTTTCGGGTTTATTATTTTACAGGAGAAAAGAGCGTAAATGAACAGTTTTTTTGTACGCCGGTACGTTATTTCGGGCATTTTTATTACTATCATTTTACTGCTTATAGCCAAGCTGTTCTACATACAAATAATCGACGACCACTATAGCCTGTATGCTACTAAGAATGTATTGCGCCCTATAAAACAATATCCTGCACGCGGCCCAATTCTCGACCGCAACGGCAAGGTGCTGGTGCAAAACGAAGCTTTTTATGATATTATGGTAATACCCCGCCAGGTAAAACCATTTGATACGCTTGAATTTTGCAAGCTGCTGAATATTGACAAAGCCGAATTTGATAAACGTTTTGAAAAAGCCATAAAATATTCGCCAAACCTGGCATCAATATTTGAGAAACAGCTGACTGCCGAGGCCTATGCCTCCTTCCAGGAACGCTTGTCGGAGTTTCCGGGATTCTTCTCTACTACCCGTTATTTGCGTACTTATCCTGATTCCACAGCCGCACAGTTCTTAGGTTATATTGGCGAGGTTACCCAGCGTGATATTGACCGTGGTAGCGGCCATTATCAATCGGGCGACTATATCGGTGTTACCGGTGTGGAAAAAGCTTACGAAGATGTTTTAAGGGGAACAGTAGGTGTAAAGAATGTGGTCGTTAATTCACATAACGTGCCGCAAGGCAGCTACGAGAATGGCCGCTTTGATACCGCAGCACGTGCAGGTCAGCGCCTTATATCTTCACTTGATATCCGCATACAAAAACTGGGCGAACAATTAATGCATAATAAGGTGGGTAGTATAGTCGCTATTGAACCCTCAACCGGCGAAATTTTGGCCTTTGTGAGCAGTCCTACTTATGACCCCAACCTAATGGTAGGCCGCGAACGCGGTAATAACGTTGCAAAGATGTATAAGGATCCTTACACCCCCCTTTTGATACGGCCCATACAGGCTTACTACCCGCCGGGCTCATCATTCAAACCATTAAGCGCGCTTATTGCCCTGCAGGAGCATATTATTACCCCGCAAACCAGCTATGTGTGCCATGCGGCTTATCCTGCGGGCGGCCATATTGTACATTGCGATGAGGTACATGGTTTATGCGATCTGGCGCGCGGTATAGCCGAATCATGCAATACTTACTTCTGCAGTGTGTTCGAAAAACTACTGAATGTCAATGGCCCGAAAAACACCGATACTACTTTTGTCGACTGGCGCAAAAATGTAAGCAAATTTGGCTTTGGTTCAAGGCTAGATGTCGACCTGCCAAACGAAGGCAAAGGTAATTTACCTACCGCGCAACATTACAATAAGGTATTTGGCGCTAACCACTGGCGCTCAAGCACCATTATTTCATTGGCTATTGGCCAGGGCGAGCTGGAATCTACTCCCTTGCAGATGGCAAATATTGAGTGTACAATAGCCAATCATGGTTTTTATTACAAGCCCCATCTTATTAAAGGCATTGGCGATAAAGACATTATTAAACCCGAGTACACCCAAAAAAATTATGTAGGCATTGACGGGCAGTATTTTGAGCCGGTAATTGATGGTATGCAGCAGGTAGTGGAAAGCGGTACAGCGCGCAGCTCAAAAATACCCGGTATTGTGATGTGCGGAAAAACGGGTACAGCCCAGAACAACCATGGTAAGAACCACTCCATATTTGTAGCCTTTGCTCCACGCGAAAATCCTAAAATTGCCATTGCCGTGGTAGTTGAGAACGGCGGGCAGGGCGCCTGGTATGCAGCGCCTATTGCTAGCTATATTGTAGAAAAATATTTAACCGACACGATTGCCCGGCCAAAAGATGAATTTGAGCGCATTATGAATGCCAATCTTTTGCCCGATACCAATAACTATTATCGCCTGAAAAGTAAACCGCACAAAGAAAAGCAAACAGTTGATTCAACCCAAAAAAGCGTTTATAAAAAGGCAGCATCTAAAAAACAAAAAAACAAATTGGTTGCCCTTGTAACAACACCTACAAAGCGGAGGTACCATGAGTAACCCGCAGCGCAGCCTTTTTTTTAACGTCGACTGGATATGCGTATTCATTTATCTTGCACTTTGTACCATTGGTTGGTTCAATATTCACTCAGCAGATCCAAGGCACTCAGGTATATTAGACGCTTCAACCGATTATGGCAAACAACTCATATACCTATGCGTTGCAGTACCAATAGGTTTTGTTATTTTATTGCTTGAAAGCCGCTTTATTACAGCGCTTTCAGTACCCGCCTATGTGATTACTTCGCTACTGCTCATGCTGGTTCTGGTGGTTGGACGTAATGTGGGCGGCAACCAGGCTTGGATACCACTTGGCGGCGGGTTCAGGCTACAACCCTCTGAGTTTGCCAAATTCAGTACCTGTTTGCTGCTGGCGCGATATTTAAGCGGCACCAATATAAAGGTCACCGAACTAAAATCATTTCTTATTGCGGCAGGCATCATCGCGTTTCCTATGCTTCTCATCATGCTGCAGCCCGATGCAGGCTCAACGCTTGTATTTAGCGCATTGATATTTGTGTTGTACCGTGAGGGGCTATCTCCTTATTTCCTGATATTGGAGGGCCTGTTTATTGTTCTGTTTGTTTTAACACTTAAGCTCGATAATCACTGGTACATTATTGGGGCGCTCGCGGCTATCGCGGCTATAATTGTACTCCTGTTTAAGCGGAATAAAAAAATAGTTTCAAGCGTACTGATTGGCCTTTGTATATGCATTGCTTTTGTTTTCAGCGTTAAATTTTTGTACAACCACGTTTTACAACCGCACCAAAAAGTACGTATTGATATTGTTTTAGGCATAACCAGCGATCTTAAAGGCAAAGGCTACAACGTTAATCAATCCAAAATAGCCATTGGTTCGGGTAAACTTTGGGGCAAGGGCTATATGCAGGGTACGCAAACCAAATATTCCTTCGTGCCCGAACAAAGTACCGATTTTATTTTTTGCACCGTAGGCGAAGAATGGGGGTTTGCAGGGGCAGTAGTGGTGCTTGGCTTATACCTGTTCCTGGTATTGCGTATCATCAGGATAGCTGAACGGCAGCGGTCACCATTTACACGGGTTTATGCTTATGGCGTAGCTTCTGTTATTTTCTTCCACGTAGTTATCAATATCGGCATGACCATCGGTATCGTACCATCTATTGGCATTCCGCTACCATTCATAAGTTATGGGGGCTCGTCGTTGCTTAATTTCACTATCCTGCTGTTCGTCCTGCTTAAGCTCGACTCCAACCGTATGGGTATTATTTACGCGTAACGGCGCTGCAGCAAAGCGTAAAATTTCGCGGTCGTTTCCGGCTTGCCTTCCCAATTGTTTTTTACTACATAATTCTTTTTCAAAAAGAGGTCGGCTTCATTTAAACTGGTAAAACGGTTCAATATCTCAATGGCTTCGCTGTAAGCAAGGCTGTAACCATTAAACAGGTCTTTTATGTAAAGCAGCTTTTCATTAAGCGTAATGGCTTTTTTAAGGTCGCTTATCTTATCAATGTTTACTTGTTCGGCCGCCGTGTTACGGGTTTCAGCCATTTTAGCCGACATCCTTTCATTTACAGTAAGCACCTCCTCTTTTCCAGGCGCTTTAGGTCTTTCAACAACGGGAGGAACAACAATCGGTTCAGGTACTTCAATCTTGGCTTCAACAGTTGGTATTTCAACTTCCTTCTCTGCCGGTTTTTCTTCAACGATTGGTGGCATTTCCTTCTCCTCTGTCGTTATTTCTACTACCGAGGGTACTTCAATTTCTTTCTCTTCAGCTACAACTTCGGGTTCATGAAGTATCTCCTTCTCCCTTGCCTTTACTTCAGGCACCGGCGGTATCTCAATTTCTTCGTCGCTTATATCTTTCTGCACTTCATCTTCATCCTCCCAATCAGCTTCATCCAAAATTAATTCGTGGCGTATGGTTTCGGGTTCTTCCTCCCTTATGTACGAATAGGTATCATCTCCGCTGCCTGGGCTCAGGTCAATTTCTGGTACAGGGGTATCTTCAATAATAGGCTTTAGCTTTTCAGTTGGTTTGTTAAAGTTTACAGGGGCTTGTACAAGCGGCTCAAAAAAATTAAGGGTATGCAGTTCTACAGGTCTTTCTTCAGGCTTTTTAGGGGCAATGTTTTGCGAATTAAGTTTGCTTAGTATAGTTACATGGTCGCCTAAAAAATGTGAGTTAGCTAAAAAAAGTTCCAGTTCCAGTTCGTTCAACGGGCCATCCACGGTTTTAAGGTATTCATACTGGTCATTAAGCTCCTTTATAATTACGCCTATCTTTTTAAAAACTTCCTGTTGCTTCATGGCTTTTATATTCAAAATGCTATCCAAAAATAAGATTAAATTCTGATATTTGACGCCTTTAAAAGTTCAGGATGCAGGTAAGCGACGAAGTATTTAAGCGAAAAACCGAAGGCGGCGGCAGTATTGAAGTAATATGCGGCTCAATGTTTTCGGGCAAAACCGAAGAATTGATGCGCCGTTTAAAACGCGCCCGCATAGCCCGCTTAAGTGTAGAAATATTCAGCCCAAAAGCCGATACCCGCTACAGTGAAACCGCCCTGGTATCGCACAACTCCAATTCCATACCCTCGATGCCGGTTACAAAGGCTTCGGCCATATTGGCGCCCGGCAGCCAGGTACAGGTAGTGGGGATTGATGAGGCCCAATTTTTTGATGATAAACTGCCCGAAATATGTAACGAACTTGCCAATAAAGGCGTGCGTGTAATAGTAGCAGGTTTGGATATGGATTTCCAAGGCAAACCATTCGGCCCTATGCCCGCCCTCATGGCCATTGCCGAATCAGTTACCAAACTGCATGCGGTGTGCGTTGTTTGCGGCAATCCTGCATTATACTCCTACCGCATCGTCCCCGGCGATGGCCAGATATTATTAGGCGAAAAAGAAAGCTACGAGCCCCGTTGCAGGTTATGCTATAACAGCTAAACCTTTGAATTAGGCCCTCTGATAGGTTTTTTTACAAAAAATCACACCAAAATTCATTTGCCTAAAACAAAAGATACTGCTTATGGTATTAGTAGTATAGCATTAATTGTAACTACTAAATTTAGTTTTATATAGAGATTTTTACCCTCGATCGTATCGCAACCTTTATGGAAAATACCAGCAAAAAAATTCTTGTTATTGAGGATGATAAAGACATAAGGGACACTATTGTTTATATTTTGGAAGAAGAAAGCTATGAGGTAATAGCTTCGGAAGACTCCAGGATCCTGAAATCCATCGGTACCCATAAACCCGACCTGGTATTGTTAGACAACTGGCTTACCGACTGGAAAAGTGATGCCAACGGCCAGCAACTAAGCAAAGAACTAAAAACCAATCCCGCAACACAACATATCCCGGTTATCATCATTTCGGCCGTGAGCAATATTAAAGAAATTGCCGAAGCCGGCCTGGCCGATGGCTTCCTGAGAAAACCATTTGACCTGTCAGACCTTGTTGATATAGTAAAAAGGCATATCAAATAACAAGCTTTCTCAAGCATAGTTGTATTCTCCAAACCGCCGCTTTTTTGTTTGTAGCTTAATCTGTGTAAGTTTAACAATGTTAATAAATAATACCCCCCACTACTGCTCCATGGCCACAGACACATTCAAATTAACCATACACATGGTTTCAAGTCTCGACGGGATCATCGCAAAGCCAGACAATACGGTTTCATGGTTTGAAACCACCGATATTTATGAAAAAGGTGTTACACCCACAAACGAAGAAATGGCAGCGTTTCTGAAAAATATAGATTGTTATGTAATGGGCGCCCGCACCTATGAGCACGCGATGGAACTTTCCAAATTATACGGCTGGCTCTACGGTGATGTTCCGGCTATAGTATTAACACACAGAAATTTGCAGGCGGAAAGAGAAAATATTGAATTTTATTCAGGGAGCCTGGACACCCTTGTAAATGAGCAGCTAAAACCCAATTACAACAATGTTTGGATGATAGGTGGGCCAAAAATGCTAAAGAACTGCTTCGTTTAAATTTGGCCGACGAGATCAGGCTTTCGGTTATGCCGATTGTATTGGGTGACGGGAAATTTTTTTTTACCACATAGGGCAGGAAAAATTACTGCACCTGGAAAATGTAACAGCCTACAAAAACGGGACAGTGGAATTATAATCAAATAAAACGATAATATAGCTGACTAACTATATTTTACCCTTATTTATAATTTTAATATTTAAGGTTAAATTAATACTTTTACGCATTAAACTTATTTGCATACTTATGGCCTGTTGTAAGCCCTGCTATATCGGGTTCTCCGTCTAAGTAAAAAATAAGCGCTTCGATTGAAAAACCAATTTATAAAACAGTAAAATAAATTTATGATGATTAAGAACGTGTACTTATTGCTGGTGGGAATTTTTCTCATCAGTTTTACTGCTTGCAAAAAAAGTGATAATCCCGGCAAAGGTTCCGGGAACGTTACCGATACAACTAAGACAGGTGGCAAAGATGTCCCTGCGGGAGCTGACGACGGAGTTACTTTTATTAACTCGGGCAAATCGGCCATATTCAATATCTATGCCCCTGGCAAAAAAACCATGTACCTGATAGGCGATTTTAACAACTGGTCGAAAACTGCCACGCCCATGATAAAAACACCCGATGGCACACGTTTTTGGGTACAGGTGGACAATTTAGACCCAAGCATTGAATATGGTTATCAATATTACATTGACAACACCCTTACTGTAGCTGATCCATACAGCCATAAAATACTCGACCCGACCAATAATGCCGACCAAGGCATACCAACTACCGTTTATCCAAACCTAAAGGCCTACCCTACCAGTAAAACAACAGGTATTGTTTCGGTAACCCAGGGCAACCCGCCGGCTTACATCTGGAAAACATCTAATTTCACGCCTGCGCCCCAGAAAAACCTGGTAATTTATGAATTGCTGGTGCGCGATTTTGTAGCCACCCACTCATACAAGGAGCTTACCGACTCATTGAATTACATAGCCAATTTGGGTGTAAATGCCATTGAGCTGATGCCGGTAAGCGAATTTGAGGGCAACGACTCATGGGGCTACAATTCCAACTTTATGTTCGCTCTCGATAAATACTATGGCACCCCTAATGATTACAAAGCATTTATTGATGCCTGCCACGCAAAAGGCATAGCCGTGATTATGGATATGGTGCTGGAAGACCAGTTCGGGTCGTCGCCAATGGTGCGCATGTATGCCACTTCTACTGATCCGTCAGCAGGGCCTTCTGCAAACAGCCCGTGGTTCGATCAAACCAATATGCACCCTGATGCTGTAGGCTGGCAATTGAACCATTCAAAAGCGGCAACCCAATATTTTACCGAAAATGTAATGAAATACTGGGTACAGGAGTATCATATTGATGGCTATAGGTTTGATGAGGCCAAAGGATACACACAGGTTAACTCGGGCAATGATGAAGGCGCATGGGCCGCCTACGACCAAACCCGTGTAGACCTTTGGACCAGGTACAACAACTATATGAAAAGCCTTAACCCTAATTTGTACGTAATATTAGAGATGTTTTCGGCTAACAACGAGGAAGCTAAGTATGCAGCCCAGGGAATGATGTGCTGGACCAACTTGAGCACTCCCGCCGAACAGGCCACAATGGGCTATAATGACTCGGGAGGCTCATGGGACCTTTCGGGCTTATTTTATAATGGTTATGGTTTTCCAAATACAGCGCCTTCGCCTTATGGCCTGGTTGCCTATTTTGAAAGCCATGACCAGGAACGTCTGCAGTTTAAAAACGGCGCCTATGGCAATGTAAACGGCACTTACAGTGTAAAAGACCTGGCAACCGGCTTAAAACGCGATGAAATGGGCGCCGCATTTATGTTCTCGTCGCCCGGCCCTAAAATGGTGTGGCAGTTTGGCGAACGCGGTTATGACATCTCTATTGATAACGGCGGAAGGCTGGGTGATAAACTCCCTCATTGGGAATATATGAATGATGTTAACCGCAGGCATCTGTACAGCATTTATCGCAAAATGATAAATATGAAGATTAAAAACCCGGTTTTTGCCACGACAAATTTCACTTATGACCTGGGTAATGATGCAGTAAAATGGATACAGCTGCTTGATGCTTCCGCCGATGTTGAGGTAGTAGGCAACTTTGCCGTAACGCCGCAAACGGCAAATATTACATTCCCGGCAACAGGTACATGGATAGATAACATTACCGGCGCCACATACAATGTTACTTCAACAACTATGAGTATGATACTTGCCCCCGGCGAATATCATGTTTACAGTAATGTTGCTTTAAATCAATAATTTGGCTTTTTAACAATAACAAAAACCATTGTAAGTGGTACTTACAATGGTTTCTTTATTTTACCGGTTTCTTATATTATTAATGAAAAATGTATCCCTGCCCGAACATCTTTCGTATAACGTAATAATATCATTATATTAGCCCTGCCTACTTAAACAATTAAACTGTAATGAGGATTCTTTTTTTTAGCAAAGCTGATTTAAGCGGCCGTTCTGCTTTCCGTTCCTATTACACACTCCAAAATTTAAGGACGGTAAAAGCTATCGCCCTTACCTATTTCATATTTACACTGATAATAAGAGGTTTGTTTTTTGCTTTCAATCTTTCAAACCAAACTGTACAACACATTGATGAATTTGACGCGGCCAATTGGATGGCGCTGATCATACTTCCTCTTTTTTATTTAACCAGCATACAGGTAATAAAACATTTTACCCCAAGGGCTAAATATTTAAGGCTGGCACAGTTACTGGTGCTATTATTTGCAATATTTGTTATATTCAGTTGTATGCGTGCAAGTTTTTTCAGTATGCACAACCCACGCAATACCCTGCTAATGTATATGATGGGCCTCATTATAGTAGGCGTGTTTTACACTTTTGAATATTATGAAACTTTAGCAATCGCGTTTGCTACCAGCATCATATTCAGCACCTTACTTCCCTTTTATCAGCACACTATAAATGAACTCGTATTAAACAACGTGGCATCAATGGTTCTACTGGTAAGTTTTTTTTGTATTTCAAGGTATTTATTTTCCTACCGGGCCGATAACTTCCTGAAATTAAAGGCCATTGAGGAGAAAAATATCGAGATAGAAAATGCCAGCCATGCCAAGAACGAGATATTGGGCGTTGTAGCGCACGACTTGCGGAACCCACTTGCCGTTATCAAATCCATAACCATGCTGATGGAAACTGATGACCTTAAAGCTGATGATTACCTGGAAAACCTGCACATGATTCAAGCCTCATGCGATAAAGCAAGCTTTATAATTAACGACCTGCTCGAAACCGCCGAAAATGAAACACTAAACAATTTCGAGCTTGAAAAAACCGAACTGGGTGGCTTTCTTTTTTCAATTATCGATGAATGGCTTAAAAATAAAAAGGGACAGGTAAATATTAGTTATAATAACCCCGATATGCCTGTTTACGCGTTGGTGAATAAAGAAAAATTGCAGCGCGTAATGGATAACCTCATCATCAACGCCATAAAATTTTCGGGGCCGAATGGCAATATCGATATTAACCTGTCGGCCATGCACAATGAAATTTCCATCAGTGTAAAAGATTCAGGCATCGGTATACCAAAGGATATGCTGCCTTATATTTTCGATCGCTTTTCAAAAGCCCGCCGCACGGGCATACGCGGTGAAGCATCGGTTGGCCTGGGCCTGAGCATAGTGCGCCAGATAATAAGAAAACACAATGGCGAAATAGAAGCAGAGAGCAACGAAAAACAAGGCACTACCTTCATCATTACCTTACCACAGGTTAAATCAACAGCACAAATCCCCACACCTGTTACAGCCACTGCCGCATTAGGGCAAGGCCTGGGCTTAGGTTACTGACAAAACACTGTCACCATTTTTTTAATTTCTTATATCGATATTTGAAATTATCAGTGTAAGTACAATCCCATCGGTGTAATCATAATATAATCGTACGCCCGCTGTATCAAAACCGAACAATTTCCAATAGCAAAAAAACAGCATTTAATTAACTATCAATAAGTTACATCGATGGCATATTGTTGGTTATTTAAATTTCCGTTACTGCACAACGTTAATTAACCATTACTGTTATGTTCAAAAGCTATTTTAAAACCGCTTTCCGCTTTTTGTTAAAAAACAAAACGTTCAGTTTTATTAATATCATTGGCCTTGCAACAGGTACTCTTTGCTGCCTGTATATAGTTTTATACGCGCAGGACCAGTATAGTTTTGACAAACACCATAAAAACGTAGCCGACATTTACCGCGTTACCACCACGCTGCAACTGCCCGGCGATAATCATAACAATTCGTCATCATCGCCACCTATTGTCCCCGCTATGAGGCGCGACTTTCCCGAGGTAAAACAATATACCAGGATAGTACCTGCCGCAGGTTTGGGTGCCAATAAAACATTGCTTACTTACAAAGAAAAATCATTTTACGAAAAAGATCTTTTATATGTCGACTCCACTTTTTTTGATGTATTTACTTATCATTTCACAAACGGCGCTCCTATAAAGTGTCTTAATGATCCGTATAGCACCGTATTGATAAAATCGGTGGCAGACAAGTTGTTTGGCAACGAAGACCCTATTGGCAAAGTTATTACGCTGGATAATGGCTTTGGGAAACATGATTTTAAAGTGACTGCCGTGGTTGACGAAAGCATGGGTAAAACACACGTACTCGGAAGCATCTTTGTCACCATGAACAGCGGCGGCCTTGGCGATTATGTAATACACGACAATGATTGGGGAGGCAATAATTTCGCCTACAGCTATGTGAAATTGCAACCGGGTGCTGATCCTGCCCGGCTACAGGCCAAACTACCCGCGTTTTTAGATAAATATGGTGCCCAGCAAATGAAAGCCATGGGCATGACCAAGCAGCTGCATCTGCAAAAAGTAGCCAGCATACATACCACAACAGGCTATGAACATGAACTTACAGAAGCCGTAAGCCCATCATTCCTTTACATTTTATTACTTATAGCTATCATGATACAGGTGATAGCTTGTATCAACTTCATGAACCTGTCAACCGCCCGCGCGTCAAAACGCGCGAAAGAAGTTGGGGTACGCAAAGTTATAGGCGCTGGTAAGTTCGATCTCGTGAAACAGTTCCTCGGCGAATCGTTTTTATTGGCATTTATAGGGGTGATTATCGCGTTGCCTTTACTGGCCCTGTTGCTCCCCTATCTTAACCAGCTTACCGGCTCAAATATCGGGCTATCCATTTTCAGCGATTATCGCTTATGGACAATGCTAACCATACTCGTATTGGTCACCGGCTTTTTGGCAGGCAGTTACCCCGCTTTTTATCTGTCCGCTTTCCAGGCTGTAAAGGTTATAAAAGGTAATTTCAATAATCATATCTCTGCCGCAGGCATACGGCGCTCACTGGTGGTATTTCAATTTGTGCTGTCTATTGTATTGATCACGGGCATCATAATTATATACAGCCAGTTAAACTATATAAAAAATAAAGATCTGGGCTTCGACAAAAACCAAAAGCTCATCTTTAATTTCTATACCAGCGACACACAGAAAAAAATGGGTGACCTTGCCAACGACCTTCGTCAGCTGACAGACGTAAAAGTGGTAAGCAAAACCGACAATTACCTAAGCCAGTTCATTCCGCACGACCACGGTGTTTACCCGGCTGGTGGAAACATGACAACAGCCATTGATGCCCAAAATATAGTTACCGATGAGAATGTAATTAAAGCCAATGGCATAAAAATCATTGCCGGCCGCGATTTCAGGCTGAACGATACTAACCGCGTACTCATCAACCAAACCCTTGCAAAAAGGCTTGGCCTCACTATGGATAAAGCGGTAGGCACCAGGCTTTATTCCCAGTATGGCTCAAATCCTGCTTATTTTGTTGACGTTGTTGGCGTGATGAAGGATTTTAACTACAACTCGTTACATGGCGAAGTGAAACCTTTTATGTTTATATATGATAATAACCCCGCCCGCTTTACCAACCTGATAGTAGCTGTAAAAAGCAACAATTATAAATCCTTATTAAGCAGCATAGGGGCAATTTGGCATAAGGATTTGCCTTCAACTCCGTTTGAATATATGTTCCTTGATCAGGAAGTTCAAAAGCAATATGAGGCCGAGATCACCATGTCGCAAATTATTAATTCATTTACCATTATGGCCATTCTCATTTCCTGCCTGGGTTTATTCGGCCTTGCAGCTTTCAGTGCCGAGCAGCGCAGCAAGGAAATAGGTATACGCAAGGTATTGGGCGCAAGCGTTTCGGGTATAATCAGCTTGCTATCAATGGATTTTCTAAAACTGGTAATCATATCCTTTATAATTGCAACCCCAATTGCATGGTACGGCATGAGCAAATGGTTGCAGGTGTTTGCCTACCGTGTACCCATCACTTGGTGGATGTTTGCTTTAGCCGGAATAATAGCACTCTTTATAGCGCTGTTTACTGTAAGTTTTCAGGCTATAAAGGCAGCAATAGCTAATCCCGTAAAAAGTTTAAAAACAGAGTAACAAAAAATTCACCTTCTTTTTGCGAACCGCGCAGAGGTCGACAAGTGCAGCACCGTCGGGGTGAGTTAACGGAGCGCGTTCATTAGCGAATGATACCCTATTGCGCTTTTAATGTTTTTACATAAATTTATAAAAACATTAAAAGTGATGAAGAACCAAACTACAGCAATTTTTAAATATTGGCTGCTGGCGCTACCGGCATTGGCCATTATGTTTTCATGTAATTACGCTAAGCCACAGCTTACACCCGATGAAATAGGCCATGTTCAGGGCAAAGTAAACAAATTAATGAGTAGTGTAGCTGCCGATGTTTTAGCAAAGGGCCCCGGTGTGTGGGTTAACTATTTGCAAGACACTTCCAATTTCTTCATGGCAGATAATGGTCAGCTGGCATTTAAAGATTACAATGCGGCTAAGAAATTCGTACAGGACACGCTGAGTAAAACCATGCCTAAAGTAGACTTGAAATGGAGCAATATACGCATCGACCCGCTTACCAATAATATTGCATGCATTGGTGCCGACTATCATGAAGATGTTACCGATACCTCTGCCACAGTAAAGCCCTACGATGGTTATTTTACAGCTACAGCCATACAAGTAAACGATGAGTGGAAATTCCGAAACCTGCATTGGTCTGATAAACCTGCAAAAAAACAAAGTCAGTAAATTATCATAAAGCATAATTACAGTAATTACATTGCGGATGTTCTGTTACATTTAAAAAAAATACCGATTAGTATATTTTATAAAACAATCATATATAAACAGCGTTCATAAATAATAATAAATCATATTTTTGCTGGCGCGATAATAATATGGGCATTAATTATAGCTACCTGTAAATGACAAAAAAAAAAATACTGATTACCGGTGCCAGCAGGGGGCTTGGTTGGGCCATAGCACAGAAACTATCCCCTGATTATTCGCTCATTCTACATGCCTCTAAACCCGAAAGTTTTACCGCCACCATACCCGGCGCCGATATTTTGTGCGCTGATTTCAGCGATAGCGAACAAATAACCGAATTTTGCAAGCAGCTAAAAAAACAACACGGTAGTGAGTTGTACGGGGTAATTAACAATGCCGGAGTTACGTTCGACAAGCCCATCACCTTCCAACCCGAACGCGAGATTGAGGCAATGCTCAACGTTAACCTCAAGGCGCCCATCATGATATGCAAAACTGCGATGAAGATATTCGGCTTGAACCAAACCGGCGTTATCATCAACATCAGTTCGGTAGTGGGCGAAACGGGCAACGCTTTTCAATCCGTTTATGCCGCAACCAAGGCAGGATTGGCAGCATTATCACGCTCACTGGCACAGGAAGCGGCAGCTACAAACACCGAACATACCATCAGGGTATTGAGCGTATCGCCCGGTTTTATCGAAACCGATATGACCGATGCCATCCCCGATACTTACAAAGACAAATATCTCGGCATGATCCCCGCCAAACGCTTTGGCAAAGTGGATGATGTAGCCGAAACCATCGCATTTTTAGTATCAGATAAAGCCTCATACATTAATGGGACCAATATTCATATAAACGGAGGTTTAATTTGAGATCGAAACTTACATCAGTTGACCAAATTCCTGAAACACTAGTAGGCGACCTGCCCGAACATTGGCTTTTACACGGGCCTTCCAAGCGTTATGTAGATAACTACCACTGGCACCAACCTAATGTAGGTATCGTGGCCAGCTACACGCCTACCGAACAGAATGTGGAAGACCATTTCGACATCTTCCGGGGTGTTGACCAGATCGAATCCTTTGCGCAGGCTACAGTAGTATCATTAGGTACTTATTTGGAATGTAAAAAGTTAAAGGTAGTGCCTGAAACACTGGCCGAATTGTTCATCCCTACATTTATCAGTATTGGCAATGTGTTTTACCATTCCTATTTGGAAAAAGGGCAAACTTTTGTTAACATTGGTTTTATCAAATTTTACAAATGGCGCCAAATGGTATGCGAGGGCCGCATTTACCGTGCGCCCAAAGGCATGGACCTCGATGCCTATTTTAAAGATTTTGACGAGCAGCGGCTCAGGACCTATGACCTCGACCCCGGCTTTGTTTTCATTGCCGAGTTGTATGACATTACCGGCAGGGGTATTAAAAAAGAAATGTTTGACAAACTACTATAAAAACAATAATGGACAGAAAAGAAATACTTGCAGGCCTGATTGAAGTTTTACGCACCATAAGAACCGTTGACCCGGCGAAACTGGAAAACGTGACCGAAGAAACCGACTTCATGACCGATATGAACACCCCATCAACCGAGCTGATAAACATAGCAGCAAAGGTTGAACAAAAGTTTGACGTGGAGTTTGAAGATGAGGATATTGACGAGCTTGGCTCAAAAGTTAAGGATGTGATAGACCTTATCATCAAAGCAAAAGCAAGGACCGACGAAGAAAGAGGAAACTAAAATGGTAACAGGCAGAAAAGTAGCAGTTGTTGGTATGGGGGGCTCCTTTCCTGACTGTGCCGATATAAATGAATTCGACCGGAAGATATTCTCGGGTCAAACACTGATACGGGAGTGGTCGAAAGCTGCTGAACGCGACAAACAAATACGCTCAAAGGTAGCCGGTTACATTAATGATAACGACCTGGGCATTGAACCGATATATTTGGTTGAAGGCTATGATTGGCCCGAAACATTTGTTGATACCCGTGGCCGCATTCCCGACATTAACCTCTCCACTGCCGACCTCGGCTGCGTGTGGGCCATGAACGGTGCACTCGATTCCATTGAAATGGCCGGCTGGACAAAGGAAGAAACCCAGTCAGAAATGACAGGCGTCGTGGTAGCATCCGGTGGCGGCGGTAACGTGATCATGCGCAATGCCTGGCACGCTTTTTTTGAATTAGGGAAGAAATCAAGACAAGCAGGCTCGCACATGGTCGACAGGGCCATGTCATACCGCGAAGCAGCCAATATATCGTGCTTGATAAAAAATCGAGGAGTTTGCGAATCCATTATTTCAGCCTGTGCTACGGGTTTGGGCAATATCGGCTATGCCTATCGCCTCATAAAATTCGGTCTGCAGGATCGCGCTATAGCAGGCGGCGTGGAAGGCACATCGCTCGAAACCTTTATCGGCTTTGATGCCATGCAGGTATTGAGCAAGGGCTTCGCCCCGGCCGAAAGTTCTCGTCCCTTCGATGTAAAACGCAATGGTTTTGTATGTTCTTTTGGTGCGGGCATTGTAGCTTTGGAAGAATACGAAATGGCAAAAGCCCGCGGCGCGAATATTTTAGCGGTGATCGATAGCTATTTTAATAATTCCGATGGTGATGGCGATATGTTTTATCCATCCTATAACGGACAGCTGCGGATGTGGAAGGGCTTATCGGCAGATGCACATATAAAACCCGATGTAGTTAAAGTACACGGCACCGCGACCCCGGTAGGCGATATATTGGAACTGATAAGCGTGGTGGACACCCTCGGCGAAGAAGGCTATCATGTTTCGGCGCCAAAATCGCAATTCGGGCACATGCTGGGTGCAGCGGGTTCTGTTGAGTTTATTGTTGCCTTGTTGATGCTGAAAAATCAACAGACACCGGGCTGCTTAAATTCCGACACGCTGAACCCGGAATTGGAAAACTTCCAGAAAAAAGAGGGATGGCAGGGCTCCATGAAACCGGCCGCAGCTTACAGGCACCTCATCCCGCAGGAAACAATAAATAAAGAAATAAACCAAATAGTGTGCTTGAACTACGGCTTCGGCGGTACCAATAGTGCGATGGCTATTTCGAGGGATATATAATTATATAGATTTGTCATTGCGAGGAACGAAGCAATCGCGAACAACACATTTGCTACTTTGCATCCTTGCGATTGCTTCGTTCCTCGCAATGACAAAAAGAGTAATGGCATGATCAACAACCAAAACAAAGCCGCAGTAATATTCGGTGTCCGTAATGACAGTTCGATAGCCTATGATGTGGCCCTAAAGCTGCACCGTTCAGGCTGTAAAGTAGCCCTAAGCTACATGAGCGATACCAAGGATGACGTGCTGTACCTCATGGAGCAAATCGGCATGGACACCCAATACGCCATGGAAGTGGATGTGCGCGATGAGGGGCAGATCAACGATTTCCTACAAAAGGTTTACAATGGCCTCGGCCCTATCGATTATATATTGCATGGGGTAGCCTTTGGCACCAGTAAAGTCATCTATTACACCCAGGCCGCCACCGGTGAACAGGAAATGCCGTCGTACCTCGATATACCTTTTGAGGATCTGATGGATTCATTCAACATCAGTGCCTATTCGCTCATCCGCATATGCCGTGTAGCCGAAAAACTGCTTGCACCTAACGCATCGATCCTTACGCTTACTTATAATGCTTCGCAACGGGTATTTCCGCCGTATGCGGGTATGGCTATTAACAAAGCCGCTTTGGAAAATATAGTCATCTATCTCGCCAGTCATTTCAGGGATAAAAAGATACGCGTAAACGCCATATCTGCGGGTTTGGTAATGACCACATCAGCAGGTGTTATTTATGGTGCACGCAAGCTGCGTAAAATGGGCAAGTTCACCGCGCCTTTGGGTAATATTGATGCGGGTGATGTAGGTGATACTGCCTTATACTATTTCTCTCCGCTATCAAAAAAGGTTACCGGTAACATCCATTATGTTGATGGCGGGTTTAATATCATGGGCCTGGGAGTTGATGAACAGTAAACTCGAAGCATCGGTTAAAACTACCATCAGCGACAAATTTGCCGTCGGTAACGACCTGGTGTACCTGCCTGATTTCAAATTATCGCTCAACGACCTTTTTAAAAAAAAGGTCTACTCACCTTCTGAAATAGTTTATTGCAGCCAGTTTGATGATGCCGATCTGCATTACGCCTCTACCTGGGCAGCAAAAGAGGCCGTTTATAAAGCCATTAAACAGTTAGATCCGTCAGCCCTGCCATTCAAAAAAATAGAAATTTTGCGCGATAAGCCCGGCGGCCGCCCCTATGTTATGTTGCAAAAAAATACAGTAAGGTTCAAAATTAGTTTAACAATATCGCACGATGGGGACTATATTTGGGCCATAGCACTAATTGAGATCAATCCTTGACAT